>Ga0335072_10000092_pt1 | contig 180154 bp, 168 predicted proteins | sample Lox_Sample_21_FD_206725 | JGI IMG/M metagenome (GOLD analysis project Ga0335072, IMG submission 206725) | Soil microbial communities from Loxahatchee National Wildlife Refuge, Florida, United States - Lox_Sample_2.1 | ecosystem: Environmental > Terrestrial > Soil > Wetlands | place: USA... | reverse complement strand
GACGCCGATACTCAGACGTCGACTCGGCGGAAATTAAAACTTATGTTGCTATGCTCAGCATTCAGTCCAAGTCCAAGTGTCTCAAAGCATTTCGTAAAGCACCTGCTGTGGCATCGCTAATCCGCGAACTTAGAAATGTCAGCGTTGCCAATACTGCCGGTTGTGACCTTGCCCGCACCAAAGCACTTAACGATCTCTTGCACTGTCCTCTTTTCTCTGACGCGGGCGATAAACACAGGCTAGACTACGATACGGACATCGGATTCGGGCAGCCTTCAACCTGATTACCGTCGGCTCCCTCCTTGACTCAAGGACAAAGTAATGCAACATGGTCCAACGTGCGCTCGTTAAGTCCTATCGACGGTCAACTGACGAGACTTGGAAGGAGGCCGTCTCGCTCACGCGCTGCCAACTCAGGAAAATGTGTCGAAAGTTCGAGGATATTCCAGAAAGCGACTCCAGCAGTTACAAAAGCGCACAATTGACGCTTAACTGGTCCCGCAAAAGGGTAAAGACCGAGGTTGAGTCTGATAGTGCAGCTGGTGGACGGCAGGCCAAACCCAAGTGGTCAGTCCTCCGCTCTGCACGAGCCTCGCTATCGATGCTATCAACACTCGGAGAGTAAGAGAGCCATGGCAGGCCTTTCTGCAAGTTGCTACCCTGTGGGGATGGATGGAGGTGATCAACATTATGCGATTCCGGTGGGCCTGCGGCCAATGCAATACATTGTGCGACTCCACTGGGTCTGCGACCAGTGCAAGTCGTCACATTGCACTGTTAGTGCTAGGCACACCATCTTCGAATGGTCGGATGCTCGAGCGGTAAGCCCATCCTGCGAGGCTTTGCCTGTGATGCGGATCTTTGCCCAACGAATCTTCGAGCGATACTGCGACCAACTCTGGGGATCGAAGCCTGGTATTGGTGCCCTAGGACCCTGAAGCCTGTTTGTGGATCGAAGCCTGTTTGTGGATCGAAGCCTGTCTGTGGATCGAAGCCTGTTTGTGGATCGAAAGGGTCACTTAGGATTCGCCCATAAAGTTCGTCGCAAATCAAATGTAAAGTGTCCCGCGAGGCGGGACTTCCGGGTATGGGGTCCCGGAGAGCGAGTTCGACGCCGTCAGCAAAGTAGAGTTGCAGAAATCGACCCATGATCATTTTGAGTATTTGTCAGGCAGACCTTCGAACCCTGTCTGTAGAGTCACTCTCCGCATTTATTTGGCCCAGACACAGAAGCTCCTAGACGTCCCAAGGCGGCTAACACGTCGTCAGATCGCATTTCGGGCATTTCATTCCCAATCCCAGTGGAAGAAATTTGAGGCCGCCACCATTCCGGCCCTTGTAAGGACTGAGACCTTTATGAAGGCAATACCATTTGAGATTGCTGGCCATGGCGCTTTTGATTTCCTATTTGTGATACAGTTGCATCTGATCTATGGGAAGTCAACGAACCAACTACACAAAGGCAAGACACACTCTCGGCAAGCCGTATTCACAATAGAGATTACTCGGGCGTGTAGCTGGAGCGAAATTGCCGCAGCGGTACCAGTGGCGTGCGAAGTTGCGAACTAGACTCCGGCCCGTTGTCGCCTACTCCAGACTCCACTCGCGTCGCCGTCCCCATTCTCAAGACCTCAAGGGATCATTTCACTAGCTACCGCAACACTAGTCCGTGCCTGAGTAGCGCCGCCATCGTGTGGCTGTCCTCCGTCAGCGTCGACCAGTGAGCTTGCAATCACCATCTCCATGGGCCGCAAACTCTCTTCTCCAATCAAGCGGGCTGCTATCGCCTGCATTATTCCTAGCCCTGATGTCGTCTGATCAGCTGGGACAAGGATGTGCCTCTCTGACTGACGAGTATCACCCTAAACTTTGATAGACTCGGCCGACGTCCTTAGTCAACATCTACACCCATACGTTGCTTCACTGAAAGAAGCGCACTTTGTCCAGGGCCTGGCTCGTTTCAAAAAGCTACAAGAGGTTTTGTCCCCAGCATTCTTTTTATATAGTTATGGCCGCCTGCATCCCCTCGGGTCTTCCATAAAGTCGCGTTTCCATCATACTGAGTACCGTATCTATGCAGAGTCTCGCCTAGTCATAGTTCTGCCCGGTCTGCCCAATAGTTCACACTGCTGATTACTCTAGGCCTTCTTCCGCAGGGCTGCTACCTGTCCGGCTCGCCGTCAGCTGCACATCGAGAATTTTAACCATCTATCTTCATTTGTCGACCTCTTTACTCTCTACTGGTTCCACATCGATCCTGTTTTCCGCACCAGCCTCATCACATCCCCTTATCTCCTAGGCTAGCTAGTTCCCAGAGCCTCGTTGTGTCTCTCTTGAATGAGACACCCTTTTTTTTCTACACCGCTTACAAGAGACGCTTCGCTTATCGCAAAGTTGAAGCAGGACGTCTCAAGCCAGTCTTACACGGCACTCGCCTTTCACGCACTGGGCTCCGTTCTCAGCGAGATCCAACGCACAACGCAACGGATATCACATCCCTACCAATTAGTAAGCTCGAATAACGCTTAAGCGTGCCGCTGCAAAGATGGAGTACGTATCCTCCACCTCTATGAAGACTTTGTTGTCTGCCATCTCCCTGTACTAACAACGGCTGTAGTCCTGAGAAGCCTGCACCACCCCCTAAGGCGACTAGCCTCACACACGGCGTCAGCAACCAAGTGCTCAGCGTTTGCAAGCCATCGCCGATGCTGCTGCGCTTCTTAGAAGAGACTAGAAAGGAGGGCCACTATACTGGAATCAAGATGGATGGCCGTGCTTGACCGGCACTGGCAACGGCGGAACTTATAGGGAACGGTTGATTTTGCTCCCGAGCATGTGCTCGTTCTCTACCACAACGCTGGTAAAGCTTCTGGTTATCTAGGAAATTTAGAATGGATCAGATGATGTATGTGAAGAAATTATAGCTCCGACAACATAGCAGGTGCGGTGGAATATACACGCTGCGACTCCGGCCTGTCTCCAATGCGTGGAAATATCTGCGATTGCATGGACAATAGTCCGTGCCCGATGGCCGCGGCCCGATGGCCTGCGCTTTGCCTATGCCCAGCTTTGTACCCAGCAAGCCATCGGAATCAGCCCCTTCCGAGACATCAGCTCATCGCCTAGATGAGCACCGATTCTGTCCTCGCTGGGATGCCATACGATCGGTTAGCCATTTTCCAAGAGCTCTCATGCGTGGCGGAATCAGTATCGTGGTTGAAATGATTGGCTAGTATTCCTTCAATGCCACTCTAGCCCCACAACCGTCACCAAAAAGCTCTGCAACCCCAGATCGTCAACGAGTCCCTCCCCGTCTGTAAACCTCCAGCCTTCCATTGCAAAGATCGGGCTAATCACACCGTAAGTCCCCTTACCTGAGGTCGGCAACTGTCACACTTCTTGAGTTTGTCAACGAGCATACCTCGTAAATTTGAAAGACTGCATAAATGCAATTTTGGCATCAGCCTTGAGGGGCTAAAATTGTGATATCTGTGCATATCCTATCTTTGGCGGACTGGCTTTCTCCGATATTCTCGAGCATGACTTAGCACACCTGACGAAGCGGCTCAGTGCTCAGGGACCCACTTCCTCTTCTGGCAGAAGCAAGTTTCAAGGATCCACACCGACATTTACCAACGAGTTGGGATGATCGCATTAACCTACCAACCGAATATTAGATGACTAGTTCCCCAACACCCTGAGTGCTCCTTTGGCCGTTAATTCTCCCGCCCATGTGTAGGTATGCGGATGCTCTCCATCGTAGCAACGCCGTGACGTCAACGAGCACCTTCAAGGATATCACATCCCAGGGCTGTTGAAGGTACAAGCCCTAGTCACGTGACTGTGTTCATTGTACCTTAGAGTTACTCTGCGCCGACACAGGCTGGCAACGTACCGAATAGTAGCTCTATTCAACCTATTCATCTGGGGCATGCCAACCCGGACAAACCGAAACATTCAGACCGAAAGTCTGGCATGATTGGGTGATTCAGCCGATGCTGTTGGGTTTCCTCGCCCTAGTTGTTTGGTGACCACGAGTGACATCATATTTGAGTGTGGCGGTGGACGAGTAGGAGGTAACGAATAGCATGGAAAGTATGCAAGGCTGCGACTGAGTCTCTGTCTAGCACACCAAACCATTGAGCATCATCGAAGATCTTTGCGATTCTATGGGCGATTTACGAATTAAGGGTTGCAGGCCGCAATCTTCAGGGCGGGTCGTAGGCGGGTGCCCGGGAAACTTGATGTGCTGCCTAAAGCTTAACAAGAACAAATCCAAGCCTGCTTTACCTAAGAGGTACCTAATGGCGACCGGGCTTTAGACTGTAAAGTTAAGGGCTTGCATGGCCTCGGACATAGCGTCCAAACAATGCGTCTCCCAGAGGCCTGTCGACGGGACTGCGGTCACCTGACCTTTTTTTCCTGCTGCTAATGCTGCTTCCCGATAAGCATTTGTCCCATGCATCTTAATGTATGGTGCTTCAAGCAGGGGCACTCGTTTACCATGGGATGAGACTGGACAAAGGTACCGGAGTACAGCGCCGACGCATGCGTCGCTTACCCTTCACCTGGACAAGCTTCGGACCCCAGCGCCCGAGTTCTGACCCACCTAGTTCCCAATTGAGGTTATGAGGCCCTAATTAGAAGGTGCACAACTCAACAGGGGTGGTTCAAAGGGGTTATGTTCTAGCCGTCCCACGTCCTCTGGGCATGGACAACGCAGGGGATTGGCCATGCATTACGCCATGATCCATGATATCACCCTGCAACATATGCAGAAAAAGTTGAAACAATCACCCGTACTCGTTTGCGTTCTTACTGATCATGAGATGAATACATTGGTCCCCAATGGTGATTTCACTCAACTAGAGCCCCTGTCTGAGGTGAGGTTCGACATAAACTTCAGCGCTAAACCTACGGTGGGTAGTAATATGGTGACACAGGGAGACATGGGGTAGCAGGCTTGGTATGAGTGAAAACTTGCAGGATTCTGTCGTTAGATTTACAGGCTCCTCGAGAGATGATTGGTGACAACAGTAACAACAGAGCCTGCACCGGAAGGAAAAGAGGCAACTGGACTCCAGGGTCAAGACGCATGAAACCTGTTGGCTTTTTCGGGTGTCCCATTCCTCAGCCGTCACGCCAAGGAGATGTAGCCCATATAAGGACGTTGGAGCGTGTTCCTCAGAATGGCCGGTAATTCGGTTTTTTGCGCCCAGCTAAACCATCCCACCTCGAGGAGAGGTTCGTGGTCGTGCTCTTGCCGCTTCTGCCATTTGTTGAGGCGTACAATACTCAAGTTCATCCGAGGCCCAGCTGTGAACAATGGTCTTCTTGCAGCGTCTTCCTCGTCGTCCTCTTCGTCCATATGCTAGCTGCGATATGGGGCATGTTTCTCTTGCAATGTAACCCCGGCCCTCCTTCAAATGCTCTGACTATCTCGCAATACTGACTCCTTCTGGGCGCTTAGGCTTGTCAGCTCTCCATCCAAGGCAAAGGCCATCAAACACAATAAGCCCTCGAACCCAAACATCACCTCTGCACTTCAGCCCTCACCGATGCTCCTGCACTTCTTGAAGGAGGCCAAAGGGGAAAGCTTCTTTACAGGACTACAGGACAAGTATCCTGCCAGCCATGGCTCCTGTGGTAGCAAAATCTGATTAGCTTGCGTTCCACAGCCCTATCCACGTTGATCGATAAGGTGCGACAGATCGTCTACATGCACTCCTAGAACAAAAATTGCAGATAATGAGAATTTCAGATCCCTTCGGTCGTTGTCGAGTCACCTCGAGATATTGTTGTCAACGTGGCTCTACGGGGCCATCTCAAACCATACTTTCAGATCTAAATGTTGGCCCCAAATACATGAATGATGAAGACTTTGGCGGAGTTTGGTCGCGGCGGACAATGGAGGGGATCCTTCTACAACCCAAAGATGCTGTCCTTAGCCATCGGTAGCGTTGTTAGGGTAGCATGAGATTGGCTCAAGGTCGCCTGGTTAGAGCTGAAGCACAGATCCCCTTCTTCCAGGCTGTCCTTGCAGCTCAATTTCATCGGAAAGGGCGATGTTGGCTGTTCGCCGTGTGCGCCCAACATTTCTTTGTCCTGATCTATGCAAAATGTCTACATCGTACACAATGCACGCCAGTGCCTGGCAGTAAATGCACTGCCGTTGTCGTATCTGGTAAGGCAACACATCTTGACGCAGATCTGCAAAGAATGCCATGGCTCGTGGACTGCCATAGTCACATGGCTCTAGAAGCGACGACCTCGCATTGCCGCATCATTCCCCATTGAAGGCTAGCCCCTCTCATAGAAGGCTTGCGGCGGTGACTGACAGCCAAAGGGAGGAGGACCTTGATGCTTCGTAGAAGGCCTACTGCCTTGCTGCCTCAAGGCCAAGGCTCGGAGAAAGAGTATTTCTGGGTGTAATGAGAGGTAAGGGTTCCAAGACAGTATGCTGTGTGAATGATCAGAACAAGATTTCAGTGTGATGAATCGTAACGATCCGTGAGTCCCACATCTGTCTAGTCCTTTAGTGGCAACCACGCGGGGATCCGTAGTCGCCCGATCAAATCAGGAATCCTGATACCCTTCATAAAGTGCTTACGCACTGAATTTGTTCAATGCCAGGTCCTATCCATAGACCGAGGATGGAAGAAATCATTAGTCAGGGCACCAAGCCACGTCCTAGTGTCAAATCCTCCCAGAAGATGAGATTTTAGAAAGCTTAGGTATGTCAGGACCCTCCCCGATGTCCTTCTCATCGAAAACAGCTCCGCCCCCGCCACAGCCTACCACCGTTGCTCCTTGCTCGCTCCGACTTTTCTTTTGATTCTGCAGCACTATTCTTTAGTGTAGATCATCTTCGCTGGCGTCGCTTCTTCCTTTCCCCGTCACTGTGGACTTCAGAACCAATCCTTACCGCTCTTCGGACCCTGGCGACTCTCTAAACCTCATGAAAACTCCCGGGACATAGGATCAATCTGTCCCCATGCGACCAGGTTTCGTCCTTGTATTGCATCTGGTCGTCGGATCTGCTGGCGCCTGAAACCATCTTCTTGAGCTCGGTAAAGATTACCCTTCTTGGAAATGGTTGACTCGTGGCAGCAACGTAGTACGAGCCTAGGAATCAAGTGCAAGGAATGCTTGGGATGTGAAGAAGGCCGAGGGCCATGATTTGCGCCGGGATTTTACTAGGCTTCATTTCTCTTTTCTCCATGGTTATTCAACAGAAAGACTATCGGAGCTAGGATGGATTTGTTTTTTGGTCGTTACCGAAAGGCTTTTGCTGTGGCGTTCAAATCTTTTGATGACGGTGTGGACCCCTGCGAAACTATCAGGAACTTATGCTCAGGCTGTCACAGCCCCAACATGTGGACTAGAATGAATCAACAGCACTGTGTGTGACTCATATGCAGAGGTTGCAGCATAGCCGGGGTCATGCAGGATTTTGCGGCTAGACTCCCGCGGCCTTTTGAGGTTCGACTTTTCTTTCATGCCGGAAATTAGCACTGTTACGGGATTCTCCCCAAGCTCCCGGACTAACAAAATGGGGGCAAATATCGGATCTTTGGGAAGACCCACCCTCTCGTTACATATCTGTGAGGACAGTGTAGGTGCAAGAGTGCTCGGGTCTGAATTAAGTTCTAACGTGCCATGGTCAAAGCAGCTGCGCCCACTACCATTGGTGGGCCCTAAGACATGCAGGCCCACTGGCGATCGACAACTGAATACCAAAAGGAGCCGCAAGGTGGTATGGAGGACTTTTGGATGTGGGGCCGTGCCTACGAAGCCGGTTCTGTGGGGCTTAGTGAGTGGCAAGCTTTCGTAAAAGGGAGGAATACGCCATTCGAAAGCCCCTTTCACCGGCCAGGCTAGCTTTCGGTGCAGCACAAAAGGAAGTCTACCGTGTCAAGGATTGCAATAAGCGGTCGTGGGTTTGGCTAGAGAGAGTACACATATGGGTTGAACTTGACCAGTGATCCCGGAACTGGATCGTAAGAATTACTCTAAGGGGTGCCCTTGTTGACTCTAATGCTGCATCTTATCTGGTGGCTTATCAGTAGCTGGAGATTCATAAGGCTGTAGGCAAAAGCAACTTGTCGGGAACGATAAGGGGTGCCGGGATCACACTTTTTGGTCGCCGGTAACAAAGGCATGGCATTCAGGGAACTAGCCGAGCGGGACCTACCCATTTCGCACGGGCTTTGCAAGTGCCCCAGACTTTCGAGCCCGCAAGCGATCATTGTAGCCACTTTGTTCAGTGGTGATAAACGGCCAGCTGCAAGATGTTCACATTCGTGACTGCTTTTGACTGGTGTAGTGGAGGTTATGATCTATTCAATGGCCCACAGAATGGTTGCTCGTGTCACAGGGCTGAAACCTTGGATAGTAACATAGCCGACACCGCATCAGGGCCTGCGCAGGTTTGTCAGCTACAAAGGCAAGGGTTAGCCATCCAGAAACCGCGCGTGCGGCGGAAAGTTACGGCAGGGCAAATTACATGGATTCACACAAGGATATTTCTGGGGGGTGGAGTGAGAATTTGGATATCTATTATTATTCCTCCTTCCGTCAAGGAGGATACTTGGTAGCCTCCAGTTGCACAGATATTGTGCGAAATGTTATTGCTCATTCCATCACGACAGGATGACTTTCCTGCCATGTTTTCGTGAGGGTATCCCAACCAGCAGACGTGAATGACGCCCATTTGCCTCGGCTGGGAGCCTTGACCGTCGGTCGAAGCCAAGCCCTTCTACCACCGTTCTAGAGATTGTTACACCCTAGGACATCCGGAAGGTAGGATATGCAGATTACTGACTCGACGGTGCAGGATAGTTGGAGTCAAGCTTCGACCGTTGAGGCAGGAGGGGGCAAATTCCTAGCGAAGCTGCCCCCAATTGGCTAGTACGGACCCAAAAAGCAAATACTGGGGCCCGATCGTTCCAACGTTCTTGATATCGATTGTGATTCGCGTACAGCCACTTTCCACGTGCATCTTAACCTGACACTCCGTTTTGGATCACAAACATCTAGTTATGCTACCCGGAAGGGAGTAGATTAATGACATAACAGGCATGCGTAGCCCATGACCTTGCATTTAAACAGCTCGACTGCATTTGATGTCAGTTCCATGCAATTGTTACGTCACAACTATTTGGCAATTGACTGGCTCGCCTTTGTGATCCGCAGTAGCTGTTATTGCGGGTCGATTTCTTGCGCTCCTATGCTGTTGAATGCTCAGTCTAAACCGAGGGCATATAAGGGCCCTTTTCCGCACCTTGCAAGATGGCATAGTCTCCCATCCTCTTTAGCATCCCGCAGTCATCGTTCCATCTCCGTCATAAATCTGGCTTCATCCCATCGTTCCATGAGATGTACTAGCGACCCATCTGGCAAAAAAGTCCCCTTCCTCAAGTCCCCGGAGGCTTCCCACCACTGCCATTGCCGACCCAAGCCTACTAGACTCCCTCGCTATCGTTCTTCCTAGCCACCATCTGCAAGCTGGTCATGGAGTATGTCCCCCATCATACTGTCTTTGGCTCATCTTCCACATCAATCCTTCTATCACACAACGCTGACGCATTCTTCACTAGTCTCCGTGACAACACCACTGGTAATGCAAAGGCCATCGGTCCACAGGACACCACCGAAATCATGTCCATGCACAACGATCAGACCTTCTCAATGCTGCTCCGCTTCTTGAAGGAGACAAAAAAAGAATCATACTTCACCGGACTTGAAGACAGCAATCCTGCTACTCATGGATTTTGTGGAAGCAAGATGTGAAGAGCACCGATGGTCCAGCCGATACCCTTCAGTGAGCAAGGTGTTGTTCGGTCTTCTAAGGAGGTTTCGTATCCGACTGCTTGAAGAGGAACGTGCTTAACTGGAGGTTCGTTAGGTGCTGTGGGCAGAGGCCATGTCGTCGAGACAGACATCTTTCTCTTTGGACACTCTGCGCTCACATAATATCATGGTTCTCTCCTGCTGCTTGCTGAAGCTATATGCAGGAGTGATTCATTGAGGCTCAGAGGAGGTTCATGCCGCTATCGGTGCACTAGGCCCTGTACGGGTGAGCATTCGGCGCACATTGCCTTGGCACCGCTCATTTCCTTGTAGGAGCCTTACACTGCGTTCTCTTCTCTGTTGGCTTACCTCCCTCAAGCTGTATGGACTCCATCATGACACAAGATTGAGGGTGTCGTCCTTATATAGACTCGCTTTGTATTTCTTCGTCTCTTCAGCCGGTGTCAATCGGTGGAGTGTGGGGGTCTCTCCAAAAGTGTATGGAAAATACGGCTCACTGGCGATGATAAGTGGCATTGTCGCTTAATGCACGCTGGTCTTGTGGTTATGATCTTCTGTGAACCCTGCTTCAATGCACCTAATAACATCAACTTTCTTCACATTAAACGACTCGTACATGCCAGGATATGCAGTAACGAGAGCTCAAGTCTCTGCTTTGTACCCACTCTCCGGAGCGAAAGCGGCAAAGGAGCTGTCGAGCAAGCCCATGCGGGGATGCTGGCAGGCCTTTGTCAGCTTTCGGAGAAGCCAGATTTGCGACTGAAGATGTCATTTTCGCTGCGCCGTCTGGTCGTGGAGGCATAGCCTGTCCATCTGCGACAGCGATCTGTTCAGGAATTGAATTCGACTGGGGGTATCAGAGGTGTGAGTGCGCTGGTGGTGGCGTCGACGTGCTTTACGAGCAAAATTTTGTCGTTGGGCAGCGATGCCTTCGAAACAAGGGGTTGCTACAAACGTGTCTGCCAACAACATCGCTTCAAATAGAGCGCCTAGATTTGATGCCTGTCTTTTTTCAGTGTCAGGGGTTAGTGGCCTTTTCCAAATCTTCGAACTCGTGCCCAAATTGTGGCGGTCACTGAAACGGCCCACTCCAACTTCAACCATGACGTATTGCATCCATCTGTAGCATGCCTTTTCGCGCCGCACAACAAGTTTGTGCGGTCAATAAAGTTGACTTCTCTACTGACGCCCGCAAATTCAGTGGGCAGAATTTTTCAAATCCATATTAGGCAAGAAAAACCTGCAACCAGTGCGTGAGGCTGAATGATCGGAAAAACAGTCATTCCGCTCACGCGTGCATGTTAGACGAATTATCTACGGGCTTACGCTAGGTGTTCATGAGCGCGGTTACGTGGACGCTTGAGTTGGCTGCACAGCCCCTCTCTACTCTAAGGCTCACAGCCTCGTTCGTTGGAACGGTTACGCCCTTCTTGGCTTGGGCAGAGATTGGAGCCATGACGTGCAGCAATCGGCTAGGCCAATAAACTTATTGCACCATTGCTCATTCAAGATGCGGTCTGCATACCGCAACAACCTCGGCCACCATCTCAGGCCGAGTGTCATGTTTCTGTGGAAGACTGATGCGCAGGTCTGAAAAGACAAAGAGTTGTCCGATGCCTTGTACCAATCACTTTGCATCTCGTAAAGCATCACCCCGGTTCACGATTTGAGGCCCTCTTGCGCTTCAGCTTTCGCCTTGTTTGACTTCACATCCTTTCGGTGTCACTCACTGGCCCTTTGATTATTGCTGAAGTCTTTGACCCATCTAACAAGAACACCCATGTTGCCTTCTGCGAGATACGTGGTTCGAGCCTTCGCCCCTGTTGTACTCAGACTCCGATGGCCTTCGATATGTATATTTCCTTCGTTCTCTCCCCGAATAACAGTTCCGCGGCCTACGAAGGTTGTCGCTTCTCAAGTCTTCTGCCGCTTCATCTTTATCATTCTTCATTTCTATTCCCACCAAATCTTCTTGACAAGTTGTCCTCGCGTCACGGCTCTTCCACGAGCAAGGCACAAGCAAGTCACACACAAGCGGAGGGTCCCGGAGTCAAGGTATGTTCGCGCATTCTCACTTTTTCGACGCAGCTCTGATATCGATAGTCAGCAGAATAAAGGTCATCAAGTCATTACCTCCATCTGAGGTTGTGAGGAATACGACATAGACGTCCTCGACCGTCGACAATGGAGTACGTGGTCTCGACAAGTTGAATTTGGTTGCTTCTAGCATGCTCATGCTGATGGCACTGACAGTCTCGGCAACACATCGAATCCAAAGAACACCTGTCCAAGAAGAAGCACCAACGCCACCTCGACTCCAGACAAGATGTCAGCTATGTTGATACACTTCTTGAAGGAGACGAAAAAAGAGGGTCACTTCACCGGGATCCTGACCGACGACCAAAGTGGCCCTGGCTTTCATGGTAGCCGACTTTGAAAGTGAGGGCGTCACTGTTACGCCGCACTGTGACCCACGGTACACAAGCCGGCGAAGGAGAAGTCGCTTTCCGCACCGACTTACCTCAAACCGACATTGTCACGGCAACGGGCTTGCGGTCAGATAGGTCTTTCCGGCTTGCAAGAGATGCGCGGTAGGTATCCAGTTGCGGACGTAATGCAGCACACGTGCACATGTATTGCGGCCTCGGGCGAGAGATTGCTAGGTAGTAGGAGGCTTTCCTGTTGTCACCTGATTTCCAACATGTCATTTTTAGACTCATAGACAGCATGCTTTCATTTGCCGAAGACCAACTCCAATCACGCTAGAGTGTCGTAGACTCACAGCCCTATGTAGATCTTCTATCCCTTGGTGTAACCTTCTGGAAGCCCACAAAGTGGAGGCTCCAGTCAGAAAACTGGACGGGCGGGTCTTCAATCCCGGGAGGCCCCTTTCCGCGGGTGACATTGACTGGGTACTGGCCGTTGCCCATATTTTCCGAGGAAATTTGAACCAAGCAAAGCCAGCCACGATTTCGACCGTTTCGTGACTCGTCGCATACTAGGGCCAGCCCGATGCGGAACCTAGCCCTTTGCTTGTTTGGGGAAGCCGCTCAGCCCTTTATCCTCGAAACTTAAATTACGGTTATGTCAGACTACCATCTGTCCCAAGTGAACTTCTCGCTGCTTCGCTGGTTCACCAATGCCATGCTTTGTATGAGAATCGGCTAAAGGAGGGCGTTGACTCATACAATTTCTCTTGAACATACGCCAACCGGACTGGCGGGTCAATCACAAACTACCCTGTTGTAGTGGGGCCAGTTCGTTATTTGCCCCTTATGGGCAGAAGAACTGTCTTTTGGCATCTATTCCAGACAGAAGGACACAGATAGTACAGAGACAACAGGCAAGATTTCTACACAACGCGTCTCCAGGCTTCCCCCTTTCTCTCGTTGTCATTCTTTTCCAATTGAATGACCAGCCATTTGGCATCCCTTTATCTCTTCCATACTAGTCATCTTTGCAAGGCTCAAGGCATACAATCTGTCAAAAGAAGCGTGAGATTTTAGCCCGAACTCTGCCGATTGACTCGCAGAGAGCAACGGGGTTTTTCCGTGCATACAGGGGTCGTGGAGATCATCATTCAGCCGAAGGCCTAGCTGCCCTACCGGCCTACACTATATTAAGACCCAGATCGTCGAAAATGCGGCCCAAGGCCGAATTTATCGACGGGTGCACGGCCCCGTTTCCTATAATATGCACACTTTTCTTTTACCTTCTTTTCCAATTTCCCCTCTTCATCTTCCAACGCCAAACAATCACGATACATGCACTGCCTCCAAAGCAGCGCAATGGTAAGCGAGATACCATCTCCTGGAGTGGACTCCCTTGCAGCCGCTGATGGTACCTCGCAGATACCTCGCGTCCAGCCTCCCCTTTCCATTGTCCGGCGTCGCATGACAACAACATAATCTCTTAATCTCTGGGCTTGAAGATCGTTTCCGCCCGGACTAGCCAACAAGCGACCGTGGCGTGTGTATGGATTTGAATGGTACTCCGCCCGAAATGGGGGCCGCGGAACTTTCTCGACGATATTACTATCCACATTTTAGGGCAAATTAGCATGTTGCCGAAGGGCGCTTCGCTTGCAGGGCTTACCCATTTCCTGATGGATGAGCATGATTTTGTTTGATCAGGTTGAGCCAAGGGCAGATTGCGGACGGCATGGTTCGCCAATGTCAACACATCAACAGGGCAACGGATGGCGGGAACAAGACCAATGACGACGGTACCATTCAGGGGCACCACCGCATGCCATCAAACACAGTGGTATGCCCACCGGGACAAACCAGAAATCAAAACTCGCACGCCTGTGTGATGCATGCCTGTGAGATGCACGCCTGTGTGATGTACACCTGTGAGATGCACGCCTGTGTGATGCACACCTATGAGATGCACGCCTGTGTAATGCACATCTGTGAGATGCACGTCTGTGAGATGCACGTCTGTAAGAGATACACGCCTGTGAGATGTACGCCTATGAGGTACATACCTATGAGGCGTATACCCGTGATTTTGATTTGTCCCCTATGTCTTGCAGTACTGGTCGGCGTACCACTGTGTTGAGTGGCGTGTGATGATGTGTTATGGTGCCCTCGAATGGTTTCCGCAATGATGAATCTAGAGTTCGCTCCATGAGCCGAAGGCCCTTGCAGACGATCAAACGTTAGTGGAGTATGTATTCCACACAAGTCCACGAGAAAAGTCTGATTTGTAGCGCCAACCGAGGCTGGCTTTTCTAGGCTTGCGCTCAGCCTACTATTGTGAATTCAAATGCCTAATCTAGGAGGCACGCCCCGTGGTGGCGGATGTTAGGCTTTCGCGGAGACGCTTAGCGTTCAGCTGTCCAAGATCGACGTAGTGAATGTTACCCAATTCACCTTCCCATTTTGTATTAGCCTGATCTAGTGTCCCGCAGACGATCTCTTTGTCGAAGCCCTTTGCGGCAAGACTTTGATATCTATTGAAGCTCGTGAGATATTGCTCCGTACAGACAAATCCCACGACTAGGTATTGGATATTTGATGATGCTCATTGGCGTTCAGATGGTCCATCTTGGCTTGCCAGATCGCCCGATGGATGTGTAATCTCACATCTCCGTCACCAACCAGTCGCGGGACTAGGTGGTTGTACATATGCTATGATACAAATCAGCCCTCTCAGCCCTCTCAGTCCTTCTTCCTCTTGTGTGGCCACTCCTTTTTACTGCGCTTCGAGGTCCTCTCGCAATCTTTACTCCGCTCTCGTTCTACTTTGTCTGTCTGTCTCTCAAACTCATCACCAGTATTGTTCTTTGCGATAGGGATTTTCCAAAAGATCCATGTTTCATCGGCTTCTCCTGCAAAAGCTTTGGTCGACATACTCACTCTTTACGATCGTTACTCGTCGTCGGTCCTAGTCTAGTCATATCTTGCACCACAGAGACCATGAAGTACGCTAAGCCACATTCCGCAACTCATTTGGCTGGGTACACCAATACTGACAGCCTCGGTAGTAATAGCAACTCTTCACCAGGCTCTAGGGATGTCGACCCTCGGCGCACTACCAGCAACACCGCTTCTCCCAACAAAATATCTCCCATGTTAGATCACTTCTTGAAGGAGAGTGCAAAAGAAGGACACTTCACCGGCCTTGGAAAAGGCAGGGTTACAGATGAAAAGTTCTTGGACAAGAAGAAGCTCTGAGGGTGGAAGGCTAGCATGCCGCACCAGTGATCCAAGAGGCCAGCCGGCTCGGCCTCAGTCTTTTGGCCTGGCCTGACACAGCCGGCCAGAGACCGGAAGGGTTATACACTGCCGAATTAGGGAAATGACTGCCATATGAGGAAGAGTGCCTGTCAGGGAGTAGAGATGCGTAAATTTGCTACAGAATACCTGCGGAATTCGTCGCCAGCAGTGTCCTCCTCTTTCTTACGGTACAGTCACTCCCCCAAAGGCGTCTCTTTTCTTCATCTTCTTGCGCGAGACCAGGTGTACGTAGTCTCGGTCCCAAGAATCCCTGTAATTAGCCAACATAACCTCAATCCAGGGCTTTAGCCTTCCACTCTAGGAAAAATCTGTCGTGAGTGCGCAATTTCATTAATGAGCCGCCTGACCCCGATCTATACCATCTACGGCTTACTCTCCACTACGTTTGGCCTAGGTGTACGCCATACAGACCCGGCCTGCCAAACGGTCGGACTGTTGGGATACTACAGCATGTCGTTACTGGTTCTGCTGACGGCGTGGTGGGAAACAAGATGACGAAGTTGAGGCCACTTGGCACCGAGAATCAAGTCTTTCTGTACGCCTTAGGTGATGAAGGCCAATTGTAACTTCACTTATCGAATGTTCTCGATATTTACTGCAATCAGTGACGAATATCCAGCATGTCCGAAGCGAATTGATAAATTCTCGTTCGGGAATAAACGAAACTTTAACATGCTAATGCAGGATCTCGATTTCAAGAAGAGGAGTTAGGCTGAGCTTCTTTGTCTTCTCAGATATGAGCAGTGGCTGGCTGGTAGTAAAAGCTTCTTGCCGAATGCATAGGGCGTGGTTTGAGATGGTGGGAAAAAGGTGCAAAAGGTTGACTAGGATTAGGCACCTTGTTAGCCTGGTTGATCGTGCCTAGGTTAGCTTCATCCCATGCAGGCCATCGCTTGTTTTTTCTCCCTTGCGAATCCTTGTCTGCGGAAATCAAGCTGCCCTGTCAAGTCCGCCGAAGTTAGCGAGTCGAAAGTTCTGCACTCAGGAGCCACAAATTGGTCGAATCGTGTGACACTTCGACGGTCGACGTTTCTCTCTCGATGATAACCACACGAACCCGACCATCTTTTCCGAAAATCCCGGACCGCATGACCGCATCATATTGTTGACAATGTCATTGCGAGTTAACTCTAAATCCCGCGGTTGTGTGGCGCCGTTAGTGTCATCGTCCTTATCACCGCATGATGCGCAGTGGTTGGCCCCTCCACCGTTGATGAGAGGTAAAACTGCCGACCGGAGCCTCAGCTCTCCTGACACCGAACAGTCTACCTGTGCTAGATGGTCATCAAAGGGGTTAGTCTCCGATGTATGGTTCGTCTGATGTCATTGAGTTAAAAGGGGTCAGAAGATCTACTTCGTAAGGAGTCAGGCTTCTAGGCTTGCACCTGTCACTTACGCCGTTCCTGCCACTTGGGCACGGCCCGAGGCGAACCGTCACAAATTCTCCGAAATGGCCCAGTTCCTGCAAAGGTTGTGAGTCGCCGTCAAATGTAGTCAAATGAGACTTGGAACAATAGATAAGCACCCAGCCTTGACTCAAACTTCATCAATCATTCAGATCTACTCATGCTCGCCGTTCGGTCAAGTATTAGTCAGGTAGAGGATTGAGAGGTTGTGATAAGCTATGATCGGCCTCTTTGACAGCCGCTTCCACTCGGCAGCTGAAACCGTCTGTAGGGCGTTAGTGCGGGCAGGGAATCTGACAAGGTTCATCTCGCGCACCTGATCTTTCTCCTATCTGGTCCAACGGAAATTGGGTATCGAGCGGTAATGATGTTGACAATTGCATGGAGAGCTGTGGGTCTCAGATCGAGCTACTCAGCTAGTTCTGTGCAAAAACAAATGTCCGGTGCCAATAAGACCGCACGGTTAATTTGCTAGCCCATGTGGCTGACTTTAACTTCCCGTGAACCGGTATCGACAATGCCTTCGTCCAGTAAATACGCGGTATTGTGGGTCTCGAGCCAATTAAGAGTGATGCGTTGACTCGCAAACTCATGAAAGAGTGCTGAAAACCCGGCGATTCCAACTTTCCATAGGCATTTGGACTGGAGATTGAGTCGCCCCGGTGCCCAACTCGTGTCATTGTGTCATGGCCTCTAGGAGGGATGAATGGAGTGCGTAGCTTTTGGTATATCTGGGCATCCCCCAGTAAATGACAACTTCCAGTTCACATCATACTCCTTCACCGTACTAGAAATTTCGCTGCTGATCTGCCTGTCCTTCGGAGGTCTTTTCTCGAGGTCACACCTCAACACTGAACTCTTAGCAGCTTTGCTCTTTCTGCTTTCATTCGTGTCAGCGTCAATCTTCGTCACCGGTCGACCAAAGCCTCCTAGTCTTTCATTAAGTCTGCCACCATAGGCATTGCCTATATATTTCGCTTCTCAAAGGCTCTGCTTTTGGTTAGTGACGACTCCAAGGCACAGCCCTCTTAAGCACACGATGGAGTAAGTTTCCCGGCTCCCGATTGGTTGGAGTTACCAACGTATACAAACTGACTGCCTTTGCAGTCGTGACAACCCTAAATTGGGTCTCCAAACCAACAAGCCTGTTGACAATAATTCTTCCCACACCAACCGCAACGCAAGCGTAACGTCTCCGATGATGCGTTGCTTCCTGAAAGAGACTGCGAAGGACAGTTACTTCACCGGCCTTACCGTGAAGGATAACACACATGAGAAAGGTCAAGACAAGGATAAGGTCTGAGGTCAAGGGAATTATCTCGTAATCAGGCTTCGGTAGAGCAGACTGGAGACTATAATAGCAGGCAATATCATGTGTAAGGAGGCTGTGTGAATATGACATTGGTTCGCAGAAGCTTGAAAGGCAGGAATGATTAGGGTAGAGGAGAGTTATTTTTTGGGTGACGATGGCTTCGGTATCATGGCTGCCAGAAGACCGCTGCTCAGCGCAATAAGTGTGCTCTTTATTGCCAAAAGATTTCGGAGCCAATGGCTGCGCCTCAGTTGCAGATATCATCGTTAATAAGAGCGTGGGGCACTCCCATCTTGTCAGGATCATTGTTTTTTGTTCGTGAGGTATTTGAGAAGGGGCCATTCGAGGTTCAGCGGAGAGCGCGTCCCATATGCCTTTCAGCCTTAGCTCTGACGAAAGTTATGTTTTTGACACATATGACCTCGGCATAGCTCACAGCATTTGAGTGCTCCATCCGCTTCTTTGCCACAGCTCTTTACCGAACGCAGATGAGAGATTGATACGTTCACTCTCCAGCCACGATTCGTCTGTGTCGCAGTAGGCAGCAAAGTTCGGGCGCGGTTGCTCTGTCTGATCAGAAGCCTTCCAATAGGATAGATTGGTGTTAGTAGGTGTCACGGAGTCACTGCTTCGCGAAGTAGGCATTGGGCCAAAGTTGTCATCCAGCAAGGCTGGTAAGTTGCATTGCATGCTAGAGCACTCTTCACCATACTATAATTGGTAAATTCTCATGCGCCATGGCGAATCACCGCTCATTGAATGCAGAATGTGAAGCCTCTTCTTACTTGCAGAGCAACCTGCATCTCCTGCTCGCGAAGGCAATCATGGTCTATGAACTACCAGCAGACAGAGACTCAGGCCAACTAAGGCGTTGGTAAAGGGAGATTCGGCGAGTCCGTCAATCTGTTCTGAGAGCGAACTGCTGCATTAAGAAATGATAAAGGGTAAAGTTGTTGTGGAAGCAGTGGAGCCAGGGTTTAAGACCGGGTTGCGATGAGGGGAAGAGTTCGCGGCAAAGCTGCCCAACCATAACCCCAGTCAACCCCAAAACGTATCAAGAGTCGGGCATCGAGGGATCATCTCACCAATCGGCCCTAATTTTGTGACTGTCGCAGCCCTCATAACATCTTCGCTCTGCTTGGCCAGATATACATCCCATGCTCAGCCACAGGGTGCGCATGACCACTTGACACTTCATACATCTCCCGAGTGAAATGGGCGCCTAAACCAGCTTCACTCGACCGCCAACCGCTGACCGTCTGCCGCTTTTATTTCGCGGAATTCGCCACGTCTCCACGTATATATCTTCGTCACATCCCTTGTCCTCGCCCACGTTGCTAATGCACCTCACCTCGCAGGCTACTGTCGACCTTTACCATGCCGCTTTGTCTCTCCTTCTTCGGCCGCTCGGACTGCTCCCCCGGGCCAGCGTTCCTAGCTTCCCGGGCGATCCACCTGCTTCACCTCGACCTGGACGAACCTCGATGATTAGCTTGCACCGCGCCATCGAACGGGCCTGGACACCGACGACGACGCCATGATGAACGTCGACTATTGCCTGAGGCCGTCGAGGCTAGGCATCTCGCCGGTCTGGCCTGCACGGAGATGCCTAGGACTACCTCATCAGTGTTCCCAGATATCGAATTGGCGAATCGGATTTAGAATCGCCTAAGCAGCACCGATCAGATGATCACTCTCTGTGTCTTGAATGGATCATTGGTGGCGTTGCACCAGGGAAAGACGGACACGGAGGTGCCTAGAGGTACCTAAAGCTACTTGCACTATGAAGAAGGTACGCGCCTATGAGGTGCACGCCCGTGAGGTATACGCCTATGAAGGTGCAAGCCCGTGGGACGCACGCCCATGAGATGCACGTTTATGAGGTACATACCCATGAGATGTGCGCCTGTGAGGTACACGCCCATGAGGTACACGCCCATGCAGTGTACGCCCGTGAGGTACACGCCCATGAGGTGCACGCCTGTGAGGTGCACGCCTGTGAGATGCACGTTTATGAGGCACACGCCCATGAGATGCACGCCTGTGAGATAAACGCTTATGAGAGGCACCCTATCCGAGGGCTTAGCCCCTAAACGTTAGGCGGTCGGTTGCCCGGGAAGGCACCCCATCCGGGGGGTTGGCCCCTAGAAAGTTTACTGAGATTTGTTAGACGATTCGAAATCCGATTCGATTCGATTCGATTCTTGGGTACACTGGACCTCATTGCCGTCCTCCCCCCTCCTCGGCGCTTCAGGTGCATATACGAGGCCCAAAGCCTTTCTGTTGGGGCCTAGAACCTTGACGTCGCCAAATATCTTGGAGCCGTCAAAAACCCAGGCGGCACGATTCCTTCACCCTCGGTGGGAGGATATCCCTGTGTGCGTGGGCTGTCCCCTCGTGGGCTGTCCTTCCGTGGGCTGTCCCTCCGTGGGCTGTCCTCTCGTGGGCTGTCCGCCAGTGGGCTCCTAAGCTGGGCTATCCTTTCATGGGCCCTCCATAGTGGATCTTCTCCCCGGAGCTTGACCGCGCCGAGTTCTATTCGAGAGGTCGAACAGCCTACCGACTGTGGCGAAGTGGCTTGAAAATACGTCTCAGCAGAAAATTACTTTGTGAATCTGAATACCTGTGAAAACGACGCCGAAAATGGCGGTCTTTGAAGCTGTTTTCCGTGGCCTTTCCCTCACCGTGTCCTATGCAATGCGTGATCTCGAGTGATTCCAAATTGGGATCCTCAAAACACTCGCCCTTCCTTACCCTGCTATTTTCAGTCATCTATCTTGCAACCGCCAGAATGGCCGCTCTTGTCCCGCGCAAGAATCGCTCCCAATCGTTTTCGACGGGCAGGCGCTAGGCACATAACCCATCTCCCTCCCCTCCACTCTCTCTCTCTCTCTCCAAACTCTGGCTTCTTCAACTGCTCTCTGCCTCCCCACCCGTACTTAAAACTCTCTTTCCTCAGTCGTTACTGCTCAAACCAACTCTACTCTCACTAGCATGGTCGCACGGCCCCTGGCTGCTCCCGATCTTAATGAACATCAATACTAGAGGAAGTTTTTGGGTAATATAGGGGTTAGTTTTGCAAATTAAATGTTGCTATACTTTACAGGCCTGGCGGATTATGGAGTAGACATACATAAATTCTAATCTCTCATTGCTGTTCTCTTCCGCTTGGTCGATCATTATTAGATCGGACATCCAGCTTTCTGACCAGCTCGCTTTGTTCCCACGTCTCCTCCATAAGCGGAAGTACAAATTTAACGATTCTCCGTGCTAGATTCTCCAGACCACCCTTCCCGACCGTCGTTGCGACCTCCCAGATAGCTTTCCAGTACTCGGATCCCACGTCAGAGACGTCTGGGTTGCTTTCCGGCCTTAGAGCATTGAGCCTCTTCCGGGTATCCACTGCGGACTCGATGAGAGCGTACCAGAATGCATCGTGCATTGGATGCCATATTGGTTGGATATTTGTTTCGTCCAAGATAGATAGAACATCGTTCTGAATAGAACGCTGGTGCTCTGGGGAGCCCAGAAAGTCCTGATCAATATACGCCGTTAGCGTCAACCTCCAAAGTCATACGAGATTAGATGTAAGGGTGGTGTACATACCTCGACTGTGACTCCTGTTACATTCTGTGTTTTCCGGATAGCATCCAAGATTGTGGAGAATTTGGCGTATCCAGTCTCCAGTATATCTTTTGCTTGACCCCGCAACCGCATCACCTCATCGTCCTCGTCGGAGCCGAAGAGAGTTCGGGAACACAATGGCGCTTCCACCGAGATGTAGCCTCGAAACTCCTCACCTGTAGTATAGACGATGTCCACATCCCTCCTCCAGACTTTAGGAAGTTCTTCTTCCAAAAAGAGCGGGTTAAGCGAGTGGGAGACGCGCTTAGCGGGAGGACCTCGGAAAACAAGGACATCGATATCGCTAGAGTCTGTCTGGGCCTCGCGCGCGAAAGAGCCAAAAACACCTGCCCATCTGACGTCGGAAAAATCGGGCTTTGAGAATACTGGGGCTGCGGCGGCTCGGAGCGAGCTAAGGGTAGGCGAGACACTTGTCTTCGAGTCATCCACGTGCCGAAGGGCAGATGGGAAGCGTGCTCTGAGTGGACGTAGGGAGCGCCAAGCCCCAGCGTCAGCTCCAAGAACTGCCCGCCTCATGCGTTAATACTCGCTTGCGGTGTAATCATAATACCTAGACATGTATGGGGGCTGGTTGAGGTTGAGGTTTTGCCTTTGGGCTGATCAGCGAGGTGTCCATTTCAGGTGAGTCCGCTGCTCAGAGTGCCGCGCTAAAGGTTTCACTACGATATGAAAAGGTGTGGCTGAAGGTATAGGGACATTGTTCAACAAGGATGCATGAGGGGATGGGGTAACAAAAATCCACGAGTCCCCCAACGCTGGTGGGCTTGGCAAACCACATAATGTATTTCAGCAACGCGCTCGGCGCGTATCACTTGAGGTTCTTCGTGCTCAGAAGTGCTGACACCAGAACCGTGCTGACCAGAATGAGGAGCTCTTGATGGAATATTTACCTGAACTCCTTATGGACTGCGCTCCCTATGGCTACTGCGAGATGCTGGCACCAGAAACCCGCTGACGCGCTTCTTTCGTTACCAGCCTTTCTCCTGGGTTTGAGACCTCGCTTTTCCGTGGTGTCATTTCAGCAGCGCCACCTGATTTGACGAGTCCGCTAAGACTTGCAATGTGTTTGGGAATTACGCTAATTCTGAGATCGTCGAGGCATCATGCCCAACACTGGACTCTAAGTTGGACTGAACCCTGGCAAAATGGACTGACCCGAGCTGGACAATATATGCATATTCGCTTTGTTCGCATATTTTCGTCAAAACACAGGACTATATCCGAAATGTTCGACTTTGCCACGTATTGTGAAAGGATGAAGGTATGCCAAAAGGCTAGCACGTAGGAGTAGCAAACAAGTAAATGGGTGCGCGAAAGCGCGTTCAGAGCACACTCGAGTGTATAAGAGGAGTTGCCTATCTGTATGTGCCTGTGGCACACTCTATGTACTAGGCTAGGTTGATTACCATGATTCCAGCACAGTATGTTCCAAATCAGCCAAATGCACATGATAATGGAAACTCTAGCGTCTCGCTCCGGTCGCAGTTGCTCAGTCACAGATATTTCGGCATCCTCGCCACGGTCTAGGGCGGCTTGCACTCTGCCGTCGCAATCTTCGGAGTACTGCGTGGCCCTCGGGACGGATTTCGCACAAGAACGATGAGGGCCATAAATGAAACAGTCAACGTTACTTCGTTCAACGTTCCCAAGTGAATGAGGTCCGCAGCTTCGTACTGTCTGCGTACCCAAGCGGCGCTAACCGAGTGGGTTGGCCGACTCGATGGAGCAGTTCCTTGAAGGAGATTGCAAAAGACGGATATTTCACCGGCCTTGGTAGAGACAAGACTCTCCGTGGGAAAGATGGCAGCAATATCAAGCTCTAAGGAGAGAGTTTGGCGCTATGAGAGGAGCTTGCATGGATTTAATGATGTCGTTAAGGTGATATGAGAATGTTGGAACAGTTCATACATGGACGTGTGATGAGGATGATGGACATATGTGGATATATTGACCAAGAAAGATTGCTTCCATAGATCTAAAATCGATGTTGTGCGGTACCTGAGAAACCATTGAAATGCTTCGTAGGGTTTTCGGCTAGACGCCATCTTGCATCACATGATAGTGTCTCGCATGTGACAGATTCGAGTCTTCCCACCGGTGAATGGAAAGCCTTGATGTCTTTCCGAACGAGGTGTACGAAACTGCCAACTCTCTGAACATGCCTTTCGGCAGTGGCCACGCTCGTGGACAAGTTTCGATACCTGGGCAATTTGGGATCATATCTGAGACTGGGTGTTGGGGTGGTCGGGCTGTCCAGAGAGTGGCAAGATCATGAGTGGTATCTAACTGAAGCGAGCTCATTGTGAGACGTTGAATCGGCCGGAAACTCAAAGATACAAACGTTGGAGTCCTTTTGGTGAGAAGCCAAGTAGGAAATGTGGTTTGTGAATGATGATGATCCGGAGCTCTCTACCATGTGGCCGTGATAAAAACACCTCGTCAAATAGTCTTTAGCTTAATAGCGAAACAGGGTATGGAGTCAAACAACCCTAGGATCAATAGAAAGAAAGTCGCTAGAACGCAGGACAAGCAATCAAATCACACCTACCGGAGCAATTCAAGCTCCGGCCTTGACGGCTTTTGCAGGTGCTCGTTTTGCGAACTGAGCCTTTATAGCAGCTTTCGCAGCGGCCTTTTCATCCTTTTCTTGTTGAGGCGACTTCGAATTAGCATAATCTTTCCACTTGCGCCAGCCGTCGAAGTCAATGAGAGCTTGCATGCAGCCCCATTCAGTGACTTTGCGCTCCATCCATGCAAAGTTTACAGGCTGGAAATACGAAAAGTTAGTATAGATTCTGCATCAGGTGCTCAACTAGAAATGGCAGTCTCACCTTCGTCAAGAAGTCGTTGCATCCGGCTGCCAACGCTTCGTGCCTGTCACTCTGTAAACTGCTCGCCGTTAACGCCACGATAATCACCGGGCTCTTAAACAATTCTTTTTCAAGCGCATCTCCATCAGTAGCTTTACCCTCTTGCATGACATCAACCGGACTGCCGCTGAAGACACCGATACCGTTGACCCCCTCAAGTCGTCTAATTTCTTTAGTTGCTTCCAATCCGTTCATGACTGGTAACTGAATGTCCATTAAAACCAAGTGGAATCCGCCCGTCCGCCACTGGGTCACTGCCTCTTGACCGTTCATAGCAGTCTTCCACCGCACTCTTAACTTTCTCATGAACTGTTCCAGAAGTTTGAGGTTGATGACGTTGTCCTCAACAATCAAGACGTTAATTGGTGGTACTGTGCCGTCGAGGAGGCCTGCCGAAGCAGGCTTCGGAGGTGGAGGTGGGTCCACATTCACAGGGTTGGGAGTTGAGAGTGGAGTGACATTCTTCTTTGTCTTTTTAGACTTTTGGCCAGGCCGCGGGGATGAGGAACGATTCGGCGGAGTAAGGGAAGGTTTATGTTGGTTTGGGGCCTGAAGTGGAGGGGTCGGCATCGGAGGCGCTGCAGGAGCGGCGGTACTGTTTGCTGTTTGTTTGGCTTCTATATGAAGGGAGGGTTGAGTCAGCCAATGGTTCATCGCATATAGTACAGACCGGTGGGCGCACCTGCTAGATTCCCATTCGAAGGAATAGTATGAAGGATTGTAGGAGAAGAAGTATGTTGCCGACCATACTTTGGTCGACCATGATGGCGGTGTGCCCGGCTGCCAGGCGATGGAAGCAGAGGAAGTTGGCCTGTTGTGAGGACAGCCATGGCGTGGGATGGGTGGTGCGGGTTGCTCGCATGTGTAATATGGTTTAAACGGGGAGATTGCACAGCTGGCATGGGGGGAAAGTATTCGCCAGCTCCCTCTTCAGGTCTAAGCTCCTCAGTGATATAGTATGGCATGTGGTGTCCGACCATAGGGGAAGGTCGTGGTGTCCGTCGTTTGGGAACATCGATAATCAGGGCGTCTTCGATTGTCTGACCGGAAGGATATGCGGCGTCAAGAGTGTTGCCCATATGCTCCTCTGGTCCCAAAGTACGCTCATTGCTCGTATTGTTGTTCCCAGAATCTCTTGCAATGATCTTGAGCGTCACATCAGGCGAGTCGAAACTCCGTCCCAAAGAGTTTGCGTACTTTCTCAGAATCACATCCCGCACATCGTCCACAAGATCGTCGGTCCCAAATGACACCTGTGTAGGAGATGAACCTAGCCTCTTTACCCATACCTTGCGCTTCGCCATGGCCAGGGCCGGCGCTGAATTTCGTTCGTCCAGAATTAAGGTCGAGGGAGGGAGGCTTATGGTTTGGGAGACATGAAGATGGGGTTGGGGGAGTTGGCGGAACCCACGGCGCGCTCCTCCGCGCGACTGGGACATTTTTATTTTCCGGATCTTGGAAAGCGTTGCCAAGCATTGATGGCAAAAGCTGCTGGTGTGGCTCGTGACGAAGCCCGGTTCTCCGGAATCATGATAGACTGCGCAGCAAAACACCTTCCAACCGGGCGCTTTCCTTCACAACTAACATTAATTTCGGTACCTTTCGTGTGCTTGAGACCTGGGTTAGAGGAGGAACCCGGTCTCAGAAGTCCGCGACAATGACCCGAAGGCCATAGCGCCACCCAACGTTCCATCTAGCCTGTACGATAGTCGCCGCTGCAATGTGGATGCATCCGGTTGCACTCTTTGAAGTGAACTCGAAACTCTCAGATTTGGACTCGTCACCTGGACATGATGGCAGCGGAGGCAATGGGTCGCGGTTACGGCAGTGGTCCTCTATAATTGGCATTGTGACAGCCATCGTCGGGAACATTCTCATTTCATTCGCTCTCAACACCCAGCGCTACGCCCACATACGGATAGAACGCGAACACAATGAGACACATCAATTGACGGCCAAGTCAGGCAAAGGGACTTCAAGAAGGAGGCGGAACTATGGCGCGACAACGCAGGAAGACATCGCTGAAGAGCATGCACGTTTGAACGCCAATGCGCCCGGTCCAGGTGAACGCCGGGAGACGCAGAAGATCACTCGAGCCTCATCACATGACAGCGACGATGAAGCAGGCGAGAACCATCCTCTCAAAGCTTCCTTTCAATCCGACGAGACTTTAACATTCGAGAAAGACCAGGACGACGGCAGCGATGGCCGTAAGACATACCTGAAATCTGGCTATTGGTGGATTGGCATCATAATGATGACCGTTGGGGAGGCGGGGAATTTTCTCGCATATGGATTCGCTCCAGCCTCGGTTGTCAGTCCCCTCGGCGTGGTCGCTCTGATCTCAAACTGCCTCATTGCTCCATTATTGCTCAAAGAACGCTTCCGACAGCGTGACTTTTGGGGTGTTGTTGTTGCCATCGCTGGAGCTGTGACGATTGTAGCGTCCGCCAAGCACAACGAGACCAAGATGGGACCGAATGATGTCTGGCAAGCTATCAAAAGATGGGAGTTTCTGTTGTATCTCGGCATTACTTGTGTTGCGATCATTGCACTGATGATTGCAAGCCCCAAATATGGCGACCGGACGATCCTGATTGATCTTGGTCTTGTTGGCCTCTTTGGAGGCTATACGGCCATATCTACCAAGGGTGTTGCGTCTCTCCTCTCGGACACACTATGGCTGACGTTTACCTTTCCAATCTCATACTTACTTGTCGCAATTCTAGTTGTATCAGCTATCATGCAGATACGCTATATAAATCGCGCTCTTCAGCGCTTTGATTCTACTCAAGTCATTCCCACACAGTTCGTTCTATTCACAATTTCTGTTATTATTGGGTCCGCTGTACTATATCGAGAGTTCGAGTCTACGACCGCGACCAGAGTTGGGGAGTTCACTGGTGGCTGTTTGTTGACCTTCTTTGGCGTTTACCTGATTACGAGCGATCGCACACGGAATGACACCGGATCGGAGGACGACGACTTCTCCGACACTGATCAACAGATTAATCTTATTGATGAGGAAGCAGAATCTTCGGTTCGAAAACCGAATGGCATTGGGAAAGGTCACCGTGGGAAGAGAACCGGCACGATCACTCCTGACAGCACCGTATCTGATCGCTACAGCGATCAATTGGATGGATTGCCCGATAAGCCCTCAATAGCCTTAACTACGGAATCAATTCCTCCGGCCACGCTTGTGGACGTTCTGGAAGGGGACAATCCATGGCGGTCAGTGGCTGACCAGGTTCTCGACACCGATGGCACCCCATCATCATACGCAAGATCTAGCAGCGACATTCCGCAAACTCCACAACTCAACAAACCCCAATCCGGCGATGGCACACCATACTACACTCCAGCCACAACGGGTCCAAGCCGACCTGCCCAATCCTCAACCCTCCTGCGTACTCCTTCTGGTCCTGCAGACCTGGAGACCCCCACAAGATCTAGCAGAGCAGCAAGCCCGCCGAAAGCTGATCACGCTCTCCGCCAACCAGCTACACCTACGCGTTCCGCACGTAGCAGCATCGCTCGACTCACACCAGCGCCCTTAATTACCCCCCTCTCTTCCTCACTAAGTGCTGTCGTGGCTGATTCGCTCCGCCGAGGCGAAGGCACTCCTCGGTCGAACAGAGAGCGACTAAGACGGCACCGAAACTCACACGTGAGAAGGTCAAGTCTTGTTGATGACGAGGACTTGCCAAGGCACTCGACGAATGAAACTGAACCGGAATCGGACAACGCCGATGTTGTTGCCGGAGACGGTTCCGTGAGGCACAAGAAGAGCCGCTTGAGGAGCATGAGTGACGCCATTGGAGGCCTGATTGGCGGAAAGGGCAAGCAGAGGAAACGAGACGAAGAAGATGGTGGATGAGGTAGATCTGGAGGTGGTGCTGTTTGATAAGTTCTGGCAAATTGTATCATTTATTGCTATGCTTTGTCTTCGAAAAACTAATAACATATCCACTATCCCCAATTCCGAGGGGGAGAACGAAACAGTGAAACAGGCTCTGTGTCTGCACGCTGACCAGCTAACAACATTCTACTTGATCTCCCCTGCCCTCCCCTGCCCTTCCTCGCTCTAGGGAGTTTTTCTCCTCTAGCTTTCACCTCCCACTTACTTCGGCTGTCTGTTGTACGTTAGTCCCTCATGTCCAGGCCTCTATCAACCAAACTGCTTTCAGGTAATGCAATATCATATTGTAGCTTTCGCAACTCAGGCGTCCCATCGAGCAATTTATCCATCGATCCATTTGTCAAAAGGTACCATTCGTACTAACTTACTACTCAATGAATTCTCCCGCTTTATGCCTCAGTTTGTAACTTGCTAGAGACATTTAGCGTCATTGCGCACAGTGAGTGAAGCGGTCCAATTGCTCTAATGACACAACGGGTCGCGCTAAGACAGTACCCTGCCACCAATTTGATTCACGAAGATTGTGACCAGAGGAGAGATCCGTTAGTGGAGCAATAGAGTAATGGAGCAATAGAATCCTCTATCCCAAATGACGCTTGACGCCTGCACTCTGTATCATTCTGTAGCATTGTCCAGAAGAGATGCGACAATGCATGCCATGCTCGCCCCCGTAACCTGTGCCCTTACTCAATCATATCAATATCATCATCTGCAACAGTGGCCGCGGCGGGTGCAGCAGTGTGCGACTTGTCGTTTCTTGCCGACGTCGCAACATCCCCAACAGTATTCGCGTTACCCCAATAGTCCTCCATCTCAGCATCCAATTCCTCCTGTGTTTTCCTAGGTCTCCCGTTAACCATTCTAGCACCATTTTCACCCCTTTCAGACCTGTCTCTCCCTCCTCGACCACGGTCACTCCCGCCACCACGCTCTCTTCTCTCTCCAGGACGTCTGCCACTGTCCCGTCCTTCATTTCGTCTGCTCGAATTACGTCCGTCGCTCTGTCCCGGCACATATCGATCAATATTTTCTGGTGGCGGTTTAGTGACATCGCTTCGACGGTCACGTGACGGTGGAGCGCCACCTCTTCTTGCTCCACGTCTTCTCGACTCGCCTTCGTCATAGCTGTCATAGTCATCTGGACTCGCGCTACGGTCTCGGCCTCCTTCTCTGCCTTTTGGTGGCTCAATTCTATCAAAAAGAGTCCTCGGATTCTCAACACGATCAAATGGATTGTCTCTTCGTCCAACTTGGCGAGCACGTCCAGCAGCAGGGCCAATTGGAAGCAATGTTAGGCGGATAGGTTGGCCTTTTGCATTTGCACCGTCAAACTCGCGTATCGCCGTGCGGGCATCAGCCACGTGGGCATATGTGACAAAGGCGGTGCCATCGGAACGACCAGCCCGATCGTAGCGGAGGCTCACGGTTGACACAGGTGCGATGCGCTCAAAGAGATCCTGAAGATAGCCTTGTTAATATGGAGATAGTCTTCAAAGTCGAATCGATCGACTTACGTAAAGGTCGTCTTCAGTTAAATCGTAGTGGAGGTTGTCGACTCGAAGTTTGGCTGGAATTGCGGTTCTGAGTGAAGATCTGAGTCAGCTGGGGGAAATGCAGTATGAATAGCAGTGTGCAACTTACGGTTCAGCTTCGGGGGAATCGCGACTATAATCGTCGTTCCGATAGTTGCGATTTCTAGATCCACTATGCTGTGCTATGAGGTTGTTAGGCGTAAGGTATGGACGATGGAAGCATCGAAAGACATGCCTTTGGGCTCGTCGTCAAATCGGTCGTGGACCCAGTCACTGCCACAGAGAATACATAAGTATCTGGAACATTTCCCCACTCTCGGATGCCACTCACTTGTCCAAATTGGTTCGGCTGTCTCGGGAAGACTGTTATGCAGAAGTATGAGGTGGTTAGCTGGGGTGTAGAGGTAATACTGCGTTGAATGCATCATCGTCGATAGCGCGCAATAGCGGCTCCAAGGAATCGAGTTTTCGAGAACGGCATCGTAGTAGGAGTAAGGAGGACGTTATGTGAGGAAGAGGAGAGATCGGACCTGTGAGGGAATGTAAGAGCGAGGAGCAGCCATATGTTTGTGGAGGCGGACCTTTTTGATGCCATCGCGAGGATAGCTGTAATTGTCCCGTCGAGGTGGAGGTCTACGACCACGGTTTGATGAGCGCTGCGGAAAGACCTGTTAACGATGGAACTCGATGGAGGCGTTTCGCCCTTCTAGTGAATGCCGTACCTGACGCTCAGCAATAGTTTCGTCGAGGCTGCGATCCATGGTCAAGGGTTTTCGGAACCTGTTAGTTGATGCGTGCTATTGCCGCTCAAATGATGGTATTTTTTTGACTCAGAGGCTGGATGAATGCAACTTCGAGAAATGTTGTCTACGCCGTGAATGAGGATTGCCGTTGCTGTTAGTGAAGGTGTGACTAACTGCAGAAAGGATAAGGGCGTTTCGCGGGGACTTGATGTACGCTAACTAGTTACGGTTGTCGGCTGTGCGTTTCGTTCGTTCACCGTCAAACTTGAATGTAGTGGAAAGCGTATAACATAGCTATATTCACGCCAAGGTGTAATGAATGGGATACATGAAGAGATCCATAGGTTCATTACTATTACGTTTAAGGGAATCGTGACCATACGATGATAGCTTTGTTTATGGAGCCAATATTCCCTCCCACACAGGTCTATGTCTGCCCTGTGGGAAGAGTGGGCTTTCCTCTTTGTATCAGGTGGACTGATGTCTACTGTAATAAGATCTTCACCCCGTCGTAGTAGAGAGGCTTCCAATCTGAGAACGCCACTGTACTCCACACATTGTCCGCAGATTCCCGCACCACCCGTTGCACCTTTGCACTCAAGAGAACAATAAGCAGGTTTGAATTTTCGTGACTTTCGATCCAAAAGTCACCTTCGCAACCGGGGGCTAAAGCAGTCGTTAGTGGCGATCATACAGATCACATTACTACCTCTCGGGATCTTTCCCCGTCATTTCCGCCTTTACGACCTTCCAGTCTGGTCGGACTATTCGTTTCAGGCCTACCCAAGGTGTGTTGACAGGACTTTCTCCAGGGTAGATCAGGAAATCGTATAGCCATCCTCCGAATGTGCAGCCGAAGAAAGGTGCAATCATTGGGACCCTGCGAGCTGTTAGTAGGAGCTGCGAACGACATGCCGAGATAATACCAGAAGTAGTAATTACCAGCGGACCACACCTCATGGCCATAGCCAATAAAGTAGGTGAACAATCGTGGACCAAAATCTCGGGCAAGATTAATCGCATAGCCCGTCTCCCATCCGAGAGTCGCGCCGATGCCAAATATCAAGAAGAAAAGCATGAGGGGGGTGAGATTACCTGCGCCGAGATTGCTGTCATCTTTCAGAGCGAAGATCATGAACATGAGCACCGAACTTGCAATGAACTCAGAGAAGAATTGGCCAGTCTTCGACATGAATGGTTGGGGGTATGTGCAGAAGACGCCAGCAGTAGGGTGCTTCCCGGAAACAGTTCGAATGTTGGGGCCGCCTTCGTAAACATCAATAGCAGATTTGTAGTTGCCGTAGATGACAGCAGCACCACAGAAGCAGCCTGTAACTTGAGCGCAGGCGTATGCGGGCCACTTACGCCAGGGGAACTTTCGGAATACGCAATTTGCGAACGTGACGGCAGGATTGAGATGTCCTCCTGCGCAACCTGCAGCATATACCCCAAACATGACGCCTATGCCCCAGCTGAAAGGAGACGAGTCAGCCCTTCACTCCAGAGATGATGTTCAGAAGAGTAGAGCACTAAACACTCACCCCCATGATATGGATTGGTATGCTCCTTTGTTTTGACTGCCTTTTGGAAGGTCCAGGTTAGAGCTGAGGAGGACTTGTGCAACCGATCCATCGCCGAAGATGATAAGAATGAAACATCCCAAGAATTCGGCGAGAGGATCGCGGATCGAGTGTCGAATTCGACTCCACAGGTACTTTTGGGTGTGCCTTTCGTAATCCAGCTCATTTTCATCGTGTTTCACGGGCTCTTGGTCTATTAGAACGCCTATTTTTTTCCCCGGAGTAATGAGCTAATGGATTCCGAAGAACAACATTCTCTAAAAGAGATGTTATTGAACTCACCATGCTCTTGGTACCACGGAGGCGTCGCCTGCCGTTGAGGTTTATTGTCAATAGGCGGCCCGTGTTCCTCATTGCTTGGGTATTCCTTGTGTGCGAAGGTCGTAGCATCAGTAGATGACGGCGAGCTGGAGCTGCTCTCTCCGTATGCGTGATGAGCAATGCGATCTTGGCCGGATTCTTTTTCGAAGCTCATGGCGAAATGGTTGTTCAAGTTTATATGGCATATAGGTTCTCGACTTTCTTTCTATGCAATGAAAATAGAAAGACAGTGGCCGTTCGGCCAGAAGTAGAAAAGGTGGTAGGTGGGGATATACGCAAGGGCACCACAAAGGAAACGGATGATATCAAGTGCCTCTTGCTAAGTAATCGCTGATGGGGAGGCCTTACCTCTTACCCTTCTCATGCTCCACAGCAGAAGGTTACAAACCTCGGTTGGTGGACCCTGAAAGGTATAGCAGGAGATACATGGTGCGGATGCAGTGCTTTGAGTGGGCGGGTTCCGGTGTCACAGCAAACTCCAATTGCTTGGCCGCTTGGGAGACTAATCGTAAATTGCGGGAATGACAGCGGTGGTACTACTGCTTGTGGAGACACGGCAGCCTCAGTCAAGGAGGACGATGTCACCTTGAGCAGTTTCCAATGTGTGAGTTCGAGGCATTAACGGCAATTGCTGTTTGACGTAGGACTTGGAGCCGTCGAGTGAGGAGGTGCTGAGAATGTAATCCCCGCCCAAGGTTTCCCCACCTCACGGCTGGTGGAACTGCATTTGGTGGCCAAGCTGTCACTCAATACGTCAAGTATGGTGAAGATCACAGGGAAGCCGATGTAATTTCTGAGCCTCGCTTGGCGATTAAACTTTCGTATCGATCAGGCCACTGGTTGGAAATGTCAGACTCACCCAGCAAGGAATCAGCCTCAGCAAAACATTAGATGAGCCAGCGTATCAATCAGCATTTTTGATCCTGGGACAGGAGTTCGTTGATATTCCCGTCAAGCAAGCTGAATCGCGGGCTCTGGGCTGGCTTTATAAGGATGAAGATCGGCCTCCGCCCCTCAGAATGGGGAAATCTAGGATGATGGCATCAAATGCATGACTGACCGGGTTTCGCGGCACGGAGATGGACATTCGTGTTTCATTTACAAAAGGTCCATGAGCTGCATATTACAAACCCTGGACATGGAGTAAGTATGGGCCGAGCCAGGGCCGATAACCCCGGAGAAGATGCTGGTTTGTAACAAGGGAATATTGGAACATCGACTAGTTGGACATGAGACGTATGATCATCGAATTAAGCGTTGGCGACATGAAGTCGAAGATGGTTTGCTAGGTGAGGGGAATAATTATACTGCTTATCCTCCTTGATATCCTCCATCTACTGTATAGACGAATCAGACGAACGGTTTCCCGGCTAATTTCAACAACGCCCGTATCGAGGCAGTTGGCCTTTCCGCTTTCATCCCATTGCTGGTAATTGCAAATCCGGCGCCTCCTACTTGAGCAGACCACATCCTTATAGCTATATCTGCAAAGCAAGAACTGTAAAGACAGAATCGACTTTGAAAAGCATGATTAGCAGGGTCAACATAATTGTCGTAACGACTTAATGTCACGGCCAGCACCTCATACATGGGCGTGCATCTCTGGTATGGGCTCAAGAGCATATCGGCCGAGGGCGATCTCGACTTCCGGGGCACGCTGGGTGTCGAGGCCGAGGACGGGTCGAACGTGAGTGTTGGATTTCAGAAGATTAATCTTGTGGTGCGGTTAGACGTCGACGATGAGTACAAGGGGCAAGTGGACAAGTTGATCAATCTAAGCGAGCGGTATTGCGTCGTGTTGCAGACGTTGCGGAGCGGAGTGACGGTTGAGATGAAGCTTGGGTGTGTGGGTAAGGCGCAACAGGATGCGAGGGGGAATGTCGAGTTGGCAGACTCGGGCGAGTCTGGGAAGGCGGACGGAGGGGGACGAACCTGTTCTACAGGACGAAGAAGTGCTGCAATTGAATTGAATGATATAGTGCAAAATACAGCCGAACGACGATATGCAATTCGCTAAATGATCGTAACCTCTCGAACTGCACATTCTGTGCTGCATCTGAAACTTAGAACGTGAGCATGACAGCATTATGCAGGTTACATCGTACCACCAACACCTTGCTTATTTTTTCGTTTTTCCACGACATCCTTAAGAACATGCAAACGCTCTTGAGTGACCCTGATAGCATTTTCCATTTCTCGTTCGCTCATTCGTTCCTCATCGAGCTTGGCCTCGACATCTTTTCCACCAAGTATTTTCTGCCTCCGCTTCAGCATGACTTTCGAATCTTTCTTGGCCTCCCTTCTTTTCGCTTTGCCAGCATTGTCACCGAGGGCCACCTCGTCAAATCCGACTCGTTCCTCCAGCCAGTCCCATAGCTCACTCTCTTCCTTGCGCCATAACTCCTCATATGCTGCTATTCTGTTGGCGCTGGAGTACCCCAGATATCCAACACTATCGGTCGACGGTCGACTCGGCCCCCGGAACCACAACAAAAGTAGTAAAATCACAATGATACTGATTGCGACAGGACCGTTTGCCACTGGCTTGAAGAAACTGACAACTGGACCCAGGGGTCCTCTGAGAACTCCAAACATGCCCCAATCCTCTTCCTTTTTCTGTGTCTCTGTTGATGCGACAAGGACTGGGCTTGTGGCACCCTTTCTCCGCCTCTTTCCTCCCTTGGCAATCTTGGAGCCGTTGGTGGCGGCTCGGGGACGTGAGACAGCCGCTTTGAGTGCCTTTACCAAGTCGTTGCCGTATGTTTGTTGACCATCATTGGCACCTTTCTCAATTGGACCTAGGATATAGTGAGCGGAAGTCACGAAATCGTTAGAGTTAGATTTTACCTTTCAGCCAGGATTTAGCTGTCCATTCAATGCCACAGTTCATTTGTAGTCGTGTCGCGTTGTTCGGGGCCCAAGAAAGACAGTACCTGGTCTTGACACTAAAAGCATTCCCACTGGGCACATCTGGCGTTTGTGTTGTGCAGGTCACTGACACGGCTTTCTCAAGGTCAAAAGCGTCCAAGGTCTCTGTAGTAGTACACTTTGTCTGCTTAGGACCAATCGAGCCTCCAAGTGGCTTGATGTAAGTGTACTGGCGGGACTTGTTCTCATTTGACAGCCCCTTTTTGTCGTCCTCGAACACAAGATCGGTGACCTTGCATTCCTCATTCAGGAATTTGCTAACAAAGACTCCAGATGCAGGCCCGTAAAGCATTGAATAGATTTTGCCCAGGGGAGCTGGGATGATTTCGTCTTTGATAATTTTCTCATAGTGTGTAGCGCTGTCGGAACATTCGGTCGGTGCATGTGTCGTTGGTCCTGGAAATTCAGTGGCAGCTTCTGCTGCAGCACTGGCAGCTTGCTCGACAGGCGGAGCATCACCACTGATTGGTATTTTAGGTGGCGCTAAGATACCGTTCATCGCTGATGGCTTTCGAGTGATCGACTTCAAATCGGTTGTATCACTACTAGCGATGCTTTCGATAAAGCTTCCAGCCGCATCACCGTCTTCGTCTTCGTCGTACACTTCGTCGTCTTCTGACCCGGCTTCGCTTTCGGCCTCGCTCTCAGCAATCTTCTCGGCCTTATCTTGGACTTCTTGCTCCATTTGCTTTCCATTGATTGACTTTTGAAAGGCAGCTGGGTGACTAGCTTTCCAAATGCCAATGAGAAGATCAAAGGTAGCTTCACGACTCAGCAAGCTTCGGAAGGTATGTCTCGCATGCAAAGTCTGAATGGCAATAGCATTTGGAAAGACCATTGCTGTCGTCTCCTTCTCGAATGAGACTACTTCCTCGAACGAAATGACCAAGGTAGTCACCCAGCCTAGAATGTTACTGGAGAAACAGATGTGCCCTTCTGATATGTAGATCCTACCGGCTAGGAGGATATCACGCTGCAGAGCACAGCTATAATCTTCAATCAAGTAGTCGTCATCAGGCACACTCCGAAATAACTGGTGAAAGGCCCGATTGCGCTGCTTCGGTGCAACTGCAAAGCCCGTCAGGCGGGGTCCAGCGGTGGGATTCGCAAGTGTTGCAGTGCTCGCGCCGATCATAGCACCAATCGCTGATGTCCCCGTCGCCCCTGATGACCCTCGACTTCGTCGTTTCGCCATACGACTTCGGACGCTGTTATTCCGCTTCACAGATCCAGTCTCGCTTTCAAAGATGCTTCCGTTCGCTTCGTTGTGATCTCCAGCCATTACAGTACTCATGGAGGAGGCGTACTTTGTGGCGTTCATCGGGTCTGGCACTTCAGCGACTGGAGTCTGTGTATCTTTCTCATAAGCGGCTGAAACTGCTCGCTTGGCAAGCATGTCCTCGATTTTTGCTGCAGCTTCATCTCTACGAACAGTAGAGTTTTTGCGAAGGTCCTCTAGATCCGGCTTTAAAGAAGGCGGCGGCTTCTCTTCAGCGGATCCGACAATATCGAGACCAAGATGACTGAAACTAAGATCACCCGTTCCTAGCGTCTCCACCGCCAATTGCTTTTTGGGAGCTTCTGGCTCAGTCTCGGAGGCGGTAGAATCAACTTTCTCTTCAAAAACAACAGACTTTTCAGGTTCAGAACCTGAGGTGCCTGATCGATTTCGGCCCTGTGAATTCAAAGTATTTGACAAAGTTGTGGCAGCATTCTGCGCGGCTGAAACCCAGGACGAGAAGAAGCCACCGCTAGGAGTAACGCTCCGTGAGTCACCATTCTTTACGACAGGTGTCTTCACCTCCTCAATAGTTGGCGTCAATGGCGCTAGAACGGAATTTGACAATTTGCTTGGTTGATGGGTCAACGACGATTGTGATCTTGTGCGCCGATGGGATATCATATTACCCGACGCGCTAACAACCACACCAGGTGCATCGTTTGACGATTGTGGGACCGTTGTATTTCTATGAGGCGATTCTTGCGGAGGATATGATCTATTTTCAGTTGGAGTGGGAGGGGTGACGGTAGTTAAGGGAGTTGTGAGATCAGAACCTGGTGGTGTTTGAGGGCGTTTGTTGGTGTCGAGGCTGGGTAGATGAGCATTAGAGAGCTTAAAGCCGTTTCCGTAATCTGTGTTGATGTCTCTGCCAGTAGGAGGAGGATTTTCAGTGTTTTTGGCTTGCCTACGTTCACTTATGCTACCAGCTTGACTAGGAGAAGCGTATGCCCCACTGTCGAAGGGATCGCGAGACTCTTTTCCGGGACTTGTCCTCGGGCTCTTATCCGACTTTGGCGAAGTGAATCTCTCTTTCAGACGCCTGGCGGGCGAGATTCCGCGGATCGAGCTCGAGATACTCTTCCGCCGGGTAGATTTGTCTGTCGATGGAAGTTTTAAAGTGTCGGCCCTTTCAAGCGGGTCTGTTGAGGGGAGAACAGACATAGATTGCGACACTTGGAGCGCTGGAGAGGCTTTTGGAGAAATATCAATTGTTTCTGGTGTTGCTACTGCCGCGCTGGGCACTTCAATTAACTGAGGCACAGCGAATTTGGTTTCGGAATGGCCGTCGTCAACCGTAGTAGTGGTGATTAAGGGAGACGAGCTCGTCAAATATCCAGTATGGGAGTCGCGCGAAAGTAGTGGAGGAGGTCTGTATGTCAAGGTGGTTAGCTTCCCGTAGAGCCAAGAATATATCCAAGCAGGAAAAGAAGATAGATTTGAGTTTGCATATTCCGTCAAAGAAGTTCTTGCAAGCAGTTGCACCGTAGGCACCTAGACCATGACTGCCATCTCGTAGTATCCGCTGTAACCCCTATGGCTCTATTGACCGACACATTTTGCTGCATGATCTGCAAAGAACAATATCTTGACTTACACGTCAGGTTCCGAATCATCAGTCAGGAGGCTGCTTCCATCTTGGCTAAGGTTGGTAGAGCTTTGGTTTGGTTCGGGGGCTGGTATCAGGGAGTCGCTATTGTTTCGTCCCTGTGCAATTGCATCGAATGCCTCCTCGCGTTGCCGTCTGCGTTTGCGCTTTGCGTGACCCGGGATCAGTTTGCGAATACCACTGCTCCCAGAGACGCTACTTCCCTCACGGCTGGACTCCTGGCTGACTCTGCTGGGTGACTTTTCCAGAGTGGAGTCCACTGACCCTCTCAAGCCTTCACCAGGACTGCCCACATCATCATTATTCCGGCCGCGCAGGGAGATTGAACTTGCGTTGCTGAATACTTTCTTCACTGTTATAAGGGGCGGCGAGGTGACTGGAGAAGGTGCCGTGGGGGACTCCATGGTTCCACAAGGGAAGCCAAAGCTGGTGGCTTGTGCGCGTTTCGCAGCTGGAATTACGTTGGCATAGGGATTGGAGATGATGCGGCTCGATGGCCCAGCATGCCGGTGACGTGCGCAACGACGGGCGCGCCTTTATCTGGGAAGCATCAGGCTGCGTCAGATATAGAAATTTCTTGACGAAGAGAGCGGCATGTAGATTGGTAATGAAACAGCAGCAGTCATGGAAAGTTGTTTCACGATGTGAACGATATCAAGTCGTGGGGTTTGTTTCAGCTGCTGATTCCCCTTCTCCTTTTGTGCCCAGCCCCCCGCACCCGCAGCGGATGTGGAAAAGCTCCCCAAAAAGTCAACCCACGCGTCTTCTTACGTAGCCTTAACATACAATATCTTTAGTGCAGCACGGAACTCGTTACCTATGCTGATGACGGCCAGTGCGTGTGCAGTGTGAAGTAATGGAAGCCGCCCCTCTTACACTAGTACGTTCCGTTATTCCTGTTGATATGGTTACTCTCTGACATTTATCTAGGCACACAACCATGCTCGCAATGCTTTACTGGAGACTCGCCGATCGAACCCCGTCGCTGCGAGTGAGGAACACGATCTGGCTGCTGCAGAGTTTGCAGCTGCAGCCCAGGGCACTGAAGATATAGAGGTAGGTATAGTGGAAGCACATGCTCTAGCTTGAGTGCCTTCTGACGCCTAAAACCCACCACAGGCTCTGCGAATATTGAACCTACTCGAACAACATCACAAGAAGCTGGGACTCTTACTAAAGTCGCGTCATGAAGCGCCACCGGTTGAGGTACAGACAGACTCTGCATCCGGGAGAGCACAACCCACCCCATCAGACCCAAGCAGTGCAGTGACAACCGTCAAAGATGCCACAGTGCAACCTTCAGCCTCCGAAGCTGCCCAAAAGCCGCCTCGCTTGCCTCGTGCATCGCGGGTGCCAGGCAGGGACTTGTCCTCGTCAATAGCAAGCAACCTAGCAACAGCAAGAGGTATACCAGGTAACCAGCAGCGTAGGGGGGTACTTGTGTCACCTACTGTGTCCGCGCAACATGCTGGAGGAAGGTTTTCAAATGACCAGGCTGTATCAAAACTAGGTGCAGATAATGCGCGAGCCTCAGGTATGACTGGAAAGGACTGGTCTGTTTCGAACGAGACCAATCGGAAACCGTCCTGGACACCTCCTACCTCTACCGAGGACCCGGAAGATGGCACTCAGGGCGAGCCCGACACATTGTCTTCTGAAGCTCCGTTCCAACAATTTTATTCCACATTCGAGGCTCTCATGTCCAAAATCACCGCACCTCTCGCCTTCGCTGGTCTACCACTACTAACCACTACAACTCCTCCTCCAACAGCCCCCAAAACAGCTTCCGCCACTGCAAATGCCACGGCGAAGGACTTACACCCCCCAGCTCCCACAATACCTATCACAGCAGAATCGCTCGACTACTCCCAATTGATTTCGCAAGCTGCCCTCCGCGCCGTCCGCGACGGCGTCCCATCCTCCAACCCTGCCGAGTCCTTCTACGTAGTCCCCACGGAAGGCGGCATGGCCTCCTATTCCGAAATCATCCAGCGCACGGCACGCGACGTCTCTAACCGCCACAAACGTCAGCTTTCCAACATCAGCGAAGACAACGACGACTTCGTGGACGCCCGAGAGACCGTCCCGTCACCATCAACCGCTGAATTCAGCGCCCCGGGAACAGCAGCGCATTCCCGACGAGGAAGCGCCCGCTCCGGTCCTGCCCGACAGGTAGCTGACATGCCAAAAGTTGCTGGCAAAACGATGGAAGAACTTGCTCTTGAAAACCAGACATTGCGGCAATATCTCGACTCGACTTCCAAGCGTCTTCGTATCTTCGAGCTTTCCGCACAGTCGTCCTCGGCGGCCCTGGCACAGTCGATCCGCAGCCTACAGCGCAGTCCAGCTAGCACGCCGGACAACTCGCGTGGCAAGGCTGACGGCTCCAGCAGTGGCAGAGGCAAAGTCGATGAGAAGGCACGGGCGCGGATTGCAGAGCTAGAGGAGATATTGCAGAAGAACGACAAGGAGCTGCAGAGGAGGGAGAAGGAAAATGCGAAGCTCAAGGACGTGGTGTCGAGGTATAGGGAGAAGTGGGAGAAACTGAAAGAAGGAGCGAGGGCGAGGAGGGAAGGTGGTGGAAATGTAGGGGGTGATAAGACGCCGAAGAATCTGGAGGACGGCGTTGGAGATTGAATGTATTGAATTGCATGACCTTTTTGATACCCATGATACCCCTGAGCCTCAAATGTATATTTGGATAAACGGTTATTCGTGATGCAGGAGCTGCACTGAGTAGAAATAGAACCTTCAATTGAGGAAGGCGGAAACGAAGATATCGTTCCAAAGTACTTCAAGATGCCTGAAAATGTCGTTTCGAATCCGGACTGTCTCCATGTTGTCCATATAATACCTTCGAACCACCATCATTGTTTGCCATGGTAGACAGGCTTACAAGTGATTTTCTGGGGAGCCCAATTCGACCAAAAGCCGGCAGGTTCAGTTTTGATACGACTTGAGGCAGGGAGGGGGGTTGCTCAAAGCACGCTTTGAGGCCGCTTTTAACATCTCCTGCATGGCGTACCTGCTAAAGGCTCTCCTGTTGTCTATACTCTGGAGTCCGAAGTCTTTCTGTACTTGTCGTCGACGCCCAGCTCTAGTTTCCAGCTCCCTGGTCAAGCTCGGGTTCAACACGGCCAGTCTACCCTCTGCGATCGCGTTTCTCTCTTCATCCACGTTTGAATTCCTTGGTTAATTGCCGATGGCCAGTCTGTGGTAAGTACGGCACTCACACTTTAGCCTTTTTCTTTTGCGGCCCTTCTTCCTCCTCATCACTAAGTTCGGCATAGATAGTCTTTGGCTGTGTATGTTTCCACGCATTGGTAAACATCGGATCCTTCTCTGCCTTTTCCGCATACTTGAGTAGTGCCTCCCGTGGATCTTCATCTCGCATCGAGCTGAGAGGTATATTCTTCTTGACATGCGCCTCATCCGGCTGGCTCTTTGCAAATGGCGTCGTTTGAGGAATATGAGGTCGACGTGGGTCTCGTGATCTTCCCGATGCCGTGAGCCCTATTGTTGGATGACGCGGGATGTGCGCTTGAACACTTTCATAGCCGGTGCCAGGGTTTGCAATGCTGTCGCCAGAAATGCCTTGTGATATATCTGTTGTGAAATTCGGATCATCGTCTACGTGACGTCGTTTCGGCGGCTTTGATATTATCATCATGGCTCCTTTGGTCGAGATGCTGGGATTGTATAGAACATGCGTCTCTGCGTTTGCTGAACCTGTAATTATCTGGTTCAACTTCTCATGCCAAAGGACGCTGATTAAGGGAGATCCCGCGGTGATGGGTGTGACAAGCTCAGGCTTCAGCGTCGCAGGATTGAGGATATGGAGATCGCCATTCTCGGATCCAGTAATGATGGATGAAGAACCGGGAGCAAATTGAATGTTGGAGGTGGGATATTGGCTCGAGGTCGACTGATGGGATACAGTATTGACGGGCTCTTTGAATTTTCGAGTGTCCCAGAGCTTGACCATGTCATCTCCACCTCGAGTCACCACAAGTCTTCCATCAGAGCTGATGTCAATTCCACTTGTCCAGCTGTCGCTCAGATGGGCATCCCTGATCTCAGCACTGGGCCGGTTGTACGGGCCTTCTCCTCCCCACATCGATAGCGTTCCGTCTAGTGCCGCTGCCACCAAGAGATTATTCCCTCCACCCACCTGACTACCCCATGTCACAGCTGTCATTCTAGTTCTACCACCGGATCCGGCGAGCTTGGATTTGTGTACGATGACGTGTTTCTGCTTCATCCTCATATTGACATCCCAGATTCTCAAAGTGCTATCTGTTCCTGCCGTAACGCAGAGATCCCAATTTGTCGGGTGCCACGCTCCAGCGGTGATTTCACTGATGTGCCCTTTTGTCATGTTCATATCTCGGAGATACATGTCGCCTTTGACGAATTCTGTAAATGTTTCTCCATCACGAGTTAGCACTTTTGCTTGTGGTGCTGCCGATATCACAAGTACTTGACTGGGCGAATTCGGGTTGAATCTGGCAACGTGTACTGGATGTGTCTCTGAGGATGCAGGATTCTTCGTAGCAGTGGGATCGACAGACTTGAACGCTCGAAGGGTGGTAGGTGTCATGGAAGCGAAGTCGTGAAGTTTAATTGTGCAGTCCGTTGAACCTGTGATCATGCGAGAGCCAGAAGGGTCAACAGTTATCGTTGTCACCGCGCGCTCGTGGGTCTTGAACACTAGCTCATGCGAGACTGGGTACTCGTCTTCTTCATCATCATCTTCGTCGTCATCTGAATCGCTCCCATGACTGGCACCATCAGAGTCGTCATTAGGCTTGGTAGGCGGCTTCTTTGCAGGAATTCTTCTGGTCCTTTCGATCTGAGCATTCACGTCGAAAGAACTGCTTCCTCCGCCAAACGAGGTTGGCAGAGATTTCGCGAAGTCGTCTCTATCGGAATCATCTTCGCTCGACATCTCAGCGAGACGTATCGAGTGGTTGGTAGTGGCAGGCGCTCCGTCCAGAGAGACCTAGGTGGAGTCTGCCTGTATGCAAAGATCTGTTCTAATGTCGATAGGTAAAGTTACTGAATGTTTGCACTGTTTGTTCTTTGAAAAGCTTCCCCAACTCCGGAGTACGTACTCCGCACCCCTCATGGACAAGTTCCCAGCCGAATGTTTCTGCGTGAGATTGTCTCCGTCTTCCAAAAGATATTTTCGGTAGCTGTGCAAGTGCTCTTCACATCAAGATGGCTCTGAAAAGCAATATCACGTTTGATGCGTCGTTGTTCGCTGCTTCATCCATACCAGCTGAGACCAATGCCTTCAATGCTAAGCTCATCCAGATAATGAGCTCTGGCCCGAAATGGTACGAGGTACCTCTCCTTCTCATGCTTCTTCATTCAATATGCTCTGGACTTCCTGTGTCTTACTCAATGTTCACAGGTTGGTGCACGAAAGTACCGCAAAATGCGCGCCGCCGGAGAGACACCACTGCCCGCCGCCATTTACCTAGAGTCTGCCGAAGATTTTACCATCCCATCTCGCGAAAATGGTAGAGGGATACCCTGCCGAATCCTGAAGCCCCAAAATGGCAATCCAGTAAAGGCAGTGTTCATGCATATCCACAGTGGTGGCTGGGTTCTCCAGGACGAAAAATCTCAAGATCCTGTTCTACAAAGCATTGCAGATGCGACTGGCCTGCTATGTATCTCCATTGGGTATAGACTGGCTCCTGAGCACCCTTTTCCTGCGGGCCCGGAAGACTGCTATGATGCAGCAGAATGGCTAGTTGACAATGCTGAGAAAAAGTTCGGCGCACCGCTGAGCTTTGTCGGCGGAGAGAGTGCTGGTGGACACTTGGGTGCTCTCGTGGCGATCCACTTACTGCAATCGCCGAAGAACGAATACTCCAGCTTCGCCTTCAAGGGTCTACTCCTCCATTTTGGTTGCTACGACCTCACCTTCACGCCCCATGCTTACAATTTTAAGAAACCTGTCCCGCTAGTGCTGGACCTTGACCTCATGATCCACTACCTGGAAGTCTTTTTGCCAGGCATGAGCGAGGAGGACAAGAAACATCCCTCCGTTTCTCCGATTTACGCAAATTTATACGACCTTAAACTTCCGCCCGCACTCTTTACCTGTGGAACCGAGGACTGTCTTCTGGATGACACGATTTTCATGAGTTCTAAGTGGATGATGGCGGGAGGGGAGACAATAGTCAGGATTATTCCAGGAGGTGCACATGGCTATATCTTGTTTCCAGAAAGTTCACATAAGGCGCCGGCTGAGGGTATGGAGGCTGTCAGACAGTTTATTCGAGCAAAGCTGGAGTGAACTTATACACGAGAACTCATTGAGTTAATGAGACTTTTCATCAAGCACATTTCGCGATTACAATGCAAAATCATCCTCACTGTCAGCTGTTCGGAAGTTGTTTGGCCAATAACGCTTGGTTGTTACGCCAAACAAATGATGTTTGATTCGAGGGGATGCCTAAGAAATGAGTTTGATTTGCAATTCACAAGAGCATCACTTCTTCATTTTTAACAGACCATCTGGTTTGCAAATGAAGAAGAGGATCGAGCACAGGCGAGCTCAAGAGTAGACTTACCGCTAGAAGGGTTTTCCATGAAAGGATATTTGTTCATTTCCAAGGGAGTCTTTGGTGCTGAAGGCTAATCAACGGCAATTTAATCCCTGCTCTAGCTTGTTATCACCCTTGGGCAAGCTCTCATTGCCGTCGAAGCCAAATAATCCCAGCTTCTTGCGTCTCCAGTGCATCCACTTCCACCCGGCGCAGTTGAAGAGATTGAGACCTCCGCGCGCCAACCGCAGCAAACTCCTGAAATTCCTCGTCATCTTGTTTCTCCATCGGCTCCGAAATCGATGCGTTAGGGAGACCTCTCGGCCTTAGTGCTGCGTGAAGGCTTTCCTCTCTGATCCGTTGATTTGTCTCCTTATCTTTCTTCCTCTCATTGTTCTCTACATTCTCCCTCTCATCATTCATAGCCCTCCAGATTATGTCCCAGTCGCTGGCTCGCTGTGGGTGAGGTAAGAGGTCCACACAGTGATAATATTTCGGCTGCCCTTCAATTGGCATCATGTAACTGTCGCCCCATTCCTCGTTTGTGAAGTCTGCGTCCACGAAGCTCCGGATCCAGTCTAGGAAAGACGATGGGATTGACCTGCCAGTTGCAAATTCTCTGACGGTTGGATACGTTCGAGGAGTCACAGTGTCAACATCAAAAAGTCGAAAATGAGGACGATCTGCATGTACCAAGAGAGGGGGCGGAGCTAGAAGGATTGCTGCAGAGATGGTGACAGCAGGATGATCACCGCTTATGGTCTCCGAGTGCTGTGTGCGAGGAGTAGGAAGTAGGCGCAGTTCTAATCCAAGGTCTGTTGGTTCTGTCTCGCCAGATGCGATCATTCCTTCATCAACATCAAGATTCGTTAACTCAACAGAAGTCAAAGGTATTGTCGTGAGCTCTTGTAACTCGTATGTCGCAATCTCAGGCAAGCTGCAAGATCACAAGATAAACTACTAGTTAGAGGCGCTTCGAAATTCAAGCTGGAGTCATTCTGGAAGGACGGCGCTGAAGAAGTCAAAGTCGTTAAGGCGCATCTAAATTAGTTAGATGAAGATTGACAGGAAGTGAAGAGCTCATTTGCAAGTTCACGCAAAAATGGTCACAAATATGAATGATGAGCCCACTAGTGGTGACATAGAAAGACTCACCAGCAATGTGTTCTCCCCAAGGATTCGCCACCGGGTTGATTGCGGGTGGTGTTCTTTCACCGAGTCTGCTGGGTGTCTGTTCTTCACCCAAATGAGGCGACGGAGTTCACAACTGCCTGCTTCCCAAAAATTTTGGTAGCAATGAGACACTCTTCTCCATGGCCATGCCAAAACCCAACTTGAAATGCATCTCCAATATCCTCTGCTTTTTTATGCTCTCGCGCTGCTTCAGGACAGAGTTCCAGATCGTCGAATACGATCGACGTATATCATTTACCTCGGCTTCGACGAGCACGAACGGAAATCAAGGAGGCACAAGTATCAAACAAGAGCGAGGATATGAACCGCAGCCTTACAAATATGATCAGCTAAAAGAGCGCTAATATCCATGAATGTTCAGTTGCAAGGAAGTCTGCTCCAGGAGGAGGCCTTACCTCTTTACAGGAAGAAGTGTCACAAAGCCGCAGGTATCGTCCATTCAGAACAGCATTAAGATCAGTTTGCAGCAAGAAGGCATTCTCCGACCCGCGGCCCGGTCCATGAGCCCAAAACATACAGCAGAGGGTATGCGACTCGTAGGGTGGATGTTGGGTCCTATGTTCTCTGAGAGAAAGGACTGGTGTACTGGGTTCAAAGGACATTCTTGTTTCAAAATACGGTCGTGTCTCATGTCTTCATGGGCGGGGAATGCTATGTGATAGCTTGGCTAATGGACAAGAGGTGGAAATTGTGCGGGAGAGGGAACGAAGCTGAAGAGATATACCCAGTATAGTAACATAGATTTGAAGAACGCTTCTGCAGCCCAACGTAGACATACCCGGAAATGGAAGGTTGGCAGAGGCTTTTCGAAGAACCCTTGCCCGCTATTGCAGCTCAAACGTGTCCCCACCCTCTTCAGCCCAGTCAACATGATCACCGTACATCCAATCCTCATAGTAGCATTGCCCAACCAATTCGTACCGCTCTTGCTCTCTCACCTTTCTCAAAATGCACGGCACTTTAGATCCATGCAAGATGCATACCAAGTCTCCGACTTTTACAGCCTCTGGTGCCAGACCGAGGTAAGTGCGCTCACCATGAAATAGTCGTCTCTTCACACTGACGAGCATGTTTCCACGAAGGTCGTTACGCACGTGAGTCAAGCGGTCCAGGTCCGGTAGGAATCTGCTTAATTGTCGGATTGGGGCCTCTTGCACATAGACTTTATGATAGTCTTCGAGCTCCGAAGCAGAGATGGGTACTTGGCCTGTCTGGGCCTCCTTTTCTGGATTGAATTCGTATGCGTTGTCGGCTAGAATGGTCTTGATTAGCCGTTTCTGTTGGTGCACCTCATCCTCAAGCATATCCGCGAAAGGTTTTCTTGGGCTGCCGGCTTTATCTTCCAGGGTTCCCGGTGGTAGCGGTTGCGCCTCTCTGAAGAATTGCAGCTGCGGACGCAGCTTGAGGAACACGTCGAGTGCGCCCTTGTTTCTGTTGTTCAGGTCGAACTCGTGGTTGGATATCACAGCGACTCGATCGACAACTTTACCTTTCACAATCAGGTACTTTGTGTCATTGCTGCTAGACATTCTCTTATGTGCCAAATTCTTGCAGGCCTTGAACGAACTGGAAATGTCTGGCCGGTATAGTGGAACTCCTTGAGGCGATTTTTGAGTCCAGTCTGGTGCCCACGAGGGTAGGCCTGTGGGTCGTCCTGTGATTGACGTTATGCCGAAAAGATCAAGACTTCCCGTCATTTCGATGAAGGATTGTGCAGCATCAGTGTAGACTTCTGACAAAGATAGGGAATAGTCTGGTTGAATCATCGGGTTTGCGAGATCCTGAAAGCCTAAGAAGGAGTAAACCAGATCGCGTGGATCGGTAGCTTTGACCAAGCCAGCTAATCGAAACATCAGGGCAACAAAACCAGCGTTTCTCTTCTGGCTGCTTCCAGAGTCATTAGCGTCTTGGATAGATTTATGGGATTCGGCAAGGTATCGCCTTCCATATTCGACGACTTCCAGTGTGTTGTAGCCATGCGTGGCTGTGGGCAAAGATCTCCCGAAGACACGCCATTTCTCGCGTTCCACATCGCAGAACGCCCGGACAGCTACACAGAAGTGCACGAAGTCGATGCTATACCCACCAACCTGTACCGTTAGATGTGAGGATACGGCAGCTTCTTGGTATACCCAGGCTCGGTCGAACCAGCCACGGTTCAAAAGTCTTCCAATGGCGACGCGCCGTTTGTAAGCGGGACTCTGAGGTTCTCTGATGCCTTGGGCGAGCATATCTTTGACGATTGTGACAGCACTCTCCGGGACTTCTCTTGATTCCATGGGCGCACGTGGTAGTGTGGGAATTTTGTTGATGCATTCGACAGCAAGTGGCGTGTCCTCGTCTTCTTCACCAAGCCATATGAGAGTCTTTTGAGCAGATTCGAAGATTTTCTTCATCAAGAGAACCTGAATATTTCGTTCTTCTTTATTGTCTTGGTCGATACAGATTTGGTCGATCCACAAATAGCGTGGGCTTGATCCTATCTCAAGACGTTGGAGACAGGCGTAGATAGGAGCGTTGATACGTATGACCTTCCCACCGTCAATGAAGATTGGTATGCATTTAGGAAGTCCTGCCCAAGTGTAGGATATGGTTTCGTATTCGGGCCTTGGACTCTCGCTTAGGTCTCTCTGCACAATACGACACCAGATATTCTTAGGAGAGCCGCCTTGCTGCGTGGTCGTGTAGCCAGCACGGTCATCTAGCGTAACATCTGACTCAGGCGGTTTGGTACTCCACAACTCGAGCAATCGAATGGATGATGGGGTTTTTAATGTCGCATACTGGTAGTCAGGCGAGTGACCCGCGTTGACTTCGATGTGTGTGAACTTTTCTTCTCGTGGCAAAAGCTCAGGATCTGGTGCATTGATATCGCCAACTGTCTCGCCGGAGTCTTCTACTGTCTGGGCCAGGGAAACGCCAAAAAGCCCCAAAGGCCCGGCTGCTCTCGTGCTTGCGGCAACACGTCCAAGATATCCACCAAACATGACAGACGCAGGATCCTCTACCTCATTCGTGACTTTTTAGTGGAAGAGCTGGAGATCAGGGACGAAGGACCAAAAATCACGATGATATGAGGTGGCCATCTACCTTATACCTCCATTTTCTCCACAAGTATGCAGTGGGCCTAGCGGTCAAGGCTGAATGCGCATGACCGCACTGCGCCCCATGTATGAGAATGCGAGCCGAAACACCATCTCCGGGGCGCCAATCATCAGTTGCAGCTACTTCAAGCCATGTTATCTTGGCGGCCCCGGCTTCGCGGCAGCCTAGAATCCGCAGAGCTGCACTGACCTAACATATGCCACCTGACTGGATGCTATAAGGTTCATTAACCGCGTGTATGTTTGGACGAATCTTAAAGGATGAGTGTGTAAAGAGAGTCCAAAAAATGTTACTTTCCAGTCTCCATTTGACGCCAAGACGGAATTCTACCCGGGCCCCCCTCCGCGCCACCGCCGTCAATGATGTATGCAGGTAGAATATTTTACCTGCTTGGGCCGACTCAAGTCTTGGATATCTTCACCCAGTTCTTTTGAAGTTGTGAGATTTAGTTCGGTCAGCTCTCAGCCTAGAGCTCGTTGTAATGCTGTCGAAGATGGACGACGAAATGTACCGAATAGCCTCGAACAATCCCGCAATCACCCTTCCGGCATCGCAAGCCTATGAAGAGTCTCGACGTCAGCGGAAGCCGCAGAAAGGGAACAAGGTTGAAGCGTCGGACCTGGCAGGCGACCAGGCAAAGATGGCTCCAAATCATGACTTTGTCTCGAGTCGAGGTCTCACCAAGTATGACGTTGGCTGGAGAAGAGTCGTACGAAACTTTAGTCCATCGTGGTTCTCCGTCACCATGGGTACCGGCATTGTCAGTCTCCTCCTCATCACTATTCCATACCACGCTCGGTGGCTCTATTGGCTCTCCGTCATTTTCTTCGTCCTGAACACCATTCTATTTTCTCTCGCCTTCATAGTCTCTTTCCTCCGGTATACACTCTATCCGGAAATATGGGGAGTCATGATCAAGGATGCTACCAATTCATTATTCCTTGGAACAGTGCCAATAGGATTTGCCACACTGGTGGAGGCCTGGATCTTCCTCTGCGTCCCTTACTGGGGTCCCTGGGCCACAACTACTGCCTGGGTTATGTGGATGATAGATTCAACCGCTGCGGCGGCTGTCACACTCTCCTTAGGCATACTCATGTATGTGTCAAAGTCTTTGAGAAGTTTCCCTTCTGCGTTAAGCTTACGTGACTCCAGTATCTCAAGCGAATATCAGACTTCTCTCGACAAGATTACTGCCGCGCAACTATTACCCATTGCTGCTACAATCGTTGCCGCAGGTACAGGCGCCGAGGTTGCTGGAACCCTCCCGAACCCACAGCATGCTCTCGGCACGCTCATTACATCTTACGTGATGTGGGGAATGGGTGTGCCTTTAGCCATGACAGTACTTGTTATGTACTACCAGCGACTTGCCCTTCACAAGCTACCTCCTCGAGAAGTGATCGTGAGTTGCTTTCTCCCGCTGGGTCCTCTTGGCATGGGCGGTTATACTATCACGTACCTTGGCAAAGTATCCCGAGAGAACTTCGCACAGACCCACATCATATCTGACGTCGCTGGTGAGGTGATTTACATTCTTGGTTTCTTCGTTGCACTAGTCATGTGGGGTTTCGGCCTGGTCTGGTTGGTCTTTGCTTTGGCCACAATTTATAAGTGTCAACCGTTTCCTTTCAATATGGGCTGGTGGGGCTTTACATTCCCTCTTGGCGTGTATGCTATCAGCACTATCACGTTCGGAGTGGAGATGCCTTCACAATTCTTCAAGATCTTTGGAACAGTGAGTTGCCCCATCCCAATCAGAAGCGTTCGATCTCTGACTCGTCAGTGCAGATACTCAGCATCGCAGTGATCCTCCTCTGGATTGTGGTTGCACTTGGGACTGCAAAAGGGGCTTGCTCTGGGAAGCTATTCTATGCTCCTTGTGTGGCCAACCTGAAGCCCAAACAAGCTAATGAGCGGCCTTCTATCGACAGTGAGAAGGCTAGTCAAGACAAACGACTTACAGAAGAAAGGGACAAGCGCTAACATCATAGATACCAACAGTGTGGTTCTCAAACGTGAGATTTTGGCTTGCCGTTGGGCGGTGTTGGTAAGAAGACTAAACTGCAAACACCAACGCAACCAAGACAGAAATGTGTATATGGAATGAGAGCAACGAAAATAGTGTTCCAAAATATCTAGACTACCAAGACGTGGCTCCTATTACGCTACCCTATGAAGCGTGCTCGACAACATCAATCACCGTTCTCGAAGACTTCAATAGTCTCAAATTTTCCAAAACCCAGGCCGCTTAGGAAATACTGTACTCCTTCGTGCTCTATCATACCTTCAATAGCGTCGGTCAGAGACTTAAGGTTGAACGCCCCACGCCGCTCCTGCTCACATTCCGAAACGGCAACGCAAACTCAACCCTGTGCAGCAAGTTCGCCAACAACACCATCTCCACATCTTGCGGTACCTGATCAAGACGGATTTTTGAATTTCCTATGAGAGGTTTGTACTAGTCATAGGCCAGACCGGGTGATACGAGCACGAGTGGTTGCGCGGAGGCATTCCCGATAGTTGACCTAGTGGAGGGTGCCGTCCATGCGTTCGGTGCTGGCAAGGTCAGAGCGTCAATATCCAAGGCGGTGATCCTCGCTCCGACCAATTTTGGCAATTGCTTGAATGGTGAACAGATTCGATCACTTGCGGTTGTCGACGGTCAGGTCTCCGGAATTGGTGGTGTCTCAGTAGAGGACAACGAGTCTGTACGCTGAGCATCAAATACTCGGATCAAGCGAGATGTCAATACGCCAATTTGTGATCCTAGTCTTCGAGGCTCTTGGTAGGATAGCTAGACAGAACTTAACATTGTGAGCGTGTTCAAGTATTCGAACGACATTCGGGAGGCGATTGTGAGTGCCATCCAGTTGGCTTTACGTGAGGTCTTTTGTGAATTTCGTATTATCGCAATAGATGTCCTTGATGGCTAGGACATTGCTTACGAAAGCTGTGGGTCAATACGAGCAACTGGCTACTTCTCAAGCGCTAGGTCATTTCTTTCACGTATAGTTCACTATCTTTGGCCAGGGCCGCTGCCCTTGCTGCGCTTTGAGAGACCCGGGCCTGTCTTATCGGCATTGTGTGGAGAAAGGAAATTTTCCTTGCCGGAATGAGCAAATTTCGCCGAGTCCTTTCTTTAGGTTACTGCGGAGTGAATATTCCTTCTCGGGCTCTTCTGAGCGTCAACATCTGTGGGTACGGCCCCATCATAGGCGTCAGAGACCTTTGACAGGTCTTTTCGTCAAGATGCGCCGGCTGTGCCTTCCTGAAAGGCATTCAGATTACCCAACTAACTCCATGTGTCTGCAAGGCCGCAAAATCAAGCCGGAGAAACCACCTTGGCCCTAGATCGAATCTGTTCCGTAGCATTTGAGATCCTGGCTTCTTCAGTTCAGGAAATTGGGGATACGCAGGCAGCAGAAGATATTAGGTTGATTTACATTCACCGCTTCCCGCCCATTTCTTTTGCTCCCAAGCCAAGTGTTCATTGTTCTCTCACATCGCCATGGCCGCATCATTTCTCTCCGGTCCAATTTTCAACAGCACAATCACAAATTTGCTGCGCGAAGGGACAAGGACTGCTGCTTACGATGATATCGCCGTTCTAGCTCTTCTCGCCCTTGGCGGAGCTAGTTACTTGACACGCGGGAGCCTCTGGGACAAGCCAGACCCGTATCATTACAAGTGGTTTGAGAGGCCACAGGAGTCGGCCTTGAATGGGCGTCACATCAAGAGGGAGACCAGGAATATCGCACAGAAGCTTGAAGAGGCACAACGAGATCTTGTCATTTTCTGGGGCTCACAATCAGGCACAGCTGAAGGATTCGCAAACAGCCTTGCCCGAGACTGCCATCGTCGATTTCGACTTGAGGCATTAGTTGCCGATCTTTCCGACTACGATCCCGAAACACTTGCGCTTGTCCCAGAGTCAAAGTTTGCCATCTTCATTGTCTCTACCTATGGCGAAGGAGACCCAAGCGACAACTCAGCTGACTTCTGTGCGTGGCTGCGAGATGCCAGTGGGACGACATTGAAACAACTGCGTTATATGGCTTTCGGGCTTGGTAATAGCAACTACAAGTACTACAACAAAGTCGTTGATGACGTCGTCACTGCATTGAATAGCTTCGGTGCCTCGTTGATGTTGCCTGTGGGTAAGGCTGACGACGCTAATGGCGCTACGGAGGAAGATTTCTTTGCTTGGAAGGAAAACGTCTTTTCACTTTTCCGGACGTCATTCGGAATAGTTGAAAGGAATCCGGAGTACGAGCCTTGCATTCGAGTCATTGAAGACGAATCAATGACAGCCATCGACCTCCACTTGAGCGAGCCAGTACAGAAGCGGAACGCTAAGAAAACGGCTGCCACCAGCTCTCCAATTGGAGCTTTGCCCATAAAAGAGACTCGAGAGCTTTTCATGAAGCCCAGCGCCAGCCGCAGTGGCGTGCATATGGAGTTAGATCTTAGCCAGACGCCCCAGATCAAGTACAAGACGGGAGACCATCTTGCGGTCTGGCCCATCAATCCGAGTGAAGAGGTCGCCCGGCTTCTTCGAGTGCTCAACCTTGAAGCAAAGAAGGACACACCCATCACAATACTCTCTCTGGACCAAGCCAACACCAAAGTCAAGGTTCCAACCCCTACAAACACTCTTGCGCTCCTCCAACACTATCTCGAGATTTGCGCTCCAGTATCGAGAGAGACCGTCTCATCACTAGCCCAATTTGCGCCGAATGATGAGGTGAGGTCGACTCTGCTGAATCTTGGACAAAATAAGGAGGCTTACTCGACCTACCTGCTCAGCAATCATGTAACCCTTGGGCGCCTACTTGAGTCTACGAATGTTTCATGGTCATCGCTCCCTCTTTCATTCATCATCGAATCTCTTCCACCAATGACGCCGCGCTACTACTCCATCTCATCTTCCTCAATTGTTTCACCACGCTCGGTGTCTCTAACAGCAGTAGTTTCATCCACGCCTCTCCCGGCGAACCCGACACAGTTCATTCCTGGCTTGGCCACCAGCTATCTCTCCGCACTCACGCCCTCATCGATTTCAAACTCCGGACAGACATATCCGTTCCTTGCGTCTGGCACGAAACTTCACGCTCACATTCGCAAATCAACATTCAAACTACCAGCAAGCGCAGCCACTCCGATTGTCATGGTAGCAGCTGGAACAGGTCTGGCGCCCTTTCGAGGCTTCCTGCAAGAACGCGCGAGGCTGAGATCCATGGGTCGAGAAGTTGGTCCGATGCTGCTATTCTTCGGGTGCAGAGACCCAGAAGAAGACTTTTTGTACAGGCCTGAGATCGAAGATTTTCAAAGTGGCGTGCTGAAGGACCGATTGAGTGTCGTTACTGCCTTCTCTCGGGTACCTGGTCAGCCTAAGACCTATGTCCAAGATCGCGTTGAAGAGTATGCTAGTAGAGTCTGCGACTTGGTGTTGGAGGATAGCGCCATATTCTATATATGTGGTTCAGCAAACATGGCAAGGGACGTCACTAAGAGGTTAGGAGAGTGCATAAAGTCTCGGAATGGCTGGACAGATGAACAGCTCAAATCATGGAGTGAGAGACAAAAGAAGACCCACCAGTGGCAAGAGGATGTTTGGGGTTAGATTGTCAGGTTTCTTTCCACTTAATGTGGAGTGATGGTTTCGTTTCCTTCCGTTATGGGACGCAAAGATGTTCTCAACAGTGCCGCGTGTGGCCAGGGATTTCAATAGAAGCGTAGACTTAGATGAATTGAAGGGAAACTGGGTGCGCAATAAAAAGGACTTTCAGCTTGGACAGTCAATAATCACGTCTAAGGCTCGCGGATAGAGGTTGGGAGTTATTCCGTTATGACAACTAATGTCAAGTCTAGTTTACGAAGTCCCGGATCATTGGGACTGAGGGCCGACCAAGACCGCTGCGCGCCTCGCCTACGCCATACGAGCCTAAAATCCACAATGCTCCTGTTTTCATGTCAGCCTCTGGCAAAGTGGCCGTGAATACGCGGAAGATGCCACCTCTTTCATTCCGACGAGATATGGGCGGCGGAGGGCCCAGAGGGGTTCTTCCCTCGCGATTTGCCACTGGGTGCTAGTGCTGTTACTGAAAAGGTATCTAAAGGCCTGGCCCAATCGACTAGCGGAAATAGGCGTAGGCAATACAAAATTCGGTAAAGCTGGCGGCGGCTTATCTGCATGGACGTGGCTCCATATCGCTTGATGACGCATTGGACGGCGTGTGCCTTCGCACGGCATGCACGGAAGGCGAGAGTGGATTGGGTGGCGCTGAGGTGTGCGTGGCTGACGTATAGTAGCGCAGGGGATCTGAGGGTGATGGCGGGCACGTTGGATCTCGAAACGTTGGGATGTTGGATTGGGAGGTTTAGGCCATTGCTTGAAGAGGTGACGGTGAAGAAGAGGGACGGCCGAGCACAATGATCTACGACAGCAGGTGTCAAGTCTGTGGCGGTGCCAACAGCACCAATTATTTGCATCAAAACATTCTGAATTTCTCAACCTGTCCGTGGATTTTGTATTAGATCTAGACCATACATCCTGTATCTTTCTCACAGATCCACCTTTTGGGACGCTATGTAACACAAAGAATTTCCCTAGAAGAAGTAAATGCGAAATAAAGCCACTTAACACCGACGCTCAAATGTTGTCAAGAGAGACCAGGCGCTATCCGCCCAATGCTTCGTGATAGTTCACTCATTACTCCGCATATTCAGACCAAGAACGGTGTCAAACATTCCATGTGAATACAATTCAGTACTCTGGCCGCCGAAGGAAGTTCATGTCAGTCCCGTACCACCATATTGCTGCAAGGATGACCGCGGTCATTTCGGCAGCGACACCCAAAGAAGTGATCTCAAGAGATGGCAATAGTCGCTGACACGTCTTGATGAGCAGAGTTATCCCGCTGCCCAGAGACACCTCTTGTGACGGGTTTTTGATTTTCGCAACCATAAAGTAAACGGGATCCAGAGCGAGAGCGATAACAATAATGAAGAAGGCGATGTTGAGGGCTATCTTGAATTTTGAAAGTACTGGTGGCAGCGGTATTGACGGCGTGAGGGCTGACGGGGATTTTGACTTCGATGTGAACGGGATGTGGTTCTTTGAAGGAGGAAGCATTTCCTGTCCCGATGCTGAGGGCAGTTGGGCCCTTGTTGCTAGAATTTGTGGATCGGAAACGATGGGAGCAGCATCAACAATTTTGATAGAAGTTTCTGCATTGCTAGTGGTGACGGAGTCTCCAGCCTGTGATTCGCCGGACGGAGCTCGATCGTTCCCTTGACTAGGGCTTGCCTGGCTGCCATAGCTCGAATCTCCTGGACGAAGACGTAGGCTAACCAACGGCTGAGGTTCAGGAGGGACGTGGAGTGCATGAGCCCCTGCATCATATCAGCAGTTGTCACTCATCAGAGCACGGCAAGCAGCAAACCTGGTTGACTGTCATAGCTCCAACCGTCTTGGCGGAGCTCTCGAATTTGGGACATGCTGTCTCTGCCGATAAGCAGATCAGGCGCCCGTGGATCGCAATGCACATTGAATATGGTCATGATAAGGCGAACACAATTATAAGGCTGATAGCGGACTTGAACCAGGCCTTGAGACTCAAACGTGCACTTGCCGACAACTTCAGGCGGAGCTTGTTTGTCCAGATCGATCTCGATCTTGTCTTCTAGCTTGTCCGCTGCCCGTCGGGAGATCCACGAGTGATCTGTGTAGCCCTCTCGGCATATCAGCGGTACATAGCCCTTTTTCGCAGGAGACCAAGCGGAGACCGCTCGCCACGGGCATTCCTGAAACAATCATCAGTATTGTGCGGTCTTGACGCTGGGCCTTTTAACAAGCATTTGACGCACCTCTGCCTCTTTGAAAATTTTCCTTTGTGAGAATGCATCAACAGTTGGCTTATATTGCATCACCTCGGAAATAGGTGGCGCGTGTGGGCCCGAGATCAGAGGAGAGAATCTCAAACCCACAAGTTCGTCATCAATTCGACTTCCATGGTTGTTATCGCCATTTAGGCTTCGATTTGACGCGGAGATCTTGGCCTGTGTACTGCGGCTGTCCATTTCTCCATTGATCGCCTGCAGCTCGCTCTGGAAGTGTGCCGAGAAATCATAGTTGCCGTGGTACTTCGCAGAGTCATTCACATAGCCCTGAATTGCGCTCTCGTGCTGGACAAGGTATTCTTTGGAGAAAGTTGAGCCCAGAACCCGCAGCAGTTTCGGCCACGATCGATGCTCTGACCACTCCGCCAGCTCGCATGCTGATGCGACCTTCTTTTTCAGACGCTGCTCGTCTGCCATCGTATGATGTTTTTTACTCGGTTTTGAACAGCTTGAGTAATTGCAGTCTCTGAGGACGCTGTCTTGATGTTCCAGCTGCTGTTTCTCGGGATGTTTATTGTTGGTAGGTAGAGGTAATGCCGCGGTAGGTCCAGTCGATGCGACCGTGGGGTGATCGGCGTCAGCTTGAATGCAATATGCCTAGAAAAGAGGTAATTTCGGAGGATAGTGAGCTCTCGTCGAGATCGAGGGTGGCGGACAAGATTGTGCAGAGTGTCTAACAAGCGTAAGGTTTGAGATGCTCTGCACCAATAAACAGAGGCAGGCACGAGCAAAGGCAGATGAAAGACGGTTGATGACATCGCGCCGGTGCAGGGAAGCCCCCCCTTGGTGTAGCGCAGACAGCTTATCGGAAAAGTGGCACGTGAGGTTACTTCAAGGTCTTGACCTGCCCCGCGATTAGCCTCGAAAATGCTTCCTCCACCAGCATACAGTACTTGCCGTCCTAGTTGTCGTGCAAAGCCTCATCAACCAAGAAATCAATCTGCCATCCGTCTTTGCACCACTCTTTGCCTCCTTGTGGGGTTTCTCTGTAGAAGTTGTTATGTTCTTTGTCCCAGTGCCAGTTGTCTTTATTCATCCTTTTCTTCCATTCGAGAAAGTCTCTGATCTTCCTCGAGGTAGTCTTCACTCCCTCTTCAACGCATTTCATATGCTCCTTCTCCTCTGAGTTTCATATCAAGTCAATGAATTGTGCAGACTCGGAAGAATGCAAGGGAAAGGAGTGCTTACCGGGTCCTGACTTGCGTGTTTTCTTTGTCAGTGGAGCCACCCATCTATTGGTCTGGTCATGGTTGATAGTAATGACGTTTGTCTCGATAAGGTGACAGTAGCCGAAGAGTACCTCCCATGGGGCATTGGGCGCGATCTTGAACTTGACTGGAATAGTTTGATGTCTAAAGATCCATTGGGCTCGGACGACGCCACAGGACTTGACGCCTCTGCCGTTGAAATCTTCGTAACTCTCCTCGTCATCTTCGTCGTCTCTTGGAAAGCCATTCTGTCTGACCGTGCGCTCCGAGATCCAGTTGTCTTTGGCGCCACTGTCGAGGAGCACTTTGCCCTCCCATTGTCTCTTGTCCTCAAAATACAAAAGAATTGGCCAGACGTTCTTGGGTAGTAACTCTCCAGGACCATTTATATCTGGGAATCGTATGGATCTCTCAGCTTCCTCCTGACCACTAGTTGTGGTGATTAGACTCAAGTTGCCCTGTTCGGAAGGAGACGACCCATACGATCCCGAGAAAGACTGATCTTCTCGAGGTGACGAGTCCTGTGGACGGTGATTCCAATGATCAGGTGGAGATGATGGAAATGGTCTGCTGGCAGTGGTCGCCATTGGCTGCTGAGAGCGTTCTCTCGCTTCTCGCTCCCGCCGTTCGATGAGTTCTTCGTGCGCATCGTCCACCGGAACGCCGCTGAGATTGTAACCTAATGCAAGTGTTCGCCGACGGTCGCGGTCAAGCCGCTTATAATATTGCGTGTTGCACTGCATGCCTCAAGGTCACAAAGGAGGGTAGGACGAAATTGCGGACGGCTTATGCGGATAAGAGGTTGTATTGCCTTCCGAAACCTGAAGAGTAGATTGTTGTCAGAAATTTAGGAATATAAGCACTCGGTTGCGTTTTTGGGTCGTGTCTTTTGATCAAATGGGACAGTACTTTGTCCGGTACAAATCGGGCGCTACACACCTAGGCCAGTTGCAAGAACAGTGCTCGAGAATGGGCGGGGTATGCAGGGCTCTGAGGAGCTGGGATGCAATCAGAAGCGAGGACCCAATAGCATATCTTCTTGTACCACTGAAATTGGGTGCTCAACCGCATGTGTCACGATTCCCTGTTACGAGGGCCAAATCATCGTTCACAGGAGCGCAACTTAGCTTGGGCACTTTTGCAGCGAGGCAGCCAATGATGGCATATCCACCAACGTAGGTCCGGTTAAGCAACGATTTTGCAACTCATTGTCGAGGTTTGTCATTGACGTGTCTTCGATGGCTCATTATCATGGAGGGATATGCAAAGCTTGCACGTCTAATGAGCCGTCATAACGAATATGGAATCTTGCGCAGCTTCAGCGAGCTAAATGCCAAGAACCTGCTATATCTTCAGGCTGAACTTGTAGAGCTGGAGAGCGAACTCCGAGCGCTTGCAAATGCAGACAAATCATCTCAGAATCGCGTGAGACAACACTATGAGAAAGACTGGCGACTACTAAATGAATCTCTGCATGATGGTTACGACGAGCAATGGAAAAAGATGCTTCAGATAAGAGAGAAATTGAACACGTACAGTACGTTCAATTACTAGCACTCATCGACCCTGGAATTCAAGTCTACACCCGAATCGAGCCTAGGAACTTTTCGGGCGTTTGTGCTGACCAGTCGCAGACCAATGCCTGTCCCAACAAACAATGCTTTCGAAACTGAGGAAACCAAGCAAGCATGATCTTGACTTTCTGAGGGATTGGCTCGTGAGGGGAGATATGGGTAACTTCCCCATCATCAGTACCGACCGGGACGCTTGGAACAAGGAGACGGAATATGATCTTATCACGGTTGGAGAGACGGTGTATTCAGATACTTTTAGCCGGTGGGTGTCTGAATCGCTCATCCCGACTTACCATTCTGTCTTTGGAAAGCACTTCAAAGATCCGGTCAGCTGGGACCAGGCATCTGGATTATCATGGTACTCTGACACGCGCATCAAAATGGCTGTGGATATCTTTGCGACTGTAGTGTCGTCACTCTTTCCAGTTGTGTCAATAGTTGCTCTATATTGTGTCCACAGGATGTCGGTACGCCTTGGAATCATTGCAGCTTTCACTGCTTTCTTTTCGCTGTGCCTGGCTCTAATGACCAGAGCGAGCAGGGTAGAAATCTTTGCGTCCACAACTGCGTTAGTTATGCTCACGTCTGATTTATGGCTGAGGCGCTAATTCTGGTCTAGTTTCGCTGCTGTTCAGGTAGTGTTTGTCAGTGTGAATGGCGGAAATGCTGGTACATGATTCATCACATTTGCCAACGCCTTAGCAAGGGAGTTGAGGCCTAGGCATAAAGACCAGAGGGATGAAATTTCGTGTGGCAGACGGGAAAGGCTGGCTGTGTTTGGTCAACAAGAATGGGGTAGAAGCCTGAGGGGACATTTTGCTGAAGGAAAAGGAAGGGATGATGATTCTAGGCGAGGGATGGAATGCCTCAATCCCCAGCACAATGTTGAACGGCTCGGCGGGCCTCGGTGTCCTCTAGATTAAGAAAGCAAGGCAATGCTCAAGCTGTTGATTGATGTTTCTCCGCGCCAAGTACATCAAGACCGTGCATCTCACAGGATATGCATCTCAAGGGTGTGCATCTTATAAGGCCGTGCATCTCACAAGGTATACATCTCAGGAACGTACATCTTATAAAGGTGCCTCTCTCGCGGGCCTTTCTCGTGGGGCGTGGATCTCATAGGCGTGGATCTCACTGGATGTGCACCTCCTAGACGTGCATCTCATAGGGTGTATATCTCATGGCCGTACATATCATGGCCGTGCACCTTATGGATGTGTATCTCAGGAACGTGCATCTCATAGACCTGCACCTCAGGAACGTACATCTTATAGGCATACTTCTCGCCTTTCTTACAGGCGTGAATTTCGCAAGCGTGAATCCCATAGGCGTGTATCTAACTAGGTGTGCACCTTATAGACACGCATCTCATGGGCGTGCATCTCTTACAGACATGTATCTTGCAGGCGTGCGTCTCATAGGGATGTCTTAGGCTTTCAGATTTTTCAATTCGGGGTTTTTGGGAGAAAGTCCCTAACCCCACCGTCTCATAGAATCGGACGAATTCAGCCGCGGGGACGAATTTGGGACAAATTCGAGTAGTTGGTAAGAATATTAGTTCGACTAACATCACATCTATAGTCCCCACCAACTGGTATACATGCTCAAAAAAAGGGTGTCAATGTTGTCGTTATGGGGGTGGTACCCATTGTAGACATAGAGCTGCATGTTTCTATCCATTTCGCAATGCCCAAGTCCGCCTGCAGCATGGGCGAAGACCACGTTTCTGACCACTTCACGGTCTCCCGGTAAACCATTAACTCTAAGTGCAACAATAAGGTAGAGAGCACGAAGCAAACATGGTTTATATGATTACGTCTTAGCGAATACCCCTTTAATCAGAGTATCGAGAGGTCGATGTTATATGTGAGATATCAACATCTTCAAGTAAAATGTGGAAGAACGCTGCCGCTTGATTATACCGACCCATACTAGCCACGATCGAGTAACGTGGTACACAGGCAAAGAGGAAGAAAAAAGGCCCTTAAGATCGACCAGTTTTGGCGCCTGCCATGACATCCAGCAATCGAGAACCAATTCTCCATGTCTGAGACCACCATCGTGATACTTTTTCTGGCTTTAGGACACATTTTCAACTTGCTTTTGGTCCTAGACGCCTTGTTCTTCTTGTGTAACAACACCTCTGCGTCGTTGGAGGCCAGAATCAGCCATCAACCTCGTTCGTGGCGATATGGAACATATTCCTCAGCATAGCGCTGTCTCGTGACACGGGTGAACCAATTGACTTCATATGTTTGTGTGTGGGCAAGAAAAACTCGCGCAGCGTCGTCTTGAAACCTAGCTTGCACAAACGCGGCAATAGAGAAGGCAGTTGCCCAGGCGTGGTTGCGACCACCCTCGAATAAAAAGCCGCAGGTAAGCAGAGGCCCTCGAAATCGTCTGAGTATGAACCACCACTGGGCTTTGTGTGGATATCAGGCTGACCACTGGAGTGAGCAGGATGTCTTGACCGCCCTTTTTCAACCAGCGGACAAAACCACATTGATCTTCAACTGCGACTGCAGCAGATGTCGGTGGATCGGATAAAGCTCGCTGTCTCAGACTTCTCCATCGATGGTGGTCTTCAGGGCTCAGCTGAGTCTCTCTGATGTGGCATACCTCCCTTTGCACATGGAGCAACCATATGCAGTAAAATTTAGTGGTCAGAAAGAGAACCAGGTATACGAATTCGGTTAAGACGTCCAGCTTGCTGCAAATTCTCATTAGGGTGATGACAGACAAGGGCGCCAGGGCTAAGATGCTGTACAAGGCAGAGGTCAATTCTCCATACTGTGTAGGATCCCCCACCTCCATATGGAGAGCTGTGTATGGTTTTGTAGGTAGTCGCTAGCTGCTTGTCCGTCAACAACAGGGTCCATCCGAGCCTTGAAACGCGGTTGAGTGCCGATCAACAGTTTGTTATACCTTGCCGCGTCCAACTCTTGATGAGGTAGCAGCACCTTGCCTATCGGCCTTGAGGATTTCGACGTCCGCACCGAAAACGGGTGTCCTTCCCTCGTGTCGGTCCGAAGGTTCGAGCGGACCGTCGAAGACGAAAAGGTCACCCAAAGAGCTGCCGCCCCGCGGCACTGAATTGCAACAGTGCGTTTCGAAACTCTTCCATAGGTGACAGCGGACATATTGCCGAGGTGTGACACGAAAAGGCCTAAAGTCGCGTTTATGAGGCCAAGGATGACCCATCACTAGGGTTGCCTGCCATGGATGTTTAGGGATGCTGGGAATCTGCACCGGAGTATTTGGAATAACAGCAACGCTCGCTGCAACGTTGACGGAGTACGTAGGAAAGCGGCCACTGTGCCGGTATGGTGATATCGCTTCAATGCAACAACGGACAGGGTAAACCAGAATGCTTAAATACCTGAGAAAAGACCCTTTGCGTACATTCGCCGCGTGACTCTTGTGACGCATATGAGGCTCAAGACAACGCGTGGACGCTTGGCGCAACTTCCTAAAAATAGGGTAAAGCAGCCTGGCGTGGTGTCTACTGCACGTTGGAAGGAGGCTTGAAAGGCAGAAAACAGCCTTTGAAGTCACCTCGATAGATGGGTGGAAAGCCAAGACTTTCTTTCAGGCGGCAAGCCTAAGTTGCCCCTTGTAAGATATGCGTACATCTCAGAATCCTGCACGCGAATTTTACAGTCTGATCTTGCGGTTATACCACGCCTGAAATTCCAAGGTGGATCAGTATGGAGAGCACCTCCGATCTTTTTTTGATGTTCTCAGACGCACGGGCCACATTGGACTACCTTTTTTTCCCAGAGTATAGCCAATCGCGATCATATCGAGCAGTCAAAGCCACTTATTAGAGGAGGGCCGACGCTGAATGCGCATCAGCCAACCCCTAGCTTTCTCGTCGAATCATGCGTGGGACGTGGAGAAAAAGCCCTTGAAGGGAGGGTAAGGTGCGGGGATGGCCTTCACCAGAGGCAAATTGCGGCGAGTCTCCACCTCTCTGTCGGTCTGCCAAAATGTCGGCGAGTTGACTTCCTCTCGTGGTAAATTCACTTTTCCTGGCGATCAGACAGGAAGCTGCAAAACAGTTTCGGCACTAACAACCTTTCGTTGTAGCATTCGGCGGGACAATCCCTCCACGGCAGACACGACCCCAAAGGCGGCAGAATAGCACGAGGCGATGAGCCCTGTAGAGCGTAGGACTCCGAGTGAAAAGCCAGGATGAGGAGAGTACGGTCCAAAGTAGATCCATGCAGCAATTGTCGATAAGTCTCGCGGTCAGACTCCCGTTTCACGTGATCTGCTGATGGCGAAGCACAGAACGTCATCTCAAGTGTAAGTCTTGCTTGTTCTCAGACTCCAACTTTGCACAATACGAATCCTTTCCTGTGTCTAACACGTGTTAGGTGACAACGAGAAGCCTACCTGCAAAAGATGCGAGCGTAATGGTGAAGACTGCGTTAGAGGAGCTTCCAAGCTCAAATTTCGCCATGGTTCAAGCGCAAGATACGACTCTGAGTTCTCTCGAGATCAGACGTGGCTGAAGACGACGGTAAAGAGCAGTATGTCTTCATCAAGCCTTTGATAGAGATTTTGCGGAGCGTGGTCCGCTGATGATCCAACAGGGAACCTTGAGTACATCGATGAAACTGCCGACTGGACCAAGCATTATGCACAGGGAGTCCAATCTGATACTGGTTCAGATGACGGTACTCAAGACGAGGCGCCACCAGATCCTATCCACACCTCGTCTTTTCGTTCTAGCGGTGACCATGGTGGTGCAACCCGTCCAGTACACTCTGGGCAGATCGGCCCTGCAAGTTCTGTTCAGGTCATCCCAAAGTCATCAGATGTCTTTGAGTATCCATCCAAGCGCCGCAAGACCGATGAGGCTATGCCATCGATAGCGAGATCAAATTCCCACAACCACGATTCTCCCTCCACCAACTTCTCAATTCCTTTGCAATCGCCGAATTTCTCATTGTTGGATCTTCAACTCGGCTCTCACCCTTTTGACAGATCACCTCGTGCACACGGGAACCCTCAATCGCTGGAATTTGCGTCTTCACTGGGCACACTCAGGATATCTAATCATGGCCAGCTTCACGACGCTCAATCAGCAACGACGGGTGTCAATCATTTTGACGATGTGAACGAAGACATACCACATTCGGTTGACAACCAATACAATTTGCTGTCGCCCAGGTTATGGACTCAGCAGTCCGTGTGGCCTTGTCCGACTCTGCAAGAAGCTTGCCTGATGAGATACTTTGTAGAGAAGCTCGCTCATTGGGTAAGTCTACATTTTTTGCCCATTCGAGCTGATGCCACAACTATACACGCACAAAGTCCTTCATCACTTACTTATCCAAGTATCCGACAAAAGGTATTATGCAGAAATCCATGTGCTGACTCCACAAAGTTCGATCTCTGTGACCCCGAACGCCACTTCGCACTCGTCGTACCCCAGCGGGCACGCAGCTGCCCACCACTTCTCAACGCCATCTTCACAGCATCAGCCAGACACCTTTCTCGGCTGGACAAGTATAAGACTGCGCAAGGAGTGAAGTACCTGGGCAAACTCCTACCAGACCTCAATGTTGAGACCGCAATCCACTACCACGACCGAGCCATTGCACACCTTATCCAACTGTGTAACAACCCGAATCAGGTGCATGACGAGAATTTACTAGCGGCAGCAACCATTCTGCGTTTCTATGAAGAAGTAGACGGTATGTTGTTCCAAAGAACCCTTACGCGTGTTGGAACAAACACTGAATACAACCTCAAGCGGCTCTCCGTGAAGCCCACGACGCCGACAACGAGCTTTACCTCCGCATTATGAACATCTTCGTCAATGCGCAAGTCCCCATCGTCCCTTCCCTCCCCCACCGCGCCCCCATGACCTCCTTCCCCGTCTCCACAACAACCATCAATCGCAATCCCACTACCTCGCTAACGGCATCCTCCTCGTCCCACGTCACAATCCCCACGCCCACCCTTATCGAACCTCTCCCCTCCGTCTCCCGCCCAACCGGCCTCCGCCAAGCCGCCTTCTGGGTCTTCTTCCGCCAAGAAATCTACTCGGCCTTCATGAAGCAGCGGCCCTTCTCCTTCCCGCTCGAACGCTGCGCCTCGTTCCGCACCTTTGAGCCGACCGAAGACGCCGCGTGGGCGGGTCGGCTCATCATCTTCTGCGCCGATGTGCTGCAATATTGCCACGGCGACGCCAGGCACCCGCAGCGCCACAGTCGGAAGCGTTGGGCCGAGCTCCGCGATACCGAGAGGCGCTGGAGTGAGGTCCTGCCAACCAGCTTCGAGCCCATCTACTACCGGGACCCAGACCGCGCCGCTGGCGAGGTCTTTCCCGAGATCTGGTATCTGGCCGACTGCCACGTGGCGGGCGTGCAACACGTGGAGCTTGCGCGGATCCTATTGTGTGTCTACGATCCGGGCATCCCGAAGCTAGGCCCGGGGCATGTCGCCGCGCTGAACCAGCTATCAAGCACATTGAGGACGATTGTAAAGCGGTTGTGTGGAATTGCGCTGAGTAACCGTAAGGCACCACCGGCGCTGGTGACAGCATGCATGGGGATTGCCATGTGTGGGGAGCATTTTAGCGAGAGGCGAGAGCAGGAAGCGTTGCTAGAGGTGTTGGAGGAGATGGAGGTTGAGCATGCTTGGCCGGAGGCGAGGGTGGGGGAAGGGTTAAGGAAGGCGTGGGGCTGGTAGGGTATATTTGGGTGGGCATAGTTGAGTATCTCAATTGCTTAGGGCGTTCAGGCAGCGAGGCGCACAAATGGTGAGGGTCTTATTGGGACGTATGAAATGCAGAAAACCGCCACACCTTCAAGGATGGACATTTAACCCAGCATTTCCACATCGGTACCACTCACGCCTCTCTACATATCTTAATCCTTCCGCATTGAAAACCCCTTTGCACGTTTCTTTCAGTCCAGATGCAAGTCTATGCTGGCAAAAGGGTGATTCAGGGCAAAGAGTAATGGTAGCAAACGCTGAGATGAGCAGCACTAACAGTAGTGGCGAAATTGCCAGCCTTCGACGTCTAAAACCCTGGCGTACTGTACTCCGTTAAAAGCTTCACATAACCCAATCCAGCTAGCATCCAGCAACCCAACACTTTCGCCATCGACCAGCGCACTCCAAACCGGTTACAGGGGGTCAGTCCACACCTCGAAACGTTCTAGAACCCAGCATATACCTCCCACACCCAATTCAGCTAGCGTAATACCTCATCCAGTAAACCCAATCTTCCGTCATCGACCAGGTTTACAAATTCAGTCTGACAAGGGCAATGTCTACATGCCTCCCACATCCAATCCAGCTAGCGTAATGCCTTATTCAGTAACCCAGCCTTTCGTCATCGACCAGCGTGCTTTCAAACCGGTTACAAAACTCACCTCCAAACCGGTCAATAACCTGTTTTGCAATGCAAGTCACCAATGCACTCCCTCGTAAGCCCCCCCAACTAGCCGGGCCAAGGCCCAGGCCAAGTAAGTGTATCTAGCGCTAGTGTTGTTCGAGACTTGGGAATGCAAGGCATTGAAATGTGGGGGGGTGACGGGTGGGGGTAGGTTAATACTAGGTCGCAGAAAAATTCCGAAAGTGTTTGAGAAGGGGTAAACCTACGCTGAAAACTTGTGGGCCTTGAATTGTACACAGTATGGCCTAAGCCTTCGGTGGGTCGTGCAAGGTCTACTTGACCAAGAGGACATTTACAAGCAGAAAAGGATTGTTTGGTCATCGCATGACATGTACTTGCATTACTATCTATGGATCATAGTTGAAGGAATGACATGAATGGAAATAACCCAAAATCAGGTTCTGTCAATCTTCGCATGTCGTTTCCAACTTTTCCGAAATTTGCCCCATTGTAACGCCAGATCGTCACAGCTGATCGTTGTCGTTGACACGAAGACCAGACAAGTCCGAGCACTTCGCAACTTGTTAGTTCTTCGGTCATTTTCGTCACAGCCTTCTAGTGAGATCCGCGATTGTGAAGGCATTGCGGTGAGGGTTATTCGTATAAGCTACCAAAGGTGCAGCAGTTGATCACCACCGAATGATCTTTTGCGGGAAATACTCGTCAATGAGCTCCAAGTAGTAGGGCTAGTAAGCCACGTCAGCGGGGGGTTGTTCGTTGGAGTATACGCAATATCAAACATACCTTCAACTCCTCGGGCTTCGGTACATCATCGCTCTTGCTGTACAAGTCATACGGGTTAAACGCCTTGACAGCCTCAAGCATCTTCTGGTCGTGGTGGTCCATCAAATCGCGGTAGGCGCCTTCCGAGTGCCATGGATAGAAAGAGTGATACCGAATCATAGCAAGAGCCTCTGCAGGGAGCGTGCTTTGCTCCTTGGCGATGTGGTACAAATACTCATCATGTCCCCAGCTCAGCATGACATTGTCGAGTCCACAGCCAGGGCTGTAGATGCCGTTCTTGGTGCTGTAGATTTCATTGTCATAATCCGCATTGTTTTTAAAGGACTTGTTGCCGAAGATGATGGCATCGTCAAAGGCGCAACCGACGGGAAAGGTGTCGCCAACAACGTCCCACTGACCCTGGGCGTCGAAGAAGTAGAGTAGCTTGCCAAGATCGTGAATGAGGCCTGTCAGTTGCATCCAGCGAGGCTTGCCGTCTTTGCGCATGGCCTCTGCCGCTTGCAAAAGATGCTCAATTTGTGTGAGGGAGGTATCTGGGTCTGATTCGTCGATAAGCGTGTTGAGCTTCTCCATAGCTTCCCAGATAGTCATCTCAGCGCGCGTCTTGGACCGGAAGTCATTGCGCGCTTTGAGGTTGTATGCAACCGTCTGCTTGGTGTGCTGTTCGAGATAGAAATTTTTGACTTCAGGCTTAGCCTCTTCGTACTGACGGAATTGCGTCTTGTCTTTCTCGCTGTCGAACTTGGACTGTTCGTAGATATTCTCGTCCTCGGCTGCCACCCGATTCATCAGCTTCCTGGCCTGGTCTTTCAGGACATTGATTTGGTCAATCTCGTCTGAGATAGACTCAAGCGCGACGCCATCGCGTTCAGTATTGAAGCTTTGCTGGACCGGTATGCCAGGCATCTCGAGAACTTGTAATGAATGCGGTAGAAAGGGGCAAAAGGAGGCAGAGTGTATAGATTGACGATGAAGCGGTGAACAAATAGCAAAGAAAGTCGTAAGATATAGGTGCTAAGCAGGCTTTGGGTTGATTGATGAGCGGTGAAACGAATTTAGAATCGTCCCTTCACCAAACTGGTGAGTAGATCCTCGTGCCTGTAAAAGTTAAAGAGGATGATCCCACACCGCCAAGTGCGGTAAACACTCGGCTCTTTGAATCAGAAATATGAAACCAATAGAATATTTCGGGACTGGTGCTCGATTCAGACTATCCACAGCGAGGTCCAGCCTTTTCTAGGCGTCGAATCCTGATGCCGCGAAAAACTTACCGAAATCAGATCTCGTTGACGCCGAACCTGACAGGCCCCGGCAAGTGATGTTGTGGCATCCCCGACTGACTCTCAACATGTCGACCACAGAACACCCTTCCCAGGCGAAAAACAGGTCATAGGGGGTCCGGTTATGGCGGGAAAATGTTCCAATTCTGCAGTCTATCCGACCCTAGACAAGGGAGTTCCTGAATGTGGGTCCCTTGACCCATATTTTTGGACTTTCGGCAATTGCAGCAATTGCCGTCGATGAAGTTTGGGGAGAAATGTTGATCTAAATACTGCTGCTATGGTGGGGGAGAACAATGGGCAGGATGGGAAGATGAAAGGAGAAGAATGTGACGCATCACATTTTTGGGAGCTGCGAAGAGTTGCGAGGTGCGGTCTTGGCACAAGCGGGCAACCGGACACTGCTTGTTGGGGCAACACAGGTAGATGAAAAGGGGAAGGCCTAGGCTTTGGGGGAGGGGGCCTGGGATTCGCATTTGGTCGTGGGGGTTGTCCTGACGTTGCGTGATAGGCGCAACAAAGCGAAGTGGCTTGGCTGGGTTGGATGTGGTATTTCTCGGCGAGAATTTCGAAGTTGCGATTTAAACATATTTGCCAGACGGTGACTTCATGCATGGAAGACGTATGGAAGATCGTTGGCATCTAAAACACGGCCCGCAGATCATCTGATGGGAAAGTTTTTGGATGGAGGAGAAGGGAGATTAAGTTTGGCGTCACGGATTTAACTTCCTCTGCTTCCGACAGGTTGTGCGGCGAGCTATCACCCACATGACCTCTGAATAGCGCATTGCCTTCTTAATCACTTGACTCGTTTACGAAATGTCCTTGGACTTGGCCAGGGAGACAGCGCGTAGATTATCGACATTCTTTCATTGTCCGTTCTGTCTTGTTGCTGAGGTCTGTCCACCATTCCTAAACCCGTTTGCGCGACGAAAGGGCGGTTCTCATGCATGTTCGTCTTGCAGCCGTTGAAGACATCGACAGTACTCAGAGTGTCATGTTCACCAGAAGAAGACCTGACTGCCCAGCTATAGGGACAGCCTGCTGCAAATTGCCTCCGAGGTCTTCTCCTGGACAGCAAGCCCTCTGAGCTGCAGGTGCACGCACACCGCAACTCCATGGTAAGCTCAACGAGGAGCTACGTGGCGCCAAACAGGTCACTGCTTATCGGGGAAGCCAAAGTTGACTCCAAAGTCTGGATAGACAAATCGCTTGACTTCTCCGTTCGAGATCTCGTCTAATGCTACCATTTCCTTGTCGCTTAGTCTGACTAATCTCATATTCTCCTCGATTCTTCCGGGCGTCACTGACTTGGCGAGCACCGAGCTTCCACGGGCAACTGTATAGCATTAGAAGTCTATGCCTCTCCAAGGAGCATCCCGTTCAACGCAAACTTACTATGATAACTCAGAAGCACGTTTCCGGGTGTGATATTCCTCTCCTTCGCGATCTGCATGACGATGTCATTCTTCATCAGTGGGCTTCCAGTACTCCCAAGCGGACTGTAGGCTGTGATGTGAATGCCCTTCTCACGACAAAAGTCGACAATCTCCTGTTGCGGGAGTAGCGGATGATTTTCAATCTGGTTGACAGCGGGCACGATGTTCACCTCCGGTAGAAGCTCTTCCAAGTATTTCTTGCTGTAGTTTGCAACTCCAATGGCCCTTGTCTTTCTAGTCTTGAGCAACTTCTCCATCTCCTTGTATGTTTGAACATGAGACCTCGATGCGTCTAGATCTCTTGATCCGTCTGGTAGTTTCGGGAACTTCGGGTCGTTTCCATTCGCGTTCATTGCACAGGGCCAATGCATGAGGTAAAGGTCGACATAGCTCAATCCGAGTGATTCCAGGCTCATGTTGAGATTCTCCTCGACGCGAGAGTGGAACGTGCACCAGAGCTTGGTAGTTACGAAGATGTCGCTCCTTTTAATCTGGCCGTCTGCTAGGGCTTCTTTCAGTCCTTCGCCAACTTCCTCTTCATTTCCGTAGACAAAGGCGCAATCTATATGACGGTACCCGACGGAGATGGCATACGAGACTGCCTTCTTGACCGCACCAGGGGCTGACTGCCATGTCCCTATAAATGACGCCGTGTCAGTCAGGCCTATTCAAGGCGTTGGCCGACGCACTCACCAAGTCCCAGGGCAGGAATTGAGGCCCCGGTATTGAGTTTGAACCTTGGCTCGGCCATGGTGTACAGTAATGGCGGGTTTGATAGAGAGCATAAGCTGTAGATATTTGTAGAGTTGGAGTTCAGATTCGACGTGGAAGCCGGAATTCAGCAATGCTTATTGAATTCTGGAGCCTCAACACACGCTTTCCTTCACATTCACCTATTGCTCGCATGCAAGAATGACGCGCCATTGCCGTCGGAACTACCACCCTGTCTCATCAGCCGTGTTGCCGACTCACCTGAATAGCCGTCGAGAAGATCTTTTTGGATCCAATCGCCAACTCCGGCATCTCTGCAGACTTGACGTACGCCAAGCCTTCCATTGTACGCTCAACATGGAAATTCTGGCCGTCAATCCCCGTCAGTCACATCTCCAGATGCTGCAGGTGTGTCCACCTGCATCCCACCCGATACCGCTCGACAGGGAAGCAGAATATAGATAGAAAAAGCTAATCCAGATGCCTATGAATAGCTACAAAGGCTGCTCGTATATGGAAGCCCTCTCCCAGGATACCTTGTTGAATTCTTCTGGTGTTTTTGCTCCACTTTCCCCCAGCTCTTTCCTTTACCCTTCTCTGTGGAAGTACGACTTACCGCTATGCAGGACAATCGAGTGAACATCGCCGTCGCTGGCCTTGGGCGTATGGTAGGACATCTTTCGAGTCACTAGGAATTCAACATCAACACTAATTCAGGATTAGGGCAAACGCCATGTTCACACCTTGGTCAATCGGGTGCCACGCGCGAAAGTTGTCGCAGTCTGCAGCGATGAAGCGAGCGAGCTCTCTTGGGCCCGAAACGCTTACAAGAATACTGGCATCGAAGTATATAGCTCCTTCGATGAGATGCTGGCTCATCCAGAGCTCAATGCAATCTGGGTCTCTACGAGCACCGACGTGCACGCCCGCCAAACCCTGGCTGGGATTGAGAAGGGGCTCCACGTACTGTGTGAGAAGCCTCTGAGTACGGACATGGAAGAGGTACGTGATGAAAAGGCCCATCTCGAAGATGTCCCTTCAATACCCTGTCCACTCCACATGAACTATACATCAAAACTCGAACTCACGCAAACAAGTTCAACAGGCCCAACGAGTCGTCGATGCCGCCGCTAGACATCCTGAGCTGAAGATTATGGCCGGATTCTCTCGGCGGTTCGATGCGTCATATAGAGATGCGAAGAACAAGATTGCCAAGGATAACGCCATAGGCACGCCATTCCTTGTCCGATCCCAGACCTGCGATCTCCTTGACAATACTGGCTTCTTTGTCAGGTACGCCAGCCGGAATGGAGCTATTTTCGTCGACTGCGCTATCCACGACATTGACCTGTCGTTGTGGTACCTTGATAATCCAACGCCCAAGGCGGCCTGGGCCGTGGGCACCCTCCAGCATCATCCCGAGCTGAAGCAGTCCGGCGATGTCGATAACGGTGTTGGAATTGTGGAATACTGGGGTGGCAAGATCGCCTACTTCTACTGCTCACGGACACAAGCCCATGGCCACGATGTGTGCACAGAAATCACGGGCAAAAATGGGAAGGTGATGGTCAACGTCATACCAAAGAGCAACAACGTAGTTGTGGCGGACAAGCTAGGCATGCGGCATGAGGTGCAGCCGGAGTATTGGCAGCGTTTCGAGGATGCATTCGCTACAGAAGCAAATGAATTTATCACGGCTGTGTTGGATGACCAGCCAGTGCCCCTACCTCTGTCGACAGGGATGATGGTTATGAAGATTGCTTGGGCACTGCAAGATGCGTTGGCTACTGGGCAGCGCATTCAATTCGACGAAAAGGGAAATCGTCTGGACAAGAAGTCGAAGTTGTGATTAAGTTTAGTGGCTGGTTGGATAGCGATAGACAATGTTTCAGAGAGCCTCGCAAGCCCTCTCGGAGGTGCAGCGCGAGATGCCGCTCTGGTCGCCGTAGAGGCCTAATATTTTCCGACCGGGTGTTTTAAACGGATAGTCCCGCTGATTTTTCCGGTGCGGGCTCTTCTGTTTCGATGACTAAGCTTCCGCAAGCGCCAGCCTTGGTGTCAAGTTGCCACTTAGCGCCAAAATGAGAAATGCGACACCAGGCCAGCGACCACCAAAAGCAGCAATTACGTATACGACTAAGTAAAAACGGCTGCATCATATGACGCACGCCCATGAAATTCACGCCCGTGACATACACGCCCGTGGGATGCACACCTATGAGATACGCGCCATAAGATGCACGCCATGAGGTACTCGCCTATGAAAGGCATGTCTGCAAGATATACCGCCATGAGACACACGCCTATGAAGTGTATCCTTATGAGATACACACTCGTGAAATGTACGCCTGTGAGCCACCCGCCCACGAGATGCACACTCGTGAGATGTACACCCGTGAGATATACGCCCACCATAGTGTGGCCTTTTTGGGGAGGGGGGTTCCCCGAACCGCGGTGTTCACGCTCGCCAGCGACGACGACATCGACTCGCTTCACCAAACAATGAGTACCTCCAACTCTCACCACGGATAGGATGCGGCCGTTTTGCTTAGTCGTACGTACGTACTTGCGGCTTTTGGCCTGGTGCCGCATTTCTCGTTTTAGCGCTAAGTGGCAACTTGACACTGGGCCCTTATTACCCCAGGTACTTGGGCTTGCCGAATCATTTGTTGGCTTCCAGCCTTCTCAGAGCCGTCAGGCAGTTTTTGTGGGTGAAATCAGCCCATGAGGCAGAATCTGTTTCCTTGAAATTGGGCTGCATCAGGCATGTGCGCCCATTATATATTCTTGCCTAGTCCGTCATCTCTCTGGCACAGTGGAAGGCAAGTAAACTCGAGAGGGTCGTGGTGTCTATCGTTCGCTCTTGCCTCACAGATACCGTGTCGAGCTTCCCTCTTCACCTACCCCAATTGAAATCGCTTCGTTTCCAATTCCTACACTTGTCTGTTCCTTCAGAATGATGCCCCACTCCCTCAAACGCCCAGCACTGGGGCAAGTCGCGCTCCTGGGCCGCCTTTACGATGCCAGGAGCGATACCTTCTGTCCTCTGTCGCTCTTGAAAGAAGTGCCTCCAGCAACAGCTGTCAACACAATTCAGAATCACTCCACGGACGTCAAGCTTAGCAAAACCGATACGTACAAAGAGAAGTTCGATCGGCTGAAAGTAGAAGCCGAGCTGAGTGCTAGCTTCCTCGCAGGCCTCGTCAAAGTCGAAGGCTCGGGCCGCTACTTGACCGACCAACGCAACACAAACCTCGTTATGCAATCGTCGATGCACTACAGCGTCACCACCGTTGAAGAAGAGCTGGATGTTACTGCCAAGGAAATCAAGAAGTGCCTCGCCTTCGACATATTGGACAGCGCCACCGCGACGCACGTCGTCACGGGGATCAGCTGGGGTGCTCAATGCGTCATTACAGCCAAGAGCCAAATCGCAGTCTTGCGGGACGGAAGCCAGATTGCTGGCGAGCTGGAGGCGCAGTTTGGCCTTCTCAAGATCATTGCACTCGGAAAGAAAGGCGCATCGGAGTTTTCAAAGGAAGGCTCAGAGCAGAAGGCTGAGCATTCGTTCGAAGTCACTGTCTACGGCGACGTCCTCGCTAATGACGGTCTGGTGCCAACCGACTTTGAGAGCACCCAGAAGTACATCAGCAACGTACACAAGTACATCGCGGCAGCCAATGCTGGGAAAGGTAAGCCGATCACCTATACTCTTACGCCGCTTTCCCTCCTGAAGGCGTTTCGCATTCTCGAGATCAAGTCGGACATCATCATTCGTCAAATCGGCACCGATTGCCTCGGAAAGTTTGTGCAGCTCTTCGACGACCTGCGAGACGCTCAACAGAACCTCCATGACTACAATACCCGGATTCGAAGTCATCCATCTGCTATTCCACCTGCTCATTTAGGGATCGTTGAAGATCACTTGAGAAGGGCGAGGATGACTGAAGACTCCTTGAAATCAGACTACGCAAGAGCCCTGACAGACGTTCGAGCCGGCAAAGATGGTGGCGATGTCCAGCAACTGTGGCAGCTGCTTGAAAAGTATCGAGATGGTGAATCTTCCGCGAAGAATCTCCAGTCTGTAGCAACGTACGTGGAGAAGATTGAATTTGTCGAGCTGATCACACGCGAGGGAGCACAATACGTCGGCTATCAGCGCTCTTCAGCCGACAATATCATTGCCGGGAATCCTTATGATGATGCCTACATCCTCTACTTCAACGACCAGCTTCGTCATGAATCCAGCTCATGGAACGACAACTTCGCCCTTTTGCTCGAGCTGCTTCGGGACACTGCTCAGAAGAAGTTGGTGATTGCAATGGACTGCGATGCCATTGGCAGGCCCTTGGAGAAGCCATATATATGTCAAACTCGCAATAGTCGGGTAATCGTCGAGGACGTTGTCGAGCAAAGGAAAATATTAGCTTCCGAATGCATCATGCGATACAACGAGAATGCGATTGATCGCTCGCTCAGCAGCAAACCTTTGTCGCGGAGGGCCGTCAAGATACCGTGTCCGCAATCCTACTGCGATAGGACGTTGCGTTGCACATGGATTTGCTCCATATGTCAATGCATCGTGGAGTTCGGTCACGTCGACGACCGCCTTTACTGCAACTGTGGTTCATGCCGATACGACCAATGGGAGTTCAAATGTAAGGATACCAGGCACGGCTCTGCTTGGGGCAAGTACAACAATGCTGCACTACTGAAACTTCTGAAAGCACTAGAGGCTTTTGAGGAACTGAATATCTTGATTCTGGGCGAAACTGGCGTCGGTAAGTCGACGTGGATCAACGCCTTCATCAGCTACCTCACGTACGACTCGCTCTACGAAGCCACGCAGTCTGAAACGTTGAGATGTGTGATACCTTGCTCTTTCACGACACAGATCAATGACAAGTCTGACAGCCGAGGAAAACTTGTCCAAAAGAAGATCAGCATTGGCTCAAGCAGAAGCGAAAGGGACGGTTCTGCTGGGCAATCGGCAACACAAGAAACGTCGGTGTACCAGTTTGACATTGGAAGCACACGGGTTCGACTAATCGACACACCTGGTATTGGAGACACAGGTGGAGTAGAACAAGACAACAAAAATATGGTGGACATCCTGCGGATTCTGCGCAACTACAGCAAACTCCACGGTATCTTGATACTACTCAAGCCAAACGCACCGCGGTTGACGGTAATGTTCCGATTTTGCATCAAGCAATTGCTCACCCACCTGCATCGAAATGCCGCGAACAACATTGTCTTCGGCTTCACAAATACCCGTGGGTCCAACTACATGCCTGGCGACACCTTCAAGCCCTTGGAGGCTTTGTTGGAAGAGTACATGGAGGTGGGGATGGGCCTCTACAAGCACAACGTCTATTGCTTCGACTCGGAAAGCTTCCGATACCTCGCCGCTCGCAAGCAAGGTGTTGACATGGGTCTTCTGGAGGACAACGCCCGCAGCTGGGAGCATTCTGTTGAGGAATGTCAACGGCTGGTGAAGCATTTTCAAGGGTTGAAACCACATGAAGTTCGAAGTACACTCAACCTCAACGAAACCCGCAATATCATCTTGCGGATGACGGAACCGATGGCGGTCATTGCACAGTCAATTACTGCCAGCATCGAGGTCAATAATGACCAAGTAAAAGAGTTGCAGAAGAAGCGATTTACCAGAGAGCAACTAGAACAGAAGCTATTTGTTGAGAAGAAGAGCGTGGAGTCCTTCCCAGTTGACGACCCACGCACCGTTTGTACTCATCACTCCTGCGTGGAGGTTCGGAGTGACTTTGAAGGGAGGCAGGAGACGGCTGTCATCTACAAGACGATGTGCCACAGGCCATGCGGTCTTAGTGGGGTGGACAAGAACAAGAAAGGTCACCCAGATCTGCAATATTGCTCGGCAATAAACAGAAACACTGGCCTCTGCAAACAGTGCAACCACAGTTGGATGGACCACATGCACATCTATTACGAATATCGACCCATTACGTATCAGTACCGGAACGAGGATGTCAATAGAGATCTCATGAAGAATGCGAGTGACATCGAGTTGCAAGAAGAGGCAATCAGAATGAAGAAAACAGCAATTGCAGCGTACGAAATTGAGCATCGCAAAGTTCAAGAAGCAGGGATCCAGTTCGGCTTCTTCCTGAAGAGACACGCAATCACACCGTACAACGATGCAACCTTAGAATACCTTGATCACCTCATCGATCAAGAGAAGATGAAGGTACAGAACGGAGGAACGAAGAAAGCGCTCGATGATCTTGAGAAGTACAAACGAGAACACATCCAGAAAGTAGATGCTCTGCAGAAGGCAATGGACAAGGGAGACAGCGGTGATGTTCTTGACGACAAGGAAGTCCGCCAACGCATAGACACTCTCTATGATCTGCCACATTTTGGGAAGGATCTCAAGAAGATTGTGACGACAAACGAGAAAGCCGCAGAGGCGACCTACCGGGAGAGGTCATTAAATGTCTCTGCCGGGAAACATTGGAACCCACAGAGTACCGGCAAGAGGAAGCAAGCCAGGAGCCGGCAGAACCACAATCATTCGCACCAAGCAAACCAAGCGTCTGCATATTACTCGGATTCTCGCACCTCAGATTCCTACTCAGACACCATTCCAGGCTCGTTCCCAGGGTCGTCCCTTCGGCCTTCTCCAAGCGAATATGCACCCGCTGTCCCGGAGACGTATCAAATACCGCTTCGACCAGATCAGCAGACCTCGGCCGGCCAATACAAGCCTGATTCCGGATCGTACCCGCATTTGGGACTTAGAGCACTCGCCAAATCGATTTTTCCGTGGAAGCTACCGAGGATATGGTAGTTCCTAGTCACAGAATGCAGAATGTGGGAATTAGAATATTTTCTCTTCCCAATGAGTCATGTTGCGTCTAGTATCTTTTCATCAATTTCCTGTCTTTCTGGCATCGAGTCTCTTCCTTGATTCTATCGCGTTGTGGTGCAAGCGCGCAACCCACTGTAATCGTAATAGTGAGAGAATAAGTACGCAATGTTCTTCCAATGACATAGACACGGTTTTAGTTTATGGGATCTCGAGATAGAGATAAACGCCCTCACTTGGTATTTAAATGCTCACTTCGCTAGCGTAACAGAAGATAGCCTGCATGGTGTTAAAGAGCCGGTCTAGAGCGAGTCATAGAGGTGTGATTAGACTAGGACAACACATCTGAAGAAGAGAGAAGAAGCACTTGGCGGTCCCATGCCGAGACAGACACCGAGTCCAAGAGTCTGGGCGATATAAAACCCCTTGCCGCCCTCACCCTCCGCCCCGCGCGAGCCGGGTGGGCCATCACCCACCCCAGGTGAGCGGCCTCACCCTCGCTCATCCTCACCTACCCTCACCCGCCCTCGCCCACCGCCGTCCGCTCGACCAATCGACTCCGGCTGCGCGGGTCCATTTCTGGCCCCTGGTCAGCGCGGGCGCAAAGGGCTGTCGTTTCTGGGTTGCAACGCAAAGGGTGGTGGATTGACTCTGGTTATAACCTCTGAGGGCTCTCTCCCACCTTCCCGTCTTCTTTTCTCCTTCGGTGGTCACCTCGCTGCCTCGCTGTTGCTCGTGGAGTCGTTTATTTTCTCATCAGCTTCTACTCCAGCCCTTCTTTGCGTTGGCACTCTTTTGATAACCTCCTGGGGGGTTCCGGCCGGGATGGGGAGGAATCCTGGGAGGAACTGGGCTGGGTACCCCTCCAAGGACCTGAATGGACGCCCCATAGGAGCCTTCAATGGGTGATCTCTGGAGATGGAATGGACACAGGACCCGTTCTGGCTCTAGAGCCCCTGAGCACGGTCTTGCCTGGCAACTACCGGCATCTACACCCAGGCCTTGGACAGGCCGACGCTGTTCCTAGGAGAAAGGAGAATCCTGGGAGGATTACGGTGCTAGGAATAACATCCCAGGCAAGAATTGCTCCTGGCTGACCTGTCCTAGGAAGCTGTTTCTCCTAGGACCTTTCTCCTAAGAACCCCTTTTCTCCTAGGAACCCATTTCTCCTAGGAATACTTTACCGTACATCCCGATGTACGGCAAACTCCTAAAAGGGTTTAGGGCTGTTTCTCGGCTGACAAAAGGTCGATGCGAAAGGGGCTCACGGTCATGCATCTCATGGGCGTATATCTCACAGGCCAAGAGTTACTGTCAGCCAGAATGGCACTAGTACAGCCTCTCACCTTTGCCTCAGACCGCGTTTCAGATACAGGGCAACGGATGCAGTCTGTCCCGACCGGATCCAGGATATCCGAGATGTTCAAGGTGGTCTATATAGCTAGATAGCTACTTAGGTAGATAGGACAAGCAATTCAGCATCGCTTTTTCTTAGTTTGACAGTTACTTTTTTGCGTCGAGCTCACCACCGTCTAGGCCAAGGGTAGGGTGGGTGCCGCCGTGAGAGCATACCCGTCGAGTGATGAACAGAGTGAACAGTAGGCGTTATTCAGAATGTTTATTCGATCTGTCCAGGCGCACGGCAATTCAATCTCCTAAAGGGACAAAGCGCGTAGTCACATGACTAGGGCTTGGCACCTTTAAACATCGAGGGCGGCCCAACACGATCCACAGCACTCCAATCAACCTCGACGCATTAGCTGAATAACACTGAGGCGCGGGCTGAATAACATGGACCAACAAAGGCCAGCGCCTAAACCGATACATCGCTTGCATCAAGGTCGATTTCTTGGCCTAGGACATATATAGGCGCGAATCGCCTTCCGCCAAGTTAACTCCAAAACGAGCTCCGAAGCGCCAGGAGCGGCTTGTGCACCGCCTCGGATGTCGATTCGAAACGTCCACCCAAGAGGCCTCACTATCTTAATCAAGAAGTTCATACAATCTACCGCCACAACAACCTTCGTCATATTGCCCGGGTCATGGCTATTCGCGTGGAGGCTGAGAGTTTGTCCTCTTCTTCGACCTTCACGCATCCTTCTGCGTGGCATGATAATATCGTAGCCGCCTCTTCGCTCTGGTCCCAGATTCTGGGTTACGTAGAAACTTCTGGAGAGGCATACATACTGACTGCAGAACGCGTTAGAACAAGTCCAATCTTCATTGCTATTCCTCTTCAGTGGTACAACATTCGTCTCTACATTTTGGTCCCTTCTCAGCAACGGCCTCACGCTTTCTCGTCCACCTTCGACCCTCTCAAGCTTTCTTAATTTTCCTACGTCATTCGTTTCCTCCCAGTCTTCTATTGACATGTTCGGGATACATTGAACAATTATCAGAGGGAGGCTGCCAATCCTGTTGCCCACTTTCAAAGCCGTCAATATCCAATGCCTCAAGCCTTGGACGCCACCGCGTACGTCCACGAGGGCTTCTGGACAGATTGGACCAAAGGCGCCACACATGGCCTGACGCTCACTCTCTGCCCGACGAGTGCCAACCTGTTGATCGCAACACTGGCTCTTTTCATCACGATGTCCGGTGGCCAGCTCTGGACGATCGTCCGCTTCGCACTCCACCAAGCACGTGCTTCCGATCGATACAAGACTCTTGGCGTACTCCATAATCAACAACAGGTCATTCTCAGGAATGCAACTACAGATATCGCAACGGCACGTCTATTTATTCGCCTTGCTTGGTCCTTGCGGAGGACTGCCGTCAAACAGCTTTCAAGTTCCATGGTTATAGTATTGCTCGCTATAAGCCACGCTGTCCTCTTTATGGTCGCCGGAGCTTTCTCTGCAGCTCTGACCAATGCAGGCCCATCAGTACTCTCAAGAAGCCCCTATTGTGGAGACTTCAACCAGAGCTATCTTGCAACTGTAGACAACGGCATCAATGCTAGGACTACTGACACTTTTCAGCTGTCTTTAGAGTTCATTGCAAAAGAGGAGCATGATATCCAACTCAGTCTAGAATATGCGCGGGAGTGCTACAATGGCCCATCACTTTCGTCAAGCTGCGACACCTTCCAGCAGCCGCGGCTCTACTGGAGTACCCTTCCAAACGGGTCATGTCCCTTTGACTCAGCGGTTTGTTCAGACTCGGGAACTACCGTGTTCGACACAGGCCTAATCGACTCGCATAACGACCTTGGTATCAATGCGCACGTCGATGATCGTCTTCTCTATCGCAGGGTCACGAATTGCACAGTCCTTAACGACACTGCTCAAGTGACGGTTTGGGTGAACGGGACAAACAGCGCCGGCACTCCTCCAGTGGACATTGCTTATGCATACTTTGGCAACTCAATTCAATATCCGACAGAGTGGACATACGCATACTCCGACTTTGCAGCTTTCTACACGAATTTCTCGGGGCAAACAGCAACGCCATACCAAATATTCCCGCAGATAGCGTATGGGCAATCCACAACCCCAAGCAAATCATCTTTTGCGCCGATCGACGAAATCAAGCAAAGTGATGCCGACATTACCCTGCTATTCTTGAGTTTTACTGGTAGATATGCTGAACCGGTCGACGACCCTTGGTTTTCCGCGCACCGATTGCACCTCGCCAATAGTCATGCTGCTATCGCCCGGACAACTTATGCATGCGACAGACCCGTTAGCACGCTAGGATGCACCGAGCAGCATCAAGTATGTACCAGTGTCGGGGAATGCACGCCCTTGTTAGGGCTTGATCAAGTCCAGGCCTTTATGGATGCCAAGTTCAATTTTACCGCGAATCAAAATGTCACTCTCAATCGCATCATGAACGCCGTTGTTAGATCCACCATGAGGGAAGTAGTCGCAGGCCTCGCGGTGAGCAGTACGCCTCTGCTTGCCATCAACGAGACGGCCAGCGAATCAACCACGCTCTCACTGGCCCTTCCACCGAATCAGTGGCAGCTCGAAGCAGAGCACTGGCACTCCGTCGTGATGTCACAACTCCAGCGCAAGTTCGTGGAATACGGGACTGGGCAAATGGCGGCGCAAACCGCATATATCATTCCACCCGCCACGGCTACCGAGCGGTGGATATGCGACAACCTGATGATTCGTGGGACGGCATACCAGTCGTTCAGCGTACTTGCCATCGCCCTTATCGTGGGGTTTGGGTCCCTAGTTATAGTAGTCAGCCTGAACATCGAGAGCATGGCGAGCTGCATCCAGACGCGTTTGGGCAGGTGTCTGGCGACGAGGGAGTCGTGGGATGACCATGATATGCTGGGACTCAAACTCTGGGAGGGGAGGAGATTTGAGCAGCAGTTGCCATCTAAAAGTGGCTCGTCCTGCTATAGGTCTCCGCAACAGACGCATGTCCAGAAGTACGGTGAACGTCCACGTCCAACGGTAGAACCGACGCCTACCCCCGATCTGGGGCGAATTCTTCACGCTGTGAGCGTCACAAGCTATCAGGAAGGCTTCATGGCTGGGAGCAAAGGTTCTTGGATCTGATGGGTGGATGGGTTATGACGCTTTCGCACCATGGAATGGAATGTGCGCAACGACATGACCTTTAGTCATACCTAATAAGAAAATCCTTTTCTTCATTGGTCCTTTTTGGTGCCTCCCGCGCTTTGGTCTGCAACATAAACGACCATCTTGCCCTTGCCTCGGTCCGCGCGTCAGGAGTCGTATCTCCCGGCGGAATGTCAAGCGCCATGGCAATGTCATTGTCTGGTGGGGCTTCCCGCATAGCTTCAGCTTTGCCAGTAGGCCTTTCGCCTCAAAAGTCACCACCCCCACCGAAGCTACCCGCACCAGGCACATCTCTCTTGAAGTCACCACCACCACCAAAGCTGCCTGCATCAGGCACATCTCTTTTGAAGTCGCCACCACCACCAAAGCTGCCTGCATCAGGCACATCTCTTTTGAAGTCGCCGCCACCACCAAAGCTGCCCGCACCAGGCACGTCTCTCTTGAAGTCGCCGCCGCCGCCAAAGCTGCCCGCACCAGGCACATCTCTCTTGAACTCGCCACCACCACCAAAGCTGCCCGCACCAGGCACATCTCTCTTGAAGTCGCCACCACCACCAAAGCTGCCCGCACCAGGAACGTCTCTTGCTAGTTCTTAATGGCATTAGCCTAGGACCGGGAGGCTTTCTCAGACATGAATAACGTACCACTAGGGAGGGCAACAGGTGCACCCAGTGCAACGGCAGCCATGAGGGTGATCAGAGTGATGATGAGCTTCATATTGACGATAGGCGACGCTATTGTCGCCGGTCTCGACTTGATCGGGAGTGGGAGAGGCCGAAGTCTATTACAGACAAGCCAACTGTGATTGGTAGAGGCGACAAAGGAGTTTCAAGTCTGGCCGTGATGGCTTGGCGAGACTTTGTAGAGGATTGCAGAGAACGAAGATCACAAATGTATGGCTTACGGTAAGTAAGAGTTCGAGACCGCAGGAGAGGCAGATATAAATGTGTTCAGCATCAAGGGACGGCCTTGCGACCAGCGGTCTATGAACCATCTACTTCGCGCAAGCGGCCATCACACAATCGACCGCACACTCAGACGGAGGAAGATGCGGGTACGAGCGCGTTATGAAGCGCAGGTTGTGGATGGGGGCCATAATAGAACATCCAAGTTGCATATGGACGACGAGACACGGAGATGGTAGCTATAGGGTTTCAATGGCGACGAAACTCGAGGTGAAAGATATCCGTCATTGGGCATGATGCCGCTGTCTGTGTGGCACTCGACGCGATTCCATGTCGAGCGGCGTCATATGAGACAAGGAGAGAAATGAGAAACGCGGAATTCTCAGGAAGTGTAAGCTCATCTTGATAGCACCCGAAGGGAAGGGTGGAAAGCACAGCATGCGGCCATCACTACGGTCGACGAACGATTGCACCACTGTTAGCGACCAGCGACAGATGTCGGAACGTGCCTAGCCAAAGCAGAGCTTTTCTAGGTATCCTCACCACTCATTTTGGTAACGTCGCTCGGCGTCATAGAGGCACTGTTGGTGGTGGTGGTGGTGGTGACAGTCCAGGCGACCCTTGGGACAGGGACAGGGATTGGCGGCAAGGGGAAATTAGGCCCTTTCGCGCGATAGTGATGAGAAGTTATCATCTAGTTGTGAGTGGATATTCCATAAACGCTTGCAGGACGTCAAGGAGTGAATCTTCATTGGCTCCTAGGCGGCCACAATCTAGTACGTGGAGCGGGGTTCTAGGAGCAAGCGTCTCAACTAGGTCAGCGGATACCACAACATGGAGCGTCTGCTGACCTGTGTGGTTAACTGAGGCAGACGTAACGGGGACCATACAAAGGTGTAGAAGGATACCGCATTTTCTGATGAACGACTTTGATTGAGACTGCTTGGGCATGATGGTAGGTGGTCGGATTTCACCTTCTCCCGGCTACACATGAGACTAAAGCCGAGATGAGACCGCACAACCCTGGAATGGTGTGGGCCTGATCGCGGTCGAACAGCGGGTTTTCACAGCTGTCCCATCGTTGAGAGATAGTAAAGGATGTGTGGTGTTCCAAGAGGCCAATGGGCGCTAATTGTCCGAGGTAGCAGAGCCTGTGAGTTGTGCAGCACGGGTGGGGACGGGGGGCGAATGTCAAACGCCGAGCCGCGCGCGCGACCAACAGGAGTCTTGGGCTGATTTCAAATACTGCTGTGTGGCTGGATCAGGCAGTGACTCTCAAAATGCAACTAGTACTCTGCACAAGGTCTCAAGTTAATTGCATTGAAGCGATCGCGAAGTTGCGACCGGCAGTGAATCATTTTTTAGCTAATCCGGGGTAAGGCTAGGCCCCGGCTGGAATGAGAGTATGGGCATATTGGCTAACTCAATAAGTCTCTGTACCTGTGAAAACGTGGCAGAAAACGGCGCCTTTGGGGGCTATCTTCGGCACCCTTTCCACACACACCCCAACCCACACGTCTGGCCGCTTTAACCCTTTTTTAGGCTCCAGCGCGCCAAGCGCCCAGAGAGCCTCCACTGTAGAAACGTTGCTCACGTTTTCGACATCCACTCTCACCCTCCCCACCTCCCCCCCCTTCCTCAGAGGGACCTATTTTGGCTCCACGAGCTCTGTCCCCAAAATGGACTCCTCTCCATCTACCCTGCGCATCATGGCTCGCGGTACATATAGGACTGGCCTTCGCCCTCGTCTCCCAATCCATCGTCGCCCGCAAAGCCATGGACGCACTACCATCGCGACCCCGCCCTGTCCCTCCTCGTCCACACTGGACCGAACCCGTGTCCCGTGAGGAAACATTAGCGAGACGGGAGAAATTTCAGAAGATTGGTTGGCTTCCGCCGAACCATAAACCTAAGACGAAGAAAGTCATTGCAACGGCCAAGAGGCTCTGGGACAAGTACGTAATTCGTGGCTGCCACCTTTTCCTGCAGCGTGGTGTCACGGTGCGTACGGCTAACGGTGTGTCGTCAGGTATTGTGAGCATATTGGTGTCGATGCCGATTCACACCTTTTGGAAGGCCAGCATCACGACTTTGAATCCTGGATTGATTGGATCAACCGTACAACCAAAAAGAAGACGCACGATAGTATTAGTATATACTGGAAATGGCTGTGCCAAGTCTACAGCATCCTGGCCAAGCAGCCTATGGACTGCTTCACCACTGAACAAGTGCGAAGGGTACGGCGTGTCCCGTTCGATCAACTAGATGACATCCCTGGCCTATACCGAAAAACCTGCTGCGAGAAGCAGTCTGGCAGTGACGTTTGGCCAGATCTCGAGGAAATGCCTTTCCCATGCGACAGGGAATGAGCCACGATGCTAGGCCTCGAAGTCTATCTGCCGCTCATCGCGCTCGACCGCGGAGCAGATGACAGGGGCAGGACAGCCACGGCTGACGTCAAGCCACAGCAGAGAACTGCTTGACCAGAGGTCTATATAAATTCAGCCACATTCCCGCATAGAGACGCGATTTGATCAAGAAGAATATATCTACTGTACTAAAAGACAAGTTCTACGCTTTAACCTAACACTACAACTCCATCACCATGTCTGACAACCAACAAGGCGGTACATGCACCATGACTACTTCTTTGAGCTCTGCGCTTTCATAAGCGCTCGTTGGATATCATTGCCAGCTGCTTCAAGAGCCCGCCGTTGTGGACATCTTCTGTCTGCCTGCAGCTGACAGCTTCCCAACTTCTCAACCGTTCTACACGCCACCACCTCCGCCAAATTTGATCCGTCTCTCTCTCCTAGCCTGCACCTCTCCCACCCTACCCGCATTTTCTCTTCTCACCTCCACCCACACACCGGTCTAACATCCATCCTCTCCTGACCCTCCACATCACTGACTCCAACCCCACATGGCAGGCGGCATCCTCGGCGGCGTGACTAACACACTCGGTAACACGACTAAAGGGGTCACAGACACAATTGGCAACACAGTTGGGAGTGTCGGCAAAGGTAAGTTGCAACACGATATTTCCCCATGTCAAACCCACAATTTCACAACATGCAAGCAAAGCATATCGCTAATTTACTCACCAGGTGTCGGCGAAGGTGTTGGCAACCTAGGCCAAGGGGTTGGGAAATACACTTGGTGGAGTAACAGAGGGTGTCAGCGACACCACTAAGGGTGTGGGAGATACGGTTAAGGGAGGCACGGATAGCATTGGTGGCAAGAAGCAGGATGCGCAGAATCCTTTGGGGTTGTAAGTTAAGTTAAGAAATGTGGTGGAGGTTGAGGCTTACAAGAAGTTGAAGAAACTGGATGAATGATGAGAGTCAATTGTGATGGATGGATGGATGGATGGATGGATACGGTGGCCATTTCGAATTTGAATTTGTCTGCCTACCATGTATTGTAGCTTTCATTACCACTCTTCGTGTTCATAGGATGCTTGCCACAAATCATGAGGCAGTCCCTACTCCTGTTCCAACACAGGTGCAGTTACCCGGGTAGCCTCCATGAGTCTTGAGTTTCCTCCCGGCGTGATATCTTCTTGACCCTCGGTAAGCTGGCTACAACAGCAGAGCTCTCAACTCCGGGACAACCTGTGTTGCATCTCCACGCCTGACCATATACCTACCCATTCAGTCGTCGTTCACCCTGTCATCTCTCCCTGCCGGTGGCTTCCCCATTTTCTCAAGTTTCGATGCAGGGCCTGATTCGGCAGTGTGCTGCAGCTGCCGCATGTTGCTCGTCTAGCCCCTCTGCTCTCTGGTGGAACCGCCCTTTCGTGAATACGAAAACCTTCGACTCGACCCACTGGCCGATGCCCTGCAAAGGCATATCGTCCTCCTCTCACAATCATACTCTCTCCCTGCTACGCTCATAGGTGCCTTCCTCCTGTTCCCTTCGCCCCCTCCTTAGGCCAGCGGTGGCTACCATTATATGCTATGCCCCGCGGCTGTGAGCCTGTTTCGCGTTACCTGGCGAGGTCTCCCTCCACCAGGCCGACCATGTCTCGTTAGAAGAGCTTGCGTGTAGCACCCGCGCCGGTAGCGCTACGCATGCTCCTCTACTAACCAAGCTTGTGTCCCTCGTGCGCCGTGAACCCTACAGGTGGCTTGTGTCTTTCCCCGTATAGTCCTCCTAGCCTTTTCCAGTACCTGTGCTATCGTAGCTTAACAAGGTCCTCATAGCACGTCACACCGTGCGGGACGCGCCTAGCGCCTCATCCTACGATCGCTTGCCGGCCGGCGACAACACAGAATAGACAAAGGGCATACGAGTGTCGCCTACGAACTACAGGCGCCTCGCAGACATCAAAAATCTATATAGAACGCATAGGACATATGGGTAGCGTGCGAGAGGCCTGACGCAGGCACTTTGCAGGCGAAGAGCGCAGGACTTGAACCGTACGCCTGAGAGAGATGACATGAACAGCTTATTTCCGCGGAACTGCTATTGTCAAGGTACTAGTCATAAGAGATAAGAAATGGTGAGTCCCTACATTCGAATGTGCCATGTAATCATCATCCATAAGGTAATTAGCGTGTGGCGTGTTCAACAATCCGCCATACGGTCTAACGCCTCACACCAAGGCAGCGCGGTCACGAGAACACAGCAGACCGGAAAGACTCATGTTCCAACCTTAGAACAACGAACACCTTGCTCTTCCGGTCATATTACCTCCATCCAACCGCACAATTCCTTTCCTTTGCGCTCAAAACCTGTCCAAAAATACACTGTCTGCTATGGCACCGTCTAATATCACCTCAACCATCGATTCTTCGTACCATATTGGCGGCAACCTCTACCTCCCGGACCCTGAAACATGCGGACTAAAGGGAGACAGATTAGCATGGACTCGCAAGTTGCAGCCTTTGCTGGAGCAGCTTGACGCCCGTGACCTTAGCGGTGAGTTTAAGAAACGGATCTTATCGTAAGTTTCGCTGAAGAGCTCTAATATTTGGTGTAAGTAGAAGTCCCAAAGACCATCTTAGACATGGACGACGCGTTTTCAAAATTTGCAGACTCGGAAGTCAGCATATGGGCAACCTACGGTGACAACGTACCTAGTAAGGACTTACTGGTCAAAGTATCAGGCTCACTTCAATATCCAATCGCTCACCACGCCCACCAACCTTCCTTTACGACTCTCCGGCCACGTAATGGCGAAACGGCGGATGAAACAAATCCCTGTATAGCCATCATCATGGGGAATGCGTTCGAGAAAGACAAAAGCCTTATCTACGATCATTTACTTAGGAGGGACGAGAAATCCGAAGGGCTGCAAAATTATCCTGAAGACGTTAAGTTATGTCATGAAGCATACCTTCAAAAGGTGCGAGAGTCTATGGAGGCGAAGGTCGAGGTTATCTACGGCATAGCGGTCAAAGAGAGAATGCTGCAGAAGCAAGCCTTCGAGTTCGACCTCTTGCCGCTATGGGGGGAGTACGGGGATACCTACATCATCTTAGATCACGAATCTAATTACAGCAACCCGCAGCAAGGACACCAATATAGGCGCATTATTGTCTTCGTGTCTCATCCTCAAAGATTCTTCTTTGCAAGAGGAGAAGAGTGTGCCAGACAGGATAAGCTCCTAGCTGTTGCAGCCAAGATTTCCAGGGTAGGCTTCATCGAGAGATACTACGAGGACCAAAAGTGGAGGATGATCGTGCCACCAAACTTTCCAAATATGGTAAAGAAAAAACTCTTCGGTACTCCTCCTGAGCAGTCACAGAACGATGGGGGTAGGAGTAATGCTTTTGGAAAAGCTCCGATCATCTCAATATCTAAGCTGACAACGACCGACGCATCGATAGGCCCGGTTGTAGGTGGCTATTGGGATTCTTACTTCGATGGGAAACAGCCCTTCAGCGTCCAGGAACTTAGGGTGATTCTACCTATGGCTCTTGCAACGGAAATGGACCCCGAAAAACACCCGCATAAATGGGAGAGCGCTAACGACTTTCCTGAAATCGTTGGTACTTGGTTTGGAAGGCAAAGGGAAATTCTTTTCAGGGGAATGTCAATATACGGTGCGGCGGATATCATGATAGTATACCAACGACTGTGTGCCACTACGAAAGATCCTCTAAAAGAAAATCCATCTCTTGCGGAGATGATCTATGGCTTGATAAAGGAGCAAGCTAAGATGATCGGTAATCTGCCCACAACCTCTACAGATGACCTTATCTACTGTGGATTTGCACCATTTGATGTTGTCGAAGTTATCTGTTTCGGTTGTCGGAAGCCGCTGCCTCCAGACACAAAGGCGATGTGGTCAGTTATGCGACTCGGCCACTACGTCCCTCGACTGAGGAGGTGCCACATAGACTTATGTCAAGGAAAGCAGAGAGGCGCAATTCCGAAGGACCCCTCTATTCCATTCGTTTGGAACGCGAGAGAGCACTTATTAATTGATACTCCTCGAAATAGAAGTGAAGGCTGGCGAAGCAGCATACGGGACCCCAAGGACTGCGAAGGAAAACTTTCTCAACCGGTCGAAAGCTGGTGTATCAATTGCACTAGAAGCACCAAACTAACAGGCAATCGCACTCGGCTCGTGGATAAGAGTCCGCGATGGACATTGGGAGACCCTCCAAAATATGTAGAACGTCGGCCTCGTTGCTTAAATTGTCTATTGGAGGGTAGATCAAGCACAGCACGATTTGTCCCAGTTGATGCAACGATCCTTTCGACTTATAGAGCGAGATTATCGACCTTTGAGAAGAACTGGGGGAAATTACAGGAAGACACCAAAGCCGAAGTACTCGGACTTGAGCTTAAAAGTTCAAAAACGCCTAGGGCATTAGCAGGTCCAAGGCCGTTCAGAGCAAAAGCTCCAACTAACTTGAAGAGCCCCGAAGCAAATTTTTCGTCAAAGCAAGAAAGCTCTTCTACTGCCGCGGAAGAGAAGCAAAATGAGATGGCTTTTCGCAATGCTGCAAATGCCTTCGTGTTTGATAGCTGCTTAGCGACTGGCCCTACTCACGGCAAATTCGTTAATGGAGTCGTTCCTGCATCCGACCAGTCACCCACACCACAGCGTCCTTCAGCAAACACACTACATCAGCAAGCCATTGGAGTCACCGGTAAACGGCCGCCTATGTCAATTTCTGATCTTCCCTTCTTACCTGAAACGAAGTCGGAAATCAAACGGCAGCGTATCGCGTAAGCGACTCTGGAAGTGGCGGATGATTGCAGGCAAAGGCGATAGATTAGCAAGCGATCATGGGATGTTCGGAGGGTGGGGCAGTTGAGGACTTTGTTCATGAGATGCCCTGTTGTCAAGAACTGGTTGCCTTAGCGTGCTGCTGGTGGAGATGCGCTAGGGATGGACGGGATCTGCGTTACCTGGAGGTGCCTAGAGGTACCTACACTACTGATTTCTGTCTGCTGGTACCTGCTGCCACCTACGTCAGTCGTCTGCTGCCTCCAGGAGTGCAGGCAACAGTGAGTCACGACCACGGGAAGATCAAGGTACAAGAACTGTACGTAGCATCCCGTAGAGAGCCCGGAGGGAGAATTTATTCATTCAGATCATTCGTAGCCCAAGGCTTTGATACCTGTCAAACTTTGCCAAGAAAATGAAGGATTGAATTGCTTGTCTATCTATGGGTAGCGAGCAGAGATTTATAGACGTACAGAGACCTTGCCACATTAGGTGATTCCATAATCTCCGCCACCATCACCACCTTGATACGTACTTGGCTGACGTGTATAGATAGGTTGTTGCCACCACCACCGGTGGCGACAGCTAGGGCGAGAGGCTGAACTATTCCTATTCCGTCTGGCAGTTTGACAATACCTGTGAGCATACCTCAAGCCCAATTGGGATCTCAGGTGATATTGGGAAGAGAGGTGCGCAAAGGGGAACCCCGGGATCCAAGATGAGTCCTATCATCTAAAGTTGACGGACAGATGGGCGCGGGTGGGGGCCGACGGTGAGGCTCAGGGAGCAGAGGTGTGGAGCGCGGGTGAGCCAAAGCAGCGGAGCTTAGTCACCGATCGTACGGGGCCGCAGCAGAAAACTCGGTGTAACTACCTAGATTAGTCGTAACAAGTTTTCTTCTCATCCAAATCTGGTTTCGTCCTAGAGGCTGAGGAAAGGCTGCTTTAACCTGCGGTTGATGTGGTGCGAGTGCCAGTTGTAGTGATCAATTTCACCTCGGTGCAAAAAGGTAGACCTCTCAATCTAGCTTGTTCAAACGGCGAAGAGCAAAAACTTCGATCGTGGAGCGATTCGAACACTCAATCTCCTAGATAGAGTCAGCTGAAAGTAGATCAAATGAAAAATGGCACGTACTGGTGCCGAAAACCAGCGCCTTAGCCATTAGGCCACACGACCAATTGAAAACATCCTGTTAAAGATTAATTAATATCCCACCGTATCAACTAGTCGGACTTGGCACTAACCAAAGGGCGAATAATGAAGCTGTTTTGCTAAACGTTTAGCGTGCAAGTTGTCCTTGTTCTAGTGTCACGTGAACAGATATCACATTTGGGCTAACGTCTTCGGTGACAGTGATTTAGCCCCGGGCGACCTCATTAGCAGGGGCGTCCTGGATAGCAGTTGGGGCCCACTTCGCATTCCTATGACTCCAATGAACTCCATGGCGACGCTACCGTCGGAAAACAACCGGAAGCGGCGCCGAGTCGACGACACGGAGTTCTGTACGGGACGGGACCACGAAGCAGCATTGCAGGCCAACAATTCTCAAGACGATGAAAATAACTCGCAAGACGATAAAGATACCCTTCGCAACCACGAACACGTCGACGAAGTAGCTGGCGGAGGACCCGGAAAAGCATATCAAGACATGTTCAGCAAGCTAGACCTCATATGACATCGACTTCGCGTACTTGTCGAACAGCCCCTGAGTTCACGCAATGCCTTGGAAGAAGAAACAGAGAGAGGTGATCTGGAGACGGAGATCGGGAACCTGAAAGCTAGTATTGGCCGGTTGGAGCAAAAGGCCGGCGTACGATACCGTTTCAAGAGCAAGGAAGAGATCATAGCCTTGGAGGAAAATCCTGACCATCCTTACGTTTGCCCTGCAGCTGATTGCAAGCGATCCTACAAAAGGAAAGACCGCCTGCACCAGCACATACGGAAAGAATGCGATCTTAAGAAATTATGCTCTAGGGAACACAAGTTCCTCTACGATTTGATCTACAAACCATTCTGTTTCCGATGCCGCAAGACTTTCAGTCAGAGACGGTTCACAATTCACGTTCGAGACGCACATGGGGACAGATCCGCATCACGGTTGGAACTCTTTCAAGAATTCCTATCCTCTATGACTCAGGATTACGATCCTGATGCTCCCGACATTGATAATGCAGATAAGCACAGGCAAGCATCAGCTGTGGACGTTATCTTGACGAGAGCTGAAGAGAGTAGTCCATCATCCAGCGGCCGCTGTTTGGGGACCATGCCGGACGCTCGTTCCGTTCAACCCCAAGAAGAGCAGCATATCTTCCGTCCATCGTGGATCGATTCGGATTTCACAATGTCCCAGGAGCAGCACACCTTCAATCCATTGTGGATCAATACGGATTTCACAGTGCCCCAAGAGCAGCACGCCTTCGATCCATTGTGGATCAATACGGATTTCACAATGCCCCAGGAGCAGCACACCTTCGACCCATCGGAGATCAATTCCGATTTTGAAGAGCACCATACTTTCGTCCCGGTCTGGACGGACTCAAGGAGCTCGAGCGGTGGACCCCTCGTCTCCTCAGCAGACAGGCGGTAAATCTGTTGGGTCATGTCCACCGCACGCAGCTGCTTCGAGTGTTGATTTCACTGACGCAAATATACAAGGTCGTTCTGAGGCCGACTGTGATGACAACCGACTTTCCGGACCACGGTATGAAAGCAATGATTTTCAATACGCCATTAGGGACAACCCCTCGCCAACAGACCTCTCATGGACGCCCTACGGAGATCAGGCGACAACCCAAGGCCTTGAAGACAATCAGCAGCATTCGATTCTAGGCTTAAGCCAAATCAGCCAGACGCAGACCGTTCTATCTCAAGACTTTGGGAGCACCAAGAGTCCCAGTGTCACACAGGCGCTGGCTGCGGCCAAAGCCGAAGAGGCTACGTGGCAGGAAGTGCTATGCACAAGGTGGAGGACCGAAAACCTGAAGAGGATTGTGCAAACTGGGAGGAGAATACAGAGCCCTACTGCACAAGGAGACGACGTCTACTTTAGCCGACACCTGCAAGTTAGCCATTCTCCCGTGACACCTTTCCTATCGTGTCGCCATCTTTCTCCTGCAACCATTGCTATCACAAGCGTTTACCTCATAGGCGGGCACCTTATACATGGGCGTACATCTCACGTATGGGCATGCACCGTATACATGGGCGTGGGTGTATCTTGTAGCGTGCATCTCATAAGCAAGCATACACTCATAGGCGTGCATCTCGCAGGCGTGCATCTCACTGGCGTGCATCTCACTCACAGGCGCATCTCACAGGCATACATCTCGCAGGCGTGCATCTCACAGGCGTACATCTCACTCACAGGCGTGCATCTCACAAGCGTGCATCTCACAAGCGTGCATCTCACAAGCGTGCATCTCACAAGCGTGCATCTCACAGGCGTGCATCTCACTCATAGGCGTGCATCTCATAGGCGTGCAAGGCTATATTTGGATTCGTTGCTTTTCCTTGACGCTGAAGACCTGTTCAGGCTCCTAAGCTGCAGGTAAGACCAAATTCTATCCCATCGGACGAAATTCTGTAATTATCAAGTGTCTTTCAAACATTGCAAGCTTTCTGAGGGAGCCAGATCTAGCCTCGAGGAAGCCCGTTCTGACCCAGGCGTTGCAAGATCCCAACTCCAGAGAGTTCTTGCCACAAGGGTGGCCGTTCTTGCTCCAGGCAGCAAAGGTACAAATCCGTAACCAGAGAATGCGACGTTTGACACCATAGGGAGCAACTTCAGGCTCCAGAAGGCTCCCATTTTAGGCTCCTGAGGTTGCCCATTCAAGTGCTAAGGGTGCCCATTCAGGTGCCAAAGGTGCCCATTCAGGTGCCAAAGGTGCCCATTCAGGTGCCAAAGGTGCCCATTCAGGTGCCAAGGGTGCCTATTCAGGTTCCGGTCGGTGCCAGTTCTACCCCTAACGCTTCTGAGAAGTGGGTGTCGCAGCTTGGAAGCACACTGTTCCCAGGAGCACACCGCTGCCCAGGAGCCCGCCGCTCTTAGGAGATTATTCCCAGGAGCCCACCGCTCCTAGGAGACCACCACTCCTAGGAGATTATTCCCGGGAGCCCACAGTTCCTAGGAGGTTATTCCCGGGAGCCCACAGTTCCTAGGAGATTATTCCCAGGAGACCACCGCTCCTGGGAGACCACCGCTCCTAGGAGACCACCGCTCCTAGGAGACCACCGCTCCTAGAAGACCACCGCTCCTGGGAGACCACCGCTCCTAGGAGACCACCGCTCCTAAGAGACCACCGCTCCTAGGAGACTCTTCCAGGGAGCGTGCCTTAATTCAGAAACTAGCCCCTTCTCTTCTCTAGCCCTTCTCCGACCAGCTAATATGTGAATAGGCTGGCCCTGCCACTAGCACCCTTTGAGGCGCTATACTTCTCAGAATACATTATATGTGCCTTCTCTTGTTCAACTTCCGCTTAGATGTGGTGAGGGAGGAAGCCACTAGGCGTGGTGAGGGAGGTAGCCATTAGGCGTGGTGAGGGAGGAAGCCATTTAGGCGTGGTGAGAGAGGTAGCCATTACACATGGTGAGAAATGCTGTTTTACACAATCGCCTAGAGATCAGTCCTGAGGGACCAAAGGCTTTAGCCGCCGCCGAGTTCGATAGCGGGGGCTATCGGGCGACATGATCACCCGTCCTCCAGCGCCCACCTCTACCCCAATTTCCGCACAAAAGTAGGCTTACTGAAGCGTGATTGCCGCTCAAGTCTCTCTGGGCAGGTAGATTGAACGGTGGAAAGGGGGGATGCTGTTTGACCCTGAATGAGCCACAGAAATCTGAGGCTACGTGTGATTGGTTGAATCGGTGGGATCTGGCAAGAAAAATCTCAACTAGTAGAGGCAATGCGTGTGAGCACCACAGGAAACTGAGGAGCGCCTCTAGGTTTCAGGGTTTTGCCACCCCTGCCATGGCTACACTGATGTACTCGGGCCGGAAGAAAGCTTCACTTTTGTGCCTCCCACGACTACCTGCTGCCTCCCACGACTACCTGCTCCCTCCTACGACTACCTGCTCCCTCCCACGACTACCTGCTCCCTCCCAAGACTACCTGCCGCCTCCCACGACTACCTGCTGCCAACCCCTAGTCCCTCGTTGCGCCTGCTTAGAGAAAGGCCATAGACACTTTGCCTTGGACTGCTTCTACGGCGTGCTGACCGCGATGAATGCATAAGAGCCTAAGCGCTTTCTATAAAAAGAACAGCGCTTAAGAGTACTAAAAAAGCAGTCAACTTTTTCGATGCATTGAAAATAGCTCTTGAAAAAATAGTAGACCAGATTTAAGGGCGTGGCGACAAGTGGAAAGAGGGAGAGATAGGCAGGGAGGCACAGGCGAAGGAGATACAGGCAAGGAGGTACAGGCGGGAAGGGAGAGGGGGAGGAGACACAGGGGAGCTCTTCAACGACCTCGACTATTTTCTTGCTTCTACGAGGATTCTAGACTTCAAAGACGGGCGCTTTAGGGCCGGAAGAATGTCGCTTCGGGGAGATCGGAGAGAGTCGGTCTGAGCAATCGGCTCGCCTCCGAGTAGCATAATCCGAAGGTAAATTGACCTAGGGCCACTCTTCCGGAGTCATGTGGCGCGTTGATCTACAAAATATCTTCACTCCGAGAAAGGGTAGTGACACTACCGGCGGGAAAGCCGGCGACAAGTTTGCTGCACTGTAATAGTGGCTTCAATTGCTGTAATTGCCACTTTCGTAGGTACGTCATAGACCTTTCAGGCTGTCCTAGGAATGGCCTATCGGTTCCTAGGAATGGCCTATTGGTTCCTAGGAATCAAACTGCTCCCAGGAACGCAACACCTGTTCCTAGGAATAGGTCGGATGTTCCCAGGAACGCCAAAATTGTTCCTGGGAACATTTTGGCTCCTAGGAACGACCCCGCCGTTCCTGGGAACGCTGGAACGGTTCCTAGGAATGCCGAAAATCAGAACGAACAAGTTTCTTTTTCATTCCTTTTTCCGTGGAGCCTGGAGTGCAAAAAGAGGGATCCTGCTGAGAGCGATCTCCCCATTCGTCAGACGTCGGGGCGTATGAGAGTGCACAATGCACCTCCTCACAACACCATTAGCATCCTTCCATCTGAAAGACACGTTGGCCTCTGGGACATGGTTCCCAGTCAGAGCCTGCTGAACCAGAGCCTGTTGCACTTGAGCTTGCTGCACTCCGCCTTGTTGTGTGGGCTGTGGTGTGAGGGCATTGGCATTGTGAGGGCCAGGCTGCGGCATGGAGGCCACTGAAGCTGCTGGACCGGGGGTCCATTTTGTCTAGGTCCTTCATTAAGTTAGTCGTCTCCTATCTTCGACATTCAGCAGAACTTGCACCCTTACCATGCCGTGAAGCACCTCCTGAGTGGGACCCTTCTCGACGTGCACACGCTTGTCGACCACACCGTGTGCAATTTCAGTGTGAATTGCCCCTACGATTCTCGCTGGCGTGTGTAGGTGCGCTGAAATGTGGTTCCACCATGATCGGAAATGCTTGCATCTGAACTTCTCATAGCAAGGTACTCAAGGATAAAACCATGATTGAGAGTCTCGACAATAAGGCTGGAGCAGAGGGGCACTGAGCAGTGAACTGCACTATGCCGGAAGCGGCGAGAATCACGCGAAGCGTGATTCAAAAGAGCCTTCCGCCAAGAGAATTCTGCCAGTTTCGCTATCGCCTGCCGGTGAAAATGGTCAAATTGTTGATTGGTTATCAGGTTAATTCCCTCTTTTCATGTTTCGAGGTACCTGCGCACTTGTTAATGCGCGGCCACCCCCAGAAGGCGCCTGCAGCCTCCCACGAGAACCGCTCCTACCCCCGCCTCCTCGATTTCGCGACGGGCTCGAAGATTTACCCGAGACACCCTACTGTGGGCTGCTGGTACATTTCACACACTCGGCAATACACTGTGCCAAAGATCGGGGACGTTCAAAGGACACTTTCGGGAATCGGTTCGAGGTCTACGGGTACGACGCTGACGATAGAGTCTTGCACGAGGACGACTGGCACTTCAAATTGATGCGATGGCAGCTGATAGCTCTCTACGTCATCATCGGAGACGGCAGTCTCTCTCTGAGAACGCCGTGGTGCCGTTAATGCAATTGGTGACGCAGTGGCAAGGTCGGAGGCGGGCGTATCTAGGCTGCTGACCTTATGCTTCTTAGCCATTCCCGGCTGCCCAAAATCGCTTGGGAGGTGCAAGAGGCCTGGAGTGGATTTAGCTTTTGAACATGAAAGAGAAAGCTACTCGATTCGCCGTGCTGTGTAACTAGATCGGCGAGAGCCTCTATAGGAGCAGAAGGCCGACTGGAAGTTACCTGCTCAATATACTTACATCTGTGAATGCTTCCTCTTTTGTGTTCCCTTCCTTAACGTGTCGAGACGAGCTGCTCGTACCAGTCCTTTCTCGTAACTCCGGACATGAACGCATCCCATCTGCACCTCTTTCACTAAGTCTGCAGGCAACCATAACGGCTCGAGCTCGCATCTATACTCGACTCCACACGGGCTCGATCGTTTGTTGAGGATCTTCGTTGTCGTGAAGGTTGAAATGTCAACCATCACCGGATCGTTCTCACCGACTACAGAGCTCGTCCCGTCGACCTCTAAAGCGGCATCGCCAGCGACCACAGAGGCGGCGACTACAGAGGCGGCGACTAGAGTTTGAGTACTCCCACCGTGGTGCTCTCCACCTAAGATCTGTCAGTTGCGGTCGACTAGCCTCAGCATAAATGAGAGAGTGTATTACCGTCGTCGCCGTGATCGTCCTCCTCGTGCCGCATCATTTCAAGGGCTGCTGGCGTCTCCGGAATCTCCAGGGAACTTTCGAGTCGTTCTATTACGGGAGCCTCGGAGTCCTTCGGCGCAGGCTCGAGCTCTGTCGAGGGGGATCTAGAGCTGTCCGTGCCAGGGTGCAGCGCATCAACGGTCAGGTTGTTAAGAGGCTTATCGGAACGCTGTTGAAGTCTACGGTGCAATGGGGACCACAGCGGGATATTCACCCAAGGGCTTTTCTTCCTGCCAGCTGTGGCCGCCGTAGACGACGTTGCGAGATCTTCGGCAGTATGTGCCGGTGACTTTATCAGAGAGGGCGGTGTAAGGAGAACGGAGTTGGCCGGCGACCCGGATGCGGTCTATGAAGGGTGGAATTAGTCTCACCAGATATCGAGCCGTTCGGGTGGTTCTGAGCCAGCTTACCTCAGTAAAATCACCGTCGCCGCCTTCTCCATCGTCGTCATAGTCGCCAGTGAGGTCAATCACCCGCTTTGCCCGCTTTGAAGAGGCCAGGATCTGTTTCACGGAGGGCAGACCGTCGTCGTCGGAATCTAAGGTTTCTCCATCTTCCGAGAGGTCGGCCGTGCGAGCGGACGGGAGTAACTGGCCGACGGCTGGGGGCGCTTGAAACCGATGGCCATTCATCGGCGGCGCAGACAGATCGAAGCGAGTGGCACAGCCGAACATCGACGCATCGTAGGGGGGTAAAAGTTTCGAGAACGTGACGACGGATGCGTCGGCAGAGCTGTGGGTGATTGGTTGACAGCACGTGGAAGCCATCGAAATCAGGTTGAGTGAGTAAATTACGAAAGAGTAGCGGAGGGCACACAAGCTGGGCGTGAGGGAAAAGATGCCCCAGTGAAAGGGGGGGGGATCGACTGAGAGCTTTATAGGCAAAAGACGGCGCTCTTTTCGGAGGGTGTGAGCCCTCGGCACTGCCCCCAAAGCGGCTCACGATGTCAGGACTCCTATGCGCCGCGTCGACTCGCTGCCGTGTTGTGAGTAATCAGTCCATCTAGCTTCGTCCTAATGATCATCCTTGCTCCTTACTTTCTTGCTTTGACTCCGTGCTGTTTGCCTGGCACGGGCCTGATTTCTCCGTCCATGTCGGTGGACGTCTTCGCTGTTGAATCCCTTTCCTCGAGAGCGCCTCTTCCTCACGCTCACGACGTCGCGCTTGCACTGCAAAATGGGAACGCTGTCTGCCTCCATAGAGTGAAACTTCATCTCGCAATACAGCCCGGTCAATGCAGAGATGGCCTCTCCTCCCACGACTCGATGGGAGAGAGGCCTGCCTTGGCTCGAGGTCGACCGAGGTAGCTTACACCCCACCTGCATCACAGCCGATCTTGTCGTCACCAGAGTCTTGAGATGTCTCACTTCCTGTTCTCTGCACTAGTGCCTGGCACCGGTATTGTTGGTAGCCACCACTCCTCAACAATCATTGGGCCTGAAAACGGCAGACCGATCGCATCGTTACGAGGCATCTAAAACATTCAGGCAGCTTCGCAGCAGGCAGTTCACGTGCCCTCCAGGAGAGCGGTAAGTGGGTGGGCTCCAGCCGCAGGTCCGGGCGATGTGACATTGAGATCACGTTCCCTGGCGCTACGTGTCCGCCTGACGAGGCGTTCTCGACCCCACTGGAGCTCGACAGGTCCACTGCGATGGCTACGAGAGCTTGAAGTCGCTCGGCGGATGCCCGAGAGAGCGGATCTAGCCTGGCGCTCCGCGGAACCAGGCTGGACCTGAACATCACCACGATGAGGCATTTTCTCCATTGGCTCCACGAGAACGAACGGCCTGGTCTTGCAGGGGCTTTTCGGATGATCCGAGCATGCCAGCTGTGTCAGTAGCTATTTTGAACCCGCTCCCCGTGAAGCGCTGCGCCATTCTTGAGCGGGGCACGAGCTGAGGATGCGGCATTTTCTCCATTGGCCTGATCGCTGCGCAATCTGCGCCGGCCCCAATCCCTCCTTGGACCCAAACCAGCCGTAGTGGAGATCGGCAACAGGACGACGCAGTGGTGACGTAGTGGTGACGCAGCAAGTCGGGTACTGACGCGGCCTTGGTCGACCGCGGTGGAGATGTGAGGAGGTGTGATGAATCGGTGGACGAGGCTTGAAGGAGGGGAGCGGCGACCTGCTGCGACGCTGGGCGCTTCATCGGCCTCGTTGTCAAGGGTCGATGCACGGGTCGGACGGTCAATGAGACAACGAGACAACGCAGCCGAGGCGTCGAGCGAATGAGAGCTAGCCGTGGCACTGCGACATTTTTTCCACTGGCCGCGTCGTATCGGTTCTGTGGGGACGGGGGGACTGGCAGGGGGCTGGCAGGGAGCAAGTGGAGCTCGGTAGCGGCCTAAGGCACGAGCTGGAAGGTAGAGAGTCTAGGGGGGAAAAGGGAGGGAGAGAGTTGATGGAAAAGCGGCGGGGGACGAGTGCGTCTTTATACCTGGCGAAGGACCGGGCTGGCAGATGAGGTCAGGTCCGACGCCATACCGGACGCGGCGGGCGGTGAGGGCGGTCACGGGGCCGCTAAACCGCATGGCGTAATTCACAGGTACGTTTTTAACTAAGCATAGTCTGGGTCCCAAAGCATTATTCCATCAGTGAGAGCGTTCTGCTCTTAACCACCATGTCAGTGCCTAGTACAGGCAAATGAGTACTCGAACTGTCCTCTCCAGGAACTTGACTACGTCAAGATATCCATTCCTGGCTACTGAATGTAGTGGTGTCCATCCATCATCCTTCTTCGCATTTACCTCTGCTTGGTGCTCGACCAGGAACTTGACCACGCCGAGATGACCATTCTGGGCCGATGAATGCAGTGGTGTCCATCCGTCAGGCAATTCTAAGTAGGTACACTACTTCGCGATGCTCGCCTCGTTCAGTTGTTTGGTCATTCTCCTCGGTAGTGCGATACGGCACGCTGGAGAGAGGTGGGCTTTCAAACCCCCGCATTAAGTGAAGCGGACCACCTTGCTAAGGAGCGGAAGCATTGAACTCGTACGCCGATCTTTTCAAGCACCCAAGCATTCATGCACTCCTGTATCCTTTCACAAAGCCGCAATAGCTGGGGGCAATTTGAGGAAATAAGCTTTTACCCTTCAGCTGCGCTGTCTACATCAAGATTGTCTTTCAGCGAATTTCCCCTCGTTCACCGTCCAGAGGCAGGTCTAGCAACTCCATCGCTTCAAGGATATTACCCACTGTTTGCACCACATTGTCGAACCTCGCCCTTGCTCACCCTCAACTTGCTTCCTTTCATCTCATGCTCACACGCGTACACCGGAGGGCGGCCTTAAAACTGGCATGGAGACGATGGGCATTGTGTGAGCTCGCCGGTACCCGGTCCCAGAGCCAAGTCGACATCGGCAATTCGAGGAATGTACGCAGATCATTACGGACACAGAGGAAAAGAGTAGGAAGGCTGACAAGGCTAAAAAGTCTGGCAAGCGCACTGCCTCTTCTTTTCCCTTGTGCTTTCGGTGCGCTCGCGTCTCCAGTATTCGAGCCCCAGGTGCTACCGGCGTATGCTGTGAGAGACGCTCGAGCTTCACGTCCGCCAACGTGTTCATACGCCCAAGTGGACGCTGTATGCTTCATGAAGGTCGGGCCTTTGGAGAAGATGGTAGGACGGAGCGGACATTATGTTCTTCTCGTCGACTAGGTCCTAGACGGCGACGCAGAGTCGAGCGCATACCGTGCCCTTTTCACTCTCCATGCTCGAAACGCGATTGAGGGAAGCACAATTTGGCTTTACGGGGGAGATTGTGGCTGTCTCATTCGTAACTGTCCATCGCAAGGTTCAGGCTAACGTGTTCACCAGTTGCTGAGCCTGGTCACCTCCCACGCCCCCTCCCAGATCTGAGATCGGAAACATGAAGTAAGCGGCCCATGATTGAGGCATAAAGGGGATAGATCGGACAGGTCGCTGGGGCGCAGGACGTCAGGTGTTAAGGGAAGCTGCACAGGTTGAGAAGGTGAAGGAGACAGACTATTCACATTCTAACAGTGACAATTGGGTGCATGCCCTGATTATGCAGGGACTGAACGCTGGAGGAAGAATGCCTATCTCTTACCACAGCGATGTAAAGAGGGAGCGCCAAGCCTACGCTTTGGCTGTTGATTCTGGTTGGAAGATCGTTGGGCTTTTACTTGTGGAGGAAGCTCTACATCAACAGGGGCTTTGGCGCATCCGATTGCAAGACCGAACTTTCTAGACGCAACATCAGCTGATTCAGGTACTGAATAGACGGTCCAACGCACGCTTGTCGCTGAGTGATTCGCTCTATTATTTCGCCGGCTACTAGATAAAGCACACTTGCAATCGGACGTGCCAAGGCCCTGAAGAGTATGAATTTCGACGTACCCTAACGTCGCCCAGACCAACTGCAACCTATTGCATCACCCTTCGGGAATTACATGGCAGGCCATTGGGGCCTAGCCACATTGTTGGGCTTTGGCATGCCCCTTTAACACCAATGCAACGAACGGCGCAGCCAATATTGGGCGGCATAGCCAGTTTTCTCTCGTTCAATGCATATATGGCCTCGATTAGAATCATGTCATGCGTGGTGGCTGCGGCTCTCCTGTCCACAATAATCTACCTCTGGTAACATGGGGGATTTGAGCAAAAATACGCCAAAAAATTGCTCTTCTGGCTAATGCATCGGCCTTGCAAATTAGTTGATGGTAGAGGTCAAACGTTTCGTTAGGTACTCACCGGAAATCCTTCACGATTAGTTAGACGTCTAACGGAAAATCTAGAGCTACTTACGAATCCGGATCTCTCGCTAACGATTTGGAAGGCGAGAATCTTAACCATTAGACTACCGAAGCTCAAAAGGGACCGGTTTTCTGCTGTTTGCGATTAGCCTTCTAGATGAACTTTATTTTAGGGATAGGTTGCAATTCCAACCTTGATTGTTTGGATTCTCCTTACTACCAGTTAAGCTCTCTTCTGGCACTTTTCCGGGGTTTTGAGCGCTCGTATAGAGCTTTGGTGCTTCCCTCTAATTCTTACAAAATTTTCAGGATTTGTGGCTTTTTGGCAAGGGGTTGGAGAAATGAAATGCGATCCCCGCACGGGCCTTGGTGTATTAAGCACAGCTTGTATCAAGGTACACAATTGGACGGCTCATCGGCCAGGCATACAATTCGGGTAGGGGGCGGCTTGGGGCTTCTGGCATAGCATTTTCATAGGCAATCGCACTGTAGAATATGCCTTCTGTCCGCTCTTCACAACCCTCTATAATCAACCTCTCTGTCAATCTTGCCCCGAGAATCTTAAGATAGAGTTCTGCCTTAGGTCCATTTTTTCCTGAGATGACTCGGAGCAGGTAGATTCGATAGGAAATTCTGGCCACAGGTAGATTCGGCTATTGGCATTAAGTAAGGTGGGATGTAGCCTATATCGAAAGGCTCTAAGGCGCATGCCTATGAGACATACGCTTGCGAGATACATGCCTGTAAGAGATGCGCGCCTATGATATACATGCTTACAAGGTACACAGTCGGTGTGATGCACGTCTGTGAGATACGCGTCTCAGCATTGGCGGCGGCGAAGTTGATGGAACAGCCATGATGGAAGGCGGATAAGCTTCAGTGGTATACCCTATATAACTGTCAAGCAAGGAACATAGCCGTTTACCCGAATTGTGTACCCAGCCGATAAGCCGTCCAATTGTGTACCCCGATGCTCCCCGGTATCATACAATCATCTCTCATATTTAGGCTTGGGCGATGGGTGTCCCTTGTCGATGGCACGCATCATCGAGCACTGCCCCGGGCACCATACCACATAAGCAATACGCATTCTTCGATTCTGTTACTAACTCTCCAATGCATAGGTCGAGATCGTCAAGCGACAAGGTGACACAGGATCTGGTGGAGAGTCCCATCGAGTCAACTTTGACGCAGACCGCGTCAGCTTCGAAAGCCGGCCCAGCCCTGGCAATCCCAATCGGACAACAATGGGCTGTCGCAGATGTTGCAGCGCTTGCCGGAACCTTGGTGCTATAGGTAAAGTTCTTGGGTGTCAAGGATACGGCTGGCTTGGCCTGATTGCAAAGAGAGGAATATCAAAGAGGGATAATGAGAGCAAGAGTACAACGCGCTTCCAAATTTCTGGTAGCGATGCCGAGTACGCGTTTGATAGAAAGATGTTCGTGTCCAAGGAGGATTACCCTTGTGCAATTATCGTCACTGATTACAGCGGGTGTAGTTGAGGAGTAACAAGGAAACCTTGAGTGAATAAGATAGGAGAACCAGTATCATGGTAGCTGACGGTCAATGAACAGACAGTGCGTCATCTCCGCAGTGCAGTCTGGCCAGCAATTTACCTTGGGGCGCTCAGTAACAGTAGGTCCATCCCAAAGGTGGTATGTGTTAGAAACAAATTGCTGCTCTCGTCGTGTCCCAATTGCGTCTAGAAGCCCTTTACAAATAGACGGAACCACAGACCGAGACTTGGAGACTCGGAAAGATCTTGCCAACCAGTCCATTGCGGCGAAAAGCTGTCACCAGTAAATAAGGTGCAAGCAGTGAAATTTCAAGTGTGCTACCACAACAATGTCGAAAGTGGTCGCTGTGAGAAGAATGGCTCGCCGCAGCATTAACACATCATTGACAGCAGAGCAGGTGTGGTAACACTTTTGATGTGCCATAATACTGCCTCTTGCTCCCGAAAATGATTATTCGAGTCATGTTGAAATGGAGTGCTGAAGTGGTTGATAAGCCGGGCCTCGGTTAAGGAATATGGGGACGGAATGTTTGTGCCCAGTCACTCAAAAACTTCTGTAGAATGCATGCCGCGTAGAGATCCTGTGAGCAGCTCCTAGTGTTGCTGAATTGCTGTAGTTGCGAGGCAGGCTCTGTGGGCAGCTTAGCGTTATATGTCAGCCATCAAAGTCATAATGAAATGCCCGAATTATGTACCTGTGAACACGTTTCAAGTGATGCACAGTCAGTGAAACCCCTTAAACAGGATTGCTTGGCATTAATTTGGTCCTAGTCAGCCGGCCGGAGAGCGGTTAGGCCAGGGATAGCCGACAGGGTCCCAACTTTTTCTTGACACAGTAGCTGAGTCTACATCCCAGAGGCAATTCCATTGTCATTCAAGGACCGAACACGTCTCTGAACGTGCTAAATGATGATCATGCAAAGGCGGCTGATTCTGCGCTGTTCTTGAAGCCCAGCGTGGCAAATACAACCTCGTCGAACTCCATCTGCTGGCCAAGGCATCCGCGATATCTGACTGCTTGGTACCGCGTCAGAGGCCGTTTTCGGGCCCTTGGGGCATCGAAGTCAAGGTCCCATTCACAAAATGGCACACAGCTACGAGATTGGAACGAGAGCCTGGCAGCCTGATCCTACTGAAGGATGGATCGACTCCGAAGTCGTAGGCAAGAAGGTGGATGGCGGCAAGGTTTATCTGGTTTTTGCACTGGGTAATGGAACGGTAAGCAAATGTTGGGCTTCCTGAGGATAACGGACTGACAAGACCTGCTCAGACCAGGACGATTGAGACGACCTTGACTGCGCTGCACGATGGCAGCGACCACTCTCTCCCTCCTCTCATGAATCCAACGATGTTAGAAGCCAGCGAAGATTTGACAAACCTATCCCATTTGAACGAACCTGCCGTCTTACAGGCCATCAAATTACGCTACTCGCAGAAAGAGATTTACACATACAGCGGGATTGTATTGATAGCCACCAATCCGTTCGCGCGAGTAGATTCGCTCTATGTCCCGCAGATGGTCCAGGTCTACGCTGGGAGAAAGCGCTCCTCACAAGCACCGCACTTGTTTGCAATTGCTGAGGAGGCATTCACAGAGATGGTCAGGGAGGCCCGCAATCAGACCATCGTGGTGTCTGGAGAATCAGGAGCAGGCAAGACGGTCAGTGCCAAATATATCATGCGATACTTTGCCACACGAGGTACGCCATCGCAGGTCAAAGGCCGGGCAGACGCGATCAGCGAGACCGAAGAGCAGATACTGGCGACAAATCCGGTTATGGAGGCCTTCGGTAACGCGAAAACAACGCGGAATGACAACTCGTCCCGGTTTGGAAAGTACATTGAGATTATGTTCGACAAAAATACAGAGATTATTGGGGCCAGGATACGGGTGTATCTCTTGGAACGGTCACGGTTGGTATTCCAACCTCTCAAGGAAAGAAATTACCACATCTTCTATCAGTTGATCGCTGGCGCAACGGAAGAAGAGCGACAAGACCTCGGCCTCCTCCCGGTCGATTCTTTCGAATACCTGAATCAAGGCGGTGACCCATTGATTGAGGGTGTCGACGACCAGGCGGAATTCCATGCAACTCGAAAATCGCTTACGACGATTGGTGTGAACCAACAGACCCAGGCGGAGATCTTCCGGCTGCTTGCCGCACTACTGCACATGGGCAATATCAAAATCGCTGCGACACGAACAGACTCCGCGCTCTCGCCTACGGACCCGGCTCTTGTCCGGGTTTGCGAGATGCTAGGCATTGATGCCGTGGAGTTCGCAAAGTGGACCGTTAAGAAACAGCTCATCACAAGGGGAGAGAGAATTCAATCTAACCTCACCCAAGCCCAAGCAATTGTGGTCAGAGACTCTGTTGCCAAGTTCATCTACGCAAGTCTCTTCGATTGGCTTGTCGAGACCATCAACCACGGACTAGCAACCAACGAAGTCATGTCCCGCGCCAAATCTTTCATTGGAGTTCTTGATATTTATGGCTTCGAACACTTCGCCAAGAATTCTTTTGAGCAGTTCTGCATTAATTATGCCAATGAGAAGCTGCAACAAGAGTTTAACCAACACGTATTCAAGCTCGAACAAGAGGAATATGTTCGTGAGCAAATCGATTGGACCTTCATTGATTTCTCGGACAACCAGCCTTGCATTGACCTTTTGGAGGGCAAAATGGGCATTCTGTCCCTGCTGGACGAGGAATCAAGATTACCCATGGGCTCTGATGACCAATTTGTAACCAAGTTACACCACAACTTTGCTGCAGACAAACAAAAGTTCTACAAGAAGCCACGGTTTGGAAAGTCAGCCTTTACCGTCTGTCATTACGCGCTCGATGTCACTTACGAGTCGGATGGCTTCATTGAGAAGAATCGTGACACAGTGCCGGACGAGCAGATGGAGATCTTAAGAAATTCGTCGAATCCATTCATGGCTCGAGTTCTTGAAGCGGCGTCCGCTGTCCGTGAGAAGGACTCTGCCAGTGTTGCATCGAAAACAGTCCCAAGTGGACCTGGGCGAAGGGTCGGTGTGGCGGTAAACCGCAAGCCCACTTTGGGGGGCATTTTCAAGAGTTCTCTCATTGAATTGATGCAGACCATTGAAGCCACCGAGGTTCATTACATCAGATGCATCAAGCCAAACGAGGGCAAAGAGTCCTGGAAGTTTGAGGGGCCTATGGTTCTAAGTCAGCTGAGAGCTTGCGGCGTTCTCGAAACCGTTCGCATAAGTTGTGCTGGCTACCCAACTCGATGGACCTACGAAGACTTTGCGATGAGATACTACATGCTTTGCCATTCCTCACAGTGGACATCAGAAATCAGGGACATGTGCTACAACATCTTGCGCAAAGCCCTCGGGAACATTAACCAACAAAAGCAAGACAAGTACCAGTTGGGATTGACGAAAATATTCTTTCGAGCTGGCATGCTGGCCTTTTTGGAGGATCTACGAAACTCGCGTCTAAATGAGTGCGCTATCATGATCCAGAAGAACCTGAAGGCGAAATACTACAGACGCAAGTACCTTGAAGCCCGGGAATCCATCATGATGTTCCAAGCATTTTCTCGTGCCTTTCTCGCTCGAAGAAGGGCGGAAGATGCAAGACAGATCAAATCCGCCACAACCATACAGAGAGTTTGGCGAGGCTCAAAGGAGCGCAAGGCTTATATTTCCGTCCGGAACAACATCATCCTCGTGGAGTCTGTGGCAAAGGGCTTTCTCTGCAGGAAGAAGCTTATGGAGACGAAACTATATGGTGCGGCAACCGTGATCCAGAGAACTTGGCGGTCCCAGCGAGCGCTTCGATCTTGGAGACAATATCGGAAGAAAATCGTCATCATCCAGAATCTGCAACGTGGCAGAACAGCACGCAGGGCTTACAAAGTGCTGCGCGAGGAAGCTCGCGATCTCAAGCAAATTTCCTACAAACTCGAGAACAAAGTTGTGGAGCTTACTCAGTCTTTGGGTGCGCTCAAGCGCGAGAACAAATCCTTGCTTACCCAAGTAGAGAATTACGAGGGCCAGCTCAAATCCTGGAGAACCCGGCACAACGCCCTGGAGTCGAGGTCAAGGGAGCTTCAAAGCGAGGCGAATCAGGCCGGCATTATTGCGGCTCGTCTAGCAGCGCTAGAAGAAGAGCACAGCAAGCTGCAAGCCAGCCATGCCGAGCACATGGGCAATGCCAAGCGTTTGCAAGAAGAGCAAAGAACGCTTCAGGAATCCCTACGTGTCTCGAATAATGAGCTTGAGAAGGCACGTCAAGCGAATACTTCCCATGAAAACGAAAAGACCACTTTACGACAACAGATTAATGAGCTGTCCGATCAGCTTGAGATGGCCAAGAGAGCGCCCCCACCACCTCCTGTCACCAATGGTGTGAATGGAGATTATCAAAACGGTAACATGGCACAAGCTGCAAACGGATTGATCAATCTCGTTTCTTCGAAGAAGCCCAAGAGACGGAGTGCTGGTGCAGCCGAGCGGATCGAGGCCGACCGATACAGCGCTGCCTACAATGCGCGACCGGTGTCTATGGCTGTCACTGATGGACGTTCTACAAACCTGTCTGGCTCGACGTTCACTCCAGCTTTGGATAATGTGGAGGTTGAGCTGGAGAACTTGTTGTCTGCCGAAGATGAACTCAATGATGAAGTTACAATGGGCTTGATTCGCAACTTGAAAATCCCCCTACCTAGCTCAACACCTCCGCCGACCGACAAAGAAGTCCTTTTCCCTTCATATTTGATCAATCTTGTCACCTCGGAGATGTGGAATAATGGCTTTGTGAAAGAGTCCGAGAGATTCCTAGCGAACGTCATGCAGTCGATTCAGCAGGAAGTCATGCAGCATGATGGCGAGGATGCCATCAGCCCTGGCGCATTTTGGCTATCGAACGTGCACGAAATGTTGTCCTTTGTCTTCCTTGCAGAGGATTGGTACGAAGCCCAGAAGACTGATAATTACGAGTATGACAGGCTACTTGAAATCGTCAAGCACGATCTAGAAAGCCTCGAGTTCAACATCTACCACACGTGGATGAAGGTGCTGAAGAAGAAGCTGCACAAGATGATCGTTCCAGCGATCATTGAGTCGCAATCTCTACCGGGCTTTGTCACCAATGAGAGCAACCGCTTCCTTGGAAAGCTCTTGCCATCCAACAACACCCCTGCTTTCAGCATGGACAATCTGCTGAGCCTGCTCAACAATGTGTACAAGGCTATGAAAGCGTACTATCTCGAGGACTCGATCATCACACAGACAGTGACCGAACTGCTACGACTGGTCGGCGTGACCGCTTTCAATGATCTTCTGATGCGGCGGAACTTTCTGTCCTGGAAACGTGGACTCCAGATCAATTACAATATCACCAGGATAGAAGAGTGGTGCAAGAGCCATGACATGCCAGAAGGCACCTTACAGCTCGAGCATTTGATGCAAGCCACGAAGCTTTTGCAGCTGAAAAAGGCAACACTGAATGACATTGAGATCATTCAGGACATCTGCTGGATGTTGTCGCCAAATCAGATCCAGAAACTGCTCAATCAGTACCTGGTGGCTGACTACGAACAGCCAATCAACGGCGAGATCATGAAGGCCGTAGCGTCGCGCGTGACCGAGAAGAGCGATGTCTTACTCCTAGCAGCTGTGGACATGGAAGACAGTGGGCCATATGAGATTGCGGAGCCGAGAGTGATCACAGCGCTGGAAACATACACTCCATCATGTAAGACCTCCCAACCACTCTACAAACTTGACATCAACTTATACTGACCTCGAACCTAGGGCTCCAAACTCCGCGTCTAAAACGGCTTGCAGAGATCGTATCCGCGCAAGCTATGGCCCAGCAAGAAAAAGCAGATATGTTCGACGGCGGTGTTAGCGATGTCGAAGCAATCTGAGCAAACACTGTGCTCCTCTTTCCTTGGTGCCCTGAATGACGATGCTACCTTGTCAATGTCCTTTGATTTTTGGGAGGTATCACATCACGGTAAAGGAGAATATGTTCAACAACAATGCAAAGATTTTTGTCCTTTTGCTTTGGATGCAAGGAGGATCATTCTGTGCGATCTGCCAGTTGGATGTCCAAGTGGTTCCATATTTGAGTGAAGTGATCGAGAGCGAGTCATACTTAGTCATAGCATCTGGTGTCGGCGGCGTTTCTCCTTGCTTTCTGTCAAACCCCTACCTAGCATTACCAGAGGTCTAATGCTGCGTGAGCGAGACTTCCTGCATATACGGCGAGTACGCTACGCAGCGGAGGTCTGCGTGAAGAGATATAGTAATGATGTGTTGGATACTTCCAAGGCATGAACGAAAATCACCTTTCTCTCCATCTCCCCTTTAGCAAATACAGTGCACCGCTATCAAGTAAATCAGGACTTGCTGCTAAATATACCCTTGGCTATTTCATTGTTCCAGCCACAACTTCACCAAAATAGAGGCTTCAAATTGCTGGATGAGTTTGTATGGTCTGTCTAGCTTACAGCACCGCAACCTGCGTATCTTGTTTCCGAATCCAAGGCTGGTTTGCGTTCTTCGAAAGAAAAGTGTACCCTGATTCAAAATTGTCTCTGCAAGAATGGACGCCAAGAAACGCCAAGGACATCGCCCGTTCCCAATTCATGCTGCGGACTTGCTCTTCTTCGCATGACATGATATCTGAATCTATTCTGGATGCTTTGAAGGTATTGCTGGCCTGTAGAGGAGACTTGAGAGGGGTACTTGATATTTGGAAAGTATGATGGTTGCGTGAGGAGGGGCAACAGGCGATGCCTCGTGGTTCACGGCTCGTTCAGCACAGGGTTGTCCGTCATCCATATACACAAGCCCAGCAGCAGTCTCTTCAAGGGGATGAACCACACCATTAGACAGCTTCGTCCTCGAGATTGACACCGGCGTGGTCACGGACCGACATTGCTGCCCCAACTTTACCATAACGCAACAAGAAACCCTCGTAGTCAGCTATCGCTATTAGGGTGGCAACATATTCGCGCCCAAAGCACGTAGTACACATCTCACAATTATAGCGCAATGTCTCTTCAGCCTGCAAAATTGCACCTCGACGCTCCTGGAGCCAAGCAAGGGGCCGCAAGGACTCCGTGCCGAGGGCCGGCGCTCGTGGCTCCACCATGTACTTTGGGTCCCCGAAGGCCCACCGAGAACTTTCCTGAAGCAGCTGCTCGACTTCTGCGCTATGGATAAAGCTTCCCTGTTCCATAAGAACCCATGCTAGCTGATTCTGAGCCAGAAAATAAAGGTATGGATGCGGGTCTGAAGACTGCCGCAGCTTGGAGAGGAAAGCTCGCAGTTGCGTCTCCGCGAGAGACCAATTGCCACGGCTAGAAAAGCGTGTGAAGGTGTTCAGTTGTAGCTGCCTTGTAAATGCATGATCACGACCGAGAAACCTCCCGCACGTATCGGTGACAACGTTCCAGAGAAGTTCTGATATGTTGGTCCATGTATCTAGAAATGAGAGTTGTCTGCTGGCGGACGCAATGGGATGTTTCATTCCCAAAATAACAGAAGCCAGAGAATGGATATGCTTTAACAAGATCCTCACTATTTCGGGCTTTTCGTAATAGGCTTCGAACTCATCGAGCAATGCAAGCAAGCGGTACATCAGCGAAGGCTCCTCGGCCCTGATCACATCTTCAACCTGAATGAAAGCTTGTTGGAAATGCTGACCGGCCTTGATGACATTGGCGGCACCTCCAGCGTTGAAGAGAAGCGCGGCCCATTCCATGATTTGCGACCAGTGCGGCTCTGGGCGCAGCTTTTCTTGAAGTGGTGTTGAACGGGTAACATCGACCAAATATCCTCTCCCATAGACCCATCTAGACGAAGCGAATGACTCGGTGAAGTAGGTATGGATATCTCTTGACAACTGTTCGGGTGTCCTCAATGAGTCTGGCGAAAATATCAATCTGGGGCTCGGGATGCGAAACATATGTCGCCCATTCCAAGCAGTCAGAGCACTGTCCGTCGCCGAACACGACGGCTCTTGCGGCTGCCGTTCGGGGGTGTAGCATTCGATACTGGGAACAGGCGAATTTGATTCGGATGGTACATTTTCCAGCGTCAGTCCTTTCCTCTTAAGATGGGACCTCACTTTGTCAAAGTCCAGGACTTGGCCGCGAACACGGAAAGTCGAAGCCTTTCCAGCCGCTAAACGCATCCGCCTCATGCGCACAATGGCCCTGACTTCGTTGCCTTTCATTTTCTTGTCGAGTCCCCAGGCCGTGATTCTGCTTTTGTACATCTTGATTCTGCTCCTGTTTAGCATCCAATACAACATTGTTGTTCCTGGCTGGGAGCTTACGTTGCCTTTAGGGCGTGCTCACGCTTCATGATTTCCATAAGTTCTTTCAGCGTTTTATTCTCCTCTAGGTAGAGTCTCTTGATTGTGGAGCGATGGAGCGCCCAGTCATCCTCCGTTGGCCATCCCTGGGCACTGGCAATAGTTTCAGAAGCGAGAAGGGAATCGACAGAGACCAGGTGGGTGGAATTGGCAGCCATGGCAGGGCAAGGGCGGACGTATGCAGCAGCTGGGACTCTCGAACTGATGATAGTAGTATAACAGCACTAGTGAGTGATTGAACGGAATCAAGATTGATGTTTTCCATGGAGGGGAATGCAGCAGTATATGACGCTGCCTAGCGGCTTCTTTTGACTCGACGTTGCTGCATTAGGCACGCCCTTCGGATTGGCTGAAGGAACGAAAGTCCCAGGCATAGCACTGGCGCTTGTCCTAAAGCGCAAGCAGCCCTGGCAAATCGCTGTCCAATCATAAGTCTCTTGACACTGATTGGCCTAGGTATCGAAAGGGTTTCCCGCAAACCTGTCTGTCGCCCTGTTAGAGAAATATCTAATGGCAGCGTAGCGACACCTGCTCAGCATGGAAATTGATTGATACCGTGAGCAATTTGGAGAATGGAAAAACATAGGGGAACGATATTTCTTTACCATGACTTCAGGTCCTTCTGAGATGTGCTGCTTTTCAGAAGATCAGTCTTTGCTAGCCCTGCCTCTTCGCTAGACGAATTCTTCCTAATACTTGGTCTCGTCGTCTGCAGGGTATCGGAGGGGTTGAAGAGTTCGAAGATGAGGTAGCATTCTGAATTAACTGCCTCATATGATCGACACCTAGATAGCCAGTTCAGTAGCGTTAAATCTCCTTTCCGGCCTTGGCTGTGTTATCATAAGCTGGTAGGATCCACCCTTGCGGTTGATTTTGCCTCTCTGAAGGCCCATTCGTTCTCCGTGAGATATAAGAAAGTAAAAGCCACTGACACCACCTCCGAAAAAGCCTGTGTCTAGCTCTGCCAAGCAATCCATCCAACGAGTGCCGGCCTACGTCATTTACAGGGCCAAAACACAAAAATCTACACAAAGCAGAAGAATCGCCGTGCGCAGGTACTCAGAAATTTTCAAGCTACAATCGCAGTTCCTCCGAAACGCCTCCGCTTCCCATTCAGTCCCACTCATCATCTTCTCACGATGCGCAACCTGCCCAACATAATCATCACTGGCACACCCGGCGTCGGCAAGACGACAACCTGCGAACAACTAGTCTCCCTCTCATCCTCCTTTTCGCCAGGATCACTACGCCACCTCTCGATCAACACCCTTGTCAAGGACCGCGGCTGCCATGAAGGCTTTGATGAGGACATGAAGACCTACATCGTGGATGAGGACAAGCTGCTCGATGAGGTGGAGAAGGAGGCTGAAGATGGAGAAGGGGAGGGCGGGTGGCTTATTGACTGGCATGCGTGTGATTTGTTCCCGAAAAGTTGGGTGGATCTGGTCGTAGTTTTGAGGTGCGAGCGGACGGATGTACTGTGGGATCGGCTGAAGGCTAGGTATGTGAGACATACTCGATTGGGGTTGACATGCAACTGTGGAATGGCGGCAAATGGTTGACCAATTCTACGGGCCTGGCTGACGATTTTACCTTATATTGCAGGGACTACCCCGAAGCGAAACTACAGGAGAACCTCGATGCGGAGATCTTCGGGGTGCTGGCTGAGGAGGCAAGGGACGCGTTTGATGAAGGGGTGGTTGTGGAGTTGAAGAGTGAGACGGCCGAGGATATCGATTCCAATTGTGAGAGGATATTAGAGTGGGTGAAGACATGGCGGGAGGAACATTGGTCACAACAAAATAAGGAGACTTGAGATGATTCTCCAAGGGACAGGCGAAAATTCTAAGTTATGAGAGCGTGATTAAGGGTCATTGGCCTCAACTAGCCATGCTTTCAGCTTCGCAAGAGCTGTGTATCTGTGGGATATTTGGTTCTGCTGGATTGTCATTGGTCTGGAAAGTGAAAGGGGCATTGTTACCAGGCAGGGTGACGGAGAAGTGCTTACCTTCGCTGCTTTATCCATCTCAGCATACGTCTGGCCGTCGTACTCGAAAATTGGATCCCAGCCTTGGAAGTGGTAGGTTTTCAGCCAGCCTATCTCAGCAATGCAAGGACAAGTCACCAGGATAAGAGGAGCGACATACCGAAATTAGGCAGACCCCTCGGCGGCACGATCTTGCCTGGCGTACGTCCTTGGAATAGGATTGGTTCCTCGCCGGGACCAGCGGAGAATGCGAACGTGCAGACTGCCAACGCTGACTTGTCTTCGTATGCGGAGAGAAGATTGTTCAGTCCTGTGTGGCCGAGGGCATCTAGGAACCATTTGCTGCGGATATGAAGCGGTCAGCTGTGCTGAAGTGTTGCGGAAGACGGCTGTAATGCTTAGAGAGCAGTGAATGGTGACATTGCCTGAAATCTCGGCTATATTAGGAGTAGGTCATACATATACGGGCCCGGTAAGCCCTTTAGAGCGTTGAATTCAAGAGCCGTGTCTTCTGTGAGGACTGGTCCATTGACCTAGTATCAACAAATTTTGTCAGAACCGAGTCAACTGATCCGCCTCCACTCAAACAGCTTATTGGAAGCAGCTCTTCAGACCGTGATACTAACAGCAATAGCAGCTCGTCGGCACTTGTCCAGTGCGATCTCCTCTGAAGTCCCCTGTATCTCGACTAGATCTAGAGATTTGCTCTGAAGCTCCACAACCTCGCCCAAGATGGCCTTGACTTCGGCTAGTTTGTTTTTGTTGCCAGTAATGAAATTGAGCGTCTTAGGTCTCGCACTGGCCATTGTGTGTGGCGTGCAGTTTGTTCGAAAGTGCAGTATAAGGCAAACGCTGTAATAGTGAGTGGCATGATAAGATTGGCCATTGCAAAGAGACAAGTTACTTGGTTCGCGAGGTTTATGTAGTCTCCTGCTCAAATAGCTACAGAGGAATGGGTGAAACTGAGGCAAATGGATTTCTATCAGAGCAATCTTAGAATATACAACGCCCGTCTCTCGGACGGAGTGTGATGTTGATGAAGGTCAACTTCTCCGGAACTTGACTCAAAGTACTTTGTTCAGGGAAGGCGGATCGGAACGGTCGATCATGATCCTTTGGAGTCTGTTTGGCCAACCCTTTTCATCCATCTTCTCGTGGGGTCCTCATGAAAATTGAAGTGCTAACGACGTGTGAAATCTCTGGCAAATGTACAACGACCAAGGCATCCCCAATTTGAAAACCGAGAGCAGAGACGACAAGGCCACGGATGCTAACTTCGCCATTGCGTGACAACCAGTTTACCTGCAATGACAATTTCTTGGCTGGCATGGCCCAGGTAGACTCCTTTAATGGGAGGATTATGTCGACATTCACAGTGAGTATCAAGCTGTCTAACAAGATAATAGTATTCAACTGAGCCCTCTAGATGCTTGCAACTCCGAGCGACACTTTCCGCTTCAAGCCGGTTATGAAATACTATGTCTCGCATTGCGACTCGCTGCAGGGCGAGATTCTCGACTGGTGGAGTTGGAGCACAAACACCGGCATCGTCGACTTCAGTGGCCAGCCAACCGCTACCTTTGGCCAGAGGTGAATCACAATTCCAACGGTGATTGAGAGGCTAAATACCATTCCCAAATCCCCCGGTCAAACCTAATGTTGAAAGCCGGAGCCACACCCAAGATGGCATGCATAGATGGTGATGCCAACATGGCAGTCGATCAAGACAGGTTGGCACAGCTACAATCTGAAATGTCCGTCGCCCCTCACTTCTCGACACCCCTCAGCGAGCCCGACTAACCCTTCCTCCCTTTTCGTAGCAACAAACTGCAAGATATGCTTGCCGGGCTCGCTCCTGCCAAGACAAGTATGCTCCCCGGCGGCCTAGACGACTGCGCCTATAATGCCTTCATCAACATTGCTCTCGGCAATGCCATTTCCTCTATCTCCATCGGCGCCGCAGCCGTTTTCATTTACGTTCAGGAGCCTGGGCTATAGGTACAAGAAAACCGAGGTAACACTCCTGAACGAGGCGAAGGCCTATCAGGTCTAGTTTGGTCCTCGCAAACAGGGCGTGCCGGACGACTGGGCCGAGGCAGCGCAGGCCGATAGGGGAAACGATGGCCATTCGGTGAGCTCGGTGAGAGAGATCAAATCGTTCGACCTTGGAAACACCGATGAGATGTCTTTCACGAACGAGATCAATGGCAGTCTGGAGTCGAAGGCTGTGGCTGTTGCGGCTTAGGAGGAACTTCGAGCAGGACGGTGGGTCCTCTGGATGGATGATCTCCTGGTGAGAACTGTTATGATCATTTGTTTGCACTGAAATTTTGTTGCTGATGATTCGGGTAGTTGCTGGCAAAGTGATTCTGTCGCTAGCTTATCACGCTCCTTTGATTGCTTTCTGTACCTTTGCATCTCTCAATGAATCTTTCCTTAACAACTTAAGGATGTACAACGTCGTCTCCCCATGAAGCGCTTCACTCCCAAAATGTAAATGGATCAAATGTCTACATGCTGGTGTATACTTGCGAGTTTCAATGGGGGATCGGACGTAGACTTGAATTCAACAATGCACCGTTCATCTCTACTGTAAAGCTTCAGTCTTTAGAAAGGTCGTCATATTAATCTGTCTAAAGCTTAGCCTTCAGTCCTCCCGCCCCAGCCTCCCTCTCCCTCCTCGCCATCTCTCGCAAATCCTTGCGCAAGATCTTGCCACTCGCCGTCTTCGGAATAGCATCCAACCACATCACGCCTCCCCGCAGCTGTTTGTAGTGCGCGGCGTTCTTCTTGACGTGGTCCTTGATGGCGGCCTCGTCGATCTTGGCTCTGTCAGCGACGACGTAGGCGCGCGGGAGTTCATTGCCGGAGTCGTCGGGGTCCGGGACGCCGATGACGGCTGCGTCGGTGATGAGCGGGTGCACGAGGAGGAGGGCTTCAAGTTCCGCAGGCGCGACTTGCAGGCCTTTGTATTTGACAAGTTCCTGCGATGACATGAGATTCAAGCGTGAGGAATTGTTTGGGGGTTATTGGTTGCGGGAAAACTGGTTTAGAAGCATGCATCGCCGTGTTGCAGGAAACGAGCATAGCACGGGGTGAACGCCAATTGGAGAAGTGAGGCAGTAACAATGGAAAATTGAGGGTCACTGTGTGATGATGGTAAGACCCACGCTCTGGTAGACATACCTTTTTCCGGTCAACAATATAAAACTTGCCGTTCTTCCTCAGGCCGATGTCGCCTGTGCGAAACCAACCGTCAGTTGTAAACATGTCTCTGGTTGCCTTCTCGTTGCGAAAGTAGCCTTTTGTGACCATTGGCCCCTTTACCAAAAACTCGCCCGGCTCCCCTTCCTCCACATCACGATCTTCCTCATCTACAATGCGCATACTCGTGTTAGCCAGGAGAGGACATATACTGCCTGTCTCGTCATTCACGTCCCACGGTGTGGCCGTAACGGATCCCGTAGTCTCGGTCAAGCCCCACGTCTGGCTGATATAACATCCGAGTTTCTTTGACGCGAGCTGCAGCAGTTCCTTGCCTATTGGTGCTGCGCCAGTGACCACATGCACAAGACTCTTGAACTGGTCGGTCACAAGCGGACTTTTGGCAATAAGCAGGTATATTGGCGGGACTGTAAAGAAGGTCGTGACGCGGAACTTCTTGTTGTACTCGAGGAATTTCGGAAAGTCAAACCTGGGCATCCAATACACGGGCCCACCGGCCACGACGGAGTTGATGAAATAGCTCTGGCAACCAGCGACATGGGCGGCCGGAAGATGAGCGACGGTCCGATATTCGAATGGCGTCCAAGTGGGATCACGCGTTGCTTGCCTTAGCATCCACTCGCGGTACATGTATTGGGGAATCAATGCTTGAGCAGTTATATTCTTGTGGGAAAGGAGAACCCCCTTGGGGGCGCCAGTAGTCCCGGAAGAATACAATAAGCAAATGACGCTGTCTTCCAGCTCGTGGGGGTCGGTGATTCGAGTCCAATCTAGCTCTTGTTGCGACATGCAACTAATGCCATCTCGGACGCTAGTCAAGCTGCGTGAGCGTGAGTTGAGAACCAGAACATGGTCCAGAGGAACACCACATTCTTTAGCAGCCCCAATTGCGACATCTTTGGTATCTTCGCTACAAGCTATCAGGTTGGCACTACCTTGCTTGACCTGCCAAGCTAATTCCGGGACTGTGGCGCTCGTGTTGGCTGCTGAGTAAACTCCACCGACGCAGATGATAGCGTAGAACAATACTGGCAGGAGGACCTGCCCTGAACTAATCACGATCACAACATCTTTTCCAGGCCCAGATGCACCGATACCATACTCCTCACGCAGTCCATGAGCGACGCGTTTAGTCAACGTCCGAGTTTGCGCTTTAGTGATCGCATTGGCCGGATTAGCAGCTTCTGCATGGAGAATGGTATGTTCCCGCGACCAAGTTTCAGGAGAGTCTGTACACCACTATCAACACCTTTCTCATATTTGGCAGAAACGAGAAACCCCAGTACCGAATAGGAGTGTTAGTAGATCTATGTGAGGCAAGTCATATGACTTTTCAGCGTGATAGACCATCGCAATGAGATAAATGGCTTTGCTCACCTATCGAACTTCTACTGGGGTCTGCTCTTTAGAGCAATTATCGAACAGGGTTTCCATGAAACAGTAGCAGCAGATACGAGTGCGCCGTCGCGACTCCAATCCCTGACCTGGTGTTGTGGCTCCTCTTGCCGGCAAAACGCTGAAGGGAAGCCGAGGCATCGGGCTCGGCACATCAGGCTAGTACGAAGACGTACTAATTATTGGCGCACTTCGTTTCAAAATACCCAAATGGATGGAGATAACAAGGCTGCACACGCTGGCGTTACTCTCCCTCTTTCGTGGGGGGCATGAGTTCGAGCGAGTAAGAAGCTCAACTATGCGGGAAACCTGCAGAAGTCACATCACGTGACATGTGATAAGAAGGGAATGCAAGGGATGGGAAGACTGCAACCGTGTGTGGGTGAACTGTTCGTCCACATTTAGCTTTCAATATGGCCGCTCAAGAGCAAGGATGTTGTCGTGCTCTTCCAAAGGAGGTGCACGTCTTTTGTCAGCAGCAGCTGTCGTCATCCTGTTCCTATTCTGGTCCTTTACTTACTGGGACGTGCCTTTTGACACAGAGTCACTAAGAAGGCCTTGGTCACACCCGACGCTAGAGCCGGAGCACCAATATAAGGAGCAATCTGATTTTGCTTATGTAAACGTTGGCTCAAAGGCAACTCCAGCGGCCGCAGAAGATCCGTTCTTCAAGCAGTACCACAGCAATGAGGGCAGCCTATCGGAGGTTGCTTATCAGACGGGACCCTTCCCGCAAGCCTCCTCTGTTACTGCCAAAGGGGTCGACACGGTGGGACCGGTAGCATCTCCAACACGCCTTTCTCCAGCTGCTTCGATCAGGTCAAGTGTGCAGGATGTTGGTACCCCATCGCCGACAACACCAACACGACGAGCAGAACCTGTTTCTACGCCATCTTCGAATCCACCTTTCAGCCGACCCTCCCATGGCTCTGAGCGCGTTCCAGATAGTCCACCTCCAGACATTCCCTTGATCCTCTATGCCTACTACGAAACCCTTGACACACGCCCTAACCTCGAATTCTTCGTCTCTCACGCCCTCCACGCCCACGCCAAATTCGTGTTCATCCTCAACGGCGAGACGGACGCTGAGGCCCTCCTTCCCACCAACGAATCCAATATCCACTATATCAAACGAAACAACACCTGCTTCGATCTAGGCGCATATGCCGAGGTCCTCAAATCCAACAACAGCGCTCTCATCAGACAGCACAAGCACTTCATCATGATCAACGCCTCCCTCCGGGGTCCCTTCATCCCCTTCTGGAGCAGAGATTGCTGGTCCAACGCTTATCTCGATAAGTTGACCGACGAAGTCAAGTTAGTCGGCATGACGATGAACTGCCGCGGCGACCTTCCCCGACACGTTCAGAGCATGATCCTGGCAACGGACAGTCTAGGCTTGACGGCTCTGCTCACGCCAGATGGGATCGACAACTGTCCGCAGGATATGAACCAGGCTGTCTATTTTGAGACAAAGTTGACATCGCTCATCAAGGCTAACGGTTATAAAGTCAGCGTCATGATGGCGATGGGCAACAGCTACGAGGGCTGGGTGGATGATTGCGCGCAGGGCGATGTGACGGTTTCCGGTGCGTACGATGGGACCAACATACATCCGTACGAGACGATGTTTGTCAAGACGAAGAGGGGCGCGGATCCGAAGACATTGGAGCTGCTGACGAAGTGGCATGATGGGAGTAATTACAGTAGTTATGATTATTGTTAGGGCTTGGGGGAGACAGCTGCCCAATTTCGATATAGACGTGATAGGACTTAAGCCACCTAGCAGTACTCGAGGGAGACCAAGTCCTGTGGGAGACACTGCTTCTCCAATTGCACTAAAGCAATTACATTCGGACATCCCGCTAAGAGGACACTAAAGCCACGTTTGTCTTCTTTCCCACCCTAGTTCATGCTCGGGAGGACGCCAATTCACAGGCTAGGCTCCTGGTTGAGCAGGAAAGTACCTACAAGAGAAGACACCATTTCACAGGCTAGGCTCCTGGTTGAGCAGGAAAGTACCTACCAGAGAAGACGCCATGTCTGCTTCCTCCCCACATTGTCCCATAAATGTGTCCAAACCCTGCCCCTACTTCTTCACAAAATAGCCCAGCATACCTGGAATCGGGGTATAGGCGTTCTGCTCCTCAAACGGCTTGATATTGACCTTCTGCCAATCTCCAACCCGCCTGATCATCTCGTCCGTACTCCTCGTCAACGAGCAGCCGCCAAAACAATGTCCCCAGAACAAATCAACAAAACCTGTTTAGGTCAGCTCCCAATGGACACAAATAGAGAACCAAACGTATGCAATCTCAACACGTACCTTGGTACCAACCTACCCAACCGGTTTCCTTCGTCTTGACATGCTCATACACAATCCACACTCCCCCTGGTTTCAAATACCCATACAGCTCCCTCACCAACCTCTCCGGCCCCGGCACGCTGCACAGTACCTGCTTCGTGACAACCGTATCCACACTCTCCTTCCCAATCCCCAATCCCAACCCTCCCAACTCCTCCGCCCCGGCCCCGACAATCTCATATACGCCCTCCAGCCCCGCCTCCCTAACCTTCCGCCTCAAACTCGCATGCTGCTCCAAATTCGGCTCCACGCCGAAGATCTTCGTCATCCTTCCGCCTCCCTTGGCAGGATTGGAATACAAATGCACCCAATTGCCCGCTCCCGGCCCGATGTCCAACACCACCCCATGCGCCCTACTCAGCAACTCCTTAACCACCAGCGCTCTTCCCTCCGCGAACTGCGGCCCCAACGCCGCCCATGTATTTGCAAACCATGCATCCCGGAACGCATGCCAGCTCGCCAAGGTGGCGAATTGTCCCTGGCGGAAGATGTTGAGGAGCGTCTGGGGGATGAAGGTCAGGGTGACGAGCATGAGGTACCATGGTTCCCAGAGGGTCTCGAGGAGAGCAGACCACGTGGTGTCCATTTTCAAAACGAGGATAATTCAACCCCCAAAAGCTGCTTGCTTCTATTCGCTTTGAGGAAAAAGGAGAGAATGTGGGAGAAGGAAAGGAGGGAGAAAGATGCCAAGCTTGCAAGAGGGACAGATTGATTTATGCAATATGTAGGCAGACATTTCTGACTCATGCGGGAGTGATTGTGTAAGCACAAATTCAATGGACGAGTCCTGATGGCTGGACGATGCCAATTACGGGAAATATGCTAAGCTGATATCCAATGGTAGCAAGTTGATACAAGTGTGGCCTTGATCACCCTTGCCCGGTCTGGAGATCACGAGACAGGGGGTTGCCGTTAAAGTTGAGGCGACACAGGGATTATGTTCCGTCAACACAAAATGCTTCTCGAGAGCCTCCACGAATATACCTCAACGTCCTTCTCTACCAGTGCCCCTGGAAGCTCTCTAACAAGCCTGTGCTTCCCATACGAGTAGATCAAAGGCTAAGGGGGTTCACTTCCAGATTTGAAACATTCTACAATAGCATAGACTTTGTTAGTATGCAGTCCAGATCATAGGATTCTGTGATTAAAGCTTCCTAAGATTGCACGTAATATTTCCATTTCAGGTGACGAATATGAAGGAGCGTAAGTCACTCGTGCATCACTAGTGTGCAGACATTCAGAAAGGTTCAGAACATCAACTCTTTTCCTCTGCAGGAACCCTCATTGCATTCGTACGGCGGGGACAAAGCTTATGCAGCAGCGGCAGCCAAAGGTATGCGCTCATCCATTTCCTCCTCTACCATCTGGCGGGAGGGGTCGTCCATGCTAAGCTGCTTGTCATTCCAAAGTGGCTCAACCACTTCGGCATTCTCGACTCCAACGCCAACAAAGCCGCCCTGGGCCTTCCAATCCTCAACTCGTTTGAGCCCGAGCTTATTCCAAACGCCTTCCAAAGCTTGGACGAGATGCTCCTGAAACTCAGCCGTATGTCCTGGGGTGGGCGTGAATCTAAGCCTCTCTTCTCCCCTTGGTACTGTTGGGTAGTTGATCGCTTGCACGTAGATGCCCCACTCATTCAAAAGGAGATCGCTTGCAACCTTCGCCAACTCGGCATCTCCGACCAAAACAGGAACGATATGGCTTGGGTTTGGAATGACAGGGATTCCTCGAGCATTGAGACTTTCCTTGACAGCTCTGGTATGCAATTGCTGCAATTGCCTGTCTCCTTGATACCTTGCCTGGTATTCAATAGCGGTGCGCGCACCTGCCATAACTGAAGGCGGCAAACTGGTGGTAAAGATAAACCCGGGCGCGAGAGATCGAATAGTGTCAACAAGCGAGGCCGACGCGGCAATATAGCCACCAACGCAGCCGTATGCTTTGCCGAGAGTACCAGTGATGATATCAATCCTGTCCATTACCGTCCCCTTCTGGCTTTGTCTTGTTCGCGCAGGATTATTGTATACATCGTAGTCAAGGTGCTCTGCCACACCAGCACCGTTTGGCCCGTACATGCCCACGGCATGGACTTCATCAAGAAAGGTGATTGCGCCGTACTTGTCTGCCAAGTCACAAATCTCTGCAATCGGTGCGACCGATCCACACATGCTGTATACGGATTCGAAAGCTATGATCTTGGGCTGCTCGGGTGGTAGTGAAGCAAGCTTAGACTCCAAGTCCGCGAGATCATTGTGTTTGAAGACCATTTTCTTCGCACCACTGTGGCGAATCCCTTGGATCATTGAAGCATGGTTCATGCTGTCAGACAGAATGACACAATCTGGAAGCTTGCTTCCCAGAGTCGCCAACGTTGCGTCATTGGCCACGTAGCACGAGGTGAAAACCAAGGCGCTCTCCTTCCCGTGTAGATTAGCGAGAGTCTTTTCGAGCGCTACCGCGTGTTGATTGTGGCCGGAGATATTGCGGGTACCGCCAGCACCGGCGCCATATTTGTCGAGAGTCTCATGCATGGTCTTCAGAACGTGCTTGTTTCGGCCCATGCCAAGATAGTCGTTGGAACACCACACGGTGACCCGCTCATCTTCAGCCGACATATGTGCACGTGGAAATTCCTTGGCTAGGCGGTTGATATTGTTGAAGTATCGGTATGATTTATCCTTTCGCTTCTTGTCGAGTTCATTTTTGTAGAAGCCTTCGTAGTCAAATCTAGACACAGACGGTGCGGCAGGTTTGGGTCCAGTGAAGGTGTCCGGCTTGCGAGTGAATGCTTGAACGGGGCCTTGAGGCGGCACTGGTGAAAGTAGACATCAGTTGAACAGTTCAGATATGACCGAAGCAAAGGGCAACACAAACCTCGTTGGCGATTATTGAAGACATTGGTAGTGTCAACGCTGGCCTTCTTCTCCGCTGAAGTGTGCAGCTTCTTCTCCAGCAAGGATTTCGCCGTGCCCGCACGTGTGGCAGCTTTGGTGTAAGTGGCGGTCCGGATGCGCGCACTCTGGACGGCCAGTGCCTTGTTCATGACCGGGCAGCGTCTTGCGATAAATTGTAGGTTTGTGATTGTACCGCCACCTGGCGACTGATGCGTGGCGGTGGAGAGGGAGCGGAGGGTAGCTGGCGAGGTCTTCTTCAGAAATGGACACATGGCCCTCGATTGGCTCAGTAGAGACTCCATTGTGCAGTACCTCTGCCGGTCAATGGATCTTTGTGGTGTTGCTGGAGTAAGAAAAGGAATAGAGAGGGAGATTTTTTGAGGAATTCAGGGTAAGCCCAATGGTGAAAAATCTGGGGCCGGAAAGGGTAAAAAATGGTCAGCGCAGACAAGCGGTAGGGTTCAGGCGGGTGAGATGGAAATTTGGTCACTTGTGCGGAGAGCGAAATAGGCAAGGGGCTTCCACCAATGCATCTCACGGCATCATCTTTTCCGAATGGGAGAATATTGCGCTTGTGGTGCCCAGGCCATCTTGAAACGGGCGATTTTACGGGGAGAAGTGTGGGGTATGAATCATCATCACGATGATTGGCTTGGAGCATCGCTCGTCCTGTCATCCCGTTCCCCGTTATAGACGATGTCACTAACTAACATGCTTTTCTGATGTCTGTCTCCTGTCTTCAGCTTTCGATAATTGCTTGGACTATAGGACTGAAGAAACACGGAGAGGCGCACTTGGGAAATTACGAAGGGTCTCAATCGCAATTGACACTCTTGAGAATGTTCTCGTGATTGATATACTGCTACAGCGGTTTCTATAACGCCTTCTGTGTTGAATTCCCGGAACGTACAGTACATCCTACGTTCCACCCATGCCCATGTCTCCCTCGGCATCGATAACTCGCAACCTCTCCTTAACGGTTTTTGCCTTCTTCGATATACCCTTCCCTCCTCGTGGACGTTTACTCGGTCCCGACGTTGGAGGCTCGGCGCCGGAAACAGGTGTCGCTGCGCCAGACGGCTTTGCACTTGCGTCTTCAAAATGTCCTTCACCTGTAAATGGAGTTAGCAAACTTCTCAGTGATCTCGTGCAGCCCCGCCGCTCACCTTCATGGTACATATCGTCCAGGCTCATCTCGCCGCGCTTTCTCTTCAGAATCCCCGTACCACCCTTTTTGCTCTTCTTGCTCTTCGCTTCGTCTTCGGCAGGTTTCTCCGCAGCTTCCTTTTCTTTCTGCTCGATGAGAGCAGCTTGGTCGTCATCTGCCAGCCACATGGCGATGTCTTTGGTGCGGTTGTCACGGTTTCTCGTATTGAAGTCGACTCCTCCACTTGCTCCACCGGAGATGACCACTTTCTGCACCTCTTCTTTCTGGAGTGCCCTCTTTCGAATGCGTTCCTCAATCGTTCCGCGCGTGATCATACGGTAAACTGTGACCTGCTTTGTCTGACCCAGACGATGGGCTCTATCCATGGCTTGTGAGTCAATTGTAGGGTTCCAGTCAGAGTCATAGAATATGACCGTGTCAGCAGACGTCAGGTTGATGCCCAACCCGCCGGCGCGCGTCGACAGTAGGAAGATGAAGATCTCCGGCCGTGTCTGGAAGTCGTGCACCGTGTCTCGACGATCTTCGAGCTTCGTGCTTCCGTCAAGGCGACAGTACTTATAGTTGCGATAAGTCAGATATTCTTCCATCAAATCAATCATTCTGGTCATTTGGAAATAAAGGAGAACTCTGTGCCCTCCCATCTTGAGTTCCCGCAACAATTGGTCTAGTTTCGCAAGTTTGCCAGAATCAGTCACGAAGCGGCGCATAGAGGGAACAGAGATATTCGTGTAGCGAGCGTTCTGCGATGTTGGCGCAGGAAGCATGTCAGACACCGGAAACATAGCGGGGTCGATGTTTTGACTAAGTGCTGCCTCTTCAAACTGTGTTGACAAGGGGAATAGCGCATTCCTTACAGGCACATTGAACAATGATTGTTGATGCTCGGTGATTGAGGACTGGTTGGAGCAGGAGATCTGAATTGGAGGTGCGGAGGCCTTCGGTCTTGCGGCAGGTTCAAGTTGAGCAAACCCACCCTCCTCAAAGGCTGTGTGGGAGATGTTCAGCAGCGACTGAAGTCTGCTTCCGCCAATTTCGGCCAGACTGTTGCGAGGGCTCTTCTCCACAATATTAAACAACGCGTGATCACCACCAATGCGGGCTTTCTGATCATCCTCATAGATCCAAGTCGCAGATGCTGCGGGCCGAGGGTGGCTTTTAAGTTCGACAGCACGCTCAAACAACCCTTTTCGTGCACAAGCTTGCGCCTCACCGTAGGATGTACCGGCGAAACGTAGGAAAGAGAAGCCGCCATTGCCTTCGCATGACTCTTTTATGAAGTCAGGCGTCCAGATGTTCATCATGTGCCTGAGGTACTGGGAGTCAAAGCTTGCTTTGTCATTGTGAGGGCCTGCGACGTCAAGTCGACCATCTGAGCTGCACAGTATGCGTGGCAGTTCGTACGGTATCAGGTTTCGGACAGAATACCCAACTTGTATATTAGGGCCCTCTCTCAGGAACGAAGCCGTCTCCGCAAAGTAGGATAGCGACAAGGGGGAGGCGGTATCGGCTCTCTCAAACAGATCAGGATGATTGCACACCTTTCGGAATTGCATGACAAGATTCATTAGTGTGGCAGTATCTTGGTCATCACCAACAGTCGCTTTTTCAATGAGATCCATGATGCTGATCCGACTTCTAAGGTTGCTGTAATAAGCACGTTGCCGGTAGGTAAGATCACAGAAGACGTCTTTTTCGACCTTGTCACCGAGTTCTTTTTGCACATGAGCCTTCACGCGCCGTAGCATAAAGGGCTTCAAGATCATGTGCAACCGTTTGAGCTGGTCCTGGTTCAGCTTCGTGTTACTCTGAGCGTGGCTCTCGATATCTTTGGAGAACCAATCGCTAAATTCGTCGTGCGAGTCGAAAAGCGTCGGCATTATGAAGTGGAGTAAGGCCCATAGTTCCTGCATGTTGTTCTGAATTGGCGTTCCAGTCAGGAGAAGGCGATTTCGACAGTGAAAGCCGAGCAGGACCTTCCATCTTGAGCTGTTGGACGATTTGATAGCCTGAGCTTCATCAAGGATCATGTACTGCCACTTGACTTTCTGGAAATACTGGGAGTCGTGCACGACCAACTGATAAGACGTGACCAGAACGTGAAACTCTGACTCCTTTGTATACGTGATGTGTTTGCGATCCCAAAACTTCCGCAGCACCTTACGATCTTTCGCACTACCCCAGTACGGAAGGACTTTGATGCTGGGTACGAACTTTGCAATCTCTTGTTGCCAGTTGTGCAGGGTCGACGAAGGCGCGATGACTAAGAAAGGACCCCAGATGTTGTGTTGTTCGGCTAAGTAGCCCATGACAGAGATAGACTGGACCGTCTTTCCCAAACCCATCTCATCAGCCAAAATACCATTAATGCCCTGCTCGTAAAGATTAACCAGCCAGTTGAGGCCTTTGAGCTGGTATTCTTTGAGTTGAGCCTGTAACATTTTAGGCTGGGCGACCTGCACGTCTCCAATGCTGGTTGGGTTTTGAAAATTGAGTTCACTGTCGTCAAATGCGGCCATCTGATCTCCATTAAAGGCCCTAGCCTTATCTTGAGCTTCTTGGATTGCGTTTTGAGCATTGGCCATCGCTGCCTCCTTCAACGCTGTGTCATCTTCGGCGTCAAAGTCCAAGTCTTCAAAGTTCCTAACTCGAGTGCTAAGATTAGCATTTGAGTCGGGAAGAGAGATTACGTGTGCACCGTCTTTGCTAGGCTGGATTTTCTCGCTCGAGGCAGCGACTTCGGGGTCGTCCGTAGCTCTTTCGACTTCATCAGTCTTGATCTTGCGCCCAATGAAATGCGAATACAGCTCCGTCTGGGAGATGAGGAAGTTGAGCTTGCGCTTCTGCCGGTTTGCCTCACGATCCGCTTCGGCTTTTCTGGCATCCTCAATTTCTTTCCTCTCTGCCATCCGTCGAAGGTCACGCTCTTCGCGTTCATTTCGCTTCCAAAAGGACATCATTTCGCGCATTGTGCGTTTGGCACGGGCTTGGGTGTCTTTCATGCTCTTGTTTGTCCGTTCTTGCCACTTCCGAGCTTGCTTGCTAGCCAGTTGTGCAGTCTTGCGTAGATTTTCTTGTTTTGTGCTGAGCGACGAGGCTTTGATGCGGTAGACTTTTCCTATGTCTCTTTTAGCAATGTCCCTCCAAATCTGGTCGTAAATCTGAGCGTAGCCCTTTGAGTCGTAATTGGTGATGTGAACGATTGGGGTTGACTCCTTTGAACGGGAGACCTTTGATTCTCTCTTGATGGCTTCTTTGCGAGGAAGCTCTTTGGGCGCAATACGAACTGGCTCCTCTTTCTCCATTGCGGCATAGGCGGCCTCCGCAGCCTCTTTCTCAGCTTGTTTCTTCTCTTTCGACTTCTTCGGCCGCGTGATAGGTCCTGCTTGCTGCTTCGTTTTCTTTTTGGTAGGCTCCGGAGATGCTGGTGTTGCAATGTGGAAAGAAGACGTAGTGCCGCCTTCCAAGTTCGGAGCCAGAGGTTGAAGCTCATGAACCTCGTCAGGGCCATTGCCCCGGTCTATCGTCGCTTGTGTCTGTTTAATTTTCTTCTGAGATTTTTCCACCTCCTTCAGATATTTTTCCCTTGTCTCCTCATCGGGAGCATTTTGCGCCTTCTCCTCTGCTTCCTCCATTTTTTGTGTCTCCAACTTGATTGCTTGCTCACGTCGCCGCTTCCGTTGCATGTCCTTCTTGCGCTCTTTCTCGTCCTGTATCTCTTTCTCGTGGACTTCGCCTTGTGCCGCAGCTTCGTACTGGCTGCGGAAGCGTTCAGAAGCGCCAGATACTCGTGCTGTGAATCCTCGGCTCATTGTGTCCAGCAGGTGGGTTCTTCGGCGCTGCCGAGTTGATCAGTCAGTGTATTTCGTATCCATAGGGTAGGTTGTCTTTGCATACCTTGCGCTTTCTAGCCTCTAGTTCGCTAACTTCTAGTGCACGTTTCTTACTCTTCTCATTGTATTGTTCTCTCTCCATATCAAAGCCCGTGGTCTCGACATCACTGAAGACTGTCTCATCAATCAAAGCTAAAGCTTTCGAAACTCTCTCATTCTCCCGAGGTGTTAGGATTCTCCGAGGCTTCGGAAGGGCCGGTGGATATCCATTTGCGTGCATCAGGCCGCTTGAAATTCCATAGGTTGCTGCTGCCGATGCCTCTCGCTTTTGGGCAGGGTCCTTGGCATTCTCAATCTTTGCTGGAGAGGCTTTTTGAGAAGTTGGTAGCTTTCTCAGGTTCTTTGGGACCGACGGCGCCATTGGGGGCGTTTGGATGCTGGTGGCCGGCTCGGAGAGGATACTGGCAAAGGACATGGGATCGTTCGCTCTCACCGGTTTCTACACTGTTAATTAGTTCCTGGAGCTTTTGGGGGGGGCTAGTATGTTATGCTTCGTACCTCCTGAGATCTAGGCCCGATCGTTGGGGTTGTATTGCCTTGTCCAGTGAAGCCGTTTGTGTTGGTATTGAGCTCTTTTTCATGTTCTTGCGCCGGCGAACGAACCAATGAGTCTCGTCGACTTATTGGATGGGCGTGTGAAGACGGCGTACCGGCGAGGGCCGGAAGATTGTGAGCTGGGATGAGTTGGCCGGAATATGTCCGCTGTAGCTGGTATGGAGGTGAGCCTGTGTTTGTCTGATAATTTTGTGTGGCTTCTTGAGGATGTGCGCCATGTCCGTTGATCGCAGGCAAAGATGGAGGCCCAATAGGGTGCGGTCCGTAATGAGGACTATGCGCCAGTGTTGTTTGAGGGAACGGAGGTGGAGTCTGAGGCTGGCCTGGGTATTGTTCAGTCTTGAAGAACGGTCGGGTCTTGTTTGGCGGCGAGTAGAAATGATTCGTCTGGGACGGCGACCGCACCAGCGAAGAAGGCGTGCCTGATGACATGATGGTTCGGTGGGTCGATGATCAAGGTGTGGACAAGCACATCACGATATCATCAATGTGTCATGAGGCTGCAGGTAAATAAGTTATAGACGGCAAAAAATCGGTTAGACGGACAACATCCCCCAAGATTGCGGCACGGTTACGACCTACGTGCTGCACTGGGCGGTGGTCGTGTCGAAATTCATAGGGGCACACCTGCATCTGGGCGCGAAATTCACATGCGGGCCGCCGCGATGTGAGGATGTCGCGTCAGGTTGATGGTGTTGGTGGTGAGTGTGGGAGATGGCGATGGTAAGGGATGAAGTGCTTGGGCGTTCAGACTGCACGGCCTTGATTGACCCGGCCGTCTGGGCTAAGAGAAACCTCTCATGATTATCTAAGGTTTTTGGTGGACGCGAAGTGTTTGGCGATCTACTTTTGCACCGACACACCATCTTTTCTACGAGCCGTCACTGTTCTGAATACTATAGATCATAATTACATGTGTCTCAGCATAAATCTTGGGCCTGTTGAGAATGAATGGTAGAGACAAGTAGGAAGTTCCGGGTAAGGCATGGGCTCACGCCCGCTGAATGAGTGACGCCGGACTGGATGTTTCTCGTTCTCCTCAGTTTTGTTCTTTGGTTTCGTCTCGCACCGCGCTAGTCTAGCGCTTGGCGGGAAAGGTTTTGCCCCATCATCGAGTCCATATGGGAAAACAATTGCATACAAATCATATTTCCAAATCTGCAAAGTTACCGCATTAATCTCTGCATCAACCAGCATGCCATCAAAGTCGTCCTCTGCAGGTAAGGGCAAGGGTAAGGGCAAGGACGGTGGCGAATCTGGTAGCGGGAAGCTCAAAGCTGCCACGTCCATCAATGTACGGCACATCTTAGTAAGTAGACGACGGGGTGGCTGCTTTGCCAAACACGACTTCACCTGACACATTTGGCCAGTGTGAAAAGCATTCCAAAAAGGAAGAGGCTCTTGCAAAGTTGAGAGATGGCGGCAAATTCGACGATGTTGCCCGGGAGTTTTCGGAAGATAAGCAGAGGCAAGGTACGATCGTTCTCCCATGTCTTTCCTTCGCGTGCACTCTAAACATAGCCTTAGGTGGCTCCCTTGGATGGAAAGTGCGGTTGGTATAGCTGAAGGAAGAGCCAGTTAATTCGCTAATGGCTATGGTAGAGGATCTCTGCATGGAGACTTCGAAAAAGTAGCATACGACTTGGAGCCGAGTACAACAAGCAATCCCAAATATGCGGAAGTCAAGACTTCACATGGCTACCATATCATCATGGTCGAAGGGCGCAAGTAGCGAATTTTCAGAACTACTTTGACAAGATAACTTTGAACACAATTTGAATCACGTGATCGACAACACTTTCCTAACTATCAACATGGCTTGGTTCAGTCTTCTGCGACACGTTGATAGACTCAAGATTTACGTCGGAGAGGGTGTTTGTACGGCACCTTGGTCAGCGCGGGATGGTTTTGCTCTGTTGGGGTCTTCTGTATCGGGGCACACGATCAGTGGGTCATCCGTCAGTGCTTCAGATTCTCTCATTCTAAGATCCACACTCCTGTTATTGGGGCATTGACGTATTCCGAGACATCAACAATGAAACTCAATGCTGAGAGCACTGCTTATCGAGGCAGGATTCGTGGTTAAGTGGTTGGGGCCTCCAAAATTGAGGGCTTTTCTGAGAATTTGCCATGAGAGCCTGCCAGACTAAGCACTGACCCACGGGTGGAAGGCCATAATCTGCAATATCAAGATCGTGACTTGGGAGAAAGAGCTTGCGAGCAAATCCATGCCGCGGATCCCGGGTCTGAGGAGAAAGGCTGGGAAACTGGCTGATCACGGTGCTCCTTGATTGTTGAATATTCACAAGCCCCACGTTCATGAGCCTCCAGCGTGCATCGGGGGGCCACATTATCCCATGTGATATCGGGAGGCTATGGATGTGGTTTCAAAGCTTCGTTATCGCTTGCCTCCTGGTCAGCTCTAAAGATACAACGCCTTCGGGCAAAGATAAGACAAGGCATGTTCGCCGTGAGCGAACTTTGACAGAGACGAGTTGTGGGCCTTGCTCTGATTGCTGACAATCACCTTTCTGAGGGAGATTCGCAGTGTAGAAACTCTGGCCATGGTGACCTGGCTCAAATCTTGACGTTGACGAAGGCAAGCCCGCATGATTGCCTCTGCATCGTCTATTCGCTGGTTTGGGGGTTGCAGGCACCACCTGCGATAAGAAAACGTTGCTCAGACCTGCGTCGATTTGAGCCATAGAGAGTAGCTTCCGGGTCGGGCCAGGTGCTCCGAGATGTCTTTGAGTGCTATCATAGCCTGCATTTTGCTCCCCTAGCCCGTGCCCAGTCGCTGCACCCATGCCACCCGCTTACTGCCTGACGCTGCGCGACCAGTCCCGATCCCTGTCTCCTATCGCTTGCAGGCCAGCCCACCCTCGGTGTAGTTCCTCGACTCCCCAAGAAGAAAACACTACCCGTTCAGTGAGCCTTTAATCTAAGCTTTGGCGCGGATGGCTACGACTCCCTAGATAGCGTGGTAGCATCTTTGGGCAGGGATACAGAAACAAAAATGCCGAGGCGTTCCTCCTTACCGCCGATCTGAGTCTCGGTAGTTGAAGTTTGGGGGTTGGCTCCGTAATCTTGCTGCCAAGCGTTTGGTTATCTCGCAGCAGAGAAAGCCCCCCCCGTATACCAACTTCTCATATATTTCATCCTACTCCTCCAAAAAAACTTATCCTATGTCGTCCTATGCGCTGTTGAATATTCCTACCTGACAATTTTGTAAGGATGACTACATATCTGTGGTTCACGTTCAGATACGCCGGTCTGCGCAAACGCTTTGCTCCGTGGTGAGCGCTGAATCTCTTATCTTGTGAGTGCAGCCTTCTTCCACATGCTTGTGCCATGCCGCGATAAGAGCGCTCTCGTGGCTCGATGCAGTCGATCAATGGGAAACCATACTCTCCATGATGCTGACGAGTCATCTCTCGCGCCAGAAGTCTTCCTACACAGAAACCTGTCTGAATGGTTGGTTTACGAATCATCCTACACCCACTAGTCGTCATTCAAGCGTGAAATCAATTGAATCTTAGTTCTTGGACAACACAAACCCCCGGATGGGAGAAGAGCTTGGAAGCCTCCATACCCTACGATCAGCATTTGAAGGCGACAGGGCCCAGTTGTTGAGCCGCGTTCCCAAAGACCAGCCTGGGAGCGGTGGCCGTGATCACTCTATCCAAGCGCAGGGATCTCTTCTACCCAAGATCTGATGTATAACTCCCACAAACTCCCACCGCCTGCCTCCTTTGCTCAAGAACATCGCCCACTCCGCCTCACTTCTCACCCATCGGCGCCATTACCGTCAGGAGCATGTCGATTCATACTTCTCAACCCTTCTATTGAAAATCAACAGTGCTCCTGCCAAAGCTTCCACCACAACCGAAGCACACCAGGATCGGTCTGTGACTGCGGACATCAAGCATGCTTTCACGTCCACCAGCCGTTTGCGCCGCTAGAGCCCCCGCCGGCGAACAATCAAAGCCAGTTTTCTTCCTCGACCGCTTTGTTGAGCCGGGTCCAACGATTAGAGGAGTTACTACAGCAGGAGCGCCATATGCGAGAGACCGCAATTGGCGATGAGCGACGAGCAAGGGAAAGAGAGGTCAGAATTTTGAGAGAGGCGCTGCACCCATTTTATAAGAGCGAAGAGGAGATGAAGCGCAAGCTCATCGAGGTGGAAGATCGCATCGAGGCAACGTACGACGAACAACTACGCCTAAAGGAGAGGTTCGCGGCTCTTGACGATGATAACATGTCACTCGAGAAGCGTCTGGAAGAGGTCGAAGGCTCACGGCCCAGAAAGAGACGTATCAGTCGCCAGGTTCCTAATGGCGTGCCTCGCGACATGAGGTCCGAGAGCCACTCACATGACAGCGCGCTCTCGAGCCCATCTGGGCAGGCTTTATCGCTGTCAACCTCCTCCAGAGCCATGTCGCCCAACGGCCCAGTACTCTATGTGGGCGAGCATGACGAGCCCAGGTCAAGTGGTATTCTGAACTTGGTCAACATTCCTGAACCCACGCCGACCGCTCCAACCCCCCGGGAGCCGACTCCAAGGGAAGAGGTTCGGTCTAGTGGCTTTCTGGAGATCTCTCTCGCTGAGCGGCTTGCCTCCAAATTTGCTGCCAATACACCGAGGGACTTTGCGACTTCATCACCTCCTATCCAGGCACATGCCCCGCTCCAGCATCTACCACAATACAATCACAGTCCTCCGAACAACAATTTGCCAACAACCACCTCACCAAGGATCAATGGAACATCCAAATTCGCTCCAGGAACGTCTGGGGAAGTGTCGCCAGCTGACGCTACTCCAAAGAAGCGCACGTGGGAGGGAGAGTTGATGCCATTGGACGTTCTTGCGAATTTGAGTGCAATGGTTTAAAATAACACCGGTCGCTATCTGCCAGCATACTGAACCCTAACGCCCATCTCTGGGATTTTCTTCTAGTCATTCTTTTGATAGGGCTGCACATAGCCTGCCTAAATTCAAGTCTTTACTGCTTGTCTACGTCTGCTACCGATATTGCCGGCCTCACTGGCAAGCTTTTGACTCGTGTTCCAATGCGTCGCCAACACCCTTTCCGGCCTCCACGTCCCTTCAAGTAACAATAATTCTGGCCTGATCCCCCTTCCTCAGCCTTGTCGCGCAATCCTCGCCGTCATTAAGGGGTACCGTTTTACACAGCGATCTGCACATCCACTGCACCTGCAGAAAGTACGGCGCATTGACAAGCATAGCATGCTCATTGACCTCCTCATCTCATCTAAATTATCGTGTCCTTCCTTTCAGGCTCAACTGACCTCAACTGACTAGTAGCGTTCATACTCTTGCGTGCACCTTACCCATCCGTTCTTTTCTCAAAATAGTCGGTCACATCCCACTATAGCTACCCCATATCTTCATCGGTTCTCCGTGTCCTCATATATTTAGGGTCGGACTAGGATCGCAACAACACACCACTTCTTTGCTTCTTCTTTTCCCTCTCCTGGTTTCGCTCTCTCCCATTCTCTTCTCCGTCCATTTACATCAATTTCAAATATCTCCTCCACCTTCAATCTCAGTAACTGCTTTCCCTCCCCCACGTCCGATACTTTGCCATCGTCCACTCTATCCCCTTCAGCCACATCTCCGCCCGCCCGCCCACCAGTCGCGACATCAAAGAAATCCCTCACAACCCCTCTCCCAGTATGGAACCCTGCCACGACAATTGCGCAGCAGTCATCGCCTTCACCCAACGCCCGCCCTACGGTCCTCACCAAGTTGGTATGCTGCGACGGCATCCACAGACAATCCGCCAAGACAATCCTCTCATATGTTCCTAACTTTCCAGCTACCTTACCATAAGCATCCGCGGTGTACATCGTCTCCGTGCCCCACACATACCCACACACTTCAACCTTTTTTCTAGTTTCTACGTCCAGATTCTTGGCAATGCTGGCTTGAATAGCTCCGTTGATGAGAGCAGGCGAGGAAGGGTGGTCCGTTATTGTGACATTGGAGGCACCACAGAGGGTGCTGATGATGGACGGCAAGGCTGTGCCTATTGATATTGCAAGCGCGCTCAGCCAGCTGCTTTAATCCCCCGTAACTTAGCTTGATACGCTCCCATAGGAAAGTGCGTAATGACATACCGGCACCCAACTCAAGGACCCTCCTTTCCCTTACATTCCACCGCGAATTCCAGTCTCCACACTCACGACAGTCGGTCTGGCCATTCTTATTATCCCCATTGACGCCGACGCCGACACTTGCGCACTCAATCCCCTCCGCCACAACGAGGCTCGCGTTCCACAGGTAATGCGCAAACAGCTTCCGGCCCTCCTCGACGTCCGGGTGCGCGGGGATCTGCAGTTCGATATCGCCGAAGACAGGAGATGTGTACGTTAGCGACCCACCAGGCGAGCCATGGCTGTTCTGCGTGTCGTCTGTGAAGAGGGAAGAGAGTGCGGAGGAGAAGATGTCTTCTTGGGACGGTGTACTTGGTGCGGGTAGTGTGATGCGTGATGTGAGCATTGGGCTCGGGTTTGATGGGTAACTGCCCGGAAGAGATATGAGACAGGGTGTCCGAAAAGAAATTGGAGGTAGATGACGTGCTAGACGTGTAAAAGATAGCTGACGAGAGCGGTGGAGCATGCGCCAGGCGGTTGCAGGTGTTTTAGGACATGCACGTGCTCCGAGGGTGCCTATCGGGTTGGTGTGCAGAAGCCTCCAGTTTTCTAACCAAAATGTTGCTTTTTCTGCTAAGATCAATTGGACGCAATTCATACCATTAGACAGGCCTGGGATATGAGTTCTAGAAACCTGCATTCATTCAAAATCGTTAATGTCGTGGGTTGAGTTATAGTGCTGGACAGGGGAGATATTTGTTCGATGGGAGCTGCGTGGGGAAATTAGCTTAATGCGGTAATTCAGGAGCTTGGTGGGGTAATTTTCGTAGCCTCCATCCGCCGTGCGTGATTTTTGGTCCCAAAAGTTCATGCAAGAGGCATAGGCCTGAGCTTGCTGCTTGTAGTTAAGCTTCCGGGCAGCAAACTTTATTTGCTGGCGACCTAAAAACGCACGGAATCCCCATGAAACCCATATAAGAATCTAGAGACCTTTGATGACCTACTCGGCACATATCTAGCCTCTAATCGGACTCGAAGCTTATTATGTTCTCCACTAGTCCTCCTCCAACAAGCATCAACACCCATCCCGCGCACCTTGACCCCAGCGAGCTAGGAACGAAAGAGTAGTGCGTCTGTCTCCCCGTTCTCCTGCTATACTTTTCTTAACAGATGCTCCAATCCCTCTTCGCTGCCTATCAATTCTTCTCAAATCTGACTACTCAACAGTTGGGACGCCTACTACGCAGAAGACCTCCACCTACAGGACCACGATGGCAGCAGCTCCCCCTCGCCTCCTCCATCACCCTCCGAACTCACATCCTGGTTCGACGACGTCGACGCACCAGCCCGCACTCTGGCCTTCCTAACGAGCTCAACCTTCCCACTTTCGCCGAATTATACAAACGCTACAGCCAATGCGGATCTCCGTCCAGCCGTTAGTATCCTCGACCTCGGGACCGGCAACGGCAGCACCCTCTTCCAGCTGCGCCTGTCTGGCAATTTCACCGGTCCCATGCTCGGCGTCGACTACTCACCTCAGTCTATCTCGCTTGCCCGTAGCCTCGCCAAACGCTACGCTTCAATAGACCCCAGAAATCAGTGCGCAGACGTCCAATTCGAAGTCTTCGACCTCATCCACAGCGACCCCGCCACACAGCCCTGGTGGCCCGGAGGAGGCTTCGACCTAGTCCTCGACAAAGGCACCTTCGACGCAATCTCCCTCTCTTCCGAAACCATCACCTTCCCCGCCGGCACCCAGTGCCGAATCTGCGAACTCTACCCCGGCAAAGTCCTAAAGATGGTCAAGCCCGGAGGCTTCCTCCTCGTGACAAGCTGCAACTGGACGGAAGAAGAAGTGGTGCACTGGTTCACCGCCAGCGAAGGCTCCCCAAGGTCCGTCGAATCGGTAGGAAAGCTAGAGGTCTGGGGAAAGGTCAAGTACCCAAAATACAAGTTCGGCGGCCAAGAAGGACAGGGTGTTGCCAGTATTTGTTTCCGTCGCGTAAGCTGAATCCAATGCATATGACAAAACGTTGGAAACATGAACTGCAATCCAATTCTAGCCAGAAGGACTGCTAGACAACGTGGTAGGCGGATAGTTCATGCCAAGACCGCTCGCTCAAAGTTTCCAATGCAGTACACCTCGTGGCGCCTGGGGTAGCCTTGCCTCGAGGTCGAGACAAGTTATACTTTGGCGGCTCAATGAGCATCGTTGAGAAGTGCGCCGTTGTGAAAACCGAACAGTTTGCTAGACCGGCACTAGAGTCGACGTGGGGCTGTTGAATTGTCGGGACAAGTCGGAGTTTGTACGGCTAAGCAGGGAGGGTCCTGAAACATTCGTTTAGAACCTTCCATCGTTCCCCTGGCGAGAACAACTAACTGACTCCAGTATGAAACAGAAGCTTGCCCTTCTGCACGTCTACAGGGTTTAGATGACATTTCGGGCTAAAGTCGGATATTGGAGATACGCTCTCCTCCTTTATCATTCAACTGAGGTCATGATTGCTAGACATGAAAAGGATGCTGCTAGGCCGTGATGTAGCTTGATACGATGGATGAAGATATGATGTTATTTTCAACGCCTACCGGAGAAAACCGCATCATTCTAAGAGCCCTGTCCTGCGCATGCCAATGATCCCTCTTGTCCCTTCCCTGCCAGGGCCCCCAATCTCTTGTCAACAAACAGCCTAGTCAGAGAAATTGGCCCAATCACTGGCCAGCCATGAAGTCTGCTATTTTGAACCCTATAACGCCACACCAAGAGCCGTAATAGAATGCACCTTCACAAACCCTCAAAGCCCCGAGCGCCTATCGCTGAAAGAGAAAAACCGATCATGAAGTCGCACTTGACCAGTCGGGATAGGGACTGTAGGTTTGAGAGGGTGGCCTTGGGAGGCCCCACGAGATATTTTCAGGAAAACGACCTCGCGCCGGATCTATGATCGTCGATGACCTCTTGACTTTGGGCAGAGGTGCATCGTCATCATCACTTAGGGTTAGGTCTATCACCTCGCTTGCAGGACGCTTATTCGGCCGCGTCGCAGATGAGGCGGGGCTTTCCCGGGAAGAGTGAGGGGGCGTTCGGGCGAAAGAAGCTGGGTAGGCAGCCTGTTGCTTCAGGGACGACACTCTGGTATCTGGAAGTTCAACAATATCGTCATCGTCATCCTCGCCATCACCATCAGGAGTCGGATTGTTAGTACGTAAATTGTCCGATACGCTAGTTTTCGACCACATCCCGTTTGGCTCGATGGTTACTTGCTCTTCACTTTTCGATGTTAATTTCAATATGTTGTCAACGTACCTGATCTGAGGTCAGCGGAGAAAATTAGCAGCATTGCATGACGTACAGATCGACTGCCAGATTTTCGAATGGCGAATATTTGTTGCACACGGGACAAGTCCACGTGGGCGCCTGCTCTTGTAGTTGGAGGTAAGAAGCGGCGTCGAAGCATTGGTTATGTGCACAGCCCATTGACCGACAGGGTGTCTCAATCCGTAGCGTCGATAGGGGACACTTCAGGGACATCTTCGTTGAGGTAGCGACAATGTCCGCGTCTTGCGCCCTCCTCGTCACTGTGGGAAAGTCAGCGTTGATTCTTGGAGGACCACACATAGGCCGGCTTACTCTCTTGAATCACTCTCTCTTTGCTGATTACCTTTCCCATTCTCAGCTTTGCGACGAGCTCTTCAACGGGCTTCATTTGAACAAGGTTGACTACCAAGAAAAACTTCTGTAGTGTCGGAGTTGCCTGTAAGTATGATGGACGCAGTTTAGAGGATCCAACGTAATGAAAAGACTTCTGCTGGAAAAGGGTTACCGCACCTTCTGTGTCAGCGCGTAAGTCATTTGCACTTCGTTCGCGTAATTGGCCTTCTTCTTGAGAAGGGACGTGATATCCGCAGGTCTTGTTGAGCCTGCTTTATTCTTGAGCCCTCGCAGATTCGCTTTGACTTCATCCAGGTTGCACTTGAGCTCTACTTGATGAGGGAATGCAATGTCGGAATGGACGAAAGGTGGTAGGTTACTGTCCGCGGCACAAAAGGCCATCACTTTGCAGTTGCGGTCATTGTGAAGTTGCTCCACAACATCACCTGTTAGAATAACGGAGACTTTCACCGTGTCTCTGGTGTTTTCCCGAGCTGCATCAACGATCAGTTTTGTCCCGACATGCGGCCTCGACCCAGACGAACCTCTGCATTCAACCACTGGTGTCAAGGGCTTCACGACGGTGTAGAATGGGGAATCTTTGAACGATATGCGGGCTATGGTCATATCAGAAGCTATTCAAGCCGCAGGAATAGGGGCACTCGTACCGCTTTGAGACGAATGTGGAGGCATGCTGTAATTCGACTGATAGGCCTGTCTTGCGGCCTGTGGATATTGAGGTGACAGCGAGGAAGGAGGAGTATTTGTGCTGGTCGAACCAGAATAGCCGGGATATCCGTTGCGGGGAGAATAGAGAGAAGTTCTGACTCGGTTCATGCCGGGGATATCTCCGGCATTTTGAAGGTCATATATGTCTGTACAAGGCCAGGATAATTAGCAGCCTGGGGGGGGAAAGAATTTGAGAACTGGATGGAGGAGATTGAGGTGCCGTACGGTTTATGATTCGAAGCTGCAGCTCGGTCTTAACACCAGAGACAGCGAGTCCCTCTTCTTTCAAAACTTTGCGAAGCTGCTCGTTCAATAGCGTTTTCGTCTGGGCCACCATATGACGGGTTTGGTCCGCCAGGGGAGTCAGATTGGACGCCATGCTCTTTAGCAGACAGATTTGGCTCCGTCAAGACTCGGACAAAAATCATTACAGCAGGTCAAGCCTGCACAAAGTTAGAGGAAGGCAACATCCACTCGTTGGTGGAGTTGTGGTGCTCTGCAAGGAAGAGCAGGTTGACATATGCTCTGCGCCTACCAAGATCGGCAAACGGGCTGACGCCACCGCAACATTTCTACAAGCAACTTCGAAAATCTCCCACTTCTCCCCCACCCTGCCGTCGCTCCGAGAAAATCACCACAAGAGGCCGTCACCTTCCCATACTTACTACAGACTATTTTCAGGATTCATAGGTCTCAGTTGAAAGAGGATAAATCCGGAGTCACTCAGGCGGTATGGCAAAAGGGTTACGAGCGAGCACGAGGAAGAGAAATAACGCAAAACTACGACGTACAGTCTTTGGACCTGCCTCCGATGCTAGAACAGAACGATTGTCGGCCAAATTACAAGAGATTGCATCACAACCGCGTCCGGACCAAGAACGAGCTATGGAGGTTGCCAGTTCGGAGGACAAGGACAACGCAAGCCCAGGCGCTGGTGCAGACGGTCCGTTAGCCTCTATCCCGCGTCCTTAGACCCTCCTGACTGACACAAAAGCTTTGCAGATATGCAAGTAGATTGGCAGAGCCAAAGCAAGGTCGCAGCCTCGGCGTCGAAACGAAAAGCTCATCCCAGTCGTATTGAAAAGAAGAAACAGGCCAGGAAGAACAGAAACTCGATAGTGTTCGCAGTCAACAAACAGCAAAAGAAGCGAGTCTCCAGGAAGCAGAAGTCTTGAGGAGGTTAGCTATGAGATGTTGGAATGATCTGAAACCAGTCGGGCACCAACCTGGCCGTCTGGAAGGCCAGAACCTAAGAACGAACAAATAATAGGGCCAATGCAAGCTCACCAAAGGAAAGACAAGCAGTCGGTCATACCCGAGGTCAAGTAAGATTCAAATCCTCAAAGGGGAAAATGTGGTCTGTTATAACGCGCAATGAGATGAAAGAAGCGACGGCGCGGAGTCGAAGCACGATTAGACGAGACTTGCGGTATCAGAAAGAGCAGGAGTGCTGTAGCACTCGTTGTCCCGGTTGCGGCAAGCACATTTCTCATTGGAGGCCGGCGAAGAGAGCACCTGGAAGATTGCCGACTTTCAAAACCACTTCATTCACACGAGATACGAGAAATGATATATGGTGGAAAGCCCAATCAATCAAGAGCTTCATTCAACAGATATGCGCATTCTTATTTCCTCCAAGCTTCTCGCATGATCTTGCCAACCTAAGCAATTCTTATTCTCGTCAGGGGTTCTGCTTGTAGACGAGCAGCCTGTTTCCTCCTCCACAAAATTCCGTTACATCTCCACTGCATTGGCTAGCCAAGCAGGCAGGGTCTCCATTTGCTGCTAGAGTAGATCCAGCCCCAGGAGCAGCATTGCTGCAGAAGCATTGGATCGCATACTGCAACTAGTCAGCAAGAGCACTCTTCTCTATCATCCAGGAGAAATCCACCATACCTCAACACCGAAATACGACATGCCCTGGCCAAAGCAGATACCAGCACAAACTTCCACGGTCATCGGAGAGACATTGGAGGGCCCAACTGGTAGAGCGTGTCCGCTGACGTTGTCCGTGTAGCAGCCAGTGTAATTGTACGAGATGGCCGAATTGTCAGGAACGATGACCGGACTGACGATCCTGGTTGGCGAATACAGCGTATTGTTGTAGAGACTGATCGCATTCGAGCCACCGCAGATCTGCGTCTTGTTTCCACCACAGGGAATGTTGCAAGAGGTTTCCGTGAGCTGAGTGCTGGTTGATGCGAGCATGTTGGCACAATAGCATTGTGTCGTATACTCCTGGGTGAATGGTTCAGTATTCGATGTCTGCATCAAAAAATGTCTATAGGCTTTCCACTTACTGTTCCGAAAAGTGCGAAGTTCTTGCCCTGGCAGATCGCTGCACACTGGTCATTTGTCATTGTGGCGTTGTTGAAGTAGTAGGCGGACAGAGATCGGCTACCTGTCGAGTCAGAGACGCACCCAAGATAGACGCCGGTTCCGCCTGCGACTGTAATCTTGACTGTTGATGACGGCAGGGCGGCTCCAGCGCCTGTTGAAGTTGCAGCAGATCCTGCTATAGCAGTTGCAGTTGGAGCGACATAATTCGTGTAGTTGAGACTCCAAACGCTGATCTTGGCTCCAGCGCCACAGAACTCTGTACTGTCTCCCACACAGTAGTAAGAGCAGTTTCCCTCTCCAATTTTCGAAGTCGTAACTGGATACGCTGAGCAGTAGCATTCCTGGTTTGGTCAGAATTCACATTCGCCGTAAGTTGATTTGTACCTACATCATAATACTCCAATCCAAAGAGCGAGTAATGGCCTTGCTGGCAAAAGGCAGCGCAGAGCTCCACCGTCATACTGAGGCTGTTGGTCTCCGAAGTACCGTTGAGAGCACGGAAGCCAGATGCCTCCGCATAGCAACCTTGATAAAGAGCGCTACCGCTCGACGGAAGTTGCAACGTAGATACGCCTGGAGTAGGTGGTCCGGTGGAGATCTTGCCGGTATACTGTGTATTGTTCCATACCTGCAATACGCTGGGTCCACCACAGAACTCAAGGCCGTTACCGCTACAGACCATGAACGGAATATCAGCGCATAGGGAGACGTTGAGGATAGGTTGAGTTGGATCAATATAGCTTCCGCAAAAGCCTATGGAGTGTCAGTTACTGGTACAAGTACAATCGAGCCAGGCCACGACTCACATTGTGTTGAGTATTCCAACCCAGCGTAAAGATAATTCTGTGACTGGCAATACTGGGTGCAAGCTTCTATTGTCATCAAGGAGTTAGAGGCGTAGCTCGGGCCACCTAGGGCTCGTGTTGATTCCATATCAAGGGAGCAGCCGACGTAAGACCAGTTGCCAATCACCAAGCCTGGGTAGGGAATTACTCTGGTAAAATTGTAGTTGTTGTTGTCGTAGTTGATGGGAGGCTGTACAGGGCAGATATTCTGGGGTGCTGCAACTGGGCCTCCCGTTGGTGGATTGCATCCAGGCAAAACCTTGAGCATACCATGTACTGTTTCATTAATTATGGGTGGCTGTTCCGGACAGTTAATGTTGAAATAAGGGTCGTCGGACGCGTACAGTGGAGGACAGTCTGAGATGGCGCCAGATGCTGTTGTAGCACATTGTTCAATAGCGGCCCTCTGCACATTCATGTCCCAGCCGTTGATGAAGTCGCCATGGAAGCCATAGCCCGTAGTATCGCCGTTACCAAAGACGTAGTAGCCTCCATCACTCGTGTCGATATTGTTGACAGAATACAAGACTTCGAAAAAGAGGTGCATCAGTAGAACCGGGTATCCAGGAGGGCAATATCCGTTATCTATGTCTGAGAGATAAGCGACATGGCTCTGATCGGACTTGTAGAGGTTGATCCCATCCCAGCAGCTTTGGAACTGGATCTGAGCTCGTAGGCCATCATCACAGCTGGTCCTCGACATATATGGCTGTTCTTCTAGGGGTCCAGAGCTGTCCAAACAGGCAAAGCTCACTCTGTCTGCAATCGGTCGCGTATCAAGGTATGTCAAGGTGTTGGCATCGTATGAGCGAGCTCCACTGTTGCCGGAGAGCACTCTAAACCCAGGTGGAAACGCCGTAATATTGCTCGTGTTAACCCCCCGGCCTTCGTAGTAAACAACGGTCCCAGTATGTGGAACTTCTTCGTAGCTGCCATTTCGGTGCTTGTAGTACATCTGTGGCGTCCAGTATCCCGACTTGTCCGATTGAATTTCACATGAAGTGCAATAGGCATCCTGGAGACTGTCGTATGTTGAGGAAATGTTGAGGTCTATTTCGGTCAGTCATTCAGCGCATGCGATACGCAAGTAATAACTTACTGATCGGCCCTGCGATGGTGTGACAATGTCCTGATATCGTTCCTGGGCTGATGATGGGATCAATTCTGCCAGTGCGTATAGTTCCGCAGACCATACGCCAGAAGGCGTCCACAAAGCCGAAGGAGAGAAGAGCTACAAGCCCGGCAAAGGCCCTCGAAATGAGAACCATTTTGGCAAAACCCTTACCTCGTCAGATCTATAGGAATATTATGCGCGTTCCGCCTGCACAAGAAGAGATCCGTCTAGTTCACCACGGATGGCGTTCTAACCCTTTTCAGGATACAAACACTCAGCATACCATTCCAAGGTGTTCATTTCGACTGCTCTCCATTTGCGGGACTCGGTCTTCGGCAGGGCCAAGGCTTGCCCTCTCAGTACATAAGAGAAATTTAAGGAATGCAAGAAGGAGATTAGCAGAGAGCACTGACGATTAGTTCACGTGATATGGGATGGAATGTTGTGACTAAAGGCTTGTCTTCTAACCTTCGAAATGATACCTAACGTTGATGTTGCTTCCGCAAACAGCATGATTCTGTCATTGGACATGGTGGCCTTGCTCTAACTCTCAATCAATTGAAGGGTTGGTCTCCCATATAAGAAAGGGTGAAGACTAGTACTTCGCATTTGACGGTGGGGCATGCTGCAGCGAAAGAAGGCGTGGAAAGAAGAGAAGGGCGGGGCTTTACCGCTTTTGGCTTAATTGAATGATTGAACGCGCTAAAGCCTTTCGCGTCTGTTTCGCGATGGCCGAGGGACGCGTTTGTGCAAGGAATCGGGTTTGCAGGAACTCCCATGCAAGAGCGTTGGCGAGTCATGGGTTCCTGCTTTTGCACGCCGTGATAGCAAGCCTATCGATAACTGACCGCGTAAGCCCTGCTTTTCGGAGCATTTTGCTGCCACGAAACGCCAATCGCAGTTGAACTACAGTAGCAGACGCCTGCAAGACAGTCTCTAGCCAACTCGGAGTGCTCCAGGTCGGCTGATAAGGACGGGATCGATCATCTGACGGACGTCTTCTCGCGCATGAGGGTGCAGCAAACCTGTTTATTGGATGAAACCGGGCCTGACTACCCGTAGCAATCTGCTCAAGCCACGCTAGATAGCGGGCTAAATGTCGACGTGCATCATGTCCCGCACTCTATCCTCTTCCGGCCTCTCTCGCCCACTCTCTTCTCGACCTTCTTTGCGACCCAGTCCCCATCGATCTGTTTCAATTAATCGGGAAAGCCCATGGACCAGTGGAATTGCTGTTGCAGATTCCAACGATTGTAGTTTCAGTCGTCCAGACGTGAAACCGCCACACCGACTTCTGCCGGCGCAAAGAATTCGCCATTCTCGATCGGAAACTGCGTCGATCGAGATGCTTCTCCCATCGCCCTTACCCTGCGACACGCAAACCGCGCATATCTCCAAGCTAGTTCGCCCAAAACTCGCCTCGTCGACGCCTTACCGACCTGTGCAACAGGCGCAAAACGCTGCTGCGAGCCTCATCGCAAGCTGTCGCGCCCTTCAAGCTATCTTAGGCAATGCGCCGGTACCAGCGCGACCGCATACTCCTCCACCATCCAGGCGTCCATCACAAGATTCTCCGCAAAGCGCATTGCGTAAAGAATGGCGCCCTACCATGCCCACCAGGAAACCCACAAACAAACTCGAAGCTATCGACCACCCACAACTAAGAGGCCTCAACAAGCGCCGGCGCAACGAGTTCGAAGACGAAGACATGCCAGACACTTCGGAAGAAAAGGAGAACTTTGAGCGCATTTATATAACACCAAAGCGCCTACGCAAAGCGCCCCTCCTCATGCCGCTCGGCCTCTCTGCCGAAGACTTCGAAGCACTCGACGAATCAAGCGCAGTTCCTACGGCGAGCAATATAGAAGTCAGCCTACCTCCACGCGCACCGCCGCAACCCAGAGCCAGCCGCGACCGCGACGAGGATTCATCATGGTCTTGCGACGAATTTGGAAACTGGACGACAGACGACGACCGCCTGCTCGTCGAGACGGTGCTGGAGAAACTCAAGCTATCGAAACGGGAATGGAATGACTGTGCGCGGCGGCTAGGCAAGGATAAAGACAGTCTCGGCAAGAGATGGAAGATGCTAGTCGTGGAGGGAAATGTGGGCTTACGGAGAGGAGGGAGGCTGAGGAGGACGGATCTAGATATAGAGAGTTGGTGAGATGTCATGTGAAGCATCTGGAATTAGTTTTGGTGTTGGTTTGTTCATTGAAACCCTACGGTTATGTTGGCAGGAATTGCCTGCGCTCTAAGATCTTTGGACATCCTTTATAAGTCTCTTGGATCTTAAAATCTTGACTTGCTCTTTTCAACTGCATCCTCCTCGGTCTCTGTACAAACTGACTTTCCCGGATGACCCGTGTTTGCCTCTAATCAATGCTATTCCTGATCACCATGGCGTGGCGCTCTTGCTTCTAGAGAGTGATCACGATGCTTTGTCCCCTCTTCATGATTGGCCTGTCTTGCTGCAAGCACCAATGCGATAGAGGAGCGGAAACCCAAGCCAAGATCCTCCAAAGCACTCTCCGACGTCCCTCTGTTGAGATGAAGCGTGCGTTCTAGTCCCATTCGCTTAACAAGCAACAACGCCGATATCCTAAAGTCCATATATATCTCTCATCGAAGAGAATTTCTGCGCTCAAAGCTCGACCGGTCTCCTAGAACCTAATCTCATAACTTCCAGCCCGCGTCATATACCTGACCCACTTGACACTGCTATAATTGTTCTTCTCAAAGACCTTTAGATACCGCACCAGCAGCCCCGAGCTCGTAAACATCAGCAATGAAAACGTCAACGAGAGCGGTGGTCTCGACCACGTCTTCTGGTTGGTCATGGTGGTCAGATGCGCCTCAGCCGACAGCACGTATTCGCTGCCGCCCACAAAGCGCGCCATCTTCCACACGATGCAATTGCTCTCCGGCTCATATTTTGCCTTGCCGTTAGTCGTCCGCTCTGTGATCTTAGCCGTGTTCAACGGAGTCGGTATCCTGACTACGATATTCGTCGCGAACAGCTTACTGCCGAAATTTGCTTTAACGGCGATACTGTACTCGACTTTGGTCGTCCCAACCTCGCGGACGATGGCGTGGACCTTGAACGGCAGATTGACGTTCTCGGTTGCACGATATCGCATAAGTTCGAACTCACCATCAGGCGGGACAAAGGAAATTGTCCTATCAGTATCAAACTTGCCCAGCTGCACACACTGGTGAAATTGGCAGTCCTCAAGACTCACCGAGCCCGCCGCAGCTCGAGTGGCCCTCATTGTCCCGTCTCGATTGCCAACTGGGCCGTCGAGGTCTCCATCGCTACTACTGTTGAGGAGCAGCTGATCGTTGAGTCCGAACTTGCATTCCGGCGTCCCACTCAGGTATGCTCTCATCATGATCTGTCCAATGACATCCGCGCGCAATACTGTTCCCGTAGCACTCATGAGCAGGTTGACATCTTCGATTACATCGACAAACGCTTCATTCTTCCTGTATTTGACATCACTTCTTCTCCATGACTGTGCGCCAGTAGCTTGCATCGTAATCTTCGAGGTATCGCTCGCGATGCTGGTTGAAGTGGATCTTATAGCGGAGGAGAGGCTGTCAGGTGTGATATACATCTTCAAGGTATCCGTCTCGGTATTCTGCGGATACCCAAAGTCCAGTATTTCTGGCAGCAGGCCCGGAGTCAGTATAAAGCCGGTACGCACAATCTCCATAGCTCACCATCCAAAAGCTCGTACACCAGTACGAAGTTATTCTTGACAGCCTCCTCGTCAAACTTCCCAAAATATCCCTTCCCCAGCGCGATCAGCCGGTACAGGAACTCAAATACCAGGGCCGCATTTGCATTGCTCTTGGTGATAGCCACCAGGTAGATGTTCTCGTGCTTGACATGGCTGAAAGTCGTAGAGCCCAGAGTCAGCGTCGGACTTCTCAATTGGGGATTCGAGATGACTTGTATCCGGAAGATATCGGCGAGTCGGGGTCGACAGTCGCTGCGAAAGGCGCGGAAGATAAGATTCTCGCCTTTTTGGTTGAAGATCAGTATTCCACTGAGCATGGTGCATGCCTTTGCGACGTTGCCGACTTGCCTGGCGTGATGGAAGTTAGAAGAATTGGCAACATAAAGATACTCGCGCGCTCCATCGGAGCTCTCGAATTTGTCTTGGCAGATTTACGCCTTCCGTCTCTCTCTACCTTCAACACCTCTACATTCTCCTTGCTTCATAGCCACTAAACTAGTTAGTAACGATTTCTTGCGCTTTACCATCATCATCCCATGCAAGTAACATTCACCAACCAAATTACAGTCAGGCTTCGCATCACTACTTGCCATGTCTTTCCAAAATCAGAAACGGCAAATAGTGTCATCACTCGATATACTAGGCGGACTGCGTGCATCATGCCCACGAGACGTTGCAAAGAGTCTGCGTTACTGAGTATCAGCAAAGCCTGTGTGAAAGTAGCCTGCTTCGCTGATCATGTCTCCCGGAGCATTTCAATACCAGCAGAAGGATTGCTCGGCCCTCGGGGCTTGAGAGCGGTCCAATATGGTGAATAGAGATGTATAAGTCGCTAATCAGCTTTAGCACCCTACTTGGCGAGAATGGCAAAGTGTTTCGATCAGCAGCATACCATTGCGAATATCATTATGTGATGCTTAACTACTCCCTTTTCTGCTGTTGCTCCTGCTCCCGAAGCCTCCCAGCTAGTAAGTGTAGGCCAAGGATCCTACCGAGGAGACCATCGAACAAGCCCTTCCAGTGGCACCCAAGGAGCCAGACATAGTATAGAACCGTTGCACCAGTGCCTCTCCAGATCCACACCGGCGTTCCCCACCAGCTATCCAAGAGATCACTAACGACCTTCTTGGCATACACGTGATTAGGCATGGCCTTGTCAACGATGCCTTCGCCAGACAAGGCCCTGTTCACCTCGGCTTCGATCGGTATGTAGATTGAGTTTAATGGTAGCTTCGTCCCAGCAAGTTCCACCAAGATATTCGAAGTAGCAACGCCTGTGATGAGCTCAACGACGCAGATGCCGAAAGGCGCCAATTCAATTCGCCATGTGTCGTTAAGTCTTGCGAGAGCAGATTTAGAGGCAGCATAAGCCCCGGTGGCGACACTAGTGCCGTAAGGGGACTGAGAGGTGTGGTTTACCATGATACCTTTGGATTGAATGAGCAAAGGGATTAAGGCTTGGGTGAGTTCGAAGGTACCGAAGACGTTGACGTCGAATAGCTTCTTGAAGGTCGAGACAGGTGTATCGGCCAACATGGACGCCGCACTGATACCGGCGTTGTTGAACAGGATATCGATATGGGTGATTTTGTTGCGGAAGTCAGCAATGGATTCGGAAGAACTGATATCGAGCTCAAAAGTCTCAATGCCCATGGATGTTAGATGCGAGATCTTGGAAAGCGAGCGGGCTGTCGCAAGGACGTGGTGGCCTCTGCGCGCGAATTCTTGAGCGAGAGCATCGCCAATAGAGTTCTTACTGCATCCAGTGATAAGTACTATCTTCTTGTTGATAGCCGAGGCCATCATGTAGTGACGCAATAACAGAGCAATCGCAACCAAGATCTGGAATTGAAGAATGCTGTGTTCAGTTTTAGTCACCCCGACCTAACTACCACAACCACCAAGATGAGACTGGTAAACCGTAGGGGTCAAAACGGATATGCGTTGCGGACCGTCCCTCCACCCACTCCTGATGGCCTCCAAGACAACCAGACCTGTAGTGTACGGTTGGTTTGGCCACGGAATTTCGAATTAATTCTCTGTAGAATACTGACTAAGGACAGGAATTTATGTTGTCGGCATTGGGCTCTTGCGGGTAGTTGATCCGGACGAAGGGGAAGTGCATGGACTCCAAACACTAGTTCCCAGTCTGGGGTAGCACCCGGGCCTGGGCCCCTTCATTCTCCGTCTCACCTTGTCAACATAGGTTGATTGCTTTACAGTATCTTGGAACACTCGCCTGAACTCTCTCACCTTTGGCGCCATCAATCCCTGGACTGCCCCCACTTCCGTAAACGTTGTTGGGGATGCGCCGTGGCTCGTCTTTCTCGACTGACATACAATATTTCGAGTATGCTGGATACGGAGCCATGTTTGGCTATCTTCCAACTCAATACTTCCAAGCTGACCACATAGTACAAGACCTCCGCCATAGCCCGAATTTCGTGGATTGGTTTAGCTGGTTCAGCTCTCAAAAAGATGGCGATCACGTTTCATGATTGACTCAAAATTTCCAGAAAACCGAGTAGGGCATCAATTTTGGTTCCATAAATGATCCAAGTGTTTTGCAAGGATCATTTCTTGGACTGTCCAGACACGGTTCCACCATTCGTGCTTTAGGAAGTGTAACACCCAGAGCATATCACCAAAATCTACTAACCTCTTGCGCTACAGATGACGCGGACTTGCTTTCCATACTCGGTGTTGCCAGCTTTCACGACCCCTGGTCGAAGACAATTACTGGCGGTCCATTTGCAGCCGAGCACATGTATCTGGAATAATGATTAGAGACAGAATCGAAACACTCGTCCCGTTTCTCCAAACGCCGCCACCCCGGTCCACCTCATGATGAGATGTCACGTCTGATCGTCTATTGGGGCCCCCCGTTGAAGAAGTCTCCAAAACGATAGCTGGGTCCAGAGCACTCTTGCGCGTTCTTGCGACAAAACACTGGTCTAGTGCCAAAAAGGAATACGCTCAGACATTGACCTTGGGTCCTCCCTCGTGAATGTATTCCCCACCAGGCATGCCGACCATTTGACACTGACCGAGTCCTGGCTATCTCTTCGGACGTCAGATTCATAATTCGAGTGTGCCGTTCCCAGTTATAGAGCCACGAGCTTGAGCGGTCGTCCTAGCTCTACCTTGGTTTCCCTCGACCGCTGACGTGCCTTCTCTCTCTTTCTTTTCATACCTTGTATTCCTTTTATTGTTTGACGGCAGCTAGCCTGTACATTCCAAATTCACTGTTGCATTCCGTTCTTGTCGACTCTTTGGACAGGAAAAGTGTTGATTATCTATTCTTATGGCTGAACAAGAACTCAACAAGAGGGAGTCAGCTTTTTGAACGTTGCCAGGTGAGTGTTACTCATAATAAGCCCAATGAGGGAATTGTTCATCAGCCTGAACGGAATGATGGTAGGACGATGCTTCTGCCAAGGAGCCACAGGCCCACGAGCCCTCCACCTTTCCCAGAGCCTCTTACCGTGCGAGACCCAGCAAACCCGACCGCACCAGGCCTGGAAGGAAACAAGAATGGACCGCCGGGCCCCGAAGGAAACCAAAAAGGACCGCTCCGCGCTACCACAAGCACTGAAGAGCTAGCATCCTCGACCAGCCAAAGCCCTCTCCCAGGGACGGGAGTTTCGAACAGTCCTGCTTCTCCTCCCCCTCCTCCTCCTAACCCTCTTCCCACACCGTCGGGTTCAACCAAGTCTCCTAATACTGCATTATCTTCCGTCATCGTCACATTTGTTGCTCCCACTCCATCGACCACTTTCACGACGTCCTTCCCCCCAGTATCAACTTCAAGCCGGCCAGATCCAAGCTCACTGGGAACACCACCCACGTCCTTGACCCCTGCAGAGTATGGAACAGTCGCGGGGACCCTCATCTCCGCAACGTCCTCTGTACAATCATTGACAACACTGGGTGTGAATGCCAGCAGCGGTGGGTTTCCTACCAGCGCCCAATATTCAGTTTTGGGGTCAACTCCGCGGAGAAGCTTCACTTATACGAGCAGCGCGACTCCTATACAGACCGAGATGGGCTACCACACCGCGAATGGCACTGCTCAGTCTGAACACAACGTTTTATTGCCAGGCCAAAAGGCTGGGATTGCCGTTGGTACTATTGGTATGTCCCAATCTCCACTTGACCGTGACCATCTAATATCTCAGGCTAATAATCGAGCAGCTGGTTTTGCTTTCATCCTGGCACTGATATTTCTCCTCTTCAAGTGGCGCAGGGGCGAACGTCCAAAAGCGCTGCTAAGCCATGTACGGCGCCTGCCAGACACATGGGGAAATTCCCATTGGCTGTCTCGTAGTCAAACACCCGAGGCGATATCCGATACTCTGGTAGCAGCGGAAGCTGGCTCGAGCGGTGGCCCAGCCTGGGATTATCGAGCAACCTTTGCGGAACCTCCTGTGACTGAGAAAGCGCGGCGGTCGCTCCGCAAACCGCTAAGGCTCCTGCGGGTCAATCCTCTGGGCCTGAATCCCGTTACCTCTCACGCCATAGGGGCACGAACTCCAAGCCGGAAATCGTTCGCCTCCTCGTTCTTCCACCGGCACTCAGCCGCCTTGACCCCCCGCAGTTCTTTTCACCCTTCTTCCTTGCAGGAGCAACCTGGGAGTGTGATCGACCCGCAATCCCTCCTACCCCCTCCCCCTCCGCATACCGCCCTTCCGTCCCCTCGACCCTCGGCCATGTCTGGCCGGTCGACAGAACTCGCTCAAAGCGACACCGACAACTCTCCTCGACCTCTGACAATGCCACCCCAAATGCCACCGCAGACCCTCCTGCTTCCATGGCGACACAGGAACAGTCAAACGACAATGGCCTCCACGGAGAGCGACGCCCGCTCCATCAAGGTCGTGCCTAGCCGGGTGAAACCCTACTACCCGCTAAGATTGCACGGTGGTGGATGGGTGCCCCAGGAACCTGGGAAGGAGCCTCCTCTACCGCCTCTTCCCACTACCCCTAGTCGGTGGCTGAAGGGGAAGGTACTCCGTCGCTCTCACTCGACTACATCTTCGAAGGATGAGAAGGAACATCACACGGCAAGTGACAATGGCAACAAGTCAGCGGGCACTGAACAGGCTCTATTCGGGCGAAGTGGGCGGAAGCAGGTCCAGATGGGGCGAAGGATAAGCGGTGCGAGTGCTGGTAGCTTGGTGGCGGAGAAGCAGGAGGCCTGGCCACTTTGAAGAATCGTTGCGATTGGCTTGTAACAAATGTCAGCTCAGAATGCTGCTGCTTGTTTTCCATGAGTCTCGTCGGGCAAGACTAGCTTCTTTTCACCCGGCGCACTCTCTCCACGGCGGAGATGATCGCCCTGTACGTGCAATTGCCATGTCGCAATTCTTACTAACCATTCAAGGATGACACCAATTGCCCTAGGCTGAGTCAGTATTGTCTTGTTCAGGCTAGGCACCATAATAACGGATTAGGGCGTTCCTCAACAGAAAAGGCGGCCGACCTTACGTCGATCGCAAGCTGTGCATCCTCAACTGGCTGTGCTTGCTGAGAATCCATGATTGCCGACACAGACCCGATGATGGTTCGAAAGTGCCTGCAGCCGAACAGCGGGGGAGAGTCATAAGATTGCGGGTATGAAAGTAGATAAAAGCCCATGGAACTCTCGAACAACATTATTCATCACGAGGACTTCGTTGAAGAGAATTATGTGCGGTCCACAAAGGACGAAACTCCCGCGCTTTGCGGGCACGGTGGCTTCCTGATGTACTAGAGGAGCAGGAGCCCCATATACGAGACCACCACGGTCGCTGGAGGAGATCTTGAATACCCTCCCATGCAATATGGACATGCTTGTAGCCTCCGTCTTCTCGCTCTGTTCAATGGCTGATTCAGTGCATCTACTTCCAGCCCAAGCCAGACAAGCACTATGTCTGCACCTTCGTATACGCGTTTCATCAGTCGAATCTGGGCATTTCGCTCTGGGATATCGTGTTGGTTGAGACACGGCATTGATCCTAAGTACTGGACATGCGTTATTTATTCGACACGATACCAGGAAGTCCTTTAGATTCCTTGAGACCTGGAATGGGCAATCATCCACCTCTATGGAGCTCAGGTCTCGTGTATCGCCCCAAGCGCAACATAGGGCTTGGTACTTTTTCACCTGATTCACTGAACAATGCTCGAGAGAACATTCAATCGGCTCGTTAGGAAGCCCAGGATTGAGGATCAAAAGACATATTTCATTCGGACCTAGTGTTCTGTACTCGTGCTTGCGTTCGCTGGTCGCGAATGTTGTGCGGGAGTCCTGCTCAGCCACGCCTTCATTTGATTTGTGAAGCTTTACTCAATATACGGCCAGCACCTTTCTACGATTTTCGGGGGTAGCTGTTAATGCTCGCGCCTTTTCCAGAAGCAATGCTCCTTACAAGTCACGGCTCTATACAGGTCATAGTTGACAAACGCCTTTACGCAGATCAGACCCGTGGTAGATAGAGGTTGTCATTGCGGCTTGCCCCACTCAGCATCTTCTCGACTTGCATATTCGTACGTCCTTTGTCTCCGAACATTGCTTTGGTCAGGGCAAGTGTCGCATTGATCGAAATCTGTTTGCCATACTGATTGACGTTCTCCTGGTCAAGCCTTGCTTTCTTGCTTTGCGCAGGGGCCCTAGCGGCTGGTTCTTGCTCAAACTCAAATATTGAGTTACTCCGCCGCTTCTTAGTATCGGAAGACCGAGACTCAAGGGTTTTGCCGATACCATGGGTAGGAGGGTTCAATCTAAGCCCGATGGGTACAACCTCCGGTCTGACTGCACGGACATGTGCATTTACATGGCCGGGAGAGGCTCGTGGAGCATTCAAAATGGACTGAGTGATGTCCGCTCTTTCTTCTGGTTCCGAATTGAGGACCCTTTCGTCTGAAGTTGCTTCAGAAAAGCTTTGAAGTGGGTCGTTTACACGTCTTTTTGCATACCGGCTTGGCGAATCAATGACTTGGCCAAAGTTGTGCTTGTCGGATGGATGACTTTGCTGATCGACACACACAACTCTTTCAGTACCAGCACTTGAGCTGTGTCCAGCAAAATATTGGCCACTGTGCTGCGTCATCGTACCGTACCTAGTTGACGGAGATAGGCCTAGGCCAATATTGCTGTCGCTCAAAGCTTTGGGTGGTCTTGGAATCATCGGCCTTGTTGGGAGTGTGAGCTTCACTTTGCTGCTTAGTGCAGAGGTCAGGGCATGCGCCTCTTTCTCCCACGCAGGAGGACTGTACATTTTGTGAACTGGTGTCATGTCCTTTTCTGCAGAATCTGCCATATTTGACACGGTTTCTCTGGACTTGAGTTTGTTGCTACAACTCTCAGACTGATTACCGGTGCCGTAAGAATTCGTCAATGAGTTCTTAGGCCGGAGCGGCTGGAATCGTGGTTTCTTGGAAATGGTGAGAGGAAGTGGGATGGTGATTGGCACTGGCTGTTTATCCTGCAACTTGTTGGTTGGTTGATCGTTACCCCCTCTGTCAAGTCCTACAGAGCGTAGCATGGGCAGCTCTTCCTCCGCCGCAGAGGATTCCAAGGAATAGCTCTTGTCGAAATTCCAATTTCTTTCAATGGCAGCTTTGACTTCGTCAGACATAGTGTTGTTGAATGGTGATGGCTTCTGCTTTGGGAAGAATGCTTGATTGTGCAAACGACGTGGGAATGGCTTGTAGGGCGGATCAACTGGAATTGGGCCTGTCTTGCAATATTTCTGGCTTTCAGTTCCGAGAAGCTGAGAGAAAGGAAGACGCTTAAGATTGTCCGCCTCAACCAATTCAATGATAGGGTCCTTAGGCATTCGTGGTCGCCAATGCCTAATAGCTCTGCGGTAAAGTTCCTCAAAATCGGTTCTGTGAGCGTCGTTTGTGAACCACTCATGCGTCAAGGACTCTTTAGCTGTCATCCGCTGTCGTTCATCCAGGACAAGTAGGCCTTTCACGAAGGCTTTCGGTCGAACTCCAACATCACGCCAACTTTGAGACTTCTCCAGTACGTCTAGATTGCAGTCACTTGCTAGCCTCTCCGAATATTCGCCGGACCCAGCTTCAAAGAACGGGTACCCACCAGTGAGCAGAACGACGGTCACGCAACCTAGTGACCACAGGTCAACTGCCTTCGTGTAGCCGCTTTCTTTGACTTTCGCGGTCTGCTCATGGGACATCTCGCTTTAGACATAATTAGCGAGCGCCTGCCATCATTGTATAGAACATACGGAGCGGTGTATTCATATGTGCCCATGCAAGTCAACATCCGTGTTCGCTGATGGTCCAGCCTCCTCGCACAGCCAAAATCGGTCAGAACGACGCGGCAGCCACTAGCTAGGCTTGTCATGAGGATATTTTCCGGCTTGAGATCGCGATGGACAATGTTCTTTTCATGCAGGAAGTTGATGGCGAGAAGTATTTGTCGTACAATGACCGCAGCTTCGACATCGATTAGTTTCCCATTCTTAAGCTCAATATACGAAAAGAGGTCTCCAGCGGTCACAAGGTCTTGGAAAATGTATCTGCACCTTCTCAGTCCTGTTCTCTTGTAGCTTTCTCAACTTACATGTTATTGTCTGTGACGTATACTTTCTCTAGACTGATTATGTTTGGCTGCGCCACTGTCAACAACGCTGGAAGAGTGTTGAAATCAGAGAGCAACTGACATGACTCAGTGATGCCAGAATGTCAGCCTCGCGGTAGTAAGTCTTGAGCTTTTCTTCGAGTCGATTATCCTTCCTCTGCTTTTGGCCCCATGACTTGGCCTTGACGAGTGTTGATCGACTATTGTTCTCCGCAGTTGCGGGCTGCTCCCAGCGTCCAGATGACATTCGATTGGGCCGCTGCAACTTCCGCAGGTCGACGATCTTGCATGCAAGTTGTTTTCTTTGAAACTGCTCGATTGCCATATGAACTCGACCGTAGGCTCCGGCTCCAAGTACTCGATCAGTGATTATGTAGTCTTTGCAGAAATGCTTTGGTCTCTCAGCATGCTTTCCGGTTTCCATAGAAAAGGACTAACCTTCATCTCGTGCTCCTGCGTCAAGTCAAAAAGATCATCTTCCCCATGAGGAAAGACACTGTGATAAACGAAAAGAATCTTAGCGCTGACTCTCAAGGTGTCTTTGTCGCTCAAGAGGAAGCCACCATTTCCCTTGCCAATCAAAGAGCCATTCCAAAAGGTACCATTGCGGGACAGGTCTTCGGCGTAGACAAGGGGAGCGACGTCGTTCAGTTTCTCGCCGTTGTAGACCGAATAGACCCGCAGATGCTTGTTTGAAATAACTGGATCATCGAGGACATGCTGGCTACTCTCGGTTAGCATACACCAATTAGGATACGAAACAAAGGGCTTGAAGTCCACCATCTATTGCCATCGCGTCCAATGATGAGCTCCTGGTCCGCATACAGTCTCCTGCCTAAATAGACAAGTCAGGGGCTTCTCTAGCCTGGGTCTAGACTGCAGACGGACTATTCACAACTTTACCAGCCGCATCCTTCTCTTCCAAGATCCCAACGAATTGGGATTGAGACGACGAACTTGAAGCCTGGTTTGTTAGACTCTGAAAGGATCTTGAAGGATGCATCTCAATCTGGTCACTTGGACGCAACTTAATCATGGAGATTCATGTACAAGGAGAAAGATGGAAAGAGAAGTAATGCGAAGAGATGGTCGCGAGTCAAGATGGTTGGGTTCGGAGCACATCCATGGAATATCATGAATGAATGACAGCAGGCAGGAGAGTCCCTCTTGCTCTTCAAAGGAAGCTTACATGTAGCAGAAGTGAAGCATTATCACACTAGTCGGAAATCATTGATCTTGAGAAGCATACACCAACGAAGACAACTTCGAAAAACAAACGAAGTGCTTGGCGAGGGCTTTAAACTAACCTTATTTGCCTAAGCTCGACCAAGCCCACACACAAATTCAATTGAGGTCGCCGCCTCTCCGCATTGCTGTTGCCAAACAGCACCTCCTCATCATCCTCAAGGTAAGTGCTCCGTTATTCCCACCTACTAAAAGTCGCCTGGGATGTCCTCTCCCAAGCCAAAATCTCACCTCTGAGAGCCGTGTTCGTGCGCTAACCATCCTCTCACAGTTAATCTGAGCGAAGATGAGAGCCAAGTGGAGGAAGAAGCGCGTTCGAAGACTCAAGCGTAAGAGGCGCAAGACGAGAGCCCGCAGGTATGTCTTGAGATTCCACAACCTGGATTTTGTCTTCAATGGCTGATGTTCATATTCCTACAGCAAGTAAACTCGCATGCTGCTCCATCTCAGCACACCTCTCTCGGGCAAAGCTACCTGCTCTATACCCCGTCGCCAATTCAACCTCGCGATGCCTGTCATCAAGCCCTTCCGCCTTAGAAACAATCTTCGACTTTCTCTCGGTGACGCAAAGCCATCTCATCTCAACCATGAGCAAAAGTTTGGGCTGGATGAAGGGAAGGCCACTCCTGGGCCTCAAAAGGAGGATCGTTGAGGAATTTGGGGGAGAGAAGCTGGTCAATCTTATGTGGAGCGTTTGACGACTTACTTGACGGTCTCTGGTGCATCTGTAGCGCATGTGCGACACAAAATCAGGTCTCTTCTTAGACTAATGCACTAGGTGACAATCTCAATGACCCGTTGCTATAATCCGAAATAGTCCGTAAGGATCATGATGCCACGAGCGCTCTATAAGTGTTATGTGCAAGATTCAGCCACCATCAATTGGGTCTGGACCTTGAAATGTCCCAGTAATTCAAGCACACAAGCCCCACACCTTCTCGGACGATGACGTCAAATTGGTGTTTTTGGTTTTGAGCTCCGTGCAGCGACAAAATATTTTTTGAAAGTAGGCGGAAGTGCAAGTTCGAAATTACCATTTCGGACGACATTGATGACTCCTTTGACCTCCACTTACATCAAGTGATTTCCTTCCTCACGTGCAATCTCCGAGTTAGTCATGTCTGAGAAGAAACGCAAGTCCCACGCTGTCGACGAAGGTCGACCAGCCAAAAAGCAAGCGACAGACCCAAACCCAACACTTACAGTTACCTACATTGCAGGATCTGATATCACAAGGCCAGTGATTGGTGAGTATCTGTACCCGAGATCACAGACATTGCTAAAGTATCTCAGCTTCCACACCGGGTGTGAGTTTGCCCAAAACGATCAACTTCCAGTCGTTTGCGAAGCGAGATGGAAGGAACCAAGAGCTCCTGTTACACTCCTCCAATCACCCAATGATCGACTATACGGCCACCGAAGATGCAAATCCAACCGAAAAACATCTGAAACACTACATCGCCGTCTACAACCCTGCATCCGGCCAATTACAAGTCACGGACGCGAAGAAAATGTCTATAAGGAGCTCGGTCAGACAAAAAGAGCCAAGTCACGACGAAGGCGACTCTCCCGATATCAAACCAACCACAAACTATTCTTCTCGTGCAGCACTTACACATGCATTCGGCACCAAGAAATCCAAGAAGGCCGTCCAATCAATTGCAGAGAACAGGCTTCTCTCGCAGGGCGCTGACAACCCCAATAGTCCAATATCGAATGCCTTGCTGTCTTCGATGCCAGCAAGAGAAGAGGTGGATAGATTAACGAATTCGCCTACATCGGTCATCCAGGCCAACAAGCCCCTCCCCGTTCCCGACCTTACCACGAGTGACATTACAAAATTCTATCCACTTTCGTCGCTTGTCTTTCCCGCACCAGCTTCAGGCACTCTGAGCAAAATGCCGGTCGAAGAATGGAAGGCTAGTGTTGAAAGAAAGAAGCCTATTTCGTCAAATTCGCGCTTCGTAGCTATCAACAGCACCCATGTCATCAAGGCAGCGATCGCCAACCCAGAGAATATTGATGTTCGCAACACCATGCGGATCCTTCGATACCTGCTCATCCTGATTGAATTGGCCAGACAACTGCCTACATTTCACTCCGACAAGAGACTGCCACCACCGGAGAAGTGGACACTATGGTTCTCTGGCTCAATCCCGCAATCACTCCTGCAGAAGGTTATAGAGAAATTCTGCCCAAATGGTATGGGTCCCTCTAAATACAACATGACACTCCTCCGCACCACAATTCTCGCATTGACATTGCACATTCCACCACCAAGTGGCAATTCCGGAACCGGTATTTTGGCCACTCAACCGTACGACATTCAACAAGATCTCAACCTGACCCCAGAGGATGTCCGAAAATTGTACAGAGAGCTAGGATGTAGATGGGAGTCAGCTACTGATGCTGAGCTGGAGCGGTGGGGATTGAAAAAGCTTAAGAAGACCAAAGAAATGCCTCAGGGTCCAAGATTTGCGAAGTTGAGATTTCCGGTGGAATTTCCCAAGCCGAGCCGGGGCCAGCCTATGCGGAGGTGATGCCGCTCAAAGAAGATTAGCTGTCTATTCGAGATTGATTTCGTTTCAATAGATGTCTCCCACTAATGCCCACAAACCCCATACATAACGGCAGATGTATCCACATGTAATATGATCATACAATTACTGCTAAGACAACCCCCAAAGCAACCGTAAGCCCTAACGTACTTTGCGTCCTCGCCAGGGACTCTCCACTTGTAGTAGCAGTCGTCGTCGCCGCCGCAGACAGCTTTAGCGCAGGCTGGTAGCTTAGGGGTGTAGTACTGTTCAACATTCCGTCCCAGCAATGGTCGGCAAAACACTGTTTGCAAATCTCCGGCACAGCCGTCCCAGTCCTCTCCAGACTGCGGCTTAAGATTGCGCATGCGACACAGGCAGGCCATCCTGCATCTCTAGTTGCGTTCGCCATAGTCGCAGCATTGTATCCATTCTCAATGATGGCATTTCGTTGACTATTGTTGTATTTCAGGTCAAAGGTTGAGACATTGGAGTACGTCATGTAAGGAAAGTTCGGAATGTAGACAACGAGCGGGGCGAGGCCGGTAAGGTTTGAGGTATTGCAGCCGAAGAATGTCGGGCGAGTGTTGAGTTTGAGATTTATGAACGTGTTCTGGTCTGGGATGGCCGGGAAGGCTGTACCGTTCGCGATTCCGCGGACATTTAAGCTGCGCTCGTAAGTGGCAACGAGGGCGGTGCCGTTTGGCCAGTTATATTCCGTGTCTGCGGAGGAGTCGATAGCGAAGATAACATCGACGTGGCGACTAGGTTGGACAAGGGGATGAAGTGGAATATTCTGGAGATCCTCGTCTCCATCGACCATGCTAAGACTTGCGGAGTAGGCAGAGGGGGATGTGGCGTTGTTGTAGTGGAAGAAAGGGTTCGGGCTATAGTCAGCAATGTCTTCGTTGGTATCACCAATTTTGCCGAGGATGCTGTTGAAGGTGGTCTTCAGGAATGATGGAAAGGCAGAGTTATTGACGGTAAGCAGGGCCTCGTTGAAGAGTGAAGACGAAGTGCCCATCACCAAGCCGGCGTTGTCGAAACCTCGCACACACTTCTCACCCTTTGGGAGCACGCCAGCTGAGAAGTTTGAGCCAAGGTACTCCAACGGTGCAAAGCCAAAGGTTGTCGGATCGAATGTTCCAAATTCCCAAGGATTGAATTCGAATACGGTGGTGTTGCTAGAGATGACAATCTCGCCCGGAGCTCGATTATCAGCAACAAGGACAGGCATGGGCATAGCACCGTCTTGGAAGCTCGGGTCCAAGGCAATAGAAGACCAGGTGTAATTCTCTCCGCCGTTAGGAGCATCGATGAGCTGGTTTGCAAGTGCTCGACCCCTAGGGATCTGTCAGCGGATGTCCTACAGTATTTCATGTCTCGAAAACGGATGCCACCAACCAGTAATCCGTGATTGACGTCTCAAAGCCCGCAGCATTCTTCGCAGCCACGGCATCGTAGATGTTATTCCAATAGTCCATCGTGTCCTTAGTCTGGCTACTTGTTCTCTTCGGACCTTCCACGATAGTATTATCGAATGCCCAGACAGATCCAGAGTCTCTCAAAGCCGTTACGGTAGTGAAGTTGTTGATGTATATCGACCCCAGTAGCCATCCTCCTCCACTTAGTCCGGCGAGATATGTCGAGGATTGGAGAAGTCCACCAAGATGTCCCTGGGTTGTGGCACTCTCGGTACGACTGTCAAATGCCTGTAACGCCCCGCCACCATTCATCAACGCTCTATAGCCGCCTCCAGAGACAGCAATTCCGATGTTTGGCATGGCGGATGCATTATTGGCATAGCGAGTAATGTATGCAGCGGCGTCGAAGTCGGTAATGTTCAGTCTACTCAGTAAGTCTTTCATGGGCTGGATGGTATTGTTCCGTCGCTTCGGGAGCCAAGATGTCTCATTCGGGGATAATGTTACAGCACTGCGAATTACTGGTCTATTGCTTCCACAGTCCGCTCCTAGTGGGGTGTATCCATCAGGCGCATTTGGTATGGCTCTTTGGAAGATGCTTTCGAAAGAAGAATAGCCTGTACCCGCAACAGCACCTGAAAAGAACAATGAGTATTGGCGATTCTGCGGATTCTCTGTAATAGTTTACCTTGATATTGGGTTAACACAAGAAAAAGGAGCGCTGCCGCACTGAGCAGCTTCATAGCGGCGTGTAGATCTCTAGGAAGTCCGCAGTGCAGAGCTGGGTTTTCGAAGATTGCGAGATCTTACGTACTGACTGTGGAAGGTTGTGTGAATAGATAAGGCGGCCAAAAGTGAATGCTCCCTTTTATAAGATGACCGTCTTGGGAAGGCAATGTGCGACGGAAAGCTGAGATCTCTGAGAGCGATAAGCCCAGCTCATTGCCATCAATATCACCTAACACATCCTGTCACCGGAATACACGAACATTCCAATGCAACGCGCGGGCTTCAAAACTCATGTTCACCTCTTTAGTTGTAGACCGTGCCGAAAGCTGCGATGGTGCTATCAGCGACCTTCGGACACCGTCGTGCTTCGGGCCAGACTGTATGCCAATACGCGCCGCCTGCGCCACAGCCATATTTGCACATCTAGTCTTAGCACCAAGGCGAGTAGCGCCCCGGTAGCGATTTGACGGTGGTCAATGTGGAGATTTGATGCTTGATGATACTTCCCGACCCCTTATCTTGATTAGGGCTAGCCTAGTTCTCGCTCTTTCGGCCACAAGCATTTCCCAAAAGAGCGAGTCTTGCACAATGTTCGCGGCCTGAGTACGGAAAAAATAAAGGAGAGGGTCTACGCCCTTTTGGTTCATTATTTCTCGCCGTTGCATGGTCATGTTATCCAGGTTCGCCCGGATTTTCGCAATATCTGCCTACGGGGTCCTCTCGGCCATCTATGCTACAAGCTTACTGATAGCCTCGTTGTCTTCTTTGGAAGGCTTCCAGTGTGGTAAAGGATTGTGTTGCTGGCTTTGTATGAAGTTTGTGTTCTCTTGCACACCTCCTGGCTGAGCCGACATATTTGGATTCATGACCTGACCCCAAGTTGGTAGCGTGTGAGCCAATCACAGTGGCGGTTTGGTGTCCAGGTTGGGGGTGACCTCAGGCGGGGCTTTCCTTGAAGTCTGTGTCCCCTTCTTTAAGGCCTTAGAAGGGGTTATGCGTCCACGCGAGGACATGATTGGTTCATCATCGCTGGCACCAATGTGGCGCTCTCCTTGAGCTGAGGCTTCCGCTTCGAGGCTTCGCATAGCATGGTCTACAAGCTTGTCAAACTGAGCACGGGTGATTTCCTTGCGGCCTTGGTCTCTGAGGGTTTGTATAACCTTTTTCTCAACGTCCTCCCTTGTGTAAGTGGGTTGCGTGGCAGGAGAAGGCACAGTTGCTGAAGCACTATGAGATTGTATGTTCTGGATGTAAATAGCTGTCGATGCTTGCGTATAAGCCGAAGGATAACTCTCCTGACCTTGTGGTGCGTGTCTTTGTGGGTCAGGGAGTGAAAATGAATCTAAAGATCTTGTTGGCTCTTCGTATGCTCCCTGAGTCAGGGATTGTTGTCCTCTATCAGCTCTTTCAGGATATGTGTCTGGATATGAAATCTCAGATGTTCGTGACATGTGTCTGCTGTAATCTGGTTGCGAAATCTTCGGTTCGGGGTCATAAGACCTAGGATGTCTTTGGCTGCTGAGTCTGCTGGGTCTGCGGGCCCTGCGGACCCTGCTGACCCTGTTGCGGAACTTTGAAATATTCGTCAAGCAATTTCTCTAGCTGCTGATCAACTATTTGTCTGAAGCGTTCTGTGGAGGCTTCTAGCTTGCCAGCCTTCCTAAGCTCTCTGTCAACTATTTTCTCAGCTTCTCCCTTTGTGAGCAGACATTGGCCCCCCGATGGGTCTGCGGACGTAGGCATGGTGCGGTTGGTTGCTGCTGCTGGTCCATAAGATTCTGAGGTCGCCGGACGATAATTGTAGGCAAGTTTGCCACGTCCAGTATCCACAGTCCCTCCCTGGCGTTGCCACTCGTACGGATCGGACTGGGTTGGCTGTACAGGATATTTTGAGACTGAAACTTCCAGCGTCCGCGCATCGGCTCCATCGTCAAGGCTGCCATCGGCGATTTGTTGTCGCCTCTCCTCAGCTGGGTTGAAGGTATCGAAGTTGATTGCTTGCGGTTCGTGAGATGAAGATAACGGAATGCCAAAGTCCTTCATAGGCTCATGAGCCAGAGAAGAATTATAACCTGGGTTGAGCGAAGTTTCTGGTAATTTTGGACTTTCAATCGACCGTTCCCATCTCAGATCTATCAGCAGCCCACAACCGTTACAGTAGTCCCCGTCTGGTTCTCGTCTCCTCCCACGCGCGTGGCAATGTGGACAAACCTCATGGATCTCATCCACACTATCTTGCTGGTCCTGCACAGGATGGTCTTGTAGCTTGTCTTCGTCATCAGAAGATTCATCTTCGTCCTCCATGTCTTTAGGCAGACATCTGAGAGCGATTTCTTCCATGTGGCGGCCAACATGGGTAGCGAAATTACGCTGTGATTTCCACCCGTCTTGGAAGCATAGTGGACACTTCTGGCTACTTATGGCTTTTGGAACTGATGCCCTAGCGGCGGAAATGATGGCCAATAGCTGACTTCCGCTTGCTCGGTTTTGGTGATCATCTTTCAAATGTTCTATGAACTCATTCTCATCCATGAACTCCTTAGAGCAGTCGTGACATTTGAGGAAGCGATCCACGCGATGTTCAAAGAATTCATGCTCAGACCAGAGCTTCCTAGTGGGAAACGTAATGAGCGCATTTCGACAACCGTCAAAGGTACAGATGTAAGGTTGCAAGTCTTGGAAGACGTGTATCCTGGATTTGATGAGATCATGTACGTAAAGGCTGGGCCGATGAGCTTACTTCCAATCAACCCGATTTTTAATCTTTGCCTGTCTCTGTCCGCAGACGAAACAATCAAAAGAAAGGCCGTTTCCAACCGCATCCGGCGTTGGTGGCACGCGTAGTCTACCCAGGCTTGATTCTGCTTCAGTAGAAACGAAGGAAGAGTGGGAGGCCATAGAAGTCCCCAATCCGGAGTCGTGGAATTTGGAAACAGGTGCAAAAGCCGACTTCGCCACTACTAGCTCCTCATTGTTCTCTGAGGCTTCCTGCTCTTGCTTGTGCATAGATGCTCGGATACGGACGAACCTTTGCCAATTCGCTTCCCCCAGACGCTCGACAAGTGCCTTCGGAGCATTTGTAAATTTGTCATGGACTTGGATGACAAACCGTTTTGCGGATTCGGTGACGTGGAAGGTGTTGCTATTTGGTCCTACTACCGGATCTGCACCGGCTAGATTGCTATCGTTCGCCATGCACTCCAGAGTTGGACTCAGGTCCATAAGACAGGCTATGTGACCAGACATTTTCTTGTCAAACGTAATCCTGGGGTCAACCAACGCGTTTTCAGTGTCGGAGTCCTCACTTCCGTCGGGAACGTCGGCATCTTCTTCAACACCGAGCATCGAATCGACTTTTTCAAGTAGCGTGGCAGCATCTTTGATAAGATCCTTAATATATTTGTCCTCGGGAATGGCTGCGTCGGAGATAGTAATTGAAGCACCTACGACTTTCCTGTCAGTTGAATAACACTGCCAGTAAGACTACTCAGGTAGGATCAGGTAAAACTCATTTTCGACGATAAGGGATGTGTGCGGGTAAAACCAGTAAGGCAGGAAAACAGATATCTGCGTCAAAGATCCTCCGCACCTTTGATAAGCGTTTTGCAAATGTCACGAAAGACTTCAAGGACACAATCACGAATCTCTCTAGATCTCTCGAGGCATGCATCCAGACATCCATGTTCTAAAGAGTCTCCCCACAGCGCTAAGCGACTCAGATTGTTGCGGGTCCGCGCTTGCCACGCCCGCGGTCTGCTGCGGTCATGGTTGAATCGCTTCCATATCTCGCCAAATAGCTGAATAACTGTTTGGTAAAGTGTCGAAGCAAATCCGAGTTCGTGGTCAAGACCTGCTGAGGTGTGGCGAGAGACACTAGCCTTACGATGTTGATCGAGCCACTTGAGCAGCGCTGCACTGGAGGATAGAGCACGCCCCGGCCGGGGCCCCGCTGTTTTCATGCCGCTCATTGCTTGACCCTCGTCCTAAGACCGGTCACGAAACTTGAAGATACATATATGTAGGCAGAAGATCTGCACGATCTTCGCTCATGATGGTGTCTGCCATGCTGGCGTGGGGCGGGGCCAGCTCCTGCATTGTCCAATGAGAAATTGCTGATGCCGAGCCCCCAAACGAGGCTGGGTCAGGCTGGGGCAAAGCGAAGGACTTGCGCGCTGACGGCCTCGTGCATGGGGCCTTCATCTTTTCTGTCAGGATATAGAGCTGCGTATGGTAGACGATGAGCATTGAGGATTTTCGGCAGAGATGACTTTCACAGCCTTTGTCTGACTGGTCGGTTGACTACAGTCGACGGAGAACCACCACAGTATCTGACCTACGATGGCCGAGGCTTTGAGTTTCGCTCTTGCAGTGTTTCCTTTGCTCATATCTGCAGCCGAACACTATGCAGAAGTTGCTTTGGCTTTCCGAAGATATCGTCGCTTCACAACCGAGGCTGCTACGTTTGCCTCAATGCTTGGAATACAACGGGCAATATTCCGAGCGGCCAACAAGTCACTACTTGAGCGCGTCGTTGGAAGGGAGCAAGCCGCTGACATGTTAGACAATTCTCAACATCCTGGTTGGGGAGACAAGGCGGCTGAAGATTCTTTCATCGCTCAGTTAGGGGATCTTCACGAAGCAGTTCTAGACTCGATGAGACTGATCAGGTACGAGTTGGAAGCCTTGGGAAAAGTTAATGAGAAATTTGAGGCCTTGATAGTCGGAAAACAAGAGGTAACGCCCTTTGTTTTCAAGACTCAATATATTTCTACACCGAAGCGCCTCGTAGCCTTGTTGGCGCTGGCTTCTTCTACGTCCAACAGTTTGCTGATCGCACCTAGGATGAGAGAATCGACGCCAGACAATGGTGCCGTCGAATAGGCAGAAAAATCAAATTCGCCTTTTCCGAGTCGCATCTCGAAGAGAAGATTACTCGCATTAGACAGCTCACCGAAGATTTCCGAACCCTTGTCAGCCAGACAGCTGCGCTGTCTCAAGAGAGACGGCCGGACTTGAAACGGCAAGGATCGTCAGCAAGGCAAATGGAAAAGTTTGCACTGGTCAAGACAGCAGCCAGGAATCTGTACGAAGCGCTTGGAACTGCCTGTACGAAACATACCGAGCATCAAGCGCATTTCAGTCTTCAACCGGTCTGGCAGGGGCAAGACCCCCACGTCCGATTCAGCATCGCCTTCCGGCATCTCACCGTCAACCACCTATCCGGTGATCGGCCAATGTGGTTTCAGGTTGAGTCCGTCGTTACTGGCTCTATTCACAAAGCCCTTCCAAATGTCACCCGGCATGCGACCCCTACTTTGCAATCTCTGAAACGCCCTCGAGAATCATCCCCGGCCACTAGAGAGAAAACACTGGAAAAGCGCACAAAGAAGTCTGTTCGATTTCGGTCAGTAAGCCCTCCTATCCCAACGACCGTGGAGTCAATTGCGCCGACATTGCAAAACCTCTGTGTGCACAACAATTTCTGCAATCAACTACAGAATTTCTTGACCCGAGCTGATCTCAAGCTTGGACCAAATTGCTGCATTGGGTTTCTCGAGCACTCCCCAGAATCAAAGCATCTCGTGTACCTCGATAGTAGGGCACAGTCGGTATCGTGTGGCCCTAGTAGCAATACTGTGTCTTTAATGGAGCTTTTTGCCGTACTCCAGAAACAGAGACTCGCTTCCGGAGCGGCGTTCTCGCCCTTTGATCGTGTACGACTGGCAAAGCAGCTTGCGACTGCAGTCTTACAATTTCATGCCACGCCATGGCTGAAAGGTTCTTGGCGCAGCAGTGACATTTATCTCTACGGCGTAGACTATTCCAGCTTTCATGAAATATCCAGTACCAACGAGCCATATCTCAATGTGTCGGTCAAAGGTCCTCACGGGCCCGCCTCTAGGTCCTCCACGTTGCCAAGCCGAACACTTGTGCGTAACTCATTGCTGTTCGGCTTAGGTGTCATGCTTCTGGAACTTGCACACGAAGCGCCATTACGATCGCTTCAGAGAGACGGTGACGTGGATGCAAATGACCAGAACACGGAATACTTCACGGCGGATCGAGTGCGGATGTCCACTTCTAAAACATTGGGGTCCAGGTATGCTGAAGCAGCACGAAAGTGCATACAGTGCGACTTTGGACGTGGCAGTGATCTCAATGATCCCGCGCTCCAGGAATGCTTTTATCGGGACGTTGTTTGTGAGCTTGAAGAATCAGAAAGGAAGCTGAGAGAATTGGACCTCGGCAGTTGAGCTCCATAGCTAGAAAGAATATTTCTGCGGCATCAAACCGAAGAAATGGATCTAGCCAATGTTGTGCTTACAGGAATCCTCTGGCGGAGAACTGGGATGTGGAGAATACCCCGAAGTGGGCTCATGTGGTTCAACGTAAGTGCCTCGCATGTGGATGGATCAGTGCCATGGATACTGACAAAACTTTGGACATAGGTAATATGGGCAAGCATCTTCCAGTAGAGCGGGACCCCAAAATATAAGGTGACTTTCGACTCTTTCGTTGTGGAAGTGGTCTATCATACACGGGATAACCCGTCTGAGTGTCTCAGTCTTCTCCTAATGATTGCAAATTGAGTGCTATCAAAAGACAAATGTCCTACCAGCACAACAATCAGTTTGAGATAGGGGTACGACACAGGCGAAGCGCATGGTAAAATTATGGGAGAGAGGAGGATAAACGGAGCTACGTTGAAAATCCTCTTAACGACCAATTGGCCAGTGTGCGAGCTTCTGAATTGTCATGCCATGCTATTCCTCATTCAATGCCAGTATTTATAAGTCCCTGAGACATGAGTCCATCCATCATTCAGCGCTTGGACGACTTCGTCGGGCAGCGGCCCTTTCTCGAGGTCCACCAAGTTCTCCTCAAGCTGCTTAGTGCTAGAAGCACCAACGATCACGGCGTCTTTAAGCTCTTTCTTCAAGACAGAGTGATGAACCATCCATCTTAGACCGCACTCCGCCTCGGTAAGACCGTGCTTCTTCGCCACTGGGCGGAGCATTTCGAGGGCGTCGAAGTAGCGATCGTTCATATATCGGCCTTGGTGGAGCTTGCCCTGGAGCCTACTAGGGTCGAAGCGAGAGCCGGGTTCGTATTCCTCTTGATTTCGTTGATATTTTGATGTGAGGAATCCTCCGGCCAGAGGTTGAAAAGCGTACAGGCTAATCCCGTAGTGGCGGAGACAGGGAATGAGTTCAGCTTCAACGGAGCGTTGGAATGCATTATAGAGACCCTGAAAGACGGTTGGCTTAATCCAGCCATTCTTTTCGCAAATCTCGCACATCTTGGCCACTTCCCAGGATTGAAAATTGGATATACCAAAACGAGCGAAGTAGCCTTCCCGATGGAGTTTGTCGAGTTCGCTAAGGGTATCCTCAATGGGCGTGCTTCTATCTGGGCCATGCAGATAAAACATATCAATCTTGTCGGCTTGCAGCGCTGTCAAGCTGGCCATGAGTCCGGCGCGAACGTCCTTTGGTTCAAGTGACCATTCCTCGGTTGTAAGCCAGCCCATTCCCTTGCCCTTTGTGGGGTAGAGCTTAGTGTCCATGACGATGCCACGCTTTTGCCAGTTTGCCTCTGCAAGACGTTCTTCTGTTGAGCCACCACCATAACTGCGAGCGGAGTCGACTTCTGAGTGACCATGTTTTTGAAAAGTGTCAAGAAGGGCGTTAGTGTCTTCAATTGATGTGACGCGGATGCCTTCTCTACCTAATGAAAGAAAAATTTAGTTCCATACTTGATACTGAAATCAGCGATGAGGGTAAACTTGCCAGGCTTGCCTATGGTCATGGAACCAAAAATGACAGGTATGGCGGTTCTCGGTGAACCCATGTTTGCGAATGTTCTGCTAAGATTTGATAGCGTTCGAGCTGAAGAAATACTAGCAATATTGAATGTTGGCAACAGCTGGTCATGACGAAGGCACAAATATACCAATGCCCACCCGGCCTTTGGAGTTAGGCTGCAAGTGGAAGCGACATGTTCGATCTTTAAATCCGCCCGCCGCCGACGTTTTGCCGGCAGCCGATGAGTCGCCGTCGCCACATGATTGGCTGTCAGTTGAGCTCGGCGACTTGCAGAGAAGAGTCGTGTAAAATCTCGGGGAAACATATTCCTGAGGAAAAGAGTATAGGGTCCAGAGCAATCTATTAGCGATAGTCCGAGATGATTTGTTTGTGATGCTGGTGTACCCTTTCGTCGAAGATTCACCAGTCTTCGACCGAGGGGGGAGCAGTGATTGAGGTTCGGGTGTTGCTTCGGAGCTCTATATCTTCTATCAGTGCCGGTTGACGCCATCTGGGATAGGCTGTTGCAAGATGGTAGGATAGCAGGAGACTTACAATCCGCATCCTCTGTAATATCCACGCCTTCGGCAGAAGGGCTTCATGTTCAGACGGATGGCAGCTGTTCTCCAACAATTCTTCTCCACACACACTTTCCCCCACAACTCTCCAAAACGGGGAGCTGTTCCAACTTCGCAAGCTTATCCTTCACCGCGGTAAGTACAGTAGCCACCGAGAATCTGTGCTGAGAGATTACCGGTGAGGGACATTCTCTCTTCTGGAGGCTAGTTAGTACGATCGGCATAACTGACGGCAACGAGCGGAGGTGGTTTTGTATCCATCAAGAGAAAGGTCTAGCAGGGCGACACCATTACGCTCAAATTAACAACGGAACGCATTCTGAATCCATATGCTATATTTACTATGCAACAGGTTACACAATCGAATGGCCGAGTGAGGCTGAACAGCCCTATGGCCAGAAGCAACAGGATGGTGTAAAGGACCCCAACCGTAGCACCGTCCCTTTTCCATGCCACGCTTCCGAATAACGCCAACATCGTAAGCATATGCCAACAACCAACATATCAAGAACGCTTCCCAAACGATGTATCCAGTCTGTCCAGTGAAACCTCTCTATTTGGCGCCATTCACTTGAAGAGGTTTGTTCTCTTTCCCAAGACCATTAGCGGCTCCAGGCCTTTCTTGCTTGTCGTTATCTATCATCCTCTCCATGAAGCTGATGTAGTCATATTTCGGTAAGTGGCGATCAGCCTCTAGGTCCGGTCCACTATGTATAGGCATGGTACAAAGCAGGTCCTCTATAAGCTCGTCTGGAATAAGCGAGTGGCGGAGGTCCATTTCAGTCACATACGGCTGGTAAAGTATTAGTACAGAATCATGCAATGGCGAAAAAATGGGCGACATATTACCTTGCCATCCGCAACCTCTCTGAACGACTGGAAGACCTGCTCTGCATCGTTCTGGTCCTCTGTCACTGATACCATAAACCGGATGAACTGTTCGAATCCCACGCCATCTCTCTCTCGCTGTCGTCGTACCCCAAGCGTAGTCTGCTCTGTCAATCCAGAGCAACAAACCTCAACATATTTATCATGCATCTCTTCCTCATCATAGACGAGTCCCAAACTTGCAAGGGCAGCACTGAAGTCTAACTCCTGCAGGGCATTCGAACCGTCTCGGTCAAAATGGCGGAAAACAGACTCGAATTCTTCCAGCTGGATAGGTGTCAGATTCGTCATATTGCGCGCAACCATTTGGTTCTCCAGAAATGAGAGTTTCTTCGACACACTGGTCTTGACCAGACTGAGCTCATAGCAGAGCTCATCGTAAGTGTAAGTGGTAAAGTCGTTCTCTTCGATGTTAGCATTTTGACATGCTTCATCGAGAGAAGCAATACCCTCAAGGTAAGCGTCTAAGGGTGGCAGATTAGATCTCAACCGCTGGACATGCCGAAGTTGATCATCGACATCGCCTTCCAATCCGGAAATGGCAAGCGAGAGGGTGTTGAGTGTCAGAGCGAAGTCGTTGGCTTTGTCCGCAAATGAGCGTCTTAGCGCGTTCTTAATGTCCCGTATGGTTTCGTTGATCAATCTGCTTCGGGCACGCTCCTCTTGGGTCAAGGCAGCCCACTGTTGGTCGAGCACCTCCAGGCGGAGTTCTGATGGCGGTTCGTAAGGTCTCAAACGGTAAGTGGCAAGCTTGGTCTTGATGTTCCCTAACAAGGCTGCGAGATCTGACTTTTCCGCTCCCCACGTTCGTTTCTGGCTGGTCTTGTATGCTGCAAATGCAGTCGCCTGAGCCTTAGCATCCGCATATGTTCCTTCGAACTTTGATTCGCGCCACATCTGTCGTTGCTGCACGATGTGTTGTAGCAGTGCTCGCATACGCTTCTCATAGGCAGACTCCATATCCCAGGCTCCCTGCATGTTTGTGACAAACTTTTCGACTCTTCGCCCTGCATTCTCCACCCGCTCCATGGCACTGAAAGCGTGGAACCAGTAGGCGATGTACGTCATAAGGGAGCGTTCGTCCGGGCGGGGGACATCCACAACATCCTCGACGTCTAGTAGGTCTGGGATTCCAATCTCTTTACTGGCAATGTCGAACGCGAGCTGCATATTTCCCCGGTGATCTGATTTGTCAAGCGAGTCATAGTCGATCAGGTCTGGTCGATGTATATCCAGCAAAGCGCAGAATGCTAGCCCATCATTCCATGAGCTGGAGAAATCTCTCACATCGACATCCTCGTAGCAGGCTGTTTTGCGTTGACACCAAAGGAGCAGACCTTCCTTTGCTGTCATGCCCTCTTGGTTGATATCCGAGATGGTGAATCGTAGAATAAGGGTCCATATCAGTCCAAGTATGATCTTTCTGTTCCCATCCACCACATCCTCAGCGCCGATATTTGTCATCTGTATGCCTCTGCTTTTGATGTACTCCAACGACTTGTTGACATTCTCAAATTTCTGTACGCGGAGCTTCGGACTGGAGGCATAACGGCCCAGGGATTCATTGCTGAGGACTTCGAGGAGATGGATGAGTATGATGCCGTCCGACAGATCGCTCACCAGAGATTTAACGGCAACAGAGCGGTTGATGACCTTGCTATTGAGCCTGCAGAGTACCACTAAATCAGCATCTCAAATCAAAGCGCTTTACTCTTCTGTAGGCTCACCATTTTGTGAAGGTCTTCTCCTGTACATTAATCCATTGCTTCTCAAGCAGCGCCATGGCTGCAGCTAGTGGTGGGAGAACCAGTCAATTGTAGTCGTTTCGAAGACAGTGCGTAAGACATAGACGAGAGCGATAGGGTTCCGGAATGAACGTTGCCGAAGTATCTTCAGCATTAATAGCCAGCGCGTAGTTGTGATTACGCTGTGTTGAATTTGGAGCTGGCTCCCGCACTTTTCAGTGGAGTAAACAAATGCTTTCTTGCGGCCAACAACCCCGGTACCCCTCATTGCAGGGGGGACCCCTAACGGCGATCTTGGGGGATTTCAGTTCCGCCAAATTGACCATTTGCACTCGAACCGCATTCTTCCTCAGAAGTTGCTCGAATCTTGAGCATGTATTTTCGTCCACGAGCAAAGACCTACGATGTAGGTAAGTCGTTACCAATACGCTTCGGGAAAACTGATGGTCGCCACTTTCCTTTCTCTCAATGATCGAGCGAATGGTCAAGAGACGATGCGAGAACAACCATATGAAGTATGATTTCCACCTTGCTGCACAGTGCCTCGGGCCTTGGGTGGATTCTGTTACGGTTCAATGTCGAATTCAGGGTTCTCGTAAAACATGTGCTCCATTAGCTATTCGAAAGGCAGCCGGACGCTTCCCATATCAATTTCTAGCACTGGACCGCTAGAAAATGATCCCTTAACGGCTATATCAGACAACGCATGGCCCAGGTCGATCAACCTCAGTTGCAGGCAATAATACGCATGTGCAAATCGAGGTATGGTGGGGGAAAATAGATGCAAACAGCGAATCTCAGAACCATGATCCATTCCGCTCCGTCACTCTTTCATTAGAAGGACGCCTGCTTTTGTGAGACGATTTCTTGACCACTTGAAGCACTGTTCTATCACTGTTTAAACTACTCCTCGATGTTCTCCTTATTCTCGATCAGCACCTGTACAATCTCTCCGTGGTTCTCCCTGAGTGGCCAATCAACGCTGTGTATCCTTTTTTTTACCCCTTGGGCTTCGTTGATACGACCGGCATCGAACTTCATGTTGATCGTGCACGATACTTGTGTGAAATTATCTTTACCATGCGATTTCTCCGTCCCTGCACTTGCGAGAGCCTCCAATGTCTAATTAAGGTCGCCGATAATGCCATTAAGGGAATTCCGTGGCTTGTAATTCTCCTCAGATACAATGATTGCCGATTGAACCTCAGCTAGACTGAAAGGGTTCGCCACACTGTCGAATATCATAAGCCCTTGAAGTCACCTACCTCAGTCGTAAGCTTCTTAAGGGATTCATCGATCTTATCCATTACTTCAGCAAACTTCTCAACGGCCACTGGAACATGGATGCAACAATGCGTAAATATCAGAAGCTATGTTAACATATCGTGAGAAGTATTGGCCGAGTGGAACCAGGATGACGCTCTTGGTAGAGGTCAAGGGGGAGGTTGGGAACAGTTCAAGAGAAGGGCGGCTGGTAAATTGCTGAAGCCAGGTCAGATGGTAGAAGTCCCAGCAATAAGAAGCGTCTCATTCGAGCAAGGTCTCTTCAAGTAAACAAATGGGGCGTTAAGCGCAGATTACCCAGAAAATCCATCAGCTCCTGGAAACCTCTCAATGGCCAGAACAGATACCCAAGATGCGTGGTTGTCTCCTCTCCGGGGCGCAAGGGCTCTGGCCAGCGAAGGGCTGCCTGACGCTAAAATCCCTCCCCATCTGCATGTGGGCTAAATGAAGGAAGGATCCGTGAGTAGGGCAATCATGGGCCAGTAGTATTCGAGATAGCAACTGCGACAGGAAAAGCAATGCATCCCAGTGAGCTCGAGCCACCATTATTGGCTCTCAAGAGATCCGTCCCTACAATAGGCCCATGCACCCGCATCTAAAGCCGACCCAAGCAGAACTTGAAGTCCCGACGTGGGCGACTTTGCGTTTCTAGTTGGTCAGTATTGCACCTGCTAGACGTGCCGTTCCGCTTCGCATGAACAGCCTTGCTGCTTTCACACCCTTCACAAGACACCAACCATAAACGTTCGGCGGATCATATGATTCAATCTTCGGATCAATTCAGCGCACAATTTCTCCCCGTCGTTTCTTTGCTGCTCACAAACGTGTACTCCAACCCCAAGAAAGGAGAGTAAGGTTGTCATACAACCGCTTGGTTAGGCAGCTCCTACACCCAACTTTCTCCAACCGCTGCTGTGATCCTATTTCTGCATACAATATACTGATATTAGGTTTCCGGGGCTCTCCTCTTTCACAACTATCGCATTTGGTGACGGGCTTATCCAGGCCCATGGATAAGCCCATCGAAGCCCCAAACCCAAACCACCGCATGACTCATTCTGCTCTAAGGTACTCACACCTGAGATGTGGGTCATTCCGCACGAATCCCACACCATATATGTGCATTGAAGCTGTTTTTATCACCACTCATGTTTCTGAGTTTAAATCATGATCAATTCATCTTCGATTTCTCATCAAGAAAGAAAATAGTCTAGAGTGGGCTCTTTTCGCCATGTCTTCCTCCAACCGAGTGGATTTCTTGAGGTCCAATAGGGCTTTATCAGAGCTCGACTTCTTCAATCTCCTTCAAAAGACGGGAAAATACAAGAAGAGATCGGAAATTACCCATGACACTGTTCATAAACCCCTTCTATCTCAGCTACCTGTCACCCAGATCCGATGTCTTCTCCTAGGTAGCTCCATGCTCGAACGATTCATCACCACTGGCAAGCATACAAAGCTTGGACAACTCGCATTCCCGAACCTCCTGAATGCCGGCGTGGGTGGCGACCGAATACAGAATGTGGTGTACCGCCTCGGAACCAAAGACCTCTTCTCAGGATTGAAGCAGCGCGGAGTCAAATTTGCCATCCTTAACATGGGCACAAACAATCTACGACGAAATCGGGGTCTTACGGGAGGAGAAATTGAGGAATACGCAATGGTCTTGGAAGCTTTGACTCGGGCAGCGCCGGACATCGTGGTGTTTGTAACTGGTATCATGCCGCGGGCAGACATTGGCAGCAACTTTGTAAATCAGAGTAACACGGATCTTCGACAGCTAGTGCAAGATTTCAATGCGATTGGGGAGTCTACTCAAGGTATGCCTTGCCTCAATAGTCCCCACATCCCGATGCTATTGTACAAGCGAAATACGCTGGCGGTCATGCTTACAAACCTTTCCAGTTCACTATGTTCCACCAAGTCCCGGCATCAACCTGGACAAGCTTGTCGACCACGTTCATCTGAACGAAGAGGGCTATTCGCTATTTGCACAGTCACTGTTGGAGAAGATGGATGAACTAGGGCTTGAATTATGAAGTTAGGGCCAAAGTCTGCGGCGATGAGGTCGTTGAGCACGTTTTTGGCTTATTGGCACAACAAGAGCCGACCATCTCACAGTCGCTCTTCCTTGAGCAGAAGACATCGTACTGGATGTGTCTGTGGCATCGGCGGATTCATTGAGCTGGAAGACTCGAACTAGATTACCCACTGTTGTAGACGGCAACCTCTTTACTTTCACCTCATGCACGTAATATCTTTGGATGATTTCAATGACCTTTGTTAATTGCTCTTCTTAACACCGTAGCCGTCAAGCAAATAACGGAAGGAAATTTTCAAGAAACCAGCAGTTACGCCAAAGTGCTTGGCGCCGTTCTTGACAGGCTGAGAGCCTCTTGTTCCTGCAGATCAAAAGAAGTAGTTGCAGATCTTCGGTATTGTCGCATTGCTAATAGAAGTCTACAGTCGAAAACAAGTTCGACTTCCACTCTAATTCCTACTCCTACTCCTAATCGACCTGGTGTCTTTGCTACAGGCCTCAGGCTATCGAAAGCTATTCTCCACAGTAAACTCCAAAATTCAACAGCTTCACCTCCCAAAACGCCCTCTCCTTGCTTATTAACTTACCGATCTCACCTCTCATACGATTAACATGGCTCCTGTATGCTCTCTCCTAAGTGCCTGACTCTCCTTACAGTCCTTACTGACCTTCTTCCCCCCCAGGTCAAATACCTCCTGTTCGACTGTGACAACACTCTTGTTCTCTCCGAAGAGCTTGCCTTCGAAGCATGCGCCGATCTCGCCAATCAGATCCTTGCGAAACAGGGAGTCACTGACCGCTACACTGGGGATCAGCTCATCGTCGACTTTGTTGGCCAGAACTTTCGTGGTATGATGATGTCCCTGCAGAAGAAATACAACTTCAAGCTGCCTCAAGAAGAGCTTGAGCGCTATGTGAAGGATGAGGAGAACGCAGTCATTGAGAAGCTCGAGGATAAAGCGAGCCCATGTGAGGGTGTGATGGACATTCTGAAGAAGTTGCATGACGAGAAAAAATACGGTATGGCTGTCGTCTCTTCATCAGCACTCAGACGGGTCCGTGCCAGCATCATCAAGGCCGCTCAAAACGACTTCATCCCGCACAACTATGTCTTTAGTGCCGCCACCAGCTTGGAGAAACCCACCACGAAGCCTGACCCAGCCATCTATCTTCACGCCTGCAAAGTCATCGGTGTCAGGCCTGAAGAATGCGTAGCTGTTGAGGACAGCAAGTCGGGCGCTACAGCTGCCTTCCGTGCAGGCATTCCGTGCATCGCTTACGTCGGCTGTTACCACAGTGGGAAGAAGCAGAAGGAAGTTGCTGAAGTCTTGACCGGTCCGGGGGTCGAGTGCAAGAATGTTATGTGGCACTGGTCCGAGTTTGACAAGTGCTTGGCAGAGATCGAAGCTATGTAAGCGGGACTGAGGTTGATTGCAAGCGACTTATGCATGTCAGTGAGGGATGAGAGATAAAGTAAGAGAGTATGACTTACGTGAACTCCTCTTTTGATGACAGA
>Ga0335072_10000091_pt1 | contig 180186 bp, 179 predicted proteins | sample Lox_Sample_21_FD_206725 | JGI IMG/M metagenome (GOLD analysis project Ga0335072, IMG submission 206725) | Soil microbial communities from Loxahatchee National Wildlife Refuge, Florida, United States - Lox_Sample_2.1 | ecosystem: Environmental > Terrestrial > Soil > Wetlands | place: USA... | reverse complement strand
AGCACCGCCACCACCGTCGGAGAATGGTGCGGCTCCAGCTCTTAGCTTCGCCGCTCGAACCAGCATCAAGAGGGACTGGGACCCCAAAGTCGAAGAGCTGACCAGCAAGTTCAAGGAGATGCTGAAGATCGACATCAAACTGAACCCCAACTTTGAGTCCAACTTCGCAATTCTGAAGAAGAATGCGGGAGTAAAGGCAGTCGGTCTCCGTGAGGACTGGGAAGCCCGCATCGGAAGCTTTTTCCTGTCGTATTTCGAAGGTCTTCACTATCAGATGGAATGGAAGAAGTTTGGCGAGGATGACATGCTGCAAGAGGGCTTCGAGGAGGCTGTTCCCAAGCATGAGATTCAGCTCCTCATCGTTGAAAAGCTTGAGACTGGAAAGAGTAACTACAACGAATGCGTCATCAAGGATGGTGTCTTCACCCTTCAGACTCAGCCCAAGACCTGGGATTCCAACATCAATGATGCTGGACAGTATATCATTGAAACGCTTTGAGCGCCATTTGCTCGGCATCTAACTGACGGCGATGAGGAAGAACGAAGTGATGAGGCGAATGAGAGGAATGAGTCGATAAGATGAAAACGTAGTAAAGTGTGTTCATAAAGAAAACTCAATTTATCCATTCCTCTTTAAACAATATGGCAGATTGACTCCCATTTCGGTGGTTTGTTACGCTCCATTCTCTTTAACGCCCAACGCAAAACTTGAATTAGCATGGGCTGCGGTCTATCAGACGGTTCAGACCCTCTTCTTCTTCTCGAAGCTCGGAGCGGGACGACGTCTGGTTCGAAGGAAACCTAGGCTGCGGAAGGGCTTTTGACAAGTCCCACAGATGTAGCCGATTCGATCTAGCTCTTCGCGGACAACGACCATCCACCGTAAAACTGCTTTCGTTTAGCGAAAAGACTCTTATGAGATGGAGGATGTGACGTAGGACTAGAGCCTGTGCTGGCGCGCGCATTGAGTACCGTATTTCGTCTTACGTACCGGGCCCGATCCTCTCCACCGTCTCCCAACGAAACTTGGGATATCAGGCACAATGACTATTGCCAAAAAATCTCATCTTCAGCAGGATCGAATTGAAACTTAATTTTCGTTCTCGAAAGTGCTATCAAAGTGTACCTCACAAATGCCACGGCTATGTTTTGCGACAATGGTTTTCGCATAACTTGGCCGAGGCGGATCCACGTCAATTACATGCTGAATTTTGGCAATTGCTTTCTCCCCTACTTCGTGCTCCAATCTTAAATGTTCGTAAAACGCTTCCTGTAATGAAAAGCTGGGTCGTTGAGACATGCAGCCACATTGATCCAGAATGCATTGTATTTCAACCAGCTCGGCTGTTTTAGCTTTGCCTTTGCCTTTCCCGATCCCTTTCCAATGACAGTATTTCTCCTCCTTCTTCAAGGATTTTTCGGCCCTGCTTTCCATCAATTGGCGACGAGAGTCGTTCAGACGGGCGACCCAATTTGGAAGAGCTAAGCCTTCGTCAGTGCAGTCACGCTTCCTCTTCCGCTGTCGACCGCCATCGAAAATCGAATCTTGTGTCAGGAGGTTGGTTTCTTCGCAGAGCTGGTGCCAAGGCCTTAAATGCTTAACAAGGAACGTCCTAAAGTCCGTTATAGCCCATAGATGGATTTGGTCAACAAGCGACAGAAGTTCCCAAGCTCTTCTTTCGGAGGTAACACGGCCACTCCATATTCTTTGGAAGACCTATGAGATATATTAGTTGTTATTAGATAGGCCGATTGATTGTGTTTTCCCACTTACATATACGGTCTTGCTCATGCCACTCTCTCCCGCAAACTCCTCTGGCTGTCGCGATCGTCGATAGCCAACTAAGATGTGCCAATGAGCACCGTATGATGTCAATACAAAGACTTGGTTCTGGTGGCTGGTTTCTGTTTCGTAGGCTCTGGCTGAATTTGCTGGGCCCGGCGTACGACTGAGGTTATCGAGTAGGTCGAGGTAAGCAGATCCTGCATTGCAGCCTTGGTGGCGTGCTTCACGACAATCTCCGCTCCAACCTTTGGCCTCATAGACTGCGAACGGAAAATTAGGTTAATTCCGCTCAAGCTGGGGTCTGAAATCAATCCACATTTAGGATGCAGAGCCAGCTTTTCCAGACCCTCTTTGTCCAGGTCCTTGGTAAAGAACGATTGTAGGCTTTGGGTCCCAACCAAAAATGGCGCGAGTCCGGACGTAGTATCGGGTGTACGTTTGCTGTAAGGACTGCCTCTCCAGTAAGTGTGCAGGTTCTTGGACAAGTCTCCGCAAGGTCCAAGTAGTACGCAAGCTTGTCTCTATAGTTTCGTAAATATGAGTCTCTTCCCGAAGTGCGTGATAGAACCTACATTTCCAAGCACGAGTCTTCTCGCATGTTTCCAAAAACGTCAGACCATGCATCTGCTTCCCAAACGTATTCGTTCTTCCGTCGGCTCTCGGTTCTTCTACTATGTTTCACAAGCTGTTTAACCCGACGCCTTCGATGTTGCTCATTGGAGGTATCCCAGTCTATCCCTTCCAAGGAGGGAATCCAGACCTTGTGGCCACAGGTGACTAAGTTATGCGAGAAATCGTCGTAGTAGTAGATACCTCGAGCATTGAGGGCGAAATCTGTGCTCCGGAGAATAGCAGACTTACCGGATACGTCACTCCCGGCTCAAGAAATCTAATAGTCGTTAGGCATACCAAAAGAGATATCGAATTTCTAAACCTACGGGCCATCATCTGCATAAAATCGATTGACATGCTTCTCCGCGTCCCTCGCGCTCATGTATCGAACCCTCTCCATATCAAACGAGCGCAGCTTCGAGAATACCTCCACAACCTTCGCGTTCTCCATGTCCTCTCTAGAGAGACGATGTAGCTCCTTAGTTGTCCTGTTGTGTTCCTCCATCTGCGCCTCCCTGGTCGACTTTGAGAGACTCTCCATCTTGACGACCCGACGCGAACTCATTGTCGAACGGGCAAAGTAACGAGGTCGATCTTTGAATATTTTCAGTGGAAGTGTGAAAGTGAAGAAGTATTCGCGGATCACAGGTCTAGAGAAGTGCTCATCGCAGTGCTGGAAGATATGAAAGGGGTTGGTCTCTTTAATAGAACGTACCTACCACAAAGCATAAACGCGAGTTTCTCCGAAAGTCTCATTTTTCCTGAAGTCTTTTTCTCGTAAACTAGGCGGCCGCGCCACTTTGTCGCGGTACCAACGACCACCTCAGGTAACAAGTAATGCGGTCGAAAGCCTTGCGGGATTGCCTTATATCTTAACAACGCCGTACCTCTGTATCGTACTCTGTAAGGTACATGCAGTTGCATCTCGGCGTGTTACGGGAGCGGGAACCCTGCCGGAGGCCCACAGGCCAATAAGACCGAAGGAGGATTGCCAAAAGAGACTATACATGTAAGTAACTAGCTGCAATCAGAGGGTCAGACATTACTTGCGACAATCTCTCTCTCTTTCTCTTGTGTACTTAATAGGTAGTTGATTCCACATGCGACTATTAAAGCCATACGTTATTACAGAATTGCGTGAGCTTAGAAATGAAAGCAGACTTTGGACTTGTGAGATACGATACGCTGACGAAGCTTCAACGTTGGACGAGAGTCGATCGTTGGACAATCCAAACTGCGTGAAGAAACACGTGATCAATGGGCAGTCGGAAAAAGTCACCCACTTCAAGTCTTCCGCATGAGATTCCGATTGCAACACGCCCAATTTGGGCTCTTACCAGGAAGCTAAAGACGTTTAAAATGAGCCGCAAGCGCGGCTTCACCATGCAGCTTAATATTTTGACCTGACTATCCTCAGTAGCGCTTCCGCTTACCCAGAAACCCTCGGCTTTAATCGCGTCGGACCGTCCTTTACCGCGTAACTTTATTCATATTTTGTCAATACTCAAAGCTTCACATTAGCAAGATCATCTCATAATTTCAACAATGAGGTCAATAAGGAGCCTGACGGCGGTGCCGCTGAGACAATCTACGCACATTCGTAGGTCGCCTGGAAAAAGATGGTTTTCGAACTCGCCAGCTCCGCAAGCATCATACGGCTTCGTCGGATTGGGTCAAATGGGTGAGTTCGGTTCTCTGCGACCCAGTGAGAGCCATTGCTGATTATATGAAGGATACCGAATGGCCAAAAATCTTCGACAGAAGCTCCCTAGCGATGATACACTCATTGTTGAGGACATCAACAAGGATGCTAGTCGGAAGTTTGCAGATGAACTAAAATCATTCCAAGTAGTTGTCGCGGACTCTCCACGTGAGGTAGCTGAGAAGGCGGTATGTAAAATTTCCTTTCGATGGACATACTGTATTATGATGAATTTATTTCCTAGAGAAATGATCTAAGTTGAGAGTTGTTCGCAACTCTTTTTGTGATTTGAACCAATCAAAGCCAATCCTCTGAGCCTGTTGCATTGAATCCATTGTCATAACCTTATCTTAGCTATGGATGACAATATCGCTGACAAGTTCCAAGGAAACCATTATCACCGCGCTACCGGAGCCACAGCATGTCAAAGCCGTGTACAAAGCAATGTTAGAACCCGCAACACTTCTCAAAGATGGTGTCGCTCAGCCTCGTCTCTTCATCGACAGCTCCACCATCGACCCAATGACCTCTGGCGAAGTCTCTAACTCATGTGTCTCGAGCGCGCAGGGCCAGTTCATCGATGCGCCAATGTCTGGCGGAGTCGTAGGTGCCGAAGCTGGAACACTCACCTTCATGATCGGCTGTGCTCCGGAACTCGTGGACCGCGTCACCCAGATCCTCTCTATGATGGGCAGGAGGGTGTTGCATATGGGCGACCAAGGCGCAGGTCTAAAGGCCAAGCTCGCTAACAATTACCTTCTTGCTCTAAACAACATTGCTACTGCTGAGGCCATGAATATGGGTATCCAATGGGGCCTGGACCCCAAGGCGTTAGCCGGCATGATTAACATCAGCACTGGACGATGCTGGCCGAGTGAAATCAACAACCCCGTGCCTGGCGTTATCGAAGGTGCTCCATCAGGACGGGATTATGCAGGAGGGTTTGGAGTCAGTCTGATGAACAAAGACTTGAAGCTAGCCTTGAAGAGCGCGGACGAGTTTGGAGTCAAGCTTGTTATGGGACCAGTTGCGAAGGGGTTGTATGACGAAGTGGAGAAAGACGCCCAGTGCAAGGGCAAGGATTTCTCAGTTGTATATAGGTACCTTGGAGGCAAGGAATAGCAAACCCTCGACATTCGACGCATGATTTGGCGCTCGGTTTGGATCAATTCGCCAATTATCCTTTACCTTTTTGCTGATGCACTGTCTTTGCCGCTCGGCGGAATTCGACGACATTTAAACTTGCATTCCGGGACGCCACTACTCGTATTGTGACCCCCACAGTGCTTCGCATTGTTCTCACCCCCAAGCTTTGAAGAATCATGGTTTCGTATTCACTTAAGCCCCAGCTGTACCCGAATAACGGCTGTGCTCTCCCGCGCATTGGTTGATGTACTAATAAGGCCACCACGCAATGATATAAGTAGTATTGATTTAACTATTTCCATGTCAAACTCTCCCAATCTCTCAGCCTCCCGGAGGCCATTTTCTTTTGATGTTCGCTTTCTGTACTACCTCGTAACGTGAATGTCACCCTGCTTTTGGCGGCGGAGCCAATGAACGACCACTTACGGACTGTGGGGTGGCGGCACTCGTCAAGCCTACAACTCGCATATTCACACTTCAGCACCTCGGCGCCGCCGTGAAACGCTTGCAATGCATCCTACAGCTCACGAAACTAATCAAAAATGATCTGATGATTATGAAATTCATCTCGATTGCAAACCATAGGGCGAACCAGCACCTTTAGCATCGTTAATCACTATCGCTCCTTGAGATTCGATTAAGCGAATGGCCTAGATGCCCCAACCTCTGGAAGTTGTGGATACGGCAAGCCATCGTCTTCCTACAAACCGCCGTCGAGCGAAAGTTGCACCTGAAAACAGGAAGCGCGTGCCGACTGCGTAAGATCTCTCTAACTGTAGCACCGTGGTGGCGCTGACATGGCTTCGACTATAGCTGTAACAGCTGCAATGTGCGACGCGTGAAGTGCTCAGGCGAGCACCCGTGTGCACAATGCCGGAAGTCCGGGAGAGATTGTGTATACCCTGCTGCAGATGACAAGATCTCCGTCAGTCGCGCAGAGTTCGAAGAGCTTCAGGCTCGATGCGCTAAGCTACAGCAACGTCTGGATGAAGCCAAACCGGAGATTCACAGAGATGGCTATCCAGATCTTGTCAGTCAGCGAACATCAACTGTTACCAGCGAAGGGACAACTCATTCAGAACCTTTCTCCAATAACCAAATATCTCCAAATGAGGGTCGCGTGCTTCACGATACCGATGGAACGCCCCGCTACCTGGGTGGGTCCTCAGGTGCCGTGTTCCTCGACTATCTGAAGGAGTTCATGTCTACCGTCTTTCCGCTCGCGTTCCACAACTCCTGGCCTGGCATGCAGAACCCAGAGACTGCATTCTTAGCTTCCCGGGGCCGTTATCAGACACATGATTCTAGACCGTTGCTCGTTTCAGATGTCGATTGGCAATGGTTCCCGTCCCGAACGGAGGCTTCTATTTTGGTCGCCGAGTTTCGATATCTCGCCCAGGATGGCAATGGAGACTTTCCTTGCGGCGGTATCTACTACTGGGGTGATTGGGAAAAGTTACTGCAAGATGCTCGTCCTTCGGCTGATATCCGTCCTCCACCAAGTTTTGCCATTCTCAATGCTGCTTTTGCCATTGCGTCTCAAGCAAGGAAAAGCGCTAATCCAAGCGCAGAATCAACGTCCTACGGAGACCCATACTTTGCACGGGCACGATATTTAATCGGAAATCCTCTCGACTACATTACCATTGACCACGCCGCCGCTCTTGGGCTGCTTGCATTCTACTTGATGGAGAGGAATCGCCGAGACTCCGCTTATATGTTTGTCAGCATAGCTGTGCATATAGTAATTATGCATGGCTATCACCGAGCATCAATGACGGATGAGACTGCAAAGAGGATATTCTGGACAATCTACGTTCTCGAGCGGTATGTTAGATTCATTTAACGCAAATTCATGTTGCTGATCCCATCACAGTCGACTGAGTATTCTTATGGGACGTCCACCATTGATATCAGATCTCGCCATCAGAACTCAGCTTCCAGAAAATATGGAGTATGTGGAAGCTCTCACACTTAAAACATGAACTATACACTAAGTTAACGCAGTGAATACCCTTCAGCGGTAGGGATGATAGCCAACATTGAACTCGCTCGAATCTCAACATACATTGTCTGCAACGTCTATCAGATTGCATCTCAAACTACCAGCGACGATCGATCCATCTATGTCGACAACGCGTTGCAGATGCTGAATGAGTGGTCTCAAGGATTGCCTTCCGAATTACGGCCCGCAGAAAACGGGTTAAGCAATGATAGAGCTTGCTGTGAACTTCATATGTCATACAACCAGGTTTGAGCATCTATCCTTCATAATTGCGACAGATTCTAAGACGTTACAGCTTATCATTCTAACTCTTCGACCAATTTACTTCATAGCAGTAAAAAAGGCGGTCGCAGATCGATATCTCAACGGACGATCTGATCTTCAATCCCATCCACATTTACAAAAGATTATGGAGTGCAGTGCCGCGGCTAGACGAAATTTGAATCTTGGTCGGTACATGTCTGGACTTGGTCATTTTCCAAGGTTATTGCATGGTGGCTTTCACAACGTCTTCAACGCCGCCGTGGTTCTTCAACTTCACCAACTCCTTTATGATATGCAAGATGAATCCGACGAGTCAGACATATCATTCGCCATTGGAGCTTTCCAAAACGAGGCCAAAAACGGCAACATCTATGCTGAAGACTGCACAAGAGTTCTTCTAGACCTAAACTTACTTGTGCATAAGTTGCGCGGCCAAACTCTTTTCAACAGTCAGCAACTGGCCACATCTCCTCATGCAGCATCACTTCCCAACCAAACTAGTCCATATAGCGACGTTTATGCAACTGCTTCCGATATAAGCACGCCCAGAAGCTTCCAATGGCGTCCTCCAACCACGAGCCAAGCTGCAGCATTGAATTCCACCATCAACGAGCAAGATCCCGCATATCCGGAGCTCATGACTTGGCTCAATGGAGATGATCTACAACTGTATAGCATTTGAGCTCTATCAATCTGGATGGACCTACGCAACAATTACGTGAGGCCTTGACTTGGTTAAGGCTTAGCACATCTCCCGAACTCCATCACTTCAAAAAATACCCTAATTGCGCTGCCATCAAGCTTCCAAATAGTTTTTGCCTCGATTCGGCTTGACGAGTGCACCGCTTATCATGGATCCCGGCCAGCTAAACCAGGCCTTACTCGTACACTCGCCAGTACTACGATCGATAGCTTCGGAAAACAAACCATCCCACATCATAGTACCCTTAATTCTACGCCACGCATCTGCTTCCGCTTCTGCATTACCCGTCATCTGCGCGAAAACGAACTCTTGAAAGAAGCCCAGTGGCCATGGATCAGGAGTGTGCACACTTCCAAGACCACCAAACGGTTCGCCGATAAAGTATCCCTTTTCATTTGACGGTGAGACCCCGAATTCCATGGTATTCCGCCAAAGCTCGAGCTCGAGCTTCGACTGAACGAAACTCCAGATCGGAGCCAACACCGTCGGAATGTCATTCGCGTCGTGGTATAGAGTCGTTTTGCCTGCTCCATCCGTCAAATACGCAAACAATGGTTTGCCAGTGTTCGGGTTCACAGTCTCGAAATGTCTAATTGTTGAATGTCGGACCTCTTGTGCGACCTTGTCCAGATTCAAATTGTTATATTCCGAGTCTACGCCAATAGCTTTCGTGAGATCGTGAAATCGTGCGAAGGTGTACCATAGCAGGATATGACTGGAGAAATGAAAAGGATACTCGACAGCATCATCACCGGGGGTTTCGTCCGTGGGAAACAGGCCTGTAACAGCGTCTCTCTTGGATTCAAGCAATGCGAGGGTTACGGATGTGCCTGGCTCTTTGCATATGCCTTCAACAAACGCCGACTCTTCTGGAAATTCGGCGAAGAAATCGCACAGCTCCAAGTAGGGGTAGCATTGCTGATCGAGTTGAAACAACGGACCATCCTTTGGAGGGCCAGTCACCAAGTACGACCGATGCCAGAATGAATAAGGACGCTCTGCTCGACGGAAGACCCAATTTAGATGTCCCTTGACTGTTTTGTGGATCAGTGAGCTATACCAGCTTGCAGCTTCGGCATCCATCAATCGATGGATGTTCCGATGGACGTCAAGCAAAAATCGCATTTGCCAACTGTACCACCGGTTAGAGATGATCACCACTTCCTAGCATCGCGGTAATGCTTACTAGTTATCCCGGTTCCAGCCAAGCGGCAGAGCAACATGATCTGTAACAACAGCCACCTCGGTATCGGATACTGGAAACGTACAGTTACCCAGGATATACTCCAAGTTTCTTCGGATGATAAACAGCGCTTCGCTCTCCGATTTGCTCCAATTACGGATTGAAGACAGCACAGGCAGTCCGTTTGAATGTGGTACCTCAACTCTATCTCGAATCGTAACATCAGGAATCAGTCGGAATCTGGCCGTAATCGATCGTGAAGCATCAGCTGCTATGCTAATTACGCCTGAGACGCTTCCTACCACAGGTGTTCCTACGAAAGTCTCGTTTACGAGATTCATACCTACGGCTACACCATCTATCGCGAGACTTCCTTCAAGGTGGGCGCCGAGGTGACGATTGACAATCGCGTAACGGTATCCGTTGTCAAGAATCTGAAGATCATTCTCCAACGGTGGTATTGGAACAGGTCCACCTTCAGTCAGCTGGCCGTAGGAAGCACGATTGACGCTTATACCGAGATCCAGAGTATATTGAATTTGAGTTTCTTCAGCCGTCGAGGGTGAAATGGTCGCTTGTTGGGTTACGCTGCCTGTCTCATCAACGCTCAAAGTCACGACGACCGAAACACCATTCCGAAGTTGGTATTTTACTAACGCAACATTCAAGTCGCAGTTCTCAATCGACACAGCCGTCGGACGTCCTTCAAACCGCAAACCAAATCCTGGTCTCCCAAGTTGGATCATCTTTAACATACGGGCACGGTACGCTCGAACGTACGTCGGCTCGTAGAATCTATTCCCATCGAACTGCTCATAAGGAGCGGCAACGATTATGCCATGTTTAGGGTGGAAACCGCTCAGTTGGAGCATCTACGCAACCATTAGCCGTCATGGAAAGCTTATATAACACCAATAAGCATCACTTACCCGACCCAGAGGATCAGCTGAAATGCTGGTGCCATTCAGACCGATATCGAGCGTCTTTGACGGCTTCTCTCGAGTAAGATCAAACTCCAAAGACCTCATCTTGCTTAGATGCATCTAGCATTCAGTTCTTGAGGGTTGTTGTAGTTGAAATCGTTCGACCTTCGATCGCTCCACTGAAACCACAGCCGAGCTCTCGATGGCCATTTGTATTTCCTCCATACGACAGTATCGCTCGAGTCGCCTCAGTCTTATCCAAATAGCTTGCTTTCGGAAGTTCCGTTGGTGGAGCCTTCCGGGTGCCGTACCCGGCAAGTTGCGGGGTTAACCAACACTTTATGCCCACAAACATACAAGGCTTTCCCTGATTTCTATTGTTTAGCAAGCTTCATACCCTTCCAGCCTCGCATTGATCGGCACCAGTGCCGGTAGGAGTAGGTTTTAAATTGCTCGCCTCTCCTCATTGTTCTCCACACTCTCCGGAGGCAGCTAAAAGGTGGCTCAATGGAAGTAATTCGAGAGTTTTGGCGCTCTTTAGCAAAGAGCTTCTTAATAGTCTTGGGAGCTTGTACTGGAGAACAATGCTTACTATTCACGGTTGTGCATCGCGAACGCAAAATGCCACGATGTATCAACAGTGGCCAGCCGCGTTGAAAAAGCTGAAGAAACTGGCCGCTATAAGACTTTGGTGGTCCACCTCGGTGGTCCTAGGAAACATCTTGTCTTATCAGACATTTGATATCGGCATATTTGACAATAATGTCTGCTTTCGATCATGAATCCAGTTCATTTGAAGCGCAAATGGACAATGGAGATTTAAAGATGCTGTTTGATGTCGAACGAAAGGAAAACGTTCCAGCAGGCTATGTGGGTAAAACTACAGAGAGGGCCAGAAACAGAGCATTGAATCGGAAATTGGACTTTATCTTCTTCCAGCGCTTGCTCTTCTTTACCTCTTCAATGGTTTAGATCGTGGCAACGTAGGAAATGCTCAAACTCAGGGTACTGTTTCCTTCGGCCCTTTGCGGATATCAGGTTCCAAGCGATACTGACGTAATCTTCAAGGCTTTATGAAGGACATAACGTCTTTCCCTGGGTCGCGAGACGCACCCCGTAGCGAGACAAACGATAGGTACTTTGAATTCAAGCGATTCTAACTTTGTGAGCGCATTGACATTTCTAGTGATTTTGCATCGATCATATCTTGCACCAAATCTTGAACATCCCTCGCCGCGCCTGCTCTAAAATTACGATCGCGTCATCGCCTTCTCGCCCAATTTGCGGAGAGCCTCTTTCATGATACAACACGACCCCTCTACCCACACCATCACCAACGAGCTCTTTTCGTCTTTCAAACTCACTGAACGGTTCGATCCGGATTTCCGAGTCATTCCCCCATGCTAAGTACTGAGTGTCAGCCCTATGGCGGCGGTGGTGCGCCGCGAAATGCCATCTCGCCACATCGACTGGTACCTTTGATCAAGGCGATCAAGGGTCCTCGGTTAGTGTGAGACCACTAGGCACATCTCGGGTGATAATTACAATGTATTATATCTTACGTGATGTGGCTGTTCATTTGTGGCGGCTCAGCCGCTAATACAATGTTGCAAAGTAATTGCCCATGTAAAGGCGAGATTATGTCAAGGTCACTATGCGGGTTGATACTGCTGCCATGGTGAATTTTTGGGAAAGATCACTGCAGCCATCAACAATTCAGTTGGTCGAAACTTGGATGGTATATGCTCGTAACATTGATGATATCTTGTCTAGACTATGAATTTGTGCCAATAGAACTGATGAACACAACTTCCATGGCAACAAAGCTTACATTGAGATTAGTCGATAGGTTTCCGTAGGAAACTTGAGGGTCACTTACACAGCAGTTACTGAAAACAGGTCCGACGTCTTTATATTCGTCGCCCATTTCGACACGAAAGCAAAGGCGACTGTCAATCCCATCAAAACGAAAATCCGTTTCAAGGTCTTCTTTATAAAGAAGAGGATCAAGATCGAGATGACCGGGGACAGCACCCCAACCACTACTACTAAGAATGAGACCATTATGCCCAACCAATAGTTGTGATTATGCCGGAGAATTTCTTTCCTCAACTCTTCATACTTTTGCAGTTTGGACTCGCCATCCTTCGACTTTCTATTTTTGCCATCCCGAATCCTAAATTTAACCTTAGAAAGAATTATTAGAAGGGCTCATAAATAGCGGTCCTGGGGATCACGTTCTAACATACCCAGGTGTACATTATATCCAGCCGGTGCATCATGTGCATGTAGGTAGACACCCAGGATTCCACGAATAGATCCCTCTGTGACCGCGGTGGCTGAATCACAACCAAGTCGTCCCGTCCGTCTGGCTCGTACCAGGCCGTGAACTCTTCAGTTTCAGGCGAATCGAAACCATATATTCTAGACCATTTTTCCTCTTCCGGTCGTATCTGATGAATTATTTGGCGCAAGAAACCTAGAGGCTGTCTCTTCGGCCGTTCCAGCGCTTCTAGGTCAACCATACGCAAGACCGTCTCATCTGGGAATAGTAGTTAGACATTTCTACTTAACCCGGATTCACACGGGCGGAAGGGGGTTGGGAAAGAAATCCGGGAACGAACGGTATTCTTTCAGCTTTCCCCTTATCTTCTCCAGAAGGCAGTGCGGACAATCAGCGGTGCTATTGTCTTTCAACCGAATCTGCTCAATCTCTGCATTTGATCTGAAATCAGTACTAGAATACCACTCTTGACGCAACTCCCTTAAATGGTTCTCATGTTCCTCTCTCATGCTGCTGAAGGACTCCAGTACGTCGCCGCTTTTTTTTCCAGCATCCTTGACACTTTTTTCAAGGCTACTTTCATCGCTTTTGTATAAAATACAGAAGCGCTCCCTTAAGTGTAGTATGTCCGCTTGAAGGCCGAGCAAAGTCAACATGCTTATGTCATTAAACTTGCGGAATATTGCGAGGGGACTATTTGGAGCCGCCATCACGTGGGCAACCCCTCCATAGCCTCTTCTTGGAAATGAAAAATCCACTCGATCAACATTCGCCGAGGGCGCAGGACGAGCTTTTTCTTCTTCACCTTTTTCTTCGTCTTCCATGCTACGGTGTGGGGTTTAGAAAAAGGTTGGGTTAAGGTAGGAAAGTGAACTGAAAAGTTGGGTGAATTGTGTCTTGTCATATCGTCCTATTATATATTGTCTCATCAAAGCCCGCTGTAATAGTGTCACAATCTGATTTATCCCCCCGCCTGTGGAGTCCGTTTTGCCGTCAGAGTGCAGCATGAGAATGATTATTATGCAGTTGTGCACAGGAGCTGAGGGGTCGCATCATCTATTAATTGTGCCATTGGTTGGACATCACGCATACTCCTCATGCCGCAGCTGCAACTCTGTTGTGTCATGTGCCAAATGGTGCACCTGCATGATGCCCGCAATCCCGTTGGCGGGTGGGTCAAAAGCTGAGCCGCGGTAAAGTGGACAAAAGTCTGCCACTTACGCTACCATTCCACAACCACGTAGAAATATAAATTAAAACTTGTCGGCATTTATTTCCACGGCCTTAGAAGCCTTTGTATCAAGGCCTCCGGTATTCGCACACCCCCCTACTAGGTTTCCGCACACCCCCTAGTGAGTTCTCGCACACCCCTTGCCAAAATTTGCGCGTATTTGTGAGTACGCTGCGCGTACAACTGAGCTCACGCGCTCTGAAATCGTGAAGCAATGAACGACTGCACCACACACATCTCAGAGAGCGATTTCTCAACAACAACAACGTACTTAATGGAGATGGTTCAAAATCGCCGTGATAGATACTTGTATTCGCTATCATGTGTGTGAATCTTAGCCAATGAAACCTCGTGGTTGAGCCGTGGGAGATGCCATTCGATGGAGAGCAGTGGAGCTCTATTGCAGCGCTCAATTTCGCTCAATTCGCTCGAAAAGGAGCGCTTTGAACCCCGCAAAGATTTCTGAGGCGCTATTCCTCATTCGGAAGGCTTTCCAGCTCTCTTTCAACCTCATCTCCTTCCTCCTGGTGCGCTCTGGCTGCAGAAAGCGCCTCTTTCGTCCTTCTCTTGCGAGGCTGCTTATCCTTGCTGCCAGCAGGCCTGCCACGGCGCTTCTTTGACGGCTCTTGAGTGCTCTGAGGCGCCTGGGAGGCCTCAATATCCTCGATATCAATGTATTCGTCATCGGTAGGCATAGAGGTGGTGAGATCGATGGTATCCGTAGCGGTAGGAGGTGCCTGGGTAGCGGTAGGAGGCGCCTGGGTGGAGGATCGAGGCGTATTTCGTGCCTAGAGGCTAGATTAGCTTATTGTTGATCAAATCGATGTTGTTGTACCTACCCCAGAGGAACGAGGAGCTCCATTACGCTCAAAAGTGAGCTGAAGTCGATTTCGGAGTGAGAGTTGAGGTTGAGAATGAGGTGCGAGCTCAGTTGTACGCGCAGCGTACTCACAAATACGCGCAAATTTTGGCAAGGGGTGTGCGAGAACTCACTAGGGGGTGTGCGGAAACCTAGTAGGGGGGTGTGCGAATACCGGAGGCCTTGTATCAACACTTATATTATAAACTCAGTCCAAATATTATTAGTGGAGCACCGCCCTAAAATTTAGTGCCGGAATCTCGCTATAAACTAGTGACCCTATGCCCTAATTTAGTGGGGTGTAAGTGCGACCGCCAGGAACAAGAGATCGCTGCTCAGAATGTTAGATTCATCTTTATTAGAGAGGAACTTATTAGGAAGAGCATATCCAACTAACGTCTATCCCTACGTCGAGGGACGCACGCCGTGACGGGACGATTTCACAGTTTAGACCTCTGAACTTTCTCCCTCGTAAGTTTATGAAGATATAGTCGATGTGTTACTGTTCTCCACCCCTTTCTCCTCCAGGAAACTAGTCTGTAATGAGAACTACCGCAGTGTTGGTCATGCCGTCGATCGCTTCGTTGTCGCTATCGATCGCCGCTTCAGCGGTTCCGCCTTTCTCAATCGCGACTGTGAGAGTCTCTTCGAAGTTCGGTGTACCAGAGGGGAAGTTTTATCACCAATGAATTTTGCTTCAAGCCTTGAAGGCCACTCTGACCTGAGGGCGTGCATTCCGAGAGTTTCGCCGAGCGGAGGAGGGGTCCTCTGACGTGGCGTCGTGTTTTCAGCGCGCCTTGGCGTTAGTTAGCGTGCTTACATGATACAGTATTGAATTGTAATATATTTCAGCGCTATGATTCTTTCCGATTCTTTCCGATTCTTTCCGATTAGCCTAAGTACCGTTGACTCGGTCAATTGACAACATTTGAAGTTCGACATTATTGCTCTTTCGCTAAAGCCCTAGTCCCATTGTGCTACAACGACCCTGCTTGCAACTTCCACATAGATCGCTCCCTCTTGCGCCGCCTCGATTACAGAAACCGCGTTATTCATCCATCATCAACAACTAAGAGGTTGATTTAGGATGAGCTTGAAACTGTAGCATGGAGTGCTTGCATGTAGATATCATCTTCTCTTGAAGTCGGTCGATCAGCCATGGAGCTTCCATCCTCAACATGTCCTGTACTATCATGTGTGCGCTTTGGAAACAGGAGGGATATAAGGTAGGCGCATGCTGGCAATACGAAAGGGCCGAATGTGACTATCCCTTCTAGAAGTGTAGGCGACGCCTGTGCGAGGGCCACGACGAAATGGGCAGCAAGAAGCAAAGTAGCAAACAAATATCTTATGTGTCGTTAGTCCCGTCTTGGGCCCTCAGATGAAAAGACTATACCTTTCCCACCTCCGAGAAACGTAAAGACATTGTAGCAAGATATAGATTGCCACCGCCCCAGCCCACAGAGCTTGTAGCCTTTGCAACGTATTTATTAGTATGAGTAGACGCATCAAGTGACATAGAGACTTACGCGATGAGCAGAGAATGGTCCGCTCGACCGTCAGTCTGAAGGGGGACTAGGGCAACGCCTGCTCCGGTAGAAAGAGCTCCAGAGGTAATTCGAGCTCCATTAATAATCGTAACCTTTGATAAAATAGCCGCGGTTAAAGGAAGACCCAATACCGCAATGGTGGAAAGGGCTGGCTTCTTGTTCCTCTGGACTCTCCGATGAAATGCACGCGTATGATACCATCTGGGTGAGGGAATCAGGGGCTGGCCCCAGGGCTCGCTGTATACCAGGATGGAGTCGAGGTTATCTTCGTAGGGATGTGGCAAGGCGATGTCGGGCTGCTGAATGAACTCGCTCTCCCTTGACACGAGGGGCCGCTCGTTATAAAACCAAGCTCTGACGCTCCTATAATCGCGTGCCGACGGTCTCTGAAACGCCTCGACCTCCCGCGTCTTAATTAGTAGCTCGTTGTACTCGTGTAGCTTGTCGCCCAGTTCCGTGATGACTTCGCTGCGCGGACGCTGGGTCCCGTCTTCGACCAGCGAGCGGAGATCCGAGGCCCGGCTTTTGAGACGCTTGTGCTGGACGTTGTCGAAGTCGAGCTGGTCAATGTCGTCAAGCTCACGCTCGAGGGATTCAATATGTGCTTGCAGGTCGAGTAATGAGCGTAAGTGCAAGTATCGGAAGGATCGGAGATATGCGGCCAGATTCGCTTGAGGATCGGGTGCTGTGGTGGGATCGGTGCCGGTAACCGTAGGAACGGCCATTGGGTGCATCGCGCCGTTGGCGGTGCTGTAACGTTCGAAAATACTGCAGAGTAGCCAAAACGAGCCGTCAAAAGTGAAAAGAAATTCTAAAAACGACTTGTTAGGGTGTTGGTTCTGTCTGTGGTTGAAGCTCCAGGCTGCGGAGCGCAGACAGGGCAAGTGGTTGAAAATCTTGAGGTCTTGGCACCGAGGAGGCAAAGCGTGCCAAGCCTAACCTCCTTCAACAGAAAGATCATTCTACTTCCCATCCACGCAAAGTCTTCAAACCTCCGGTTAACGTTACTAAGATGGACCCCATATCGGCTCTTTCCATCGCCGGCAGCGTTTTATCCGCCTTATCCCTTTGTGAGAAAGTGGCTTGCGACATAAAGCACATCAGCCAGTCGAGGAACGAATACAGAAGCATCCAGAAGGAGTTGGACAACCTAGCTTCCACCCTTAAAGTGTTACAGGCTACATGTGCGACCAAAGATGTCGATATTCACCGCCAGCAGCTTCCCATGATAATCGACAAAGTGAATTCGGTCCGTCGACTGGTTGAAGAACTCAAACAGCTTCTTGAGCAAAGCGCGACAGACATAGCCGACGAACGGAAGATCGCAAGATTCGTCCGGACTCTATGGGATTTTCGTCACCTGGAGAGGCTGGAAATGGACATTTCAACAAATCGACAAGTTTTGTACGCAGATATTTCTACGACTCTTCTCCAGCTCTTGAATCTAGAGTGGCTGACTGTTGCGTAGAAAGCTCATGACGCACGTTCTTGCTTCGGATAAGGCCCAGGTGGAAGTTGAGCGGGTGATCGCTTGCCTCGGAATATCGGCCAAGACAAGAGAGGTAGAATTTGGCAATGGATTGTCGCCGGAAGCGTTCCCAAGCAATATCCAACCCTCGCCACGGTCCGCTGTGAGGGCTTTTAGCCGACTCATTCTCCAGAGCCTTGCCGTTGGAACGAGCTGCCTTTCTTTTACGGTCCTGCACAAATACGAACTGACGCATCCGAATCGAACTTATACAAACAATGGTGGGAAGGGAGGATTCTGGGTAGAGAAAAATGGGTTGGAAAGGTGTGATTACAGTTGCCAAGTGTTGCATTGGCCTCGTCATTGGATTCAGGCTAGTGATGGATATTTACAGTGACTGACAAAAACTGACTTTCTGCTAGACTTTCCACGGTCTTCTCGGAATCACCCCAACACCATCGCCAGCCATCTTCGTGGTTGCTGTACTTACCTACGGGTTAGCGACCTCGACCTATTACCTCATTCGGAAACACGACGAGTATAAAGATGTCTTCATTATAGGTGGGGTCATCATTGGAACTGCAGCTGGCTGGCTGAGCGATGCCGACATCCAGGGAATACTTCTCAGCTTCCTGCCGGAGTGCATACTTGCGTCTTTGGTATTGAGTGCATTCATACACCAGACAGTCGAACCGCGATGGCAAAGGGAGATGGACAAGCAAGCTCTTTTGCAGGGCATGGATTGAATTGTGAATATCGCCAAGACATAATGTCTAGCGAAAGCACACTTTGAACCGTGACTTCAGTAAGGAAATTGTACTGCGTTGTTTCACGCCCTCTTTGGGATATCAAAGCCAAGCCTTGCTGCCAGAAGTTGGATATTACAACACTTCATGGGCTCATCACTTTCCCGCATATTAATCTCGTAGACTTTGTACTTCTTTCCCTCTCGGACACGCCGTTTTGCTTCTCTAGGCGCCACGCTCTTATTACTATACATCGAAATAAACGGCGTGCGAACCCTGTTGCCCCAATCGAGATGCTTCTCGACCTCGCGGAGCAATCTCCTATTGCAGCGGTTGAAAACAACCCGAGTGTCCGTATCCTCTGCAAACGGACCCTCTTCGCCGAAGTACCGGGCGCGCAAATCTTCATCTTCAACTCGTAAAAATTTGTATGGCCCCATGATAGTGCCCGTCGGTGTCGTATAGGTGGATAATCGTCTACGTGGGCAGCTAGACCCGTATTAGACGTTAAGCAAGAATCAATCATCATCATCCAGTCATAGCGAAACGACTCCGCACATCTCACAATAACTAATAAGTTACGTCGTAATTATTACATAAGCTGCGCGGAGTTATCTCACCCCGACCAGGGATCCTTGATCGTTTGATTAGAGGTATCAACTGATGTGGCGACGTCGCACGACACAGCGGGTCACTGCCGCCACATAGCTGACAATAACTGCTTAGCACGGGGGAATGACTCGGAAACCCAGATCAAACCGTTCTATAAGTTTGAAAGGCGAAAAGAGCTCGATGGTGGTGCTGTGGTGGAGGAGCGCTGTTACGCCACGGAAAAGAGGCTATCCACAAATCAAGGAGGCGGCGACGATGCGAATGTAATTTTCGGAGTAAGAAGTGTCAGGATGTTCAGGATTGGTCACGATGTACGACTGCAGCGGAACTACGCAAATATTAAGACGCGGCTAGAGTTTCTATTGCCTCAATGTCAAAGTACACATCGTTTGTCCCGTCACGGCGTGCGTCCCTCGACGTAGGGATGGACGTTATCAAAGCCTGTAGATTAGCGTAAATTGTATGAAACTGGCCGTTCTTTGAGATTGATTTATAACACCGGATCAACCCCGCTAAATTATGGCCGTTACCCCACTAAATATATTATTGCCCTACGGTTAAACTGGTAACGCGTGCCTCAGCGCGCGTTACCAGTATCTCATTGTTAAAGCGGATGGCGTCAGAGTATAATACCTTTTCAGTACTCCGTACAGATGTAATCGCGCTAATGCACGCCAAGGCGCGCTGAAAAAACCCCGCCACGTCGGCAGGCCCCTCCTCCGCCCGGTGAAACTCCCGGAATGCATGTTCCTCGGGTCAGAGTGGCCTTCAAAGCTTGGAGCCATATTCTTTCTTGATAGGACTTTCTCCCTAGCATTCCGAACTTCAAAGAGACTACCACAGTCGCGATTAAGCAGGGGGGAAGAACTGAAGCAGCGATCGATGGCGTTAATAAAACGATCGACAGCATGGCCAGCACCGTGGTTGTTCTCGTTGCACACTGGCTTCCTGGAGGAGAAATGGCTGTAGAATAATGACACATCGACTATATCTTCGTTAGCCTTGCGAGGGAGAGACTTTAGAGGTCTAAACCATGAATTCGTCTCGCGACGGGGTGCGTCTCTTGACACGGGGACGGACGTTAGGCGCCAAATCTAGTGACCTGAATCTCGCTACTTCATTGTTCTTCACCGCCTTTATTCTCTTTCAACCGCATCGGCGGCGGTGGGCAGATGGATTGGTGCCAAATATTGGATCCCTTTCATATGGTAAGGCAGGTCGAGTGGGGCTTTGTCGGCCTACTAACGATGAGTAGTTCATCTGGGGAATCATAACCATTTGCCAAGCCTGGATCAAAAGTCGTGGAACCTTGATAGCGACGCGTCTACTCATTGGTACCTTCGAAGCCGGATTCTATCCGACTGCAGTTGCGTATTTGTCGTTCTTTTACACCCGATACGACCTTGCAGTTCGTATTGGTCTTTTCTACGGCCAGTATGCGATAGCGGGTGCGTTTTCCGCAGCCATTGCATATGGCGTATTCCAGATCAAAAATGCACCTCTGCATACGTGGCAATACCTCTTCATCATAGAAGGGGCCATTATAGGATTCGTTTCACTTATCCCCGTATTTTGGCTGCCGATCGGTCCAGGATCCGCACGATTTTTGAGTCAAGAGGAAAGAGAATACGCGGTGGAACGCATTCGGATCGACAACGAGCTTTATATTCAACACACTCACGGCAGTACGGGCGTTGAACGAGAATGCCTAACGAAACGCGATGCCGTAGAGACTGCAAAAGGACTGGAAGTTGTGGTATGTCCGGCTCTTCAACATCTGCGCAAGCGTATCGAGCCAAGCTTTCTGTTTTCCTACCACTCGTCGTCGAAGGTCTTGGCTTCACGTCTATCCGGGCGAACTTGATGTCCGTCCCACCTTACATTTGTGGCGCTGTCGGCCTCTACATCTTTGCTCTCGGCTCTGATAGAATGTAAGTCATTAAAACATTCATCGAGCTGTGTCATTTGCTGACATAACGACCAGGAACGAGCGTGGCTTTCATATTTTTGATGGTCTTGTTATTTGCTTTGTAGGACTCATCGTCACAGTAACTGTAGGTTCTAATGGTGAAAAATACGCTGGCCTTGGCGTTTTTCTCTTCAGTAGCTACGTCTCTGCGCCATTTACTGTAGTATGGCTGGCTGGAAACACTCCTGAACCTGGTATGCGTGCTCTTGTACTTGGTGTCAATGGATTTGGTAACTTCGCTGGCGTAATCGGTTCGCAGCAATATCAGTCCAAGTACGCTCCAGGCTACAGACTCCCATTCTACGTAACTCTCGGCTTCATTGCCGTTGCACTTGCGGGATGTGTCATACCGGTTCACCCTTGCTGCTGTCAACAGGAGAAAGGAAAGGAAGCTGCAAAGGATGATGGCTGCGGAGATTGAATTTGAGCGGGCGGACAATACACGTTATTCGGACAAGAAGATTACCTTTATCTATGGCTTGTGAGAGCCTACAAGTCCGGCTTGTTATGTCAAATAGACTCGAAATATACAAAGTACAGTAGAGAAGCTCAAACTTTAAGCCTTGGTTTATGAGAAGGTTATCAAGTCATGCTTACCTCCCTTGTCCAAAGCTCTCTTCCATGCCGGTCTCGAAGTTATCGTTTTGAACCATTTAGCAACTTTGGGATACTTCTCTCCGTTGAGGTACTTTCTTTGCCACGCAATATCCACGGGCCACACCATGTTAAGGTCAGCAAGGCCCAACTTCGCACCGGAAAACCACGGGCGATCCTCCGACAGCGTTTCCTCCATCACTTTAAAAATAGGGTCTATATCCGACTTCCAATAGCTGACGATGGGGCTGGTCATGGCGGCAACGATGTGTCGCAGTCCCCACGGTAAGTGCGTCGGGATAAGCTCGAAAATCAAGGCGAAGTCACACTTGACAGCCAACGTGTTGAGCGCGAACTCCTGCATGAAGACATCCTGGCGCTTGTCCATCTCGGTTTGCGGCTCCCACATGCCTTTCGACCACGTGTCCGACATGAACTGAAGCACCAGTCGGCTTTCGGTGAGAACACCCGGATACTGTGGCAGTTGGTAGATTTCCTTTGTTGGTGTACCGTTTTCTTCGAGCGTGACGATGGGCGACTTGCCGAGCGGGAAGTGTTCTTTGAGTGCTGCCTGAGAGCTTCTGGGCTGGCGCCCATATTTCTTGATCTTATATTGCACTCCGTAGGCTTCATTGAGTTCTTCGAATGCAAAGAGAATGCGCATCGACTGAGATGACGAAAGGTGGTGGAGAGTCGGGATTAGCGTCTGAGATGTCATGATTGCAGGTTGTAGCAGCTCAGTGATAGAAGTACCAATTGACAGATGGGATTACGAAGACGTTGAAGAGAAATCAGCTGATAAGGAGTCGAGAAAGCTGGCGATGTTTCTGGCTGGTCTTGTCTCATGAAACTATGCCGTTAGAATATGTACTTCGTAAGCTGAGCAGAGAGAATGAGATCCGGTCAGCAATTAAGGAAAGTGCAAACAAGCAATGGAAATGGTATCTTCTTGTCCGAAAGCAATGGATTGAAGCGATTGAAGCGATTGAAGCAAAGCTGATAATTTCACCCTAATTCAGGATGTTGGTCCGAATAGTACGGAGTAGTGCTTACGACTATCGTACTCCCTTCCTCGAGCTTCAACTAGTGAATTCCCGGTGGCGGCAAAAATTACCGTACTGGGGTCACGTCGGCAGGGTCCAGCGCCGACCACTGACCATACAATTTTTCAATTCACACGGCGCTGCTCAAAGCTTCAAATCTGTAATCCTGACCTTTTAGTTGCTTAAGGTATGCGAAGGACGGCCTATCGCCAATTCAGGCACACTATTACTCAGTACAATCATGTTCCTCTCATTAGGATATCCAACGCGACATTCTATCGTCAAAATCCCAAAGAATCCCATTCTTCGCCGCCAGCGGTAGCTCAGCATGAGCATGACTCCAACGAAGCTGTTCCTCTAGATCAAAACCCTCCTCTCTTTCCGAACCTCAATTTCACACTGCAGTCACAAGGAAATCCCAATGAACATTGGTCCGTAATATCGCCATCCTCTGGCGCCCGTACAACCTTCCTTCACATTTTGCGTGGCCAGAACCTTTGCTTTCCACCTATAGCTCGTTCATATCCATATCTGGCCTCTCACTCCGATCCGAGGCTTCGATATCCCGGACATGCCATCCAGTATGTTGGGTTCGATGCTGAACGTGATGATAAGCTCAGCGGAGGCGGCATGCGTGGTGCATACCTCTCAGCGCGATATGAGGCAAGACGAGAAGAGACGGACTTCAGTTTGATGGATTATCTGCTGGGTAACACCGAGTTAAATGCAGACCAGACACTCGTTCAACATCCTGAAGAGGCCCTGTTGAAGCAAGTTATGACCGATCTCAAGCTGGAGAGCCTTGGTCAATACCCTGTATCGAATCTGAGCAACGGCCAGACACGTCGTGCTCGTATCGCGAAAGCGCTGCTTAGCAAGCCAGAACTTCTCCTGTTGGACGGACCTTTTATGGGCTTGGACCCTCCCACACGTCAGTTAATATCAAAACTCCTTTTCGAACTTGCCGAAGCGCGAGCTCCTCGCATACTCTTGTCCCTGAAGCCAGATGAAGACATTCCCAGCTGGATCACGCATATCGCTCTGATTGATGGAAACTACACGGTCGACTCCCAAGGACCAAAGGAAGAAGTATTTGAAGATTTCAAGCATCGAGAGGCTGAATTCAAAACTTCGTGGCGACCAAAGAGGCTAGGAAGCGTCACTCCGGACGCTCTCGCGTTCATTGATCTTTCGAGACATCTTAAGCAGCACACACGATACGCAGGCAGTGGTCACACTAGAGATCAAGCATCATATTATGGTCTAGCAAATCGATTAGCACGAACTTCCGAGACTGTGAAGAATAAAAAGGATGAAGCGGAGGATACGGCTGCCGACAAATCGGACGACACGCAGTCGAAGTTTATGCCATCTTCAGTATCACGTGACGGTTTTGGGCCCGTACACACTCAGCATTCTCCTATTGGTGACGATATTGTCTCCATGGATGGTGTTGTTGTCAGGTATGGCAGCGGCGATGCCGTCCGTACAGTCTTGGGCGGTTGGAGTGAACAACAGCCTTCTGGAGAGACCAGAGATGGTCTTCATTGGACGGTGCGCCGTGGTGAACGCTGGGGTGTGTTTGGTGCCAATGGCAGTGGGAAAACTACACTACTCTCACTTATCACGTCTGATCATCCACAGACATATTCTCTTCCTATAAAACTCTTCGGTTGCTCGCGTCTACCAAGCGATGGTAAACCCGGACTTTCAATCTTCGATCTCCAAGCTCGGATAGGTCATTCCAGCCCCGAAGTTCATGCATTCTTTCCCAAGTCGCTCTCAGTTCGCCGCGTAATTGAATCTGCATGGGCCGACACACCATTGACGAAACCTCGCCTCACATACGAAGTCGATGAAAAAGTATCCGCCTGTTTGCGTTGGTTCCAAGGCGAGATACACCCTTCACTCGGGCCACGAGCTTGGATGGCGCGCGAGATGACGCGGGATCTGGAGATCGACCGGCACTGGGCGAAGACATCGAGCGACCCATCACGCAAAAAGCACACCAACTTCCTGACGCACGTGGCCGAGGAGCTGGACAGCGAATCCGTCGACCCGCATGACCTCGAGTGGGCCGACACGCTTACCTTCCGCGAGGTGTCGTTCTCGGCGCAGCGCGTGCTGCTGTTCCTGCGCGCCGTCGTCAAAAACCCGGACCTGGTCATCCTGGACGAGGCCTTCAGCGGCATGGACGACGAGGCCCGCGACAGGTGCCTGCTGTTCCTGTCGCGTGGCCAGTCCATGATGTTCCGCTACGTCGGCTACAACCAGAGCAACCGCGCAAAGGGCTTCCGCAGCGAGGCGCCGCGGCCCACACGCTCCGACATTGATCGGCTGGGCAGAGTCGTGGTCGGCGGCCTTACGCAGAATCAGGCGCTCGTTGTTGTTAGTCACAAGAAAGAGGAGGTGCCGGGCTGCGTGCGCGAGTGGATCACTCTGCCAGAGCCAGGAACGGGACCGCCTCGAAGTGGAAGACTCGGGGGCCCGTTGGAGTTGTATTGGCCTGGATGGAGGGAAATCTGGGGAGTGCCAATTAGACCAGGACGGCACAATTGGAAAGATTAGAGCAAAATATATTAACTCTTGCAATCAGGAAGTCACTATTTATGGCACTGTCTAAGCTACTTAACCGTACAAGCTTTGGTCTTGCCCGAAGTCACCCCGTTGTCGCTGATCCATGTCGACTTTTTAGCAAAGCTGTGTTCTTGGGATTAGTGAGAAGGAGTAAGTGATACAAGAACGACTCTCAGCCTTCTCAAGATAAATTCTTCAAGATTCCTGGCTGAATCTTCTCCAGCTTTTCGCTCAGCTCCTGCCACACCTTGGCCTGTACCTCGGCACCCTCCTTGCTCCTTACAAACGAGCTGGGCTCATCGACAGCACAGTTATGCATATACTGGCCATGTGAAGTAGGACCGGCGAACGCAGCATGCACCAAAGTTCTGCTGCCCTGTTCCGTCGTTCGGGCGCCCATGATTGCCTTCAAAACATATTGAATGAAGCCAACTTCTCTCATCAAGCTGCTGTGACAGAATCCCGGACTGACGTAGTTCATAATAACCGGATATTGAGAACCGCTCATGTAGTCTGCCACGATCTGGCGAGTTACGAAGACCTCGAGTAGCTTACTTACGTTGTATCGGTCTGTCTGGTTCGTAGCCTTCTTCGAGTTCAATGCTGCAAAGATCTGTCCATTGAACTGTTTGGCTGCGGCCTTTCGCTCGGAAATGGTAGTCAGGTTGTGAACCTCCGATGAGACGATGACGAGGTGTGGGTGTGTGTTGAAGCGGCGTGCCGTATCTTTAAGTTTGGGCAGCAGGAGAAGTGCAAGTAGGTAAGTTGAAACAACGTTAACGGTTATGGTAGTTTCGTTGCCTTCCGCCATCGTAAATGTCGTCTTTTGAATGCCAGCATTTTCCAACAGGACGTCGAGACGATTGAGAGCCTCGCACTTCTTTGCAAAGGCTTTGACACTGTCATAGCTTGCAAGGTCGAGATGCCAAACTTCAACAACGTCAGGTTTGCACTTGGTCGCGGACACAATCTCGGCCTTCGCCTCTTCGCCTTTTTCGATACTGCGGACGGCGACGATGAGCTTCGCGGCACCAAGACGTACGATATGTTTCGCAGCTTCGAAGCCAAGGCCTTGGTTGCTACCAGTGACTATGACTGTCTTGTCTTTGAACGACTCGGTCGGGACTGGCAATGAGACGAACCATTGTGAGTACCAAAGTTTGCCGAGGAATACGAGCGTTGACATCTCCACTGCAAGGCTGAATTCTGGTTTCTTCTTGCTTCTGTGCTTGGTACCTCCTTTGCGTCACGGTACCGTATTCCGTGTAAACTAAACGAACAGCAGGGAGTTAGATGAGACAAAGGGAACTGAATGAAACTGATGCGAGCCGCGGCAAAAGGATTTGGAACGGCCTTTATGTAAATACTAACACTGCTCAATGTCCTTGTAATTCGTCCGGATTCGGGTTGCTAGGGTTATCGTACTTAGCCGTGGAATGGGTGAGCGGAGTTCCGAGGCCAGAAGTTGGTCTTTAAGTCCGCTACCTCTTGGATGAAGCTTTCGGTGCTTCTAAACTCCAGGATCGTTCGATTGGAGCTACAGACGTCATGACCAGAGCGTTTTGGAAATGGTTGGTGCCTAAATCAGCTTTTCGAATTGATGGCGGTACTATGGGTGAAAGTGAGTGAAGTGAAGGCCCAGGGTTTGAAGCCATGCAGATGAGATAGATTGATAACATGGCTTTTCTATGCTATTTGAGCGGCTAGATGCTCTGCATTTGGAATCTATAAACATCTACAAGTCGTAAGACCTATGGAATTCACTAAGAAGTGGAAATGCTTGCTTTTAAGCGTTGAAAGTTCATGCGGCGACTTCCAAAAGCCCCCTTACGATAGAGGTAGTGGGGCGACGGCGACTTTCAATTCCATAGGAATATTACCCATGAATTCGGCACCTAGAACGAGCAGCTACTCCATACATTGAACCTAACAGTCCTTTGAATGTCAACTTCATCTCCGCTTTCGCCAGCTCAGCCTTCCTATGTCTTCCGCGGCCATGGCGCCCAGATTCACGCTCTACACTTCTTGAGAGACAACAGCCAGGTGCTTAGCGGAGATGCCGACGGATGGGTAGTACTCTGGAATATTTTTGACAGAAGACCGGTTGTTGTTTGGAGGCCACATCAAAATGCCATTTTAGGTTTCGATGATAGAGGAGATAACATATTTACGTACGTCTGCCATCAGTATTTCCACGAAATTCCTCAGCCTTTCATTTCAGCATCATTGCTGAATTTATAGATCGTTTCGATTTTGATGTGAAGCAATATTAACACATTTCTCTGAAGCCATGGACGCGACGGGACATTGAAAGTATGGCAATTCCGACCAGAAGACGAATCTCAGATGTCAACACTGTTGCCCGTAGAAGGAGAATCTACGCATCGCAAAGACCCATGGCTACTCCATTCACTCTCCGTGAATACACTCAACTTCTGCTCTTTCAGTTTGTGCACCTCTCTCCATGTCGCACCCAACGACCTTAGCTCGTCATCGCCCGCCATCTTAGCAGTCCCTGGCATTAAAGACGGCTACATCGACATCTGGGAGCTTCCATCCGAGCAACGCCTGTATAACATTCCGCCTCCACCGGATGCAAAGACAGGCATGGTTATGGCCATCCGGCTACTTTCCCCAGGCGGTTTCCCATACCTCCTCTCGGCTTTCGAAAGCGGGTTGACAGCGGTGCAAGTCCTATCACCCGAAGGAGCCTGGACGACCATCTACACCGCGACGCCGCACGCGCAACCTATCCTCTCTCTGGACGTAACTCCTGACTTCTCGCGGTTCTTCACCAGCGGTGCGGACGACATCGTTGCGGCTCATAGCATTCCAGTGCTGCGAGCGTCGTCGACGCTGCTGTTCGCCGATATGGAGGAGCCGAAGATTCTGAAGACGAAGCATTCTGGGCAGCAAGGACTCTCCGTACGAAGTGATGGTAAGATCTTCGCGACCGCTGGGTGGGATGGTCGCGTCAGGGTGTATAGTGTGAAAACGGCTAAAGAGTTGGCTGTGTTGAAGTGGCACAACGATGGATGTTATGCAACTGCTTTTGCGAAGGTGTTAGGCGAGAAAGAGAGTGATAGTGCAGTTTCTGACGCCACAAACGTAGCTTCAGATAGTGTACAGGTGTCGGAAGCATCACAAGGCGATGGCGAGATAATACAGAACAGAGATGTTTCGCAAACTGAAGAGGTTGTGAGATATCACAGCTCAAGCAGTGTAGGATCTGTTGCGTCGTTTAGACAAAGGCGTGAAGAGGAGACACGGCAGAAGCACTGGTTAGTAGCAGGCTCCAAAGATGGGAAGATCTCTTTATGGGAGATATATTGAGCTTCTTTGAACTCAAGCCAAGTTGAACTCTCCGGCACTCGTCTTCTCCATCATCTTCACCCTACTTCTCATCTTTCGTCTCGCCTCATCCATGTCATTCTGCTCTGGTAAATCCAGACCTACGGCCTTCCTCTTCAATCCAAAATCATCACCACGGTTGCCACGTCGTTCAGCGCTCTGCTTAGCTCCTGCCTTTGCTCTATCACTCTTCACCTTGCCAGCTCTCGCTTTCAGTCCGGGCACGTTGATCTTCCCAGGGGCATCCCTCAGCCCAAACGCTTTCGCCAGATGGCCCAGATGCAGCTGCTTGATATCGAAGAACTGCCTCTCGGCGCTGACATGGGTCGCATAGGCACGGACGTGGCTCTGGAAAGCGCGTCTCGCCATCTCCATCGCGCGCGGGCTAGCAAGCACCCAGCGCTCGACGCCCAGTTGCGCGTCCGTGGCCCTCTGCTGCCAGCCGGCCTCGGCCTCCTTGACCGTCTTATCTTTCGTGTCAGACAGGCCCTTGCGCAGTAGCTCGTCCGCCGAATGTCCTGGGATGCTCGCGCCCGTCGGTCGCTGGCCCTCGCGCAGCACGCGAGCGTAGCCTTCTTCGCAGCCTGGCATCAGGAAGATTGTTGAGCGGCCGTCGCGGCCGGCGCGTGCGGTTCGGCCGATGCGGTGGAGGTGCTCGTCGCGGCTGAAGGCCGGGTCGTACTCAATGACAAAGTCGACATTTGGCAAATCGAGGCCGCGAGAGGCGACATCGGTGCAGAGAAGGAATGCAGGCTCCTTGGTGTCTGCAAAGGATTGAATGGTTTTAGTGCGAGTCTTCTGCGGGAGTGAGCCGTGGAGGCGGAATGCTGTTACTTGTTGCGTTGACGAAATGAGGGCCGAGTGTCCGGAGGTTGTAGGCTCGATAGGTGAAAGCTGGGGCTGACTACTAGCTATATCACGCCGCTTGGTATCCTTCACTGACGGGATATCATTGGCTTCAGAATTGGCATCTGACTCATTGCCATCGTCGGTTACTTCACTTTTGGGTCTTGTGAAGACTTCAAAGTGGAAATCTACTGAGTCGGCGCAAGACAGAAAGACAATAGTCTTCTTTACGGCATCTTTTCTTCTGAAAGTCCGCTTTAGCAAAGATAATAGTGTTACTAGTCGTAGCTTAGCCGGTACTACGGTGTAAGATTGCTTTAGTTGTGCTGGTGCCGAGAATGTGGCTTCGGTCCCTTGTATTGGCTGTTCATCAGTCGCTATGCCTTCGTCGTCTCTGTTGTTCCTAATATCCTTTGCGGCACTCAAGCTGATATCACCCAAACGCTGGACGTCATTCTTTATGGTTGCTGAACAGAGTATGTTGATACGTTTCACCGGTAGTCCTTCGATCGGCTCTTTGTTGCTCATTTTCATCCTGTTGTCCAACTTTGTTGTGATGCTCTTGATATCTTCCTCGAATCCAAGTTCCATGAGTCTATCTCCTTCATCGAGCACAAGCCATCGTACATTGCTCACATCCAGTACTTCGGTATGATCAAGATGATCAACTAGCCGTCCAGGCGTAGCCACAAGAATGTTCACTCCTTTTCTCAGTCGGGCCTTTTCAGACTTTTTCTTCTCACCTCCAATAACGGAGCTAGATACTATCCACGGCGTGCAACGTAAAAGGCCATCAAGAACAACGGTGATCTGCTTGCTCAATTCTCGTGTTGGTGCCAATATTATTGCGAACAAACCAGAATCGCGATGCAATGGCTCTTTATTTGCTTGTTTAAGCTGATGTGATATCTCAATCAAACGCTGGAGGATCGGTAGCAGGTATGCCAATGTTTTGCCCGACCCTGTCTCAGCCTGTATAAAGGCGTCGCTATCATCTTCAAGCAGTTGTGGTATTGCAGATTTCTGTATGGCCGTAGGTGCAGTGACACCCAGCTTTTGAGTCAAATGTGTTGCAATCGTAGGACTCAAACCCAGAGTCGTAAAATTGAGTTGTTCTTTGGTTAAAGGTGCATTGGATGGCTCTACATCTTGATTGCTTTCCTCCTCTTTCTCTTCGTTTTCGAGTCTTGAGACAGGATTGTAGGTGAATAGTGAGGAAATGATCTGCTTTGGGCCTTTTTGTGCAAACTCGGTTGTACGTCTTTTAGTAGGGATGGAAGGCTCGTTCGGCTGCAAAGTGTTTTGTGATGCAGGTCTGAATTCTCCGTTTAACCTCTGCCTCTTCGCTTTCTGATTATCAGTCTTTCTGATGTTCCCAATCTTGGTTTCTTCAGCCTCTTGTCGAGTCAAACCGTGTTCTTGTTGGGCCGATCTTGCTCGTACTGCTAGGTCGCGCTTTTGCTCCCTTCTTCGAGCTCGCCATGTACCACCCTTGACACGTTGCGCAGGCGTCAAAGTAACATTAGAAACGTCAAAATTAAGCAACAACCCATCGTCGGCCATGACTGGCTTGAACAGAAGGCGGTCGACTTGCCTCACGACTGTCAAAGTAAAGTGCGGAGGGAAATTTTGAGGAATCGGAGTAGCATCCGCGATGAGATTAGATTAGATCACAATCCACCACTTCTTGAACCACGCTCTGTTTAACGGCGTCTTATTTCTGTTGTGCTCCATCTTAAATTTATTAGGAGCTAGGATTATATCTGCTTCATGATTTCATTCTTGTCACTCCTTGCACTTGAAATCATCTCGCAAATACTCCTTGCTTGGCCATAGTATGTGGCTGCTCAGACGTACAGATGTCTATCTCCGCACCGCAGTTCGGTAATCCATCCGATGCCTTTCTACACCGACCCAGCTGAACTTATTGCTTTAAACTATAACGGACCTAGACACAGAAATATCGTGATACTGGACGGAGTTACCACTGAACTAATCTCTACTTCCAAGCCAACACGAAGTCTTCCCGTCAAATAAGACGCTGTTCTTATCGTAGAATTTGCTACTCTGGATCTCAATATCCGGATATACTTTCATATTTGATCTCTCGTACATCTTATCATTGTGTCACTCTTCGTTACTTTTCGTAACAGCAATGGCTGAAATCAAAGCGAAACAACATCCATCGCTCAACCTACCTAAGTCAAATGTATGCATGCAGGTGTCCATTGTCAACACAACCACCGACATTGTTTGCCCATCATATGGCTTCATACGTCCGGTCCTTCAGGGTCAGGAGTACCTTAATCTTCCCACTGCCGCATTTCACATGAGACATCCGTCTGGCAAAGAGATCATGTTTGATCTCGGGTCTCGAGCCGACTACTGGAACTTTAGCCCCGTCACGTTCGACGAGCTCCAGAGAACTTGTCCCGGTTTGGTCATAAAGAAGGGTGTGAATGAAATTCTAAGAGATGGAGGTGTGGATGCGAATAACATCAGTACAATTGTTTGGGTCAGTACGGAGTAGACTACTTCACCGTTACTCAGCTTCGCTAACTCTCACGAACAGTCGCACTGGCATTGGGATCATATAGGCGACGCTTCTCTCTTTCCCAAGTCTACCGAATTGATTGTGGGTCCAGGCTTTAAATCACAGGAATACCTCATACCTGGCTATCCCACCAACAAATCCTCGGTGATGCTAGACTCCGACTACAACGGCCGTCAAGTTCGTGAGATCAAGTTCTCAAACGATTTCAAGATCGGTGGGTTCCAAGCGAATGACTTCCTCGGCGATGGCAGCTTCTATATTCTCAACGTGCCCGGGCATACAGTCGGCCATATTTCGGGACTAGCACGTACGACACCCGACAGTTTTGTCTTTATGGGTGGAGATGTGTGTCACTTCGGTGGCATGTTCAGACCCACAAAATACGCACCTATGCCCTCTGACATTCCTGCTGATATACCGCTGGTCAGTGCAAGATTTCGATTTCCTTGTCCATGTTCTACCTTCACGGCCTGCCACCCATTGAAAGGGCAAGGAGAAGAAACAGCTCGAACCACGCCGTATTATAAGGTCAGTTGCGCGGAGGGTACCTGGTACGTGGATCCCGACACAGCGCAAGAAAGCATTGGAAAGTTGGAAGAGTTTGATGCAGATCCTGCTGTGTTCGTGTGTGTTGCACACGACATAGGCCTTCTGAACGTTGTGGATTGGTTCCCAATCGGCACGTTAAATGATTGGAAGAGCAAAGGCTGGAAAGAACAGTCACGGTTTGGATTTTTGGGAACACTGCCGGTGGATTGGAAGCCCGCGGGAGAGAATTTTTGTTCAGGGTTAACAAAAGATGGGAACGTGGTGAAGGAATGGAGTAAATTCGTGCTGAAAGAAAAAGACAAGGGTATTGTAATCTAGCTGCACGCCGAAACTTCGATATGGCTCCATTGTGGATCTGTTCGCTTGATAGAACCTTTAGCAAGCAGTCTTTGGGCACAGAACATTAAAACGTGATGAGTTTGGTTTACCTCTATACATTATCCTAGTCATGGACGTAACATTGCCGTTGCGAAGGCTGCGGGCCCATTTGACGGGTGTTCGAAGCCCCAACGCAGAATGAACGGTTTTGAGGCGAGTTTCCAGCGGAATGTCAAAAATTCTCGAATTTACGGCTTTCTCAGCAAGGCTGTCTTTTTCAAGACGGCTATTGTTCTCGAATTAGTATGTTTTACAGCACTGGTTCTTGGGTATGAGCGTCTTCTTTGGAGTTGTCTAGCTTCCGATAGGCCTTCAACCAAAGCCGGGAGAGTATGAGTTACATAGTTGGCTGGGAAAACAGAATGATATTTCGCAGTGGGCTCTTAGCTGCAAAAGGCGTTCGACGTAAAAACCGCGGATATCTTTCTTATCAAATTTGAGTGGCGTACCATGGACACACAGCCTCGTTTGGACCTACCGCGGTGTTGAATAAATAGGCTGCACACTCCGCCCCACGGCGGAGTCACAGCAACAACCTACATGTATGCTTTTACCTCCTGCGAACGCAAGGCCATCGGTACTGAGATTTACCTTCCAAGATTGGAAGTTATTCAAGGTTTCCGAAAGAAAAAGTCTTTGAAAAGCATTTTTGGCCACATATAAGTTTGACAATTGGACGTCGACATCGATCCATGTGGGTTCAGCGGGCGGACTGCCGCCGTGAATATTGTCGATTCTGTCATCGAAATATTCCCAGCGATGTATTTCTGTCCAACAGCTATCTGGGAAATACTTTCGCGTCCAAAGCTCGCTTTCTGGAAAACATAAAGGCCAAGCATGCTCGGATGAACAGCACTCAAGGCCTTTCCAAACATGGTCGGAAGCCATCTTTGTCCAAATCGCAACAAAAGTCACACCTTTTAAAATTGCCCTTGGAAATAAGGCTTCGGATCTATCACATGTGTATAGAAGAGAGTTCTTTTACGGCGAGATCCCTCTGTCCCTGGATCGAAGGAGGTGCATGGCATCCAGACAACAATTCCAGGATTCGACTGCCTCCGATGGAGTTCTATGTTTCGAACAATGTTCCTACGAACCTTCTTGCAGTGAACCGCCAAATCAATCTAGAGGCAACCAGAGAACTGTATCGGCAGATCCATGTGCGGATGTCTCTTCCGATTCCTGTCCTCTCGCAAGTGCTGACCTATTGGTTGGGTAAGCATCCGCTGAGGTTTACAAAACATCTTACCATCACCGATGGTCTGCGTTGGAACTTTGGAGATCATGGTCTCTCGTACGCAAATCGAGGTCATATGCTTCAATACGCCACAATTATCAGCATGATGCCAGATCTTGAAACATTGAAGCTCTCCGTCGACGGTTGGTGCGGACATCAAGACTCGGATACAGCCGAATTTTATGGTCGATTAAAACCAAATTGGCTCAAAAATCTCATCATCCTCCGAGAGCAAATTCGATCACGCATCAATTTTACAGTTGAGTTCGCGGATACTCTGTCAGCTGGATACCACATGATAACCCCTTCCCTGGCTCAGATTCGACTAGGCGCGGCAAGAGAACTGATTGAGCTTCTGGGGAAACAAAAATTTGTGCTCATTAGAGGGTTCGAAGATCCGTTTAGATCGCGCTTTTCTTTTGAGATGGCTAGGCGCGATGGGATTGGATCTAAATCGAGGATGTCATCAACTGGAGAGCGCAAGGATTAAGCTAGTACGCTGCATATGAGACTACAGTGCGACGTTGATTGTTTATTCCCCTCTGATTTAAGGCTTTTGGAATAGTACAAGCGGCGTGATTGCGTTCTTGACTTGCGTCAGTGCACTTTGCTTTGTATGTTTGCTATCTCGCCGTACGCTTAAGTAGCACGACCCATTATCAAGTGAACACTTACGAAAAGTTCCTTCCAAGATTTGACACAGGAGTTCTAACTACCAAGTTGATCAAAGAGGCTTTATGAGTTGTAAGAAGGTGACTAATTATCGGAATGTGAGTTACATTCCAAGAAAGTCTTTTGAATCGCCGCAAACATCCCAAGGTATCTATAGGAGCGGCAACGAGAAGTTCGAATTCTCAAAGCTGACATTCAGAGCGATGAAATGCAGATAGATTCAACACGCTTGAATATGATAAGAGTGGGACCCTTTGGAGCCACAACAGCCATATCAAAGTCGAGGGTATTCGCCAATCAAGCTTCAGTGATAGACTGTTGAAATACGTCGACTAAGATCTAGAGAAATGAGCTCTCGCGACCGGCCGCTCGTCGACAATGACGAGCTCTATTCACCTCCCTCGCCACCGAAAGTGAACAATGAGAACGAGGCCCGCACCAACAGCAACCCAAATATCACTACCTCGGATGCGTATCGCCTTCGACGCGATGATTCCGTCTCACTAGTGACAACTCAAACGGAATCCAAAGATAAAGCTATACTGGAACTTGTCTCCACAATCTTCAAACCAACCGGCGAGGTTGTCTACCGCGCATGGCTACGAAGTGGCATTCCGATCCCGGCCTCTACAGTACAAAGCCACCTCACGAGGCAGCTGGCCTTTGTGAAGATCGCAAACGCAAACTTTCACCTGGTAGAGGCGCTGCTCTTGTGTAAGCATAGTCCACTCGCGTTGAAAGAAGTGCTCGAAGAGAAGGCTCAGGTCTTGAAAGAGATGATATCTTATGCCCACCGGATCATCGACACTGCGGTTCTGTTAGGCAGGCCAGACTTCGAGGCGAGAGCCTACTACTATCTTGCGATTACGGCAAAGGACGAAGGAAGCGTAGAACAAGCCGAGTCATACTTCGAAAAGGCGCTAGAGGATAGGGAATCTTGGGAAGGTAGGAACGCGGCGCAGGCCTTAGGGATTAACATCGGCGATATTGAGGACACGTCAAAAGAGCATATTGGGAACCAAAGTACCATGTCTGGTGGAAAGAACAATTTTGATAGCGTAAAGGACAGCAAACCCACGAGTGGACCACCTGCGAAATCTTTAGAGGATGAGTTGATGGAGGCCGAAGAATGGTAAAGAGAAACGAAATGATGTTGACTTAGGTTGATGCGTGGGTAGCGGATGAAAGTGAAATGTTCATTCTAGTATACCCATGGCGATGGAATAGATTATTCTTTCTTCTTCTTACCTTCGTATGCCAGAAAGTGGTATCATGGATATTTACCATTTATGATTTGACTCGCCGGACGCCTCGCAAATTTCCCCAAGAATCGACTCATTTGTCTGCAGTTGGCGTTGCCCTCCCTTTACTTGACATGCTATACGGTGCCTACTCCGTTAATTAGTCAACATATCTCTCAAACAGTCCTTTCTCGAGGGATACGCCACACTCACCAAAGCTTTCTTCGCATTGCAAATACGCCAGCTGAGGTTCCTGACGCAACCATCTGCCAGTACAACCTCTGGAGCAAATTCCACACCGAACATCTGTAGCACAGCGAAAACGACTCGTTTTGCATACTTGCCATCTCGCTCGACGATGTCTCCAAATCCCTCGTCGGCGGTTTGAGGTGATATGTCTGGATTCCGGTCGAAGCAGTTCTGTATGACCGGTAAAAGAGCATTTTCAATCTCTTTCTCTACAGGCACAGTGGTATCAACGTCGTCTTCATCGAATCGTGGAATGCGCACCTCGAACGGAAGCGAGATGGCCATGACGTTGTGCTTGCTATCATGGTGATAACGGAATTCGAAGACACCTGTGGTCCACCAGAGCTTGTCGCCAATGAACTCCATCTCCCCGCTGATATAATCTTTGCCTTCCTTATCCTTGACAACTAGACCGCTAGAGACAATGCCGAAGTCCGCAGTTTCCGAGTCGTATTCGCCAGGGTTCGTTGCTACCCACCTTCCGCGCGATGAGAGTCGGGTTATTTCCCTTGAGGCATTGTCTGAAACCATATACAGACCCACCCAGTCTTTCTTGCTGTGGTTCAGTGGTGCTGTCCATCGTACTTTGACCGGAGTACCGTACTCAAAGATCAGCGTTCGGAAGTCGCTGGTGCGTCGCGCTGGCTTGCGTCCGTGTTCGCCTTCCCTACCACTCCTGCGGTCAAGTTCAGCAAGGGAAGAGGTCAAAGTACCTTCAATCGCTAAGGAGTAGTCCTTGGGATCGAAGCCTGCAAGATCTTCCGATAAGCGAGTGATGCTGATACGTGCTGGATAATTCTTGAACATCGCTTTGGAGTCTTGGACAACATGCTCTGCACCCTCAGCAAGCTTTGCGCCTGCTGTTTCGATGAACTCTTCGATAAAGTCTGCTGCCCGTTCGACGCCACGGTCAACACTAGATTGCCAGCGTCGAAGCGGTGGCGGTAGTGATCGTCGAATACTCTTGGACAGCCCAGACTGTCTTCGTACGGTTTCACCATAGAGCTTCTGCATGTGTGGCCGCTCTACGAACTGGATGAAACAGAGTGTGAGAATGTGGCTAAGAAAGGCAATAGCAAATATCGATTTACTCCAGGTGATTACGGCGACTCCCCATACTCCAGAAAGACCTAGAACACGCTCTGGATTGTTCAGAAAGCGATATATACCACCGTAGGTGAGCTTTGAAGCATGATCCCAGAAGAAATCTCCATAGAACCACCCGAACTCCCCGAGAGATTCATGAATACTAATTGCGGTCCATAGTTGTAGTGCAATGAGGGCCAGACCCAGAACATGTCGTAACAACGCCATTCCGTATGTCCAGTCCGGTGGGAGCGCATACATCTTCCAGGCTGCGGCCATGAAGCTCGCATAGCACATAGTCATGCTGATGTAGTAAAGCCCTTTCCACTGTCGCCAAGCCTCTTCCGTATCATCACCATATTTGATAAAGTGGCGAGTCCATGACCTCTTATTGGATTGGCGATCCAGGATGTAGCCGATTCCAAGATTAAACCACAGCCGCCATAGTATAGCGTTTACAGTGAAGATTGTCTGCCAGAGTACATTAGAGGGCGTCAGCAGGGCGAACAACACGATGTATGCTTGTAGGACACAGTTGCTGAAATCAGTGACTCGATGCAAATCAATGTTTTGAAACCCAATCAAGGAATGAGTTAGTGAGGGCTGCGTTGATGAGTGACCTGTCACTGAAGAGGCCAATTGCACATGAAGTTCACTGTCGGAGTCGTCCCCATCCATAGGATCCTCTCGCACTTTGTCTGGTTGCATTCTCTTGCGGGGAGGACTGTTGTACGTCTTTTCAATGTGTGGACTCTCAACCAGTGTCAAGAAGGCAAATTGCGCCGCGTGTGCAATAATGGAGATAAAGAGGACTTTGTAGCTCGCGGCCATGAGTGAAATGCCGTAGTAGCCCGCGTAACCCACAGAGTACATGGGATGGGGTGCCATTTCAAAAACACCGTCGAAGGTTAATTCCTGATCGATGAGGAAGAAGAAGTCGCCCCAATACCAGGCATAGTCTTTCACAACGCGATGGGCGTCAAGTTTGACCCACAAATTGAACATGAAGAGAGCAATGCCGGCAATCCAACGGCCAATGGTCATGAGAATGCCTTCTCCAGGAGGGAGTCGTGCGCACGCGATCGCAAAGCAGCAATACGAGGTGAAATCGCACATCAAGATCAGATCAACTACTCTCCTAAAGACTAGCCAGGTGTTGTAATCGATTGGCGCAGTCTCGAATTTGTAGTCATTAGGAATTTTGGTTTCCAACTCGCGCTTCAGTAGGCGGTACAATGCTGGATGTGGATTCTTTCCGCTCTCTGGAGCCTCGAAGATTCCTGACTTCTTTGCCCATATAACTAATCTTCTGTGCTTAGACTGCTCCTGGAGCAGCCAGCCGATGCCCACGTTGTAGCATGCTCGCCAGAAGAGAAATGTTACCCCAAATACTGGTATTCTGACATAAGATGGTAGCCAGTAGAGCCCGGACACCATAAAACCTAGTATAACGAGGAGTAGTATGTCTGACATGTTCTTGGGTTCGCTTGGGGAGAATAGCTGTGAAACCATATCGTGGGTTTCCGGGACCGTGAACACTATTTCGCGGTCAGCATTCGTGGCCTCACAATCAATGCCAGTGCTATTGTGACATATCCCAGTATCATGTACACAACTGGAATCGTCCACACGGACCGCTATTGTGCGCACATACCGGTTCCATCGGCAGTCCTCCCGTATGTTCGTTTCTCCTTGGGTTTTCCATCACCACTCTCGTCGTCCTCAGCTTTGTTCAATTCAGCGACTATATTCTTTGCTGTGTCTATGGAAACAGCTTTTCGTGGAGTCTCCGGCTGTAGAGGAAGTCTTTCTCTTAGCTCTGATGCATTGTCTGCGCCGTTTCCGTCAGACGAATCCATTCGGAGAATGAGCGAGGGTTGAACCTCGCCAGCTGAATCTTAGGGTTGAACCGACGCTGGAGAGCAGGTGAAACTCCGAAGACTCCGATTGAGGAGATTCTGAGGGGAAGGCAGTGGTAAACAAAGCAGCGTTCTTGAAAACATACGGTTGAACGTCTACCGAAAGCAGTCGCTTAGCAATTGCGGTGGGGAAAGGAGGTCGCAACTTATAATTCGATTAGTTTGAGATACCTGTATGTCCGGCAGTAGTTGTAAGCGTGAATGAGGTGATATGAGAAAGGAGACGTAGAGTCAATTGTAAACCGAGTGGAATCTGTGGAGATCAAAGCTTTTCAAAGCACGCGACAGGCATGTTCTAACTGCCGCAATAGTGACGTGAACAAGCATGCAGCCGTTGAGGTCTGCCAACGAATTAAACTTACAGCTGGTGATGCAGGTGGTACAGCCATTGGAAGCCACCATTGCCTAAAATATACAAGAGACAATCATTGCGGCTTCTTCTGCAAATCACCAATTGTGGTCCATTAACGTACCATATGTTTGCATGTCACTAAGTTGTTAAGTCGACATCCATATGCTACAACACTGAATAAACCTGAGTCGTTATGAAATTGATATGAACAGCTATGGCATTCGTCCAACTACTGAAACCTCTCTCATGTTTGAGATGGCCTGGAGAAGTCCTCAGATGAACTGCGGAGGCTGCAGGCTATCTTGCACACTAGGACCCCGTCTATGCTTCTCTGATCGAAATCTGTAGACTAAAAGATTAATGACAACAGACGAGCAGCGTCTTTCTCATGGAAGGATCTTTGCTTCTTCATATAGTAGATCATTTAGTGACGAGGTACCGCTGGAAGTCTCAACTTCATTTTCGCTGGAAGCATTGGTGGATCTAGCCAGTAGATCAAATTTCTCAGTGACAGAAGGTATTATTAGCCTCAGAATTGGATCAGACTGGACCTGGGGTTCCGTGAACGTTCCTGGAAACGTGATATGCCAATACATGGTCGGAAGAGTGGGAATATTCTGCGGTTACAAAGGAGTTCATTGGCGGGATTGAGAAATGTGTCATAGTACTGGCGATGCGCAAGCCATTGCAATAAAACCTCTTCAATCTGAAGCCGACAAGAGTCGACTGCCGCAAGAAGTGCCTCTATCTCACCACCACTGCGATGTATGTCGTGAATTACCAAGCGGCGTATCCACTTATACCTCTTCTTTTCGTTTCGACATTTCGTAGTAGCAATGATTTGATCGGTTTCAATTAGACGAGTCTGCAAAATGTAGTGATGCTTTGCTGCACTGTCAAGAGTAAACGACAAGTACTTTGCTTCGGCGATCAGCCGATGGTGATCCATTCGAAAAGCTGCTTTCTCTGCCGATGTTATAGACATTAAGTAAGGGTTTTGAGTTCATGACGGAAACACGGAACGTACGGCTCTGAAAAATATGGTCCAAACAACAAAGACGTCCAATGTTTCAGAACAAAGAACAGATCTAGAACGAAGCTTCTTTGTGTCCAAAGACAGCTATTCATCAATCACACAAAAGCGGCATGGTCGGTCGATTCAACAAATCGCCACAGTCCGGCATCTTCTGCAGCTTTACGCACACTTGAAACTTCCTGCTCATTCACAGCTCGGTTGATGTCTGCGTAACGAACTTCGCTTCTGGCATTCAGGGTTGGTTTGGTTCCGCCTGGTTCGACAATCTCAGAAGCCCTCCCTGTGGTTCTTTTAGGCTTACCAACATGCGCGTCCGGATGATATTGCTCCATGATGTGAATGTACATGTCTTTGGAGATATTTTCCGCCAGCCATCTGACAATCTCTTTACCTTCATCTTCTTTCCCAGGCATGACCAAGTGCCGGAGAAGAATTCCTTTCTTGGCAATGCCGTCTGATGTGAAACAGAGGTCTCCAACTTGCTCGTGCATTGCTTTGATACTTTCCATTGCAGTTTCAGTGTAGTTATCAGCCTTCAGTAACCGCTTCGATGTATCATTCTTCCAAACCTTGAAATCTGGAAGGTAGATGTCGACGAGTCCGTCCAAGAGCTTGATCGACTCTAGTGAATCGAAGGAGGATGTGTTGTATATTATTGGTATTCGGAGGCCTAGTTCACGGGCATGTAGGATGGCAAGAACGACTTGGGGCACTACATGTTCAGGGGCTATAGATAGTCAGTAATGACTCGGTCCCATAATCCACATTGTCGGACGGTCTGCCGTCCAAAGTCTGAATTGAGGTCCCACTTACTGACGAAGTTGATATTGTGTACATTTCCTACCTCTTGGAGCTTTATGCACCACTCTGCAAGCTCTTCTGGTGTAAGGTCGAAGCCATTTCGCTGATGTGCGATGTCATGATTCTGGCAAAAGACACAGCGAAGGTTACAGCCGGAGAAGAAAACTGATCCTGACCCGTGGAAGCCTTGGATACATGGTTCTGTATATTTATGAGCTATTGGGCCAAGTACACGCTCTTAATCTTGGACGAACCTTCGCCGAAGTGAGGAGCGATTGTGTTGACTTTTACGTTCGATCCTATGAGACAGACTCCGGTCTTTTCATATCTATTGACGCCACACAACCGGGGGCATAGATTGCAATTCCGAAGGTGAGCGTAGGCTTCAGAACGCTTTTTGGCAGCATCAATGGAGGATAAGAGGTGATATCGCGGAATATATTCATCTAACAGGAAAGGTCCGGCGAGGGCAGATCGATGCCGACGAGCAGCGACTGGGGTTGGCACTCGCGTTGCTACCTTCCCAGGCGTCAGTCGGCAGAAGGTAGGTGGCTTGAAGGTGTTCATCAAAGGAAATTGAATTCAGAGGGGTCATCGTGAGGGATTCAGATGTTCGAGGTTCTTCTCCTAGTCGCATCTGCAAGGTGACGTTCCAGAAGTGGCTTCTGGTTGGACCATCCGCCGCTAGCCATCCTACCACTTCTGTGCGTCACGCGTTCACGAAAGACATCAAATATCCAATTCGACGACATCTGATAAGCGTCCACTGCCATCTTTTGTTATCAAAAGTGTCAAATTTGGGGCTTTTTGAGATGGTCGAAGTGGGCGAAGTTGGGCCTCGACACGCAAGGCCGGTCGGATGATAAAGCACTGTAATCAACAAAATGGATTCCAAACATAGCTCGGGTGGCAGCGTAGATACGGATGGCATCTCAGTAACGGATTTCGAAGAGGGAGGACGAAAGCGAAGGAACATCAACGTTCAGAACGACCAGAATGGAGACATACGGGAATCCAGTGCAACTTCGCCTATTAACGACCTTCGTCTTGATGCCCGATACAAGGAGCTTGGGACTACACCGGATAGCGGGTCATTACAGTATGACGGCGAGGGTGAAGATCCTCCAGAACCTCGATCATTCCAACGGTCAATGAGTCCGACTACGATGCAGCGCAACAAGAATGCGTGCTATGAAAAGGTTGGTGAAGGTGGTATAAGAAACATGCACCGCTTCACCCTCTACGAAACAACGACTCGATTTTATCTGGTGGGCCAAGACATCATGGACACATACTTCAGAGTTCTGAAGATCGATCGAACCGCACCACCAGACAGTTTGAATGTCTTCGAAGACGACATAGTCTACGACAGGCGGGAAATGAGCCAGCTACTCAATGCGATTGAAGATGGCAACAAAGGGTCTGGTGGAATGAAAATCAGGCTTAACACCTGGGGTATGCTCGGCTTCATTAGATTTACTGAGGCCTACTACATGCTTCTCATCACGAAGCGGGCACAAGTTGCATTGATCGGTGGCCATTACGTCTATCAAGTGGAGGCTACTGAGCTTATTCCTCTGACGACTGGTTCGACTTCTAGATTCGCAAGAGATCGCAATCCAGAAGAAGCTCGCTACCTGAGTATCCTGGCTAACTTGGACTTGACAAAATCGTTCTACTTCAGCTATTCATATAACATCACTCAGACTTTGCAACGAAATATTATCCGGGAGAGGACCGCCGTAAACGCCGGTCTACGACGCAGTGGACATGATTTCAACGATATGTTTGTGTGGAATCATCATCTACTTGAGCCAGCTATGGGCGCACTGAAGAATCCATATGACTGGTGCATGCCCGTTATTCACGGGTTTATCGAACAAGCTTCTCTCTACATTTTCGGAAGAAGAGTGTATATTACGGTGATTGCACGACGATCTAGATTCTTCGCAGGAGCGCGATTTTTGAAGCGCGGCGCCAATGATTTGGGCTACGTTGCAAATGACGTGGAAACAGAGCAAATCGTGTCAGAAAAGCTGACCACGTCGTTTCATGCTCCAGGCCCAAGTCTGTATTCGAGTCCGCAATACACCTCCTACGTGCAACATCGTGGAAGCATTCCACTATATTGGACGCAAGATAACACTGGCGTCACTCCGAAGCCGGACATTGACATCAATCTCATTGATCCATTTTACAGCGCAGCTGCTCAGCACTTTGACAATCTGTTTGAACGTTATGGTGCACCAGTGTATGTGCTGAATCTTATCAAAGCTAGGGAGCGTACTCCGCGAGAATCAAAGCTTCTAGTTGAATACCAAAAGGCAATCACCTTCCTCAACCAGTCTCTACCGGCGGAAAAGAAGATTCTCTACAAAGCTTACGACATGAGTAGAGCGGCAAAGACACATGGTCAAGATGTTATTGGAACGCTCGAAATAATTGCTGAGGAAATACTACAAAAGACCGGCTTCTTTCACAATGGCGAGCCTTCGGATGAAGCATCCAACGCACAAAATGGGGTTGCACGAACTAATTGTATCGACTGTCTTGATCGCACAAACGCTGCTCAGTTCGTCATTGGCAAGAGAGCGCTTGGCCGTCAGTTACATGCATTGGGAGTCATTTCTGGATACGTTATCGAATACGACACAGATGCAATCGACGTGTTCACGCGTATGTTCCATTCGCATGGAGATACAATTGCTATACAGTATGGCGGTTCACACTTGGTCAATACAATGTCGACTTATCGCAAGATCAATGAATGGCGCAGTCATTCTCGGGATATGGTGGAGAGCTTCAAACGGTACTATCACAATTCATTCCTAGATGCTCAGCGTCAGGAGGCCTATAACCTCTTCCTTGGGAACTACATATTCGCACAGGGTCAGCCAATGCTGTGGGATCTTCCATCGGATTACTACCTGCACCACTCCGACCCTCGAGCATGGCGTGCTCATCAGCAAAGAGATTACATCAATTGGTTTACTCCGAGCTTCCTGGAGCCTCGACAGCTCCCAGCTATAGAAAAGGCGTCGTCAGAAGTATTCACCAAAGGCGTGTCTTATTTTGACGATTACTGGGCTGAATACTACCGGCCTCTTGCGATATCATCCTTTGCTAAAATCTTCTCCTCGAAGATTAATTCACGGTCACGATACATATCCGATGGAACCTATCAGCATGAGCCGTGGAATCCGAGTCCATTTGTGCCTCGAGGACCTGTTCTGACTGACCACCCTGATTCTCCGGGTAAGAAACCTCGAAAAGGGGTGACGATAGTGGACCCAAACAGCGACGACGGGCTTCATGTCAAAGTGCCTCAGCTAAACGGTGAGAGCCCTCAAGGCAAGCAAAGTATTCTGCGAGAGTCACAGTACGAATCCCCAAACAAAACGCCTTCGACTGCAGGAAGTTTCCCACCAGTGGACAAGAGCCTAATGACTCAATGGACCCTCAACCAATTCTACGAGTCTGCTCTCAACCCATTCGTGGCACCGAGTGAGATGCAAGAGTACGATCGCTACATAACACATCCGCAGAATTTGCCACTAGTTGTCTCGACTGAGCAACCTGACGATGTTGCCAACCTCGACTATATTGAGTATGTAAGCAACATGTCAGACGACAGAGGTTCGCAATTCGACGATGTGAAGCATTGGGAGATGTCTGAGGACGACCTTGCTGGCTTCTACGACTTTCTTCAAGTTTCGGAGAATCCTCTAACAGTAACCGAAGAGGATGGCGAGAAGAAAAGATACAAGGCATATAGACAGTGGTTACGCGGAAAGAGTTTGTTCAAGCAGAGCAAAGTTGATCCGGAGTACAAGGCGAATTGACGGCGCAGAGCGTTGAGATACCCAATTGTATGCAGTTGTAGAATGGCAGTCTAGAAATGACGATATCATGCGTTTTGCGACCAATTACCACGACCTGCGAATGATTGATATTTGACTTTTAGTATATCATACCACTGACTTATATTAACACCAAGAGCAGCGAGAATCTCTTCGAAATCTCTGCGGTAGAATTAGCTATCTTTGCCGCTCACGAGATCTAGGCAATGACTTTTGCTGTGATCTGCTTGGCTCACCCCACACACATACGATACGGAGGTCGGCGGTCCTTCTATCATGCACAGCCACGCCGCATTGCGACACTTCTTCACCTCCACGAAGATTTAACCTGAGATTGAACCCAGTCCTCGTCAACTCTTGAGCCTGCATATCCTTCCTACACATCCTGTGTAAAAGACCTTCAACTGCAAACATGTGTGACGGTCCCGATCTCTTCCTCTGTGTCTTATCTATCCTCTTCCCACCCATCGGAGGTAGCCTTCCCCACCAGGCAGAAACGTTCAGGATTCAGAAGCTCACAATTTTGTAGTATGGGTCAAGCGTGGTATCTGTAGCGCAGACTCCCTAATCAACATCGCCCTCTGCTGCCTTGGCTACCTGCCTGGTTTGCTGCATGCTTGGGTAAGCTCCAATCTTCGCCTTCCGCCTCACCTAGGCTTGTTTGACCTGGAGCTGACAATGGACATGCGCAGTTCATCATTTCATCCTATCCCGACCCGTCCTACGAAGCGCTTCAGGATTCAGAAGGCGCTCAGATCTACTACTACACGATCCACCGCGGGCCTCCACCAGCTGGTGATCGTTATCCCCAGCAACAGCCTGGTTATGGAACGGTGACCACTCCACACTTGCAATTCCCAGGCCAGCGAAGTGGCACAACGAACGATTTTGCAAATGCACAGCCCAAAATCGTGGATCAGCAGCCTCAGAGGCAGCAGCAGCCAGCAGCTACTCAATCACAGCCTGAGCAGACGCCTGCGGGAAGCTCGAGCCAGCCGGAGCCATCACCACCAAGCTACACTGATGTTATGCAACAGGACCATAAGATCCAGACCCAGGACTGAAATGATCTGCTACAGGTGGTGTTCTGCACCAAGTCGTAAACAAGCGTCAAGAGTATTCCATAGGCAACAGCTTTCGGAATAGCTTGGCTAGAAAACGTTATCGGAAGGTGAATAATGTTTGATTACTGTGTCTGGGCGTCCTACTTCGAGGAAATTATGATGGTTTAAATGGAGCAAGGCGTTTCCGGTGTATGTGTGAACGGGAAGTAGTTGGCATTTAAGCTCGAGTTCGAACCATAAATGACATCTTTGGACTTTCTCATAGCTTTAATATAGCTGTCGTCCTAAAGCCACCAGCAACTATAACTCCGCAGCAATTGCATTTACGCATGAATTTGAATTTGATCTCGTGCTTGCTGTAGCCTTCTGTGGCGTTCCTGCGTGATACGGTACCCTTGCTGCCTCAACGAATATATTTTGTCAGATCCGCAAATCCACTTCAAGTCTTCTACATCTGCTTTTCAAATCACCGAAATGGCTTCAACTCAAGCCGAACACCATGATGCTCCTGAGACTCAGGCGGCCAAGGCAGCGCAAAAGAGGAAGAGATTCATCCCACTCGGTTCGCCACCACTTCCTCATATGGAGCCCACAAGGCTCGCTAGTTAACACAGTCGATTAGAAAACAATCCGGATGTAATGAATTCACTGGTCCACAAGCTCGGTCTGTCCAAGCAGTTGTCATTTACGGATGTCTACAGTATAGACGACCCAGACTTGCTCGCCTTTGTCCCTCGCCCGGCTCATGCTTTGCTCCTCATCTTCCCTGTGAGCGAGACATACGAAAAGTTTCGCGCTGAGGAAGACTCCGAGGAGGTGGACTACGCTGGTTCCGGTGCAAATGAGCCAGTCATTTGGTATAAGCAAACTATCAGTAATGCTTGTGGATTGATCGGCCTACTGCACGGTGTATCGAACGGCGGTGCACGCTCTTACATCGAAACCAACTCTGATCTCGCCCAGCTACTCCAACAAGCCATCCCTCTAAAGCCAAATGACCGAGCGGATCTACTGTACGAATCGCAAGCGCTTGAGAATGCTCATCAGGAGGCAGCTTCTGGTGGAGACACCGCTCCACCCTCCGCGGAAGACCGTGTGGACTTGCACTACGTCTGTTTCGTTAAGGCAGGAGACAATCATCTCTGGGAACTTGATGGCGGACGCAAGGGACCTCTGGATCGTGGGTTGCTTTCCGCTGAAGAGGATCCCTTGAGCGATAGGGCTCTCGATCTGGGCGTAAGAAGTTTCCTACGACGTGAAGAGGCGGCAGGTGGTGGTGACTTGAGGTTCAGTCTCATTGCACTTACTTCTAACCTCGGTTAGAAACGAAGATAGTAAGCGGCAGTGTTGAGATTTGCATCGATCGGGATCCATCCTGCTGAGGAATGCAACTGAGCTGAGAATGGACATGGAACTTGGGAGGTATCTCACATAGACCTTCAAGCTATCCGCTTGCAATTCAGCTTACCATCGTGGTATACAACATCTGAGTCGCGCTAAAGTCAGTCCGCTGTGGAGAACTATTTCTATCGTAAGTTCTGTGGCAACTCCTGCTCCTTTGGGGAACCATCGGGTTCTACTTCCTCAAGTTTCATTCAAAGAAGACTCCTTCGATATTTCTCTTCTACTCCTGCCTTCACACAACTTAGCAACAACGTTCTTTCACCTCTTCAGTGCCTTCCTGGCAGTAATTATTGCCTGGACAAACGGCGCGCGTAGAGACTGTTCTCCCATATTGAATTTGATGCTTTCAAGCTCCGCGAATGTATTAGCAGCCGATTTTATATCCCTTTCCTTTCCGTATTCACCTGTTGATCCTCTGTCCTCCCGCCACGTCCATTACAAACACATCGGCTCTGAGTACAATGGCAGTCGAATTCATACTTCATAATGGCGGAGAAACCTATAATTCAAATCGTTGCGATTGTAAGCTCCCTCCTTGGCCTGCTCATCATACTCATCACATTCAATTGCTTCCGACGCATGAAGAAGCGACTTCGTCACAAGTATGAACAATTCTACCGATTTTACGTTTTGTTGCTGATGCGTATAGACTAATCATGCTACATATCCTGGGAAGTTTCATCAGGGAGTTGTGGTACTTCATCTTTGCTGTAGCTGTCCTCAGTCATGCACGGGTAACAAGCCGATCAGCACTATGTCAAGCTACCGGTTTCTTCATCAACTTTGGTAATGGGGTGACCGGTGCGTATCTCATGTTGGAACAACAATTTGGAGAATAGTACTTTCAGGATCGCTAATCTCTATCCAGACATATCCATCCTGTTTGTGACTATACATAGTGCCATTCAGGTATTCCGACCTCCTCTTAACGAACGCGATCACGATGGATTGGATCGATACCGCTATTGGATATACGCTACGATTGCTCTGATACCGGTTCTGCTTTCAGTACTACCATTCGCTATGAGTAACGCTGCCTATCAATTCAGTGACGCATTTTGTCAGCTTCCGGCACGGCCAATATGGTATCGACTAGCACTTGCCTGGATCCCACGCTATGCCATTACCCTTTTCGTCATCACGGTGACTATTCACATGTACGTCTACGTTGGCATCAAATTCAGAGAATTCTCAGCGTCATCCGATGGTTCATTGGCCGCTCGAAGGCCATCCGATGTTGAAGCGCAGCAAACGGAATTAAATAACGACTTACTTAGCTGGTCAAATGCGCTCATTGGTTTTAAATGGACCCAACACTCAACAACGGCGTTAGGTAGGAGCACTGTTCAAGATTCGCAGTTGAGCCAGAGGGCTGAGGAAAGGAAGTCAAGCGATGCTCAGCCACTCAATTTGGTTGCTCCATCAAAAAGGAAGTCTAGCATTGACGAGCCGCGACGAGCCTCAACAATCACCACTTCATCAAAGATACAGCAAGATGATGATCATCGGAGATCTTCTTCGGCCACTACCAACTCTAAATTCACCAACACAACTGAGAAGTCAGGTGCAAATCTTTCGACTGTCAAGGAGCAGCCCGTACGAGAGCAATCTATCACCTCATCTTTACCCTCCGGTTCACAGCCAAATGTCCTACTCGAAACACAGCACCGCTCCAGTCTCACAGAACAAGTACCAACCCGTATTATCGCGGCCCAGCGTGTCGACCTCCGACGACAGCTTCGTAACAACTTTGTCTATCCAATCATCTACGTCGCAACCTGGACCATTCCTTTCATCGTCACTTGCATGCAATTCAACCCTCGCCATGCTACCAACACGCCAGCCTGGCTCGGTGTGCTTAGCCTTTTAAGCCTGACTAGCATGGGTGCTGTCGACTGTCTCGCATTTCTATGGAAGGAGAAGCCGTGGCGGACAGAGAGTGAAGCTTCGTTGTCGAGCGGACGGCGGCTGTCCGGATGTTCCACGTGGTGGTGCCGCGGCAGCCGGAGGGTTAGCGTTGTGAGTGGGAGCAGTGGAAGTGGCCAGGCCGAGGGTGGTACGGGTGCTGGTGTCGAGTGTGATACCCAAAGACCTATCCGGCCGTGTATCCCGAGGAATAGAAGTGGCGACCGGCAGAAGATGGCGAGGCAAAGGGCGTTTGAGCGTCTAGTGCTTGAGCAGCAGGATAGGAAGGAGATCGCCTCCGGAGAGAAGCTTACCGCGAGTGGGAATAGACCACATAAGGGACGAAAAGAGTGGTGGGATGTTAGAAGAATTTCATACTCTATGGTCTGAGGGTGAACGTTTAGTCAAACTCTGAAGTGATGTTGATGTATCCTTAGTCTCAGGCAGCATTGTCTTTGGGAGTTTGATCAATCCAGAATGACAGACTCAAAATAAACCTGTGATACTCTCACTTCAGCGTGTTTCATTTCTAGGACTGAGGGCTAAGTCACTTTCTTTTCTTGATTTCAATTATGACCAACTTAATCTGCCGACAACATCGAAAGTTACCTCCATCCGTCACGCAACATTCCTCAATCTAACTATCTTTCTAAGTTCAACCCGCGATGGCGAATTTAAGACCCGGAGATAAAAATTCCCAAGTGAATGCATACTTAGGTGCGCGATAGCCCACAGAGTGAAGTACTTGGACTAATAGAGTTTACCAGGCGACTCACGAGAAACCACTCCGCGCATGGAACAAGCCTACGCTCGAGTACAAGTCAAACACCCATGGAATGAAGACACCAGCGGCCTCCATGAAATTCGAAAAACCGCTGATCTATTTGTTTGCTTTAGCGACTCGGTGACTCCTAGTCCAGCGACAATAGCCATCCAGGTCATTATCGGCGTAGTCGACAGTGAAGAGAGGGCGATCCTCGCCTGCTATTCTCACGCCAGGAGGGTGTTGAATCCACAGGCTTGGAATAATCTACAGGGCCCTTACAGCTATGCGCCGTACGAGTGGTTTATGGAAGCACCGGGATACGATGAATACATTGGACATCATAGAATTCGGTTTGGGTTCAGGAGGGCAGGTCTGATTGAAGTCGTCGAGCCACTCCAAGAGAATGGAGGCTCAAGTAATAAGCCTGGCGATGAGAAGACGAGGAGCATCGATCCGAGCTTCGCGAAGGCCGAACATCCAAACCTAGGAATATGAGAAAGGGCAGTTGGCGAGCTGTATCGACTTCATGCACATTGTCGAGGCCCTGCTGCAATGGCAGGAGTAGAGCTTTGCTCGGGGTGTTTTGTCGGTGGCTTCCGACCCCAGTAAAAGTGATCTGTAAAACTTTTGATGACCATGAAGCGTTTAAGAGATAGCTTAAAGCTGAGTTGTCCTAGCGCGGCTTTTCGGATCCATCCTTTTCTGTCATGCAATTGCAGCCAGTCTAATCAAAAGAGTCAAAGACTAAGCTTTACTTAGAGTATGACGGGCTTCTAGCAACTTATTGTGTTCAGTAATGTTTGCTTTCTTCGATGACATGCCCGATGACATCAGGCTTTGGTAAAGTGCATCAACGATCCAGCCTCATTCATTCCTCATTGCGTCTATTCTTGTCAGCTGCGTCGCAGATAGCGCGGCTTTCCTCCGGAAAGCGGCGCTGACACGAAATTTCGTAGCTGATTTCACGTCACCAAGTAAGAATATCTTGACAGAAGTCAACTGGAGATCAATATGGTGGAAGTAAATTGAGCGCAAAAGGAGTAAACTGGAGGAAGGATTAAGACATGGTAGAATGGAATCTTTGCCAAAAGCGAGGTCGAAACCAGCAGCAAATTGACCTCGACTTCTGCAATCGTACATCGTAGTTGTCAGAGGCAGCAAAGGCCCTGACTGCTGTTTCAAAATTATCTTCTCTTTTGATTCCTTGGCAAATATTACTCAACATCTAAAGATTTTGATGCTACAGCGTTATCTAGCACTTGGACGCCAATCGTGCTAGTGCGCGGCGCGGTTGTAATACGACAGGGCGCGGGCAAACCAAGGCTACAAAACCGACTGAAGAGCAACGTTTATTACACGGTCGAAAGCACCAACCGATTAACACTCCTAGCAAGGATGCATCATAACATTGTTGCACTCGAAGGGCTTCACGTGCCAATTCCAGAGTTCGACTTTGCACCGCCAAACACGAACACTTTGACAGTCTATCAAAATACCCTCCGCAATGAAGTCGCCGAACGGGTGAAAGATGCGACCATTATCATCTCTACAACTATAGTCCTCGATGCCGCAATTTTAGATCCCAAAGCGACACCCAAGTTGTTGTTGGTCGCGGCAATGTCGACCGGAACCGATCACGTTGACCTTGCGGCCTGCAAAGCGCGTGGCGTCGCAGTTACCAACACCCCTGGTGCAAACATTGAAACCGTTTCTGAGCACGCTCTCAGTCTATTCTTTGCTGCGCGTAGGAAAACCGTGCTGCTGCACAACATCACCGTCAACACCAGCGAGTGGAAGCAGAACGGCAGTGTTGCCAAGTACCTGCGGACGCCCGATCTCGAAACGCCACTGGTTTGCCAGCAGGAAGTGTGTGGAATTGTTGGGTACGGACAGCTAGGGAAGCGCTTAGAGAGTATTGCAAAGGCGCTGGGAATGACGGTGTTGATTGCTGACCGGAAGGGAGCATCCAGCTCATCCACAGACCTGTCCGCTGCACGCACACCGTTCGACGAGGTCATCAAGTGCGCTACCGTCATCTTCTTGACACTGCCGCGGACTCCAGAGACCCTCAATCTTATCTCGACCGCAGAGCTCGACGCAATGTCGCGTAAGGTGGTTATAGTCAATGTTGCACGAGGCGGCATTGTTGATGAAGCGGCGATCGTGGAGGCACTCAAAGGAGGCAAGATTGCTGGCTACGGAACCGATGTGTTCACGGTAGAGCCAGCTAGTGGTGCAGATGATAGCCCTCTTCTTGCGGATGATGCAAAATCGCTCAATATCACCGTCAGTCCCCACATTGCGTGGAACTCTTCGATGACAGGGGCAAATCTGCAAAGGTCTTTAAAGGAAACCGTCGAGAGTTGGGTGGCAGGCAATCCACAAAATGTTATTGTGCCTGGTGGCCCTCAATAGACTGCCGATAGAGATCCTAAAAGTCTGGCTTCATTCAGCCTTCGGTTTCTGTTCTGTACCCTCTTCGCGGCTACCAATGATGACACTTCCGATGATCAGGCATGCTGCGCCAACCCACCATAGTAATGGAAGAGATTCATCAAAGATCAGAGCGCCGAGAACAGCCGTGATGACGAAGTTGGCTGCTGTGTTAATGATATTGACATGAACGGCGGATGGTGAAAGAGACAATGCTCGAGTGAAAAGCACCCACATTGTGCTGCTCAGGACAAAAGACATCACGAAGACAAGCTACACCGTTTAGCAATCTGAATTCTGCTCTTTTAGCCAAGTCTTTTCTCTTACTGCTCGAATGATGACCTCGATAGCCCTGTCTGAAGAGGCTAGCCCCGTAGTTTCAGCAATATACCTTGCCCAAGACGAAGCAAGGCTATCTGTAGTCCTGTGTGGGTCAATTAGTATGAAACTTAACAGGTGGAAAGCGTACATATTCTTACAATTTTGCAAAGACGCCGTTGAATGCTGCGCATGCTCCACTAGCAATGGCGACAGAGCGCCAGGACGAACGGCTGGGATGAGACTTCTGAGCCATCGTACACCACAAGTTTATGCTCTATGATCGAAGGATTTGTTTTCTGTTGACATTGTTTTCTTGTTATTGAGTATAAGAAAAGTTAGAATCGCTCCAAGTTGTGGTTCACGTCAAAGTTTGAATGAAGCCCGCGATATCGTATTAGGGGTAACGTAAGGCTGATCCCGTGACGAAAAGTTGTCCGGAGGTACTGAGGAAATGGTTTACAGAGACGATCAATTGAACTAGTATATATCAGCTACAGAGCTCGTAGATTAGTTGGGAATTCACAATGAGTAATACTTCGAAGGTTGTTTGTCTTTGCGGAATCCTTTGGATTCTTCACTTGCACTCTAACTCTAAACTCATACATAGATATCCTCGCCTTGCTACTGATGACTAGGCATCTCGTCTATCAAGGACTAACTCCATCTAAATAAACCCCGAGCGTGTATGCGGAAAGAGCGATGTAAAAAAAGCAAAGAACAGAACTTTTCTGGAAGTCTGAGAGATGATTCCTTCTCAGTGTTATCACAAGCACTTTTCCATCCTAAGCCTAATGTGATTCGGACTAAGCTTGGTCTTCATATGGCATCTTGCCTCAATCTCCATCTTGAGCACATGCTCAAGTTGTCTGTATTTCCTCTGCACTACCTCTCAAGTGCGTGCAAGACAGTCCAGGCATATTGTCTTGTTGTGTCTTGTCCTGAACGGTAGCTCTCTGCCACCGATCAGAACTGTGGTATATGCTCGTTGCTTCTTTGTGAAATTCTTGGATGTAGATGGAGGCTACACCCTTCTTTCGCAGCGGTCGAAAACCAGGTCTTGTTCGATCGATTTGGTTTCATAGGGTTTACCAACTCGAACCTGTGAGCGAATTTGAGAACCGCCGCATTACATCAGTTTGTGACTACGTTTCGCCAGGCTTCTTTGCATTCATGGCTACGATCTTGATCCTGTCCGAATGCAGACCCTGCTGGTTATCGAGCTTGAAGTTGATGTCCTTGATTATGAAGGTCCACACTTCGTCACAGAATCGATAGGTGTCTAGGTGGCCCTATTAGACAGTAAGACCTTGCATTAGCCGTGTCTGTAGAGAAAGAGAATTCTACCTTGAAACTCATACGAGCCTTGACCTTCTCGTTCAGCACCTCTGCGACTACACGATCAAAGTGTTGCAGCATCTTGATCGCAATCTGCGGCTCAATACGACGCTCGCTGATGAAGTGATCCAGCGCATCCGTCATCGCGGCACCGACACTACAGTTTGTCAGCAGCATTCCGCGGAGGGTAAAGCCCAGAGGCAGTACCTGCTGCGGCGGTACAGCTCGTAGAAGTGCTGTTGCTGGCTGGACATCTTTTCAGGTCTTGAAGAGGTGTGAGGAGATGACCAATAAGGCTGCCGCAAAAGTTGAAGAAGGTTGTTTGGCTGAAGAAGAAGTTAAAGATGACTGAACGGAAGGCGAAGTTGGAGTGGAGGAGTAAAGGCGCCAAGATGTCACTCACGCACGGACCATTTAATCGGAGATTTCGGCGACCCGATCTTGAACAGCTTCATTCGCTCCAGAGCTTCGACAGTCTAGCTTCTGCCTGTATCTCTGACACTGAGTTACGAACCTCCAGACCTTTCTGTGACTTTTTTTTTTTCAGGATGAGCGGTCTCACATATGCCGCTGGTGGAGCAACCGCCGCCTTGGCGGTAATAGGGTTGTGTATGTTGTCAAGCCTCCGCTATCTGATAGGCAATGACACTGACGTTTTCCGGCAGATATGCTATTCAATGGCGAAGGAGAGTACTTCAATGTATGTTTTTCCTCGTATACACCGGCTCGGATGCTAACACGTTGGCTATCAGTTCGGAGCCTTTCTCGAGAGCATATCCCCTTACGCATGGGCATCCACAGGTGTTGGCTTGTGTATAGGCTTGTCAGTCGTTGGAGCAGCATGGTACGGCCTACGAACACAATCAGGATATTTCAAAACTCATCATTGATTAGGGGTATCTTCATTACGGGTGTCTCGATATTAGGAGGTGGTATCAAGGCACCGCGCATCGCAACCAAGAATCTAATCTCCATCATCTTCTGCGAAGTAGTTGCAATCTACGGCGTGATCATGTCCATTGTCTTCCAGACAAAGCTTGAGTCTGTCAGCGCAGACGCCATACACTCACCAAGCAACTATTACACCGGTTACGCTCTTTTCTGGTCAGGAATAACAGTCGGACTTTGCAATCTGATTTGTGGCGTTTCTGTTGGTATCAACGGCAGTTCCGCCGCATTAGCCGATGCGGCTGATTCCACCTTGTATGTTGTTCCACTCACAAGTCACTTTGCTTTTCAGTGTATTAACGACTTTGTAGGTTCGTGAAGATTCTTGTCGTGGAGATTTTTAGCTCTGTGCTTGGGCTTTTCGGTTTGATCATCGGCCTGCTGGTTTCATCAAAGGCAAAAGATCTGAAGTGAATGGCAGAAAGGTGTGGCAATTTCGTGACGCTTGAGAAAGAGCAAATCTCAAGCATGGATTGAATAATTGTCTCTTCAGCTAAAGGCACGTATGGCGTTTGACGGATCAATGTAGACAACTGGTGGTGCTGGGATTGTAAGACTGCATTAACCATTTGGATGGAATATGTAAATATCGGTTTTCTGACCGAGCGTGGTCAATGAATCAAATCCCCAAATATTATTAACTTATCGTGTTTATACCGTGAATATCGATATTCCAGACTTTAGTAGTTACTTCTAATTCGCGATGCAAATGTGAGAACAAAAGTAGCCTCGTACAAAGTCTGCTCTAATCGTGTCACGTACCGTTATCGAACACCAACCCTACCTTAAGAAAGAGGTCGTCGGCCATTGCAAAGCATCGACAAATTCATCCTCACTTGCATATTCTCCATCATCGGGGCCTGATAATTCGGATTGGATACGCTCTTCAATCCGATATCGTGCCCGAACCTCTGAAAGAAGATGGCAGAAAGCCGGCACAAAGCCATCGATGAGGTCTTCAGCCCTATTCACGTAGTCCTCTGCCCTCAACCCTGCCTTATCAACTACCTCGGGATCTAGTCCCGTTAGTCTTGCCGCGATAAGAACTTGAATTATCTTTATGCTAGGGTTCAGCGCGGCATAATGGAGTATTGTTCGCCCATCCAAGTCTGTTGCGACATCTCCGATATATGCAGCACCACGACTCAAGAGAAACTCCGCGGATCGACTTGCAGACCACGCAATTGATCGAATCAGCGGCGTTTGACGGAACTGGTTTTGTTGATTAATGTTAACCCCTTGGCTGAGAATGAGCTCCATAATCTCTACAATCTCTGTCCGGGCAGCTCGAGTCAGACACAGTGTCTGGTTTGCGTTCTGGGGATACAGATCAACCCCATGTGCAATCAGCAGCTTCGCAGCTTCTATAATCTCTGTTATCGGCTGGGGGTTGCGGTCCTCATCGCAGAGATACATGAAAGCATTCAAACCGGAAGCATTGCAAGCGTTAATTTCAGCGCCGTGATCTAACAGTAATTCAATGCAATCGAGCGAGACACACGAGCATGCGGCCATCAAAGGGGTTCTGCCGACACTTTGATCGGGGATATTTGGATCAGCGCCTCTCAGCAGAAGCCACTGTACAGCTTTTGCATCCCCTCGAGCACATGCCCAATGGAGAGCGGTATTTCCATCCGAGTCTTGGACGTTAACGTCAAAACCATTTTGTTCCACTTCAGATTCGAGGTTTCCAGATTCAAGTTCAAGCATTAACTGGTGCAGGCGGGGGAATTTGAACGATGCGTAGACATTTGGAAAGAGGTTCTCCATTTGCTTGCGCTGTTTCGGAGGAATAATATTCGAAAGTATTAAAGCCCAAGCAAAACTATGAGGAGTGCTATGAAGCAATCACGCATTAGCCTGTTTTCATATGAAAGAATGTACTAACTAATACTTCTTGCGTCTTGTGTCCCATTGGTGCGGATCAGCACCGTAACATAGAAGCAGTCGGCATGCTTCTACAAAGCCGTGATCTGCTGCTATCTGTAGGCAAGTGAGAATCACGGAATAGAAGGCAGGCGTTTCATCGTACGTGAAGAGGTTGATCCCCTGTCTGCGCGGAAACATCACAAGGTGAGGCCAGCCCGTGGTCAAAAGCATACTTCAGCCCAGTTATATTTCCGGACTCCGCCAAAGCGAAAACTTCAGAGCTGTGAGGGCGTATTCGAGTTATTGAGAGCCCTGCTGTTGGTTTCCCGTAGTGAGAGTAGGCTGAGACAGTTACGGCATAGGATAGCAGCCAAAAAGGGAATTGGAAATGAAGTCGTATAGCATAAGTGGCTCTAAACTTACAACTCTCTTTCGTGCACTTCTTTGTCACTAAAGGCACTCCGGTGTAACCTAAAAGCAAAGATCCTATTAGTCCATCGAAAATTTTGGGAGAGCTGAATTCTTGCCACTTGTGACAGAGACATGCGCAGGATGGTACGCACATGCTTTGCTGATGCTTTGAGAGATGAACCGCAGCCGCAGTCGGGGGTAACAAACTGTGGAGCTGTCCAGATATGAACATGTTAAGACCGCATTCTTCTGCCTGGGCTCCCAGTTTGTCAATTTTAGCCCCTAGTCGTTTATACACATCGTCTTGTGATCGCCGAACGTCATCAATGACAAGAGCGCTATTTTTCTGGTGCGCTTCAAAGGCCTTGGTAGCTTGTTTAAAGTTATCGTCAAGCATTCGCACCTCGCCGCCTACTCTTGTGAGAATTTTGCCGACCCGACGAGTTGAATCACTGTTTCGAATTCAGCAAGCCAGAGACACTAAGAATGAATAGAGTATGACATCTTACAGGGAGAGTGAGCCTAAACAGGTGCTGATCGGCCACTTCAAAGAAGTTATATCGTCTCGGATCCTTTTCGCTTTATCCTTCCCACGGAGTGCCCAGTCTAGATTCTTGAAACGTTTTGACTTGTTTTGCGGCGAGTCACAAAAGCCTAGAATGAGCTGCTCTAGCTCACGAAGCTTGTCCTCCATGCGCCTTAGCACTGTTGGAAGAACGTTTAGTAGCTGATCATCTTCCTCGAAGCCACTTGTACACTTGATTGCTGACTCTGTTGATGCGAGAATTCCACGAAGGTCTTGAACTTCCCCGGATATCACAGTTAGGTCTTCCGGGGCATTTTTAATTGACTTGATCAACGAGCATATTCCTCTAGTCACGGCGATAACAGAGCCGAGCAGAGTGACGGTGCTGGCAAATGGTGATAACGGATCCATGAAGAACTGTTCATACTCTGTAGAAACGATGTAGAAGTGACCGGGCAGCGGTGAATATAGGGCAAAACATGCGCGATTTATCTATTACAGTCAGCCTATTTTCCGTCCTATAGTTGACTGTGGAGTAGACGCCTTGCAGGAGGTCATACGGTGTCTTCCATCTACTGGATTTGCCGGTATGGGGCACCTGACAGAATTGTGATACCATAGAGGCCGACTAGAAGTCCGACCGGTGAGGGACTCAGCTGGGCTCGGCTCTCACCGCAGCGAATAACGCCAACGGACACTTCTGGTTTACGCCCGCACATACATCTGGTTCGCAAAGGCTACAATATTTCCCAAGCTTCTGTATGGTGTGCTATTGCTCAATTCTCAAACCTCTGCTCCGTGCCTTGTTGTCATGAGCCCAACTTCTAGCGAGCCATAGCTTTGCAACTTACGAGTTGGATTCATGCTATGAAATTAAAGTAGATAATCACCATCAACTCGGTTTGGGTTTGTTCAGTGATCCATAATGATCCATAAGCTTGAAAGTCCCTAGCGGAGATACTTACATGCCTGAAATGGGCCTGCTCATTGCGCTTCTTCCTTCCCACGACGCTATTACACCACTTAGATATGCTCTAAAACCCTATGTTGGGCTATCTTCGTGATCTTGTCGTCATTTGGGCAAGGTACTCAATGGCCGTGCGGACACTGGGGGACCATGAGCGAGACTGAGCAATGCATGGGCAGCTTGATGAGCGAGACGGAGCGAGACGGAGCGAGACGGAGCAGGACTGAGCACGATTTATTAGGACGTGAGCAGTAGGTGATGCAAGACTGAGCTGTATTTTATTGAGTCGAAGTTGAGTCGTGCGTTTTGTCAATGCACGTGTATCTTCGAACCAAGTTGGGACGTTGGTGTGGTTCGTTCGTTGCAATTAGAGCACTCTAACTAATTGCGGTACAAATTGCGGAGCTTTTAGGTTATCGTACTCTCGATTTAATCCCTAACCTCCCACCTGTAACTCAAGCAATCCGCATAATATGTCAGAACGTGAACTGAAAGCAGCCCTTTTGATCGTATCAGATACAGCCGCAAACGATAGCTCTACGGACAAGGCTATTCCGGTATTGGAACAGGTTTTCAAAGATGCGGAGAAGTGGGATGTGGTGAAGAGCGAGATCATTCCGGATGACATCCTTCAAATCCAAACCTTTGTTCAATATTGGTCGGACTCGTCAGATGCGGTTAATTTGATCGTTACAAGTGGTGGAACTGGCTTCGCAGTCAAAGACAAAACTCCAGAAGCTGTCGCACCGCTCATCCATCGCCATGCCCCTGGTCTTGTTCATGGCATGCTGACAGCATCGTTGTCAGTCACACCATTCGCGGTAATGTCCAGACCAATAGCAGGAGTGCGAAACAAGACGCTCATTGTCACGCTACCCGGTTCTCCGAAAGGAGCAAAGGAGAATTTAGAGGCTATCATCAAATTATTGCCTCACGCATGCCTCCAAGCGGCAGGTGCGGACTCAAGAGCAATCCATGCAGGAGGGCTGAAGAAGCTGGAGAAAGAAGCTGGTATCCAGTCGACATCTCTCAATGGAGCTTCCTCACATTCACACTCTCACGATCATTCTCACTCTCACTCCCATTCTCCCGGCAAATCTCATGGAGGCCATCAAATACCCATTGCGCACACCAGACCAGAAGACCGACCACAATCAAATGATCCAAATGCTGGACCTACGAGGAGGTATCGCAAGTCTCCATATCCGATGCTCTCCGTTGATGAAGCACTCAAGATTATCGCTGAAAAGACGCCTGCACCAAAGGTAATCCAAATGCCACTGGTCGCCGAAGCGGTTGGTTATGTTCTCGCGGAAGATGTTACTGCACCTGAGTCTGTTCCTGCCTTTCGAGCTAGCATTGTCGATGGTTATGCCGTGCGATTTCCATCTTCTGGAACGTTTGAGAAAGGTGTCTATCCTGTCGCCTTTGTTTCGCATGCGCAGGCTGCAGATATTCCGGAGCTGAAGGAAGGCCAGATTGCACGAATCACTACAGGAGCTCCACTGCCACCCGGCGCTAATGCCGTCATTATGGTCGAAGATACGGTGCTGAAGTCTTTGACTGACGATGGCGAAGAGGAGAAAGAGGTTGACATTCTTACATCCGAAATCAAAGATGGAGAGAATGTTCGCGAGATCGGCAGTGATGTCAAGAAATCTAGCATTATCATGCGAAAGGGAGAGGGTATCTCAGCAATGGGAGGTGAATTTGGCCTCCTGGCTTCCGTTGGCGTCCAACGCATAGCTGTTTACAAGAAGCCCGTCGTAGGCGTTCTCAGTACGGGTGATGAGATTGTTAATCATGATCAACCAGGAGAGCTCCGCCTGGGAGAAGTCAGGGATACTAATAGACCAACTCTTCTGACTGCGGCGAAGAACTCCGGTTTTCAGACCGTGGATCTTGGAATTGCCTCCGATAAGCCTGGTGCGCTCGAAGAAACTCTCCGCAGTGCTTTCCGCAAAGTTGACGTTGTCATTACGAGTGGTGGTGTGTCCATGGGAGAGAAGGATTTACTAAAACCAACGATAGAACGGTCGTTAGGAGGAACCATCCAATTCGGACGTGTTTCGATGAAGCCTGGCAAGCCAACCACATTTGCAACGGTGCCGCTGAAAAACAATGACGGTGACAGGGCGGATAAACTGATATTCTCTCTACCTGGCAACCCAGCTTCGGCGATGGTGACCTTCAGTCTCTTTGTTCTACCATCCTTACACAAAATGTCTGGTATTTCACCAGTGGGATTGCCAAAAGTGAAGGTTGTCCTGGATGCTGACATCAAGATGGATCCTGAGAGGAATGAATACCACCGCGTGATTGTTGCGGCGCAAGAAGATGGAAGTCTTCATGCAACAAGTACTGGTGGTCAAAGAAGCTCAAGGATTGGTAGTTTCAAGGGCGCAAATGCGTTGTTGTGCATGCCAGCGAAGCCTGGGGTTGCTCCAAAAGGTGTGATGGTAGATGCGTTGATTATGGGCGGTCTGCATACTTCGTAACTCTTAATATAGCCAACCAATGTTTTGTGGCTAGCTAGTTTATCGCTATACGTCTATATCTGCAGATATTAATCTAGTACGCACAGTCATATGCCTAGACAATGACAAAATCGGATTTCTCGTGAGAAGAGTCTCTTAGCACTTCGCCGTGCATTATTCCTTCAACGTAGCAGTCTCCAATGAGGCAATACTCGTTTGAATCTCCAATCCTTCTGAGGATGAATGGTGTCCGAGAAGCCACGAATATCACAATTTCGTCTCCGGCTTCTGCATCCGGCGGAGCTGCGCCAACTAATCCATCGCTGGTGCGAATGCAAACTCGATCAAGACTCAGATCCAAATAGGACGGATCATCAAATGAATCCTTGACATAAGCCTTCCAGTCCGATTCAGAGGCTGGAAAAGTTTTGCCCACTGAATCAACGGTAGATATCTGCCATCCTTTGATTTCAAGCTTCACTTCCGTGATAGTGATAAGGATCGAATCTCTTTTCTTGTATCCGCCAGAATCGAATACGGTCGCTCTCATCAAAGGTTTATAGAGAGTTTTGAGTCGCCAGTCCGGAACCCAAGAAGGCAAACTGGTTTCTTGTACTAGTATACGACCAGGTCTCAATCGCCGAATAGCCCCAGCACAATGTAGAATATCGAAAGGAAAAGCACATTGCAGTGCTGCTTTAGCAAAATTGATATATGTATGATCTGTTGAAATCGAGTAGTCCGGGGAGAATTTTATTGCACTTCGATAGTGTGCCAGGACAAGTTTATCGTGTGAAGTGGTCGCAGTATTCTCAGGTGGTTTGTTTTCAGGAGGCAGTACATCGCTTGCAATACCGATGAAGGCAAATATACGATCGCGATCATCATCGCAGTCTGCATATTGGAACTTCAACAAAATTGTCAAGATGTTAAAATATTTCAGGCCTCTGCCTTTAAGCCTACGAAACTCAGTTATCGAGTCCCTAACGTTAGGGTTGAGACGAGTGAGCTCCGAAATGATTGGCTCCTTTTGGAGTTCGTCCATAAGCCAGTTCCAGCTGACTTCAGCAATTTGTTGTCTTTTCGGCTTATCTGACGCTTGAGGCAGATGGGCATGCACTTTGGAAGCCGACAAAAGCTCTTGGACCACCCACCGTCTGGTGAACCAATTGCTCTCAAGCCAGCTTGTGGTACCTTTTCTGTCGCTTAAGAAAACGTGCACTACCATTGCTCGTCGATATATCTTGGCCATTTGTTGGATTTGCTGACTTCGTTCAATGGGATCGTTTTGATTAATACAGATAGCGTCAATCCACACGCGCATGATCATGTTAGTACCGAAGCCTGCTGTAGATGACTCCGCGTATAACAAATTCGTATAACTTCTCTTTCTCAGCCGGATGAGTATATCATGCAGTCGTGGTGTGATCCTCAAGTGCGAGGTGCAGTCGTCACAAATCAATAATTCAGAGAACTCGGGCGGACCCCACACGTACGAAACCGCATGATAGGTTTGCTGGTCTGTTGAGTCGAAGCCGTAATGTCGTATTGAGCATTCCAGTGGTGCGTCGATACTACGTGACTCCCTAATCTCCAAAAGGCGCAGATAGAAAATATCTCCTGAGGGAGGAGGCAGGGGCCGATATTTGTATGGAGTTTGAGCAGCTGCTCTATATTCTGCTGCACTTCGTGGTTTCGGTATTCTGTCCTGTGAATTGTCGATAGTGCCATGTTCTCCGATTCGAGCGTCTAGAGCCTCCAATTTATCTCCGCAATCGTTCTCGAGTGGAAATATTGGAAGTGAGCCTTCTTGCGCTTGTTTCCCCGGCTTCTTTGACCAGATCTTCCACAAAGACATGTCGGGTGCAATAGTATGTGTGGAATCATATAGAGCGTAACGAAGGTACGGAACTTGAAGTGAAGAGTTATTGGAAAGGCCTTAGGGATCGCGGCCTCCTATTTCAATGTCTCCGATGTCTGCTCAGCCTCGTCAGGTGACGATCGTATAAGGTACCGTATCGCGTGAATCGGATTCTCTGCTGGTAGTTTTAACTCCGCGACGCGCCATCTTCAACATTCCATCTTCTACAAGATCCATCACTTAAACTTCCCGAGTTATATGAATGGCAGGGAGTTAAAATGGTGCGGATTAAACACCGCTATCTTCTCATCAACATTTTATATCCTGTCGGTCAAGCTACGCAGCTGAAAGTGTCCGCAGCTGGTTTGCCCGACTTGGTACATTTTCACCAACCCACATCGACAAATTTCAGCCATGACATGCTTCGACGCCTCATACGTGATGGTGTCACTGAGCTTTTTGGTGACTATGGTGCCGGTATGATAGCAGGCAGTCTTAAAGGTACGTGTGCTATAATTTCTCTCGTCACCGGTGGCTCGCTCAACCACGAACCGTTTGCACTATACGCTCTCGCAACAAACACTAACCGATCTTGTACGCCAAAGTCATGTATCTTTCTACAGCCACATCGACCGCAATCATTCGCGTATCTCGCGAGAGCTATCGGCTTGTTTGGGCTGCGTTGTCATTTGCGACAAAGCTTCCCAACCCTTTGAGTGTGCCGTGCGTTATCCAAGTATTGAGGGTATCTGGTACTATCAAGAAGAGCGAGGAGGCAACTATTCAGTATGCCACTGAAACTCTGCGCCGAACGGGCGCGATTTCCGGTAGTGCAGTTGGTGCAACAGGAATATCGCAAACTGGAACTCATCATGAGGCACTCTCCGAAGTCTATACTGATGCCATGGATGTAGATGACATCGGTGACAGCTCAGCCGAAAGTGACACGTCCGATGCATGATGGTGTTCGTTAATCTTTTGAGATGAAAGCTCACTGTTTGTCCATTGCCGAATAGTCATGGAAATCTTTTGCAGCAACTACATCTCTGATGTGGGTCGTTTGAGGCCGTATTGAACGACAAGCGCTTCTACATCTCCCTCTGGCAGAAGCTCCAGAATGAAAGTACGCTTGTTTAGCTATAAAAGGGCTTATGCGCGCTTTCAGTACGACAAGTCTAAGTTCTAAGGTCCTACTCCCACCCAAATCCTCCAAATTACTTCCGTCTTCCGTCAACAGATTTGTAGCTTCGATCTCAACGTCAAACCTTTAAGACTATCACTCTTCACGCAAAGTCAGCTACCATGCTACCGCAAGCTTCATCAAAAATTGCATTGAATATCGAATGGCCTCGCCTTCGCGGTTGGATCAATAATTTCTCGGACAAAAGCATCAATGAGGCCAAAATCAGCCGCAACGCGCTGATCATCGGCTACAAATATGTTTCTGATCGCATCTCTCTTCTTGAGGAAAGAGTTTCCATCGCCAAACGGGAACGCGGTGGTGCTGAAGCCGCGCTGGTGAACCAGAAGCTCATGGAATGGCGCAGCAGGCAGCTTAACTTCACCGCGGCATGGAAGGAGTACGAAAGAAATCTGACTGGCTATGTGGGTTATTTCCAGCAGATACATACCGATATCAGTCACGGCCCGCTGGATGCGCTGCGGGAAATTCTCGAGATCCGCGTACGCGACTTGAAACGAATCATGACTTCCCAAGAGCAGCCGAGTCAACAGCAATACCCAGCTCGGGAAACGGGTGTCATGGATGCTGGACTACTTGAGCGTGTGGCCGCATTGGCAGTTGATGATGCACCAGACCGGGAAACAGACCATGCCAGGCAACTTGCGCAAGTTCTTGCGCTGAATGATCTAGCAGATCTCACCAAATGAAAACAGCGGTTGTTCCTGTACAAACCGAACCTTCTCAGATACTGGGAAAACCGGCTTCTTAAACTAGCCGTAGCATCAAATAGCGAAGGAAATGAGGGAAAGGTGACAATTGAGTTGAATCAGATATTGATAAGAGCAAGCTTGTCTGATATTTAAGATTTGTCTTCTTTCACGCTGTTCACGTCATTGTTGTAGCTCAATTCTTGCATGCCTCCAAAACCATTCGTCCTCATCAGTCACTTGGAAATTCACTGTATACAGCGTAGCCGGCGGGAGACCATAACTGATTCAGTGAAATTGCACTCATCTGTGAATCCCAGCCGCAAGCTAGAGGCATTCTGCTCACCTGTTCATGCTGATGTTGCAAGAGCTCAAAAGCTTTAGAACTTCAAGCTGAGAATCGGATCTCATCATGATATCCGGCCTTCCGCCTTGGCCAATGTCTTGTTGATACAATGCAGGTTCATCAGAAGTCTAGGCTTACTTCGCACCTTTGCCCTTCGCTTCACCGTCGGCAATCTCTCGGATGAGTACCTTCACGTCATCTGGCTGAACATCGAAATCTTTTCCATCTTCAAGTTCCGGGCTTACACCAACCGCCAGGTACTTCCCGTCATTCGAGAATGTCAGCGCCGCAACACTCTCTGAGAATTTCTGAAACATTTTGATTCTTCGCTTGCCTGAGCCATCCCACAAGCTGACGGTGCCGTCCCCTCCTCCGCTTGCAAAGGTCAGCTGGTGAACTGGATGGAAAGCCAGCGCGTGCACTGGATACACGACATCGATATCGTTCTCCGTTTGCCGATGACATTTGAATGCGTATTTCTTCTTCTGTGCTTCTTCTGACTCGTCGAACCAGTCAACTGCAATGCGCCCTTCGATGGATGACGTCGCATAACCCATGTCGTTGGGCATGCACGCGACGCAGCGGATCTGGAATTTGAGCGATGACTCGCGTTCTTGGATCGGCTGTGCTTTGACCACAATCTCGTCGCCTCCTGATCCACCTTGTGCCTGTTTGTAGACCTGGAGGAGGTCGTTGAGATCGTATATGTAGACGTTTCGGCTTGCCATTGCAACGACAAGCTTTGTAGGTGATATGGAGATGGAGTACGGCTTGCTGGGTAGCTTGACCGTACACGGCGCAAGCGACGGATCGGCCGGGGAATGGATGTGCAGAGTAGAGTCCCAGGAAGCGGAGATTAGGAGTTGAGTATCGCGAGAGTAGGCAAGGGACGCGGCAGGCGCAGAGTGAGAGGATAGGATGGTTTGACCTCCAGTCAACAGGTCAATTCTGAATGGTCGTCAGTAATTTCATTATTTGCGGGAGAAAAGCATACCTTCGGACATCCCAGTCCAAGCCGCAGCTGTATGCTACATTGTCATTTTCGCCAAAGCAAACGTCGAGCACTGGAGCTCTGTGTTCGAATTTGCGAAGTAGTTGACCAGCGCCACCAGTGCTGTAGAGATAGACGTTCTTATCCCATGACGAGACGAGGAGGTTCTTTGATGATTGATGCGAAAATTGTACGGCCGATATGAGGTCGGACGGAGCTTCAGGAAGCTCGTATTGATCTATAATAGCTGTTAGTCACTTTATGAGGTGCGATTGCAGGTTGCGCTAACTTGAGCTCATTGTTTTTGCGAATGTTGTTGTGAATTTGTTGGAATCGTCTAACGACGCGACGATCTCATCAAGCCCACTTTCAGCCTTGTTCTTAGCCACGTGACCATTCGAGACATCAACCTTACTACTTAGTACGCAGCTTTACCAACAATGCCCATCGATCCTAATTAAGAAGCACATTGGATTTCACCTCTCTTCCTTCCTCTTAACTGTAATTTCCAACATGTCTGATCTCGACGCAGGAACGCCACGTGTATTTATCGCGCGGCATGGTGCGTCAACACTGTCATATCTCCTCTGATTTCCCCAGAAGGTGCGCAGATACTGATAGGTATGTCCTTAGGCGAGACTGAATGGGCCAAGAATGGGCGATATACAGGGCTCACTGAACTTGAGCTCACGCAGAACGGGATCGAGCAAGTGATTGGCACGGGCAAGTATCTTGTCGGCCCAGGCAAGCTCATTGATCCAGCCCGCATCGCGAAAGTCTTTGTCAGTCCTCGCAAAAGGGCTCAAATGACATTCGAGTTACTATTCAAGGATGCTAATGGAAGTCTCTCCATTGATGATGACAAGGTGGACGTCACGGAGGAAATTGCGGAATGGGACTACGGTGATTACGAAGGGCTCTTGACCAGCGAGATTCGGGCACGTAGGCAAGAACGCGGTCTAGATAAGGAGATCTCCTGGGATATTTGGAGAGATGGCTGCGAAGGCGGCGAGTGAGTAAACTGATGTATCGAGGTATTTCAGGTCTACAGTTGGCTCACGCTTCAGCTTAGAAACCCGCGGCAAGTGACTGAACGCCTCGACGGGCTAATTCAAAAGATCTACAATATTCAACGCAAGTACATGCACGGAGAAAAGCCAGTCGACATTGTGTTGGTGAGCAGATTCCGTTGTGAATGAATGGGATGATCCCGTAGAAGCTTGGAAGCACGACATTCCTAATTTATTCAACCGTTAGGTTGCACATGGCCTCATCCTGCGTGCATTTACAAAACGATGGCTCAAATATTCAATGGCGATGCCGCTTGCCATGATGCTGCCGCCAGGTGCCGTTGGAGTCCTAAGGTGTTTAAGAACTCATCTTCTTCAAAAAAAGATTAAACGACTGAAGCACTCCTAGTTACAAAAACCACACGATTGAAGAGCCAGCATTCTGGATTGGACTAGCGCTTCCGTGAGACATCTTTCAAGACACCGATCTTGAGCTCCAAGAGCTTTAATTCAGTTGCTACAGGCTCATGGGAGCTATCTTACCGCTGCGGATTCCATTTTGGGGGAGCGAAAACTTGTTCGTCGTCTTTCAAGTGCATTATGAGGATGATTCATCTTGAATCCACGTTTAATGTTGTCTGTAGTTAAAGGCTGGCGAGGTCAGATCGGCTCTAAGCAGGTGAGTAGCAGTACCTTACTATCAAGCTAAGGTTGGCACGTGGTTGCTTGCTTCGAGGTTTGTTAAGAAGCCATTGAAAGGCCTAACGGCGCACATTTACACTCTCCTTTTCTCTCGGTTTAGGCGTTTAAGCTTCAAATGGACCAATTGAAGTAGGTTCGCGTTGAGTGATGAATGTCTTATACAGCCTCTGTGTCTACTCCTACAGAAAATAGCTTCGCCGAGGCTCACGAAAGCAAATTCAGCCTAATGAGAATTTTTATCCTTCGTGAAGACATCCTATGAATAGTACTTAGAGATTATAGCGTATATCCAGAACCAAGTGCGCTACCTAAGCCATTCAGTGAGTATCTCATCCATCCATCATAAGGATGCATCAGAATTTGACCGCCAATAGAAACATCCTGACCCATCATCCATTCCGATCCCACGGCCTGAGAATTATATCACGCTCCAGAGGAACCTACATGATGCCTCTCAATCCCCTGAATCCACCGGTTTTGGTAATTTTGTCCTTCTTATCCTTGGCATCCTTTTCCAGTTTCTTGGCATTCTGCGCACCTCCTACAGAGCCGTTAGTAAATCCATCCGTTCAAGCGCTATCTGTACCAGAATGAATGGGGTCCTACCTCTCCCATAAATCCTTGCCTGGGAGCCAACAACGGCCCTATCCTTCGGCGTCAGCCCCGCGTCCGCGCCCACCGCACTCCTCGCATCTAAGGGCTGCGCCGCTTGAAAGTCATGCGTCTTGACGTTAACGGGCGGCGGCCCGCCCGACCGATCCAGGCTCGCGCTGAGCACGCCCTTGCTCAGCGGCGTCTGCACAACCTCCTCGTTGGCGGGCAGCAAGTTCTCCTCGAAGAACGCGGGGTCGGAGAACGCGTGGGGCCGGCGCACCGCGCCGCCGGACGGGCCCCCCGCCGCCGCCACCGGCCCGCCCGCGCTGGTGGTCGCGCGTGTGCTGTTGCGGCGCAGCAGCGCGGCGGCGGGCGCGGCGCCCGCGCCCAGCGCAATGTCGTCGGCGAAGCGCGTCAGGCTGAGCACGCTGTTGGGGCGGGGCGGCAGCGGCGAGCCGGAGCCGGCGCCGGCGGAAGCGGACGGGCGCGGCGGCAGTGCCGCCGCTGCTCGAGCCTCCGGCGCCTCCAGCTCCAGGTTGCGCAGCTCCAATTCCGTGTAGCGCTGCAGCAGCCGTGCGTGCGCGCGCTTCAGCTGCTGCAGCTTCGCGTTACTGGCCGCTAGCGCCGAGTCCAGCATCTGCTGCACTGACGGCGGCAGCGGCCCGCCCGCTGGCACCGTGCTCTGCGCTGTGCGCAGCCGCGCTTCCAGAACGGCGATTTTCTGCTCGTAGGTGCGCTTGGCGCGCTCGTGGCCGGCGTCGCGCGACGTCAGCTCCATTTTCAGCGTCTCGAGTTCGTTGCGGAGAAGTTCGTGGTCCTCTTGCGCGCGTTGAAAGTCAAGGTCTCGCAACTCGTACTTCGAGAGCTTGGCCTCGGCATCGGCGAGGGTTGTGCGCAGGGTGCCGAGGTCGTCGAAGTCCCGCTGTAGAGTGATGAGCTTGTTACGCGTGTGCTGCTCGCGGAGCTCGCTCTCCACAATCAGGTTCTTCAGGTGTTCGGCTTCGCGCTGCGCTTTGTCGAGGTGGTGACGAAGCTGTTCGGCTTCTGCCTGCCAGCGCTTTTCTTCTTCGCGATAGCTCTTTAGCTTTGAGCTCAGCTGCTCTTCGTACTTCTTCGCTTGACTCCTGGAGGTGGTCGTCTCTCGTTTCAGTTGTGAATACAAGTCATTGGCTTTGATGACCTTTGCTTTCAGCGCTTTATTCGAATTGATCAGGTTCTCAGTTTCGGATGCAGCCGTAGCTTCAGACACCGACTTCCGTTGTAAGTTTGCAATATGGGAAATGTGTTGTTGCTTGAGATAGCGTTCGAAGTTCAAATCGTTCTTGAGAAGCATGACCTCTCTTTGTAGTGCGGCATTGGTATCATGTCCACCCACCGGCAGTGGTGAACGGGGTTGAGGGCTTCGAGACACGGTGTGTGCGAACCCTTGAAGGCGATGAAGGTCGTTCGAGTGCGAGGATGGGCGACTCGTTTGGATCGGGATTGGAATGTGTATTGACGTTGGAGACTTATCCGCTCCGTCATTGCCATCAGTTTTACCTGGACTGTTGTTTCGCGACAGTGCCAACTGATCTCGCAAGCTTGTTCTGGATGACTCGTGGATGGTGGCTTGAGAGAAATTGACGCTGGTACCAGTACTGGGCACGGTTATTGCGGTTGATTGAGTGTTTCGCCAGCTGGCTGATTTCGCTTCTGCAGAAGCGGTACCATTTGTTTGAGCATCCTCGTCAGAGGCCAGCAAGGCATCAGTCTTGCTACTATGCTTGGTAGTAGGTGTCTTGGGAAGGTCTGGTAGTTTTGAGGTCGGAGGTGGGCCAGGGTCGCTCAGAGTGTGAGAAACTGCGATGCATAGACTCATGCACTCCGTAACAAGATCTGCGGGATCGGTTTTCAACCAACGATTGTCTGTGAGCTCATCTTCGACGGTTGTTGTAAAGAAATTTGAGTGGAGGAGGTGTACGGTGCGATGGGATTCGGTTCGAGTCCTAATAAGACCCTGTCGAAGATCCAAGTCATCTGCTCTCGGATAGTTCTTTGCTTTCAGATATCTTCTCGGTTTCCGAACAAAGTTCATGAAGTTGATAGGGAAGAGACCATATAGAAACGTAAACAGATAGTTTGCTTGTGGAGATAGCGCATCAACCGTATCCACACATGACTGCAACTGTTCCCAGTCCTCGTCGATGTCGTAGACTGAAGATCCGCCGTCTGCAGGTAAAATGTCATCTGAAGTTTCTGCGGCTTCAGCATCCTCTGGTGACTTTTTGTAATATTGATCCCAGCAGAGAACTCGTGAATATACTAGAAACAATTTCGGAAGTATGCTCACTAAACAACTCGTGATATGTGGGATGAACATGATGAAGTTGGTGAGAGCTAAATCGACCACAGTAGACGAAGTATCTATTAAGAGACAGTCGAGTAAGTGCTGAATCAAGGGAGTATCTAAGACAAGGTGAAGATGCGGCGGTTGGAGGCGCACAAAGCTGCTTAGCAACGAGAGTGTTTGCAAGCGATAGTCCTTCTTCACGAGATATTCATCGATAGCAAGGAGTAGCTCTCTAGAACGTTTCTTTCCGAAGGTGACCAGGACATTCTCCCATTCATGAGCGATGAATTCATCTTCGGGAGACACCACTTCACCCTCTCGGGAAGGTATCTTCGTTCGCGTAAAGTATGCGTCGAGCGTGTGGCGTATGAAGTGTGGTGACAATCCGCTGTCGTCCGTACCGTCTCGTATACCGTCAAGGACTAGAACACTTAGTAGCAATTCCTTGGTGGATTCGATAGCGTCTCTTTTGTTTCCAATTGTGTCAAGCGTAGGCTTAATGAGAATATTCCACCATTCTTGCAGACTGTCTTTGTTTGCAATGGCGGGTAGCAGCAGTGTGAGAAGGTTGGCAAACGCATGTTGTTTCTCAGTTCCGACTCCTGCGTACTTGTTGTAGGAAAGTAGCAGCTCTTCCTGTAGCTTCTGGGAATCGGCATCCTGTCGGCGTTCGAGGAAGTCTTCGATGGTTCTTTGGAGCTCTTCGGGAAGCTGGGCAGGGATAGTCTCCGCAGAGAAGGTCGCATTGATCGCCTTGACGGCGTCCTTAAGAGAACTGTCGTTGGTATTGTCAGTCATGATGCAGCATGTCTAAGTCAGGCTCTTTCCGACAACTGCGTCGGAACTTGGGCGGAGTCACCTACCTCGACGACATTTGGCTGGGGAGCTCAACCGTGGATGTGCGACTTTAATTCTCCAACGGCTAGGAAGAATCGGCGAAAGTTGAAAACCGACAACCGATTGCTTGCCACGCAAGAAGCAACGGGCCGACACAATATATTGATCATTCAAAGGATCCGCAATGACATTCTCGCGGGAAAAGAGGTGCGTGGGGGGCCTTGCCGCGAAAGTCACGCATACGGTGTATTTTGGCTTTGTAGCTAATTACAGAACCAACGAAGGTCAAAGAATTGGGCAATTCTTCGGATGCGCAAGAAAGAAGAAGAAGGAGAAGAAGAAGAGGAAGACTAGTACAGCAGAGCGTTGTAGTTTAAGCTGAGGGTGAGTTATTTTGTAGTTCAGAGTACAGAAGAGCGTTACTCTTCGAGTTGGCGTGACTTTGCTTTTGGTGCAACAGAGGAGTGAAGGTGGGGATGACCAAAATGCGCTTGCATGCTCAACCAGCAGCCGTTGCCACCAAGCTGTGCCCTGCTTGCAGAAGGTTGTCACCGTGCTTCCTCCCTAGACCTTGCGGCCGCGGTGCTCGGCAAAGGATTGGGAAGGATGATGGCATCCAGTCAGAATAGGTTGTCCGGTCCTTCTATGGCTTCGCCGCTGAGACTGCTTTTCGCCCTTTCGTCGTTCAATGCAGCTGGCAATGTCCCGTCGTCACACGGAGCTAATTGAAGCAGCTTGAAGATTGCAGCCAACTCCTCATCAGCCAGCGAAGCAATTCGTGGACACTGTGCTCGTCCTCATATTCGGTGGCGGATACGCAACGGCTTCCAAGACCCGTTTTCAGCGAAGCTTCTTTATGCAGGTCCGGCTCAACTTTTGGGCCGTCTTATCGCGCGTCGAATCCGCGCTGGCGGCACCCGACATTCGACGCCACTTTCTCGCTCTCAAAAGTGACCCAGTAAAAGCTGGCGTGACCCGGCCGTGATATCTGCTAGCTTTAGTGAGCACGCTGACAGTGTAGCGGCGGAGCTGCGGGTGTAGCTCCTCGCGCGTACCCCTGCAGGCCATGCAGTACTCCATCGACCGCGAAATGACTCTGTTCGTGGGGTTTATCACAGCACTGATGCACTCTTAATTCGTCTTCGTGGAAGTCTGGCCGTCGCCCCATTCTACAATCATCCCATGCCGATTGCCAAAGTTTGAATATTGGCAAAGGTGTAAATTATGGTTTGCGGCGAAGAGCATCTTCAATGGGGCCAATTCGGAATGCATGCTTGCCACAGCACATGAATCTCCTGTATACGATACTCTAAGCACTGGAGTGGGCTTAGCATACGATAACTTACAGCCAGGCGTCCCACCAATTCCCTCCCGCTGGATTCTGGAGTGGTTCAGTGTCAGCTTCGACATGAGCTATGGCCTGCCTTTACGCTCCTTTGCGCCGTGGACCGCTCCTTCGGCGTCGAAACCACGCGGATGATGGCGCCATCCTCTTACTGGTGTGCCCCTGGATTGTCTGTTCCCTCCCGTTGTGAAACTGCAGCCGCAGAGTGGAACCAAGACCAAAGTCTAATTATTGATATGCATGGCGTAACCCCGACCAGCAATTGCAATATTTAGTTATGCATCTTACTAAGAAGTAGGCTTCAAAAACCTCATTGGCCCAACGTAACCGTTGTGGGACTGGCAAAAGCAAAACAATGCAGAGGATTGATCCAGACTCCTGCGTTTAGTGGAGATTGGACGTATTCAAGAACGGTCAAGACTGCAGCATAATTTTACTCTTGCTTCCGTTTGAAGACACTCGGCTTTAGTACTCGATCATTGTCCTATAGATTCGTAGGGTTGCGGACCGGAGAGTGGAACAAATTCGAATGGGGTACACAATCTCCACGCTATCTTCCAAATGAAAATGAAGAGTATGTCCGTGGGGTTTCTTGCTTGAAATTGTGATTGCTTGAAATTTGTATCATCGTGTGTCAATCATCACCAGAAGTAACACAGATCGTCAATGGCCATCCCTAAAGACGCTGTGTGCCATGGATCCAGATTCTGATAGGCTTAACTTTGGATGAAATGCCAGCAAAGACGCTTTCACAAGCGTCTTGACAATATGCCGTCCTCGCAGATCAGGCAACTATGATGAAATTGGATCAAAGCATTCATTCCTGAAGAACAGCAGCGCTGCTGGCCATGTTCCAACCACGGTGTTCTATCTTGAAACTCTTCACTTTGATCGTGAGCTCCGAACATCCGCCGGCGGTTTCCTGACCACCTTCACACCTCCGGAAACATCTCTGCCCATCATACCTCTCCTCACATCAGGCAAATCCATCTCTTCACCCGCAGTTCGTACTCCACCCATCGCCTCACCCACACCTTCGTCCACAGTCCCCTCCCCAAACGCCCTCGCCTCGCGCTCCCACACGTCGCGCTCCCTCTCATCGAACTCCTCCCTGCGGTCCACCCACCGCTCCTGCACATCGTGCACATCCATAGTTGTGTAGCCCTCGCGCATAGCAACCTGCCAGACGGTGTCGTTGGCGCCGGACTCGCCCGCGCCGAACGCGTACCCGGACGCGCGGTCGATCACCCGCAGAACGTTCGCCACCGACGCTTTGTCCTCCACCGCCAGCGTCTCGAACGACACCAGCCCGAAGTCTTGCACCAGCTCTACGATCGCGTGGTTTAGCGCCGCGAACTTGCTCTGCGGCGGCGAGGCTGTGGCGGCGGAGGCGGAGGCGTCGGAGGAAGGTGGTGGTGCGGTTGTGGGGTCGCGCTCGGCGTCGAGGTGCGGGAGGAGGTACTGTAGGTCGTGCACTTCGGTGTAGAAGTCTAGATTGAAGAGGAGCGGCGCGTAGTTTGACAGGTTGTCGATCTTCGTCAGCACGTTAAGGTGTGGTAGGTCCATTTGTAGCATGCTGCGCAGCGCGAGTAGCAACGCTGAGATGTACAACGAAGGTTGTGTCAGCACGTATGAGTCTGTCAGGTGAATGACGACGAGCTGTGGGAGTAGAGTTAGCGACGCATTCCAGGTTGTGGATTAGGGATCGGAGATGGGAGAGCGGACTCTGTACCCGATTTTCTGGAGGCGGAAAAAGATATTGCGCAGCGATGAGTGATGAGTGAATAGCTCAACCTGGCCAGGACAATCGAAGAGAATGTAGTCATCTACATAATTGCTCAGTCTCGGTATAGGATGCAGTAGAGGCAAAGAGCCACCTACCATCAAGCTCTTTCAACCCATCTTCGAGCCACTTGAAGTTATGCTCCAGCTCTTCCAGAGCATATAGTACTCCTCCATTCGGTCCAAGCTCTTCAGACTCCATTATCTCCTCTAAACTGATGAGATTTCGAACATCGAGTGCGGCTTTATATGAAGTTTGGTCGTTTGCAGGGTCGAGGTTTACGACGGAGCTTCGTCGCCCAATGGCTGACATGAACTGGTGCATGCCATCACAATACGTAGACTTGCCAGAGCCTGGAGGCCCGATGACAAGCTGTGCGAAGGGCATTTGAATGTGCAAGTAAGAATTTCGATGTAGCAGAAGAGGGACGTCGAATTCATTCAACCTTAGAATTCCTATCGATAACAGAGGGGCGGAATGAGTGAGATGAGCTTCTAATCAAACCACTTATGAGATTCTACTCCATATACATCACATTTCTTTCTCTTCAAGAGTCTCGGTGAATTCAGAACCAATAATTCAAATTCTTCAGAGCTTCAGGTCTTGAAATTAGAATTCTGAGTGCAGCTTTAGTCCCAGCGTGTCAATTTAGTGGAAGCTCATGAACTACTGCTGGAGAGCTTCTTCAGATTCTTTCCGTCCTTCCCTCAGCTGTCTTCTCAGGCGCGTCAACATCTACACCTTTCGGCTCTCGAACCATAATGTCGAGAGTGATATTCTCATGCGCCCTCTGCAGGTGAATCTGCTTTCGAACGTCATAACCCATTCTACCATAGATCTTGACATTGATATCATTACTACTCTCGAGGTAGCATGCACGACCCTCTGCGTCTGCCAAAGCTCCGATGTGATCGACCAGTTTGCGTGCATAACCCTTGCCACGAGCTGAAGGGCGACAACCGATGTACACGAGGTACCAGGATTCGTCGTCACGCTCACCCATCACGGACGCCTTGGTGTCGTGCAGCAGCGGAAGGAATTCGTTGAAGAATCGCTTTTTACCCTCAGTTGACAGCTTGTAGTTCAGTCGCCACATACCACTACGGAATATGGTCAACATGTCGTCCATGTTCTTTCCGGGTGGCATCCTGGATTCGATGTTAGTGTTGGTTCGTAATGAGACGTTGTACTACTTGAGAGCCTACCACAGCGCCACGGCACCATAGTCTGCACCAATGGTAGTCACCATGCCTTTCAGACAATGGGCATAGGTGATATAGTCCATAATATCGCAATGTAGATCCCATTTCTGTTCTTCCGTCCAGTGAGCACGGTCCGGTGTATCAACGAAATAACGTGCGACTTCGTCTTCTTTGAACGCCTCAGCTAGGCTGAGAGCAGCGTGCTTATAATCTTCGACTGATACAACGCGAACTTGGTCAACAGCAGGAGTAGAACCGATGATTGGATCCACTTTAATAGGACCTACGGCAGAGTATTCGCCTGTTGGCTTATCTTCTACAACAGTGATTGAAGTTGCTACAATGCCTCGATCCATATTTTCGATAGGTGGCTATGATGATATCGAGGTCTGATTGCCTTTCACAATGAATTATCAATCACACTGGAAGAGGGCTGAAGCAGTTTAAGCTAGGGCGTTCTTGCACTGCAACTGCGTTTCGATGTTGACAAGGTAGAATAGGTACGAAAACAATTCTATAATCATATCAGCAACCAGAGCATTACATTACGAGGGAATTAGCCCCATACTCGTGAAGCAGCAAATCTGTTCAGGGAATGCAACTTTCTGCTGGCCTCGTACTGTGACCTGTGTGTACGGCTGATAACTGCGATCTCGAAATTGACTCCACCCTCGACGGGAACCGTAAAGATGTAAAAGCCTCGCGTAGTTCAACAGACATCAACAATTGGGAGATTGACGAGTCTATTGGAATGAATTGAAGAAAGTGAGTAAAATCGGGATCCGAGTCCCAATTGGTCGTGATGACGGGAGTGAGTAGGAAGAAAGTTTGGAATGCACAGTAGATGGCGAAATCGAAGCAGAGAGCGATTCAAAGTTCTGATTTCTCTGCACGGTGAGCTTTTCTTGGACAAAGTCACAGGACTTAAATGCTTGAGACTTAAGTAGGGCTGTCTTGGGCGTAATGCTTCCGGTAGTTGAGAGAGCGAGACTCTGATTTGATCGTACAAGCAGTACTGCTGCAAGGTTGATCCCAAGGATCGTGGGGGTAGAGTGAAGCCTGGAACTGTCGTGTGCAGAGTTCACCACAAGGTTTTAGAAGAGAAACACCTGGATTCTTATGCCGGAGATGTCGTAAGTCATACAACCCTGCAGCTCAAGGCCGGAGGAAAATTTTGACTTTAACATGGCCAATGCTAAAAGCTTGAGAGCGAGCAGCGGTTCTGGTGCTGAACACGCCGGCGCCAGGCCATAAGCGATCACAATTGGACCATTCTGCAGGCCGCTTAGAAGCAGAATCATGGTAGGCGGGGGCTCTGCGGTAGGCGTCGGATGAGTGCTGATGGTTCGAATGGTCACGACCGATCAAAACCCCACACCACGCATGGACATGACGATTTGGGGAAAGCGCGTAAATGGTTACGCCGAGGGTCTTGATTATATGGCTATTATCCTGTTCGCGGTGGCGATGAACTAGAGATGTGACTGGCATGTTCATATATGATATTAACTGAAGCAAATTATATGGTTGTACGGAGTATTTGTCCATCAGACCACTCGCTTTCCCAGCAGTCATATAGGGAAACGGAAGTGCAGTGGCCAGTACAATTCGTTATGATCCTCTAAAAACGAATTTACCGACCTTCTCATTAAATGCAACGATTAATGTGAGAAGGGTCAACGAAAAGAGTGAAATTGCAAATAAGATCCATGCAAGTACGCTGCCTGTGGAAAGCATTGACATACTAAAAATTGACTATATACTGTCAGCCAAAGAATTTATAAATACGATGGCAACCACTCACCGTAGCGAGCGATAATGGAAGATATATGACAGTCATCCGAGTGAGGATTGTGATGAAATCACCTTGCTTCTTGGCAGCGGCGCTTTCGCGGAGGGCCGAAGCATTTACGATCTTGTGAAGTCAGCCGTAAATACCATCCACGTTTATCAACCACTTACACCGTCCCTCAGAGTATTGAAGAATTCGAGACGTTGCGAGAGGAGAAGCCGTAAATTTCGCAAATCAGATATATTACCGCGAATATCTGACAAATATTCGTCCCATTTAGGTCGGAGACCTTCGCAGCCTTGTAGAGTCAAGGCCTGAATACCATCGCGCTCGAAATCCTCCCAGGCAACCAACGTGGCAGCTAAAGAATCTCGAAAGTGCCTTAGGGTCGTTCCCGCAAGCGTTAGATCTTTCGTATGCGTTAATTCTTCGTTATCAAAAAAGTTCAATAACGTTCGCTGCTCATAAGCGGCCATGCGAACCTCAAACGCGTTAACAAGTGCGACCCATTCTCTGGCGGCCTGCCTAAGCCTTCTTGAGAGTATTGCAATAAAATATTCCCGTGGATTCCAGAACGGAAATTCCATCAGTTTTGATCCTCCAAGACAAGGGTCGGTCGGGTGTGCTACTTCAAAATACTCGCGGTGGTTGATATTTGAAATGAAGTAGCTGTCAACGAAGCAATACGCCGTCCAAACCCATTCATCGATTCCGAAGATTAGGAGGGAGTTCGTAGCCTCATAGTAGAAATCTTGCCTTTGCTGTTGATCGCCAAGTGGAAGCAGTGTACACGAACGTAACGGCTTGCCGTGTATTTGTCGCTTGTCGTCAGTACGTGGACCCCGGCGCAATGCGTAGTAGGGAATATGGAATTCTAAGCCGAACGTGAGCTCCAAGGTAATCCTAAAATATCCTCTTGAGAGCAAGTATCGATTCATAAAATTCTTCAGTGCTAAAGCAGTCCTCAATGGTGTTGTTCCTGCTATGGCAAGAGCGCGAGTAGCGCAGATATCGGAGCAGTAAATAATCCTCCTTTCGGCTTCTTGAGCGATGCGCTGTAGCATGATAATTAGCTGTGAAACACCTTTTCCCAAAATTTGGCCACGATGCTTTCAATTAGAATATTTGTATAAAGTCTGATGGGATTAAATGCACAAAATGCACAAAGTGATCTGCTTACTTTGTCGTCTAGCCTCTCGAATGCACTTGGTATGTCGAGCACTCGGTTCCACCATTGCGATGGTTTGCCAATGAAGGGTCGGTCCAGATACCCGCCATCGCCTCTTGAGTCCCATATTCGCGTGGAGCCCGACGAACCAGTTGGATCATGACGGTCGTCAAGCAGGATGAAACTTTGGCTTGCTACACCTTGCCGTTTAGGTGTTCCACGCTGAAACTGCGTTACATCACCAGTCATGAGGAATTCTTGCAGACGTGCCAGCTTGAAAATATCTGGAGGATCCAATTTACTCCTCTTCTCATCCATCAAAGCTCGAATAAGATCCGTTTTGTCGTCAGGTTTTCTCCAGACTACGCGCCTTGTGTCCTCCGTTGCATACTTGTCTTTTCGTCTTCCGCAATAGGTCGAGTACCAAGTGTCTGCGAGAGCACTCGAGGTTGAAGGAGCCATTCGTTATGTTTATATTATCAGACGCAGCACATACGCTAGGCGAACGAAGGTCTAGGACGCTCCAGGATCTTTCTACCTGTCATATTAGAAAATTATTGACATGGCCTAGAGATCGCAAGCAGAGGCTTTCCCTTCGCATAAAGCAGCCAAATAAGTTGAAAGACTAACACCGGTGAAACTCCGTGTACCTACCGCTCCCATTGGACAATGTCTCCAAACAAGCCACTTTATTCCTGTCAATCGACATGTGGGCTGGCAACTTGGACAATTACAATGTCTGAGCCAAGTCTTCAGAGTAACCGAGGAGTTCATTTGAGACCACTTCCTTGAAATGGAACCTGTTAACGTTTACCTTAACTCGCCTGTGCCGAGCGACATCCTGGACAGCATCATCTCCACGAAGCAAAAGATATTAGCTAGCAAGTGGAGATGCGTACGTGAACCCTCCTCGCAATCACGGTAACTTGGAGAGCTGAGAGTAGATAGTGCACATGCCAAGAACTGACGCCCATGACTTCTGACATTTGTTCTGCAGATGACTGTCGTCATTCAAGATGCAGTGAATGCTCGACCGACGACAGGAACATCTCACTCCCAAACTTTCTTTCAGACATTGTTCCTTGGAAAAGGCCTCTGGATAGCGATACGCTGTTTTATTGTGTAAGGAAAGCTTGATTTGTCTATTAAAAGCCCAGCTGAAAGCCCTTCAGTGTTGTTGCGGTTCAGGGCCGTGGCTTTACGCGGTACATCCGTCTTGTCCGGAATGTCAACACAGGATATGCGCAAACTGTCATATCCTCGAACAATAATATTTCAACAAGCAGGATCGGCCAGTGAGGTACTGAAAATTAGAATTGTGATGTCCATTCGTTTCTCCGATCCGACCTGCGAATTGGGAGCACAATTAGCCGTAGGACGAGGTTTCGAAACAAGTGATAGGGTGAAGCCGCCAGTTGGATGCTTAGACAACATTGCGAGGAACTATATACCCGGTCACTTGGATCTTCTACATTGAACTGCGCTTCAGCGGCCCTGAGAATTTGAGAAACAATGAACAGTGGAGGCGCAGCAACAATAGGTAGCAATGCCGAATCACAAGTTTGGAATGGATGCCAACACCCCAATTGCCTGTCCGACCCGGTGAGGGTCCTATATAAAACGCCTTTTGCTGCAAGATGCATGGGTGTCCTCTTCAGGAACCACCAAAGATATCAAAGCATTCTCCGGATCTGCTCCTCATTCAAATACTTCTCCAGACCAGAGTCGAGATGATCCCACCATTCGAAAAGCATTGATTCGCAGATGAGTTTGAACCATGGAGTGAATTTGAGTGATTTGTCTTCGAACATTGCCTTGAGATTGGCTGGAGATGCATATCGCACCGCTTGGACTTCGTTCGGATTGACATTCAGTTCGACTTCTGCTGAAGGCTTAATGAAGAGAATGTAGTCGACTTCATCAATATTAGCACATGTGACACTACCAAATAGATTTGGACAGTCCTTACTTTCGTGCTCACCCCATTTTCCACTGCTTGGAGCGAGATAATGTATGCGGGTAAGAAATTGAAATTGTTCCAACGGCACCTGTTCTGCCTTGATACCCAACTCATGGCCCAGTTTTCGCTGAGCTGCACGCTTTACACCTAGAATAGATTCTTGCATGGTAATTCCCGTCTCCCCTGGAATGCCAAGCGGATGTGAGCAGCAAGTATTCGTCCACATGTCAGGAAATGTGATCTTTTCTGACGCTCGCTGTTGGAGGAGGAGACGATTGTTCGAGTCAAACAGAAAGACCGAGAATGCGCGGTGAAGTAGTCCCTTGTCGATGTTGGACATGAGATGGCCTGGACAGAATATCGGATTAGCTTCACATGCTCGAAGTTTGTTCATGCCCTAGTCTTTCATACATGTCTTCTTGCTTGCACTACCAATTGGCTTGTCGTTCTCGTCCACCACTGTGCACACTTCGTCCATTAGTCGAATCTGCTCTTCATCATACCCTGCCAGATCTGTATCGTTGTTGCTTGAGCTCGCTGCCCCTATAAGGGAGGTGTTTACTTCAGGGAAGATGCGCAGAACATTGTCAGCAGTGATTGCCGGCTGCGTTACTGTAACGGTGGCGCTCATGTCTTTGTAATGTGGTTGATTAGAGGCTCATAAAGTGGAATTGGTGTGAAGAAAGGTGCTTTGTGTTGATTTTGCCATTGCCAGTCCCAACGGAAGGAGAGGTTTAGCGTCAATGGTCCGATGCGATAAGATTAGATGTAGGCGTGGTCCAAGCGTTCTGGGCCCCGTTTTACTTTTTCGCTGGCCTCACGCGACAATTTCAAACAATTCCCTCGAACACAAAAAATAAATCAATCCATAAAACCCTCATCCTGATTTAGTATTGTCGACGCTCATAGGAAATACGTTGCTTGTGAGCGAGCCGCCACGCGTCTCCCGAAGCGATTTGAGAGAAGCGAAACATACAGTACTTCATACGAGGCGCTTTGTCCGCCCAGTGGACGCTGTACCTCCTACACCAATCTGGGCCTACATATTTCCTATTTACCATCCAAGGCATCAAGCTATTCGACATCCAGACATCAACTGTGGACAAGACTCACAGTCCCATTGATACCGCTAATCATAAGCGAGCTTCATTCCGTGGCAACGTGAGAAGGTACGTACGCAAAGTAAATTGGCCGCTATTATACGAGGTCTCGAACTTATTTCATGGGTCATGATCGCAACGCGGGCGCCACATTATTTGGAAACCGCGCAATCTGCCGTCCTAGGCACTCCCAAGGCTTTTTCATGAACTTCACGCCCAAAATAACTTCGGTCGGACGTGGCGACACGTGCTAACCTTCTCAATTCTAGATATCTGGAGTGAATGGATGCCATCAATAAGAAAGGTTCCCTCTAAGGCCGTTCCTCTGCGATAAACACCAAAAAGTGGCTGCCTACACCATGGCGCTACTTTGGCGACAGATTCAAACGCTCGTCTGGAAAGACCTCCTCCTTATGTTCAGTCTCAAGAGCCGAACTTCTACCATCTATCGAGCATGGGTTGCACCTATATTCGTAGCAATTTATCTCTGCGTCATCTTTCGAGTTTACTTTCCAAAGGCAACATATGGCATTGGTACACCGAGCAACATCTTGAACCTTACGGATGCTATGCAAGATGCGGCCGGCGTCCGGAACGACCTCATCATTATCAACCTTGGGCCACAAGGCGGAGATATCGACCGTGTCATTAATGCTGTTGCCGATCCCCTGATAGCAGCCGACATCAATGTAACAATCTCAACGGATCCGAATGTTGTTCTGGCAAGCTGTCGATCACAACTCACTGGTGTCACAAATTGTTTCGGAGCTGTCGAATGTAAGTGAGCTGAAAAACGTTAGCCCGTCAACTTGGTTTTAATACGATTTCAGTTTATACCTCCCCGAACGAAGGAGGTGTATGGAATTACACACTTCGAGGCGATGCTGCGCTTGGTCTCTCCACTGTCAACGTCAATACCAACACCAATGATGCCGAAATATACATGCTACCGCTTCAGCATGCCATAGATGCGGCAATTGCCAATGTCAACAGCACAGGCACTTCTACACCGCTGCCTGGAGTCATTCAAGAGTATCCATTCACGTCTCAAACGGACAAGCAGTGGAAGGATACGATCAAAAACTCTATCGTCAACGATAACACAAACTTTGCTGCCGTAATCTGGTATCTTGGCTTTCTAGGTGTTGTATATCAACTCGTCGGTCTCATGGCAAAGGAGAGGGAGACAGAGATATCAGATCTTATCGAATGCATGATGCCGAACACTCGTCGATGGGAACCTCAGTTCGCTCGACTGGTCTCACGTCAAATTTCATTCACGATCTTGCAAGCAATACCATGGATTGTCATGGCTCTCATTGCAAAATTCGGACTCTTCACACACACCAATGCTGGAATCCTTGTCATCGGTTTCCTCCTTTCTGGAATCGCTGTCATATCGTTTGGTATTCTCGGCGCCGCTTTCTTCAAGCGTGCACAACTCAGTGGTATCACGATAATGGTTCTTTCCATCATTCTTGGAATCATCACGCAAATATGCTCCCACAGAATGTCGACGGCTACAGTTGGCGTCCTCAGCTTCCTGTTCACGCCAATGGCTTTCGTCAACTTCGTTATCTTGATTTCACGATTCGAAAAGCAAATGGAGCCAACCAACCTTGTTAAAGCAGCTCCATCGAGCCCTTGGTCGCTACCGGGCATTGCCTTCTGGATCTTCTTCATCTTACAGATCATCTGGTACCCTTTGCTCGCTGCTGTTATTGAACGAGCTCTTTACGGAACTGCAGCGTCACGATCCAAACGCTGTGTTGTACACACTGCTGAGAGTGCTGAGACACCGGTAATCATTCGCAACTTCACAAAGATCTATCAAGCGCCACTCGTAATCCGCTGGTTTCTGAGTGTTTTTGGTGTAAACCCCTCACCAGTAGTTGCTGCACAAGATGTTTCTTTGGCAGTTAACAAGGGCGAGATAATGGTGCTGGTCGGTGCCAATGGTTGTGGAAAAAGTACAACAATGAATGCTATCGCTGGACTTGGAGACTTGACGAGTGGTTTCATACAAGTCGATGGGACTGGAGGTATAGGACTCTGTCCACAAAAGAATGTCCTCTGGAATGCACTCACAGTCAGACAACATGCGCAAATATACTACAGACTGAAGCGACCTTCCACTAAGAAAGAGAAAGAAGACATTGATGCACTCATTGAGACGTGTGACCTTAAAGAGAAAGCTGATACTCCATCTCGGAACCTCTCTGGTGGACAAAAGCGTAAGCTTCAGCTTATTTGCATGTTGACAGGTGGAAGCCGTGTATGCTGTGTAGACGAAGTCTCAGGCGGTCTCGATCCATTGAGTCGAAGAAGTAAGTTGCCACTCAGCAACCATCAATTTCGCTGCTAAGTTGTATTTTAGAAATTTGGAGCATCCTACTGGCCGAAAGAGGCACCCGAACAATCCTCTTAACCACCCACTTCCTCGATGAAGCCGAATACCTCGCAGACCATATGGTGGTTATGCACCAAGGCCAACTAAGAGCTGGAGGATCTACATCAGAACTGAAAGCGAAGCTTGGTGGTGGCTATCGGCTCTATTGCCTGCCTACAGTTTCGGATCAAGTCACCGAAAAAGATAGGGCGGAGGATTTGAAGATTTTCCCGGATGCTGCCTCCGCAACGAAAGAACTTCAAACCCTCGAAAGCGTTAGGCATCGGCAATATCAAATCACAGGACCAACCATAGAGGAAGTGTTCATGAGACTTGCTTCCGACGATTACAATAGCAAGCGACGATCTAGTGATCTAGAGAACGAAGAGAGCCTAGAAGTGCCTGGAAATGAAATTGTCAGGCCTGGCAAAGAAAAGGGAACAGTAACAGTTGATCGCGCCTCTACAGATATCGAACCGCCCAAACGTCGATCAGTTCGGCCTTTCCATCAAGCAGGCATACTCTTCACGAAGAGAGGAAGAGTATTTCTGCGCAATCCTTTCCCGACATTTTTCGCCTTGATTATCCCAGTCATCGGCGCAGGATTTTTAAGCCTATTACTCCGAGGAGTAACGAATCCTGGATGCGCCTTGATTGATCAAGTCAAGATTGCGAATGACCGAAATCTTACACAGGATGTGAATCCGTTGATAGTTGCTGGCCCTCCTTCTGCGTTTACCGACACAAGCATCGACCTTGTGGAGGTCAGCTTGTCTGCCACTTCACAGTCATTGGGCAGTCAGAATATCAGTGTCTTACAGGCTGTCACTTTGGTCGATAACTACACGGCTTTCATGGACTTCACTGCAAAGAACTACGCAAATGAAACTCCGGGAGGGATCTGGCTTGGTGACTCTTCATCCGCACCGACGATTGATTACCTAGCGGACATCGCCATTTCTGGTTCACAAGGAATTACAGGCGTGTATAACGCAATCTTCCTACAAAACTTTCTCGACATCTTCCTCACCAACACCTCCATCGTCGTCAACTATCAAGTTTTCGACTTCCCATGGCCTACAAACACCAGCAACACTATCCAATTTGTTTTCTACTTTGGTTTAGTGTTGGCGGCATATCCGGCTTTCTTCGGTGAGTTCTAGTTCTTCTGTCAGGATTCGCTCTCTAACATTCTCTAGCCCTGTATCCAACAAGAGAACGATTGAAGCAAGTTAGAGCACTACAATATTCCAATGGTGTACGGTCATTTCCCCTATGGATCGCACACCTAGGCTTTGACTTCATACCAGTGGTAATAGGAAGTGCCATTGTCGTCATAATCTTTGCTGTAAGGGATTTACACGCCTGGTACTATCTGAGCTACCTTTTCGTGGTCTTAATCCTTTACGGTCTCGCTTCAGCCTTGTTGAGTTACGTCATTTCACTCTACTCGAAATCTCAGTTGGCTGCCTATGCCCTTTCTGCCGGCGGACAAGCCCTCATGGTCACACTGTACCTGACGGCTTACGTTACAATCCAGGCAAGAGCAGATCCAGAACAGGCCGAGAGAGAGATCTTGATCGTCCACTTCACGCTGGGCCTAATCACGCCAGTCGGCCAAGTCGTTCGGGCTCTACTTCTCGGTCTCAACCTTTTCTCCATTCTATGTCAAGGTTCTCCACCAGCGAAAGCGTCATACCCAGGCGGCATACTCATCTACGGTGGGCCAATCCTCTACCTGACCTGCCAATCATTATTGCTTTTCGCATATATTGTTTGGCAAGATCATCGATTTTCGGTCAGTCACCTTCCCTCACTGGGAAATCGACAGCCACTACCGGACACTGAAGATCACATCACCCGGGAGCCAGAAGTGTCAGAGGAAATCGCGCGTGTCACGGCATCGAACGATAATCTCCGTGTCCTTCATATTTCCAAAGTCTTTTCATCATTTGCCTATGGCAAGGTCACGGCTATTGACGATCTGACATTTGGTATCATGCAAGGTGAAGTGTTTGCACTTGTTGGTCCCAATGGTGCCGGCAAATCAACCACCATTTCCATGCTCCGCGGCGACATTAGGCCCACCCAAACTCGTCATTTCGAAAACAGCGATCTTTACATACAGCAGATCTCTGTCACCAAGGATCGGCACCTCGCAAGACAGGAGATCGGAGTCTGTCCGCAATTTGACGCCATGGATCAACTCACGGTTCGAGAGCATCTCATGCTGTACGCCCGTGTTCGTGGCATCGTAGAACCGCGCAAGCGAGTTGAAGGCCTGATCAAGGGTGTTGGCTTAACCGAATTCGCGGACCGCATGGCAGAGAAACTAAGTGGTGGCAACAAGAGAAAACTCTCACTGGCTATTGCTCTCATCGGCGATCCTAAGGTTGTACTTCTGGACGAGCCTAGCAGTGGCATGGATCCGTTGGCAAAGAGAAACATGTGGCGCACCCTTGAGAAGTTCCGACATGGTCGCAGCATCCTCCTCACAACTCATAGCATGGAAGAAGCAGATGCTCTTGCGTCGAGGGTTGGAGTCATTGCTAAGACGTTGTTGGATATCGGTACAACTCAGCATCTTCGAGACAAGCATGGCCAAGGCTTCCATATTCATGTTGTCATGAAAGGCGCACCACGAGTGAGCGACGACGATATGTTGGCAGTCCAGAAATGGATGGAGTCAGAGCTTCCAGGCACTCAAATGGAAGGTAAAGCCTACAACGGACAAATTCGGTTCAATATTCCCTCCTCTTCTCCCGCCAGGGCGAGAGAAACATCTGCAGAGGAACAAGCAGACGAGATCCAGTCATCAAACGCACCGACAGAGCGTCGGACGATTGGGCACCTATTCATGCTGATGGAAAGGCACAAAGAAGAACTAGGCATCGAGTATTACTCGGTTAGCCCATCAACCTTTGACGAAGTCTTCTTGAGAGTCATAGAAAAGCATCAGATCGAGGAGGAAGAGATGCCAGCGGAAAGAAGAAGGCGGCAGAGGCAAGGAGAGCCGAGTTTCGATGCTCGCATCCAAGCATCTCAAGGATCGTGGATTAGGCAGCTAGGTGTTATAATTGTGGAGTTGCATCGGAGTCAAGTGGAATGGATCCGTGAGAAGTTCCGCCACTGAATGAAATGTCACGGCTTCGAAAGTACTGTAATTTTAGATATGTTTGTATTCAGGAGATACCACCAAAAAATGCATCTTCGCTTATCGCAAGTGAAGATCACAAAACCTTCTCACCCTTTTCATCATGTCAATGAAATGAAGTCGCTCTTCAAACTTATGCGGCTCCCTCGGATAGGCCACAAACTCACAAGGCCAGCCGACTTCCAAGCAGCCACGATGAAACGCCATTGCCTGTGACAGCGGAACCCTTTTGTCCTCTTCGCCGTGTAGAATCAGTACCGGTGTTCTGTTTTCCTTCTTCGTCCTTGCCATCTCCCACACGGCGCTACCACTTCTACCAGTAGTGTCGTTCTTGTCTGTAACCGTCCACGGCGCCTTGCCAGTCAACGCAACTTCAAGGAACGTCATATCAGAACTCATGGTCATCATATCCCAGTCAGAAACACCAGCGCCGCAAATCGCGCCACGGAAAGGAAAATCTGCCCGCACGGCGCAAAGGTAGCTCAAAAAGCCGCCCTGGCTCCAGCCGCCGACAACCACGCGCTCCGGATCGACGACGCCCTGCGCAACCGCCGCCTTCACGACATCGACAACGTCGCTGTAGTCCTTCACGCCCATCGTGCCCGCCGAATACGCCGCGAAGCCCTCGCCGCGGCCGGCACTCCCGCGGTAGTTGGGGCACAACACGGCGTAGCCCGCGCTCAGCAGCCACGGCGCCCACGCCCACGGGTCCGGGAAGAAGCACAGCGGGCTGCGCCAGTACGGCCCGCCGTGGATGAGCACCGCCGTTGGCAGCGGGCCCGATGCGCCGGTTGGCACGTACAGGCTGGATTGCAGCGACGTGCCGTCGGACGCGACGCTCGTGAAGGGTGCGCCCGGAGAGAGGTTCAGGGCGCGGATGATCGCCGAGTGGTTGGAGAGCTGCCGTGAGGTGCCGCTTGTGCTGCGGAAGTACAGTTCTGGCGGGTTGCCGCCTGAGCTTTCGACGAGGGCGTAGATCGCGTGAGTCTGGTCTCCGTCATCGATGAGTGCTGCGTCCCAGGACGTGATGCGATTCGGGCGTTTGCAATCGTATTCGCCGTTGATAGTCGACACTTCGTCGGTGAGACCGTAGATCGTTTTCGCAAACACCGTTGATGCGCTCTTTTCACGGAAGTGAACCAAGCCGTTGCCATAACTCTCGGCACAGCAGTCTTCACCGTAAGTTCGCCCTTCTATCCTTTGCCAACTGCCCTTCTGAAGATGCAACTGATATACTGTCCTCGATGTACGTCCACTGGCCGTTGGTGAGTAACCAGCGAGAAAATACAGTGTGGCTGCTCCATTTTGATTGCCAGGTGAGTTTCTAGCCCATATTAATCCAGTCGCATCAGAAGGGAAGTGACAGATGTGTTTGATGTCGTTGTTCTCCATCGAGATTGTTTCAATATCAATGCCAAAACAATATGTAGAATCGATCTGTGGTGTTTTAGTCTTCATATAGGCAATGCCTTTCGAATCTGGACTCCATGCAATACTGGTGACATGGCAGTCGCCTTTTATCAGTGTATGGACTTGCCGCGTTTGAACGTGAAGACATCTGAGTCGGGAGTAGGACCAATCCTCACCGTAGACCTTTGCATCATCCTTCTCTTTTTCTTGCCGTTTCTTCCCCTCGCTTTTCTCATCTGCGCTCACATATGCGATGAATTGTCCATTCGGACTCCACTGGAAACTCGAAATGGCATTCTCGTTCTGCGTTGGTGTCACCGCGTAGGCTTCGCCGCCAGAAAGTGTCAAGATATAGATTGCAGACAAAGTTCCAGCCTTCGCTCTATCCGATAAGAAAGCTATTGACTCTCCATCCGGCGACCACTTTGGCATGCAATCTCTGGATTCACCAGAAGTGAGCTGTCGTGCTGAGTGCTCCTTGTTCAGTTCTGCAAGCCAGAGAGAAGACTTCTTGTGGTCACCAGACTTGTTACTTGGATCCAACGTATACACAACAAATTTCTCAAGTGGAGAAATCTGAACCTCAGTAGGAATGGGAATATCTACTAAGGCTTCTGGTGTGATATCTGAGACTTTGGTCATTGTGTCCATTTTGAAACTTGCTGGACTGGAAAACAACTAGCGAAAATTCGAGGTGAACGAAACCAACCGAAAAGTTATGGACGAAGTACTGCTGGCGATATGTAATGCTTTGCAACGCTTTATACATTTCCTGATGCCTAGAGCTGTTAACGCTGTCCATCTTCTTAGTTGGGAAGGTGGTAAAGACGACGCTGTGCCAGTGTTAGGACGGTATCTGTCACCCTACCCACTACGGAGCAAAAGGACAAAGATAATCGAATCTAGTTCGACTCTCGCAGGTACCGATACATATGGCTCCTGACAGCCAGTGGCGATGAAGATCCTTTGCTACAACGAGAAGAGAAGCGTACTGAATCTTTTGGAATTTTGAACTGTCGCCGACTTAACTTCGCAAGGAAACCGAGGTGAAAGCCGTTTCGTCACTTCCTAGTCCGCCAAGATTGATATTGCGAGGCGCAAGTTGCAAGTGAATGATGCTGCACTGGGAACAATATACGATATCTACTATGCTAACTATCGACATTTCCACCTTTCAATCCAAACCGTAGTTACTGAACTCCGTATCATGCTAATTAAGATCAAAGTGAGGCTCAACCGATTAAATCCCCTATTGCAAATGCACATACGACCACGCATAAAGGCACGAATACTCCGGGTGTCGGTTTATCAGCAGCACCCGTCGCCATGAGTCCTGTATATGCAGCGGCAGATACGACAGTGCCCAAATATGAAGTCATAGTTGGAGATGGTGAGCCACCAGTTCCTCCAAACGCATATGTAGTTGCGCCTACCGCTTGCGTGCCAGTTGTCGGCGAAGACAATCCAAGCCCACTAGCAATATATCCACCGAGATTAGTCTCAGTATAGACTAGGGAGACGACGACACCACCACTATTGAGACTGATAACCTCGCCTGCAGTTGTCACAGCACCAGATCCGACTGATAGTGTGGTTCCAGCGATTGAAACACCACCACTTGCAGAAGCCGTGAACGTTTGGCCACCAATCGTAAACGTAGCTACGCCGCCAGCTCCAGCACTAGAATCTGACTCGGGGTTGGAATTGCTTGCTGGTGATCCTATGTTGAAACTACTTGGTGATAACCCTAGATTGGAATTGCTTGGTGGTGATCCTAAGTTGGAACCGCTTGATGATGACCCTGGACCGGAATTGCCCGATGGTGGCCCTGAGCCATAGTCCGACCCAGCTGATCTTGACTGACTTGGCAATACCGGACTGCCACTTGGTTCAGGATTTCCCGCCGATCCTACACCTGAGACTGTGTTTCCATTCGACCCCGAACTCGATCCTGCACTGTAGCCGTATCCCGAGTTCCCGTTCGAGCCGCTTCCTGTTGTCGAGCTAGAGCTAGTGTAAGACGAAGTCCGCGAAGGCTGTGAGCCACTGGCAGCAACGGACGCAGGCTGCACGGGTGAGCTGGTAGGTCCGGCTGTTGGTGAGATCGTAGTTGTGAGCTCGCTGACAACGACCATCGGAGTCGGAAACCCACCTCCCACTGCGGTACATCGAGAAATATTTGAGAAGTAAGGGAAAAGGCCTTGGAGAGCCGCGGAAGCGAACTCCGGGATTGAGAACGTTTGCTGAAAATCGTACGTGGTCATGCCAGAATTGTCAAGAGATGTATACGAAGGAGGCACAGGGACTATAGTTTCGACCCCAAGATCTGTAGCGGCAAAGGGTGACCACATCAAGGTAGAAGTCTCGGCCTCTCCATCTTCTGTGGTTACACAAGCAAAGAACACATCGAAGCCATCGGACGCCATGATGTCATTAAACTCCAGTTCAACAATATCTTCCGGAAACACGTTCATCCAAAGGTAGTTTGTACCTGCTGTTAACATTGTAGTGGTAACCAATGTCGTCCTGTTATATGCGAACTTCGTATAAACATATGGTGCTGTTGTACCGGAGATCAAGAGACTAATATTTGAAACAGGACAGCCGTATTCGTCACAATCCCTTGTCTCTGCGGGCGGGACAAGTGAAATTGCTAAAGACTCGTAGTGGGCCGTCATGTTCTGCGTTATGGTATGAGTGAACGTGGTCCCATCACTGACGTTGTAATATACTGTTGCCGCTATTATCGTAACAGTTGGAAGCCAGTAAATGATATTAACTAGCATGCCTATATCGCAAGCTAGGAAGCTTGATGTATATCCCGAAGGGCATGTTATTGGACAATAGTATCCGCTGGAGCATATTTGCGCAGGAGAAGGGTCGTTTACAGTACTGTCGTTCGAATAGGCAATAGACCTGGGTCTCAAAGCCGCTATTGTTGTTTCTTTCAAGTATTAGTTGGTGGCAATTTGCTATAATGAAAAGCAAGCAGTCGTGTATAGTGCCGAACCGGCACACAAAGTTATAACGGCTGATGAAACAAGGCTGCTGTGCATGAAATTTTCGGAAGACATACTGGGTGCTGATATAGCGCCTGCTGTTACCGCTAGGTAAAGAAGGAGTGTGACCCGGAGGGAGCAACTCCAAGTACACATCGATGTCGTTCGAGGAGGTCCAATTTCCCTTTTGGTTGAAACAACAAAACCACTGGGAGCTGACGAAATGATACGACTAAACCGGAGGAGACGTGGCAGAGACAGAAATTAGATAGGGAGATTGACGGAAGGGAGCCGTCTATAACCTCGGGCGTAATCAAAAGCCTAACAGCTAGGTGAGTTGTAGTAATTGATGAAATCATGGGTTCATACTGAACTTAAGCAAGGCAGGGTGTTTGCAGGAGTCGACGGGCATTACGAACCACCGTTCCTATACTCTGGTGACTGACTTCGAAATACATTACGGCTTGCAGAATCGCTGCTTCTACGTCGGTCTTTTGCCCTGCATGTTAGCAAACGGCCGCAGATTGGCTTAGAATAGTGGAATTCGTATGTGCTTTGGCCACGTCGTAGGCTATGGCGGGGACGTTCCTGTCGGATCCATGCCGGATCCGTGATTCTGGAGGATTTCTCTGCATTCGTAGTCTCGCTAAGAAAGGAGGATTCCGCATGCATTGAACCTGCTTTTGCATCGTGCAGCCCGATAACGCTGCGAGGCGTTGGGCGGTGTCCAGGTGTAGAGCCGACGCAACCGCCTTTGGTGGGGCCTAATTGAGGCCGCGGATGTAGCAATGGCAACGTTTTGTAACCTAGAACCAACATCACGGAATCCCGGCTAATAAGAAAATCCAGTGATAACTGAAAGTGCAGACGTAGTGGCGAGAGATGAGCAGACCTTGTCGTCACAGCTCGCTTGCACAAGATATCGGGCCGGGCCGGGCCTACAGTCCGATGCTTCTAACTATAGGGTAAGGTAAGCTATCCATCCAGTGAGGCTGAATCAAACAATACGGCACATGATTAGGCGGAATGATGTGTTGAATAGAGAGGCTATTCCCTGATTTCACCCTCTCTAAGCGCAAGTTCTGTTAGATATTGTCGCTGTCTCGATCTTTTTCACATTGATACCTGGGTCTGTTAGCTGCGGGTGGAAGATTCAATCGACTTTTGACAAAAAAAAAAGTTGTGTTTATTAACCCTTCTAAATGTATTTTAATGTCTTAGACAGCTCTCAAGCTTGTTGCTGGGTTGAAGTCGAAACCGGAAGTTGATTAATTAAACAGAGTGAAGCTCCTCATGACCAGCAATTACCGTTTCGTCACACCAGGCCCTCAACTATTAAAGGTTTCTCTCCCATCTTGCTAATGCCTTACTTATGGACTGAGTCTTTCCTTTTTCCATCCATTAGACTCCTTCTCGTCTTTGGTATACTTGAATCGGTCGTGCAGCCTGCTCTGTCTGCCCTGCCAGAATTCAATCGTATCAGGTACAATTCTCATGCCACCCCAAAACTCCGGCACTGGAATCTTATCTTGACCTTCGAACTTTTCTTCTACTTGTTTCACTCGATCTTCAAGCTCCTGCCTATCCTTGAGCACCTGACTTTGCGGCGAAGCCCATGCACCAATCCGACTCCCACGAATCCTGGTGTCGTAGTAAACTTGAGACTGTTCTGAGGTCAAACGCTCTGCTTTACCCTCAACCCGAATCTGTCGCTGCAAATCCTGCCAATGGAAAGTCAAAGCCGCGTAAGGGTTCGTCCTAATATCATGTGCCTTCCTACTGGTTTCCCAGTTGGAGTAAATGACGAAACCGCGGTCATCGAGCTCTTTTAGGTACACAATTCGTGCAGAGACTTTACCGTCAGGTAAAGAAGCAGTAGCTAAGGTGCATGTCTCGGGAGCATACACATTAGATAGCTGAGCGCGCTCGAACCATATGTGGAATTGATTGAGAGGATCTGGACTGAGCTGATGTGCGTCGAGCGAGTCTCGCGTGAACTGGTCCGCCTGTGAATCATCCCCATCTGCACCTGGCGCGAATATTCTCTTCTCTGGATTTACTTCGCCTGCCATTGGATGTTTCCAGTCGTAGCCCGTGTATTTCTGCCAGCGGTCGAATACTTCGATGGAGTTGAACTTTCAACGTCAGTATCGAGCGGCGCAGGTTGTGTCTCTTATGCGAATCTTCTGCAAAAGACCTTTCAAATTCTCAGCTTTAATGAATCAGGTTCCAAAGACGCCGCAGCTGGAGATCATTTGAAGCCGGACAATGAATCAGAATTTGCACTGCGATCCGAGCTCTTCACGACAACATCGAAAGGGTTCCCTTTATAAGACGACCTCCAAGAATTTTCGATGGCTAAATACGGAATATTTGTCTGGTGATCCGGAATAAATTGAACGGATCGAAAAAGCGGTTGCCACGATCTTTGGCTGAGGCGTGAGAATGAGCGTACTATGGTCCTATCGATAGGCGAGCATTGACTCTGCGACGTCACACGGCTTTAAGCTCTTCACGCATATTATTTTTCTCCGCACTTCTAATTGCGGTCAATTCTTGAATATGGCTTCCCCGAAGCTCAAGACTCCTATAGATCTGGTAAATGACTGTGACTCCTTCCCTTACTTCTACCCTGACCCGAGTTACTACCTTCAACATCTCCAAACGTACTACCACCTACGCGTAGCCTCCCACCCGGATGTCACTCTCGGCTACCTCCTCCCTTCTGTTGCGCTGACGTTCGCAAATCTTAAAGACTGGGAAGTCAACCCACCAGATCCATCACTGTATTCTGTCGACGGCGGACCAAACTCATCACGAACAGTAACTCTCATAACCGGAACAACCGAAGCAGAACGTAGCGCAGTCGTAGCTCGGACATGCGAGGCGATGCGGCAAACGGGCCACTGGAAGGTGCTTGACAAGTGGCGCGACGAGCTGTATCCGGTGTACGGCCCAGACGGAGATGTGCTCTTCACCATTGAGAGGTCTGCATCGCCGTTGTTCGGCGTTGTCACATACGGTGTGCATATGACGGCATACTTTTACTCGGGTCCACAACGCGAATTGAAGATTTGGGTTCCGCGCCGTAGCAGGAATAAGCAGACATACCCTGGCATGCTCGATAACACGGTTGCAGGTGGTATTGCAGCTGGTGAGCAGCCGCTGGAGTGTTTGGTGCGGGAGTGCGAGGAGGAGGCCAGTTTGCCGGAGGATATGGTGCGTCGTAATGTCAAGACTGCTGGTGCTGTCACGTACTTCTATATCAGAGATGCGCGGGCAGGAGGTGAGACAGGTATGCTACAACCTGAATGCCAGTACGTGTATGACTTAGACTTGACCAACGAGACTGGAGTGGAGTGTAAGCCCAACGACCAGGAAGTCGAAGGATTCGAGATCATGAATATGGAGCAGGTCAAAGAGGCTCTGGCCAAGGAAGATTTCAAACCAAATTGCGCGTTGGTCATGCTAGATTTTTTGATAAGGCATGGAGTGTATAGCAAAGAGAACGAACCAAAATATGCGGAGATCATTAGCAGGTTGCATAGGAGGCTTGAGTTTCCTATTGGATGACTTGATACGCGTTCCCACGCGCAAAGTTGGATATAGATGCTAGAAGGATGTTTAAGATACCCCAAACGCCACGCTCAATGCTGAATAGAGTAGAGAAGGTGATTGTCAGTCCGTCTCATGCGGCTGTACAGAAGTCACCTTTCGTCATCGTCAGAGTAAATGCCTGATATCGAGCATGTAAGAAATGTGATCATCGCCAGCTCATTTTTTGATCAGCAAGTAGACGTGGTCCACTCGTAGTGGTGTGAGTTTCTTATATGGCCCATTGATGTGCAACAGCAGTCCACCAAAGCTGACGAAGACTTGTCTTGAGACCCGTTAGTATCCAGCGAAGCCTTTTCAAAGAACGCGGCTCACATGTTGTCTGGGTTATCTTTGCCTTCCTCGAACCGATATACCTTCCCGTAGCACACGTAGTCGTACTGGTCTGCCAACGTTATTTGATCTTCCTTTGCAATGTCTCGCCAACCCTTCTCATCGTCCTTAGTTCCGTCGAGGTTCAACGTCGACGCCAGAACCATCTGAAGATTTTCGCCGACCGAGACCGGGTACAGGTCTGTATTTATATCGAGAGTCATGTGTGAGAGGTTGTCGGTGGAATTGCCAGCTATGCGTCCGACGCGTGCATATTTCTCGGCGTTGAAGGAAACAACTTGAAAGGAGTCGTCCCAAAGAGTAGCATCTTGTGACATTTTGACTGTTGGAGGAGTACGCTTCTGGGTCAAGGAGGGTCGCGAACACTCAGTAGCTATACAGCTACTAGAAAGAAGTAATCACTTTGGTTATTGGAAGGCTATTGGGAGTAATGTTTGAGTTGTTGAAGGGGATGATTTTTTGTTCGAATCCTTTGATACGATAGAGTATGGCTGCCTTAGGCTCATCCGCCGCAAGCCGTATGAGTATTTGCATCGAACTGATTCATATAACCATTTTCTTAACAGCGTCATGTCTTTTCGAAAGAGAAACATTGCTCTATCGAATACAGGCTCGAAAAACCCAACAACTCAGAATGAAAAAATTTCAACACCTGGAGTTCGGATATCACCCGTGACATCTCATCCGACCATATCCACTGGCACAGCATCCCTAGACAAACTTCTCGGTCTCGGCGCAGGACAGCCACTTGGAACTAGTTTGCTAATCGAGGAAGAAGGAACTACTGATTTTGCAAGTGCGTTGCTGAGATGTTATGCTGCACAGGCCATAATACAAGGACATAAAGTCTTTGTAGTCGGGCCTGATGGATGGGCAAGTCAACTTCCCGGAGTAGTAGAGAATCGAGGGAGCGAGAAAGAGCCAGGATCGATTCAAGACTCTGAAAAAATGAAGATTGCATGGAGATACGAGCGGCTAGGTGCTCATGGAGAAGAGAGAAGGATGCCAGGTAGGTTGGCTTTCGAATGCGTACTGCAAATTCATGGTCGACTTTCCTCCGGTTATCGATCTCAATGGAATATCATAAGCACTAATGCTCAAATGTAGGATTACCTGACCGTAATCCTAATTTCACCTCACAGTCACTTCCGGCAGAGCAGCAACTTTTTTGCCATACATTCGACCTAACAAAACGCCTTCAACCGCCCACGGAAAGCCCACCACCAACGTATATACAACCTTCGCACTCATCCAACTCTGCTCAATCGCCTTTCACGTCTATTCTGACGATGGTGAGAACTCACCTCACGACATCTCCCTCAACATCTACGCGGCTCATCATTCCAACTCTACTAAACCCACTTTTCTACCCGCCGTCAGCCTCATCACCGCAGTACTTCATCTCTTTTCTCCACAGCCTGCGCTCACTCCTACGCCAGCACTCGCGCACACTCACCATCGCCACATCCTATCCGCTGATGCTGTACCCGCGCTCCACCTCGTCGTTAACGCGTTGGGCAGAGCATCTGTCAGACGGCGTGATCACGCTCGTGCCATTCTCGGCGCGAGAGAGCGATGGCGACGGCGACGATGACTATGGTATGGCACCCGCTTCGGCAGATTCAGAGAAGGTGCAGGGCCTCATCACGGTGCTGAAACGTCCTGTGCTCAGCGAGAGAGGTATTGGGCTTGGAGGGAGCGACGGAGCGGGTGACGTCGCGTTTGCGGTTGGCCGGAGGGGCTTGCGTATCGTGCCGTTTCATTTACCGCCGGTTGGAGGTGGGAATGGCGAGGAGAAGAAAGTAGAAGGTGAGAGGAAGGAGTTGGAATTTTGAAATGAAGTCGGGAAGGTGATGTTTACAGCATTGACAAGCTGAGAATTCGGGACAGACTTGGAAGTTAAGAACGACGACATACACCTAAGCCATTTGAATTACTTTTCGGGACTATGTGTGGAACTCAATTAATCAGCTCGTCGTGACAGACACCTCCCTGGGTGCCAACCATTGAACGCGAACACAGCAATTACAACCGGCGCAAACTCAAGACATCCAAAAAAGACTTCATGTGTCATCAGAAACTCCTGCAATCCCTGCGCAGTCTCGGCAAGTCTGAAGCATGTCCGCAGATATATCGCAAGCGTGGCAATATTGAAGGCCCAGAGGAAGTCCCATCCAATTTCGCCAATTGGGTCGTTTGCAGCGGCTTGCTCGGTATCAGAATTGGCATTTGTCGATGTAGCCTCGGCACGAAAGGCTTTTATGCGTGCGACAGTGTTGCAGCTGATGTATTTCCGCGCACGAAACAAGAAGATGTGAGTAATGACAATAAAGATGAGGAAGGTGAAGACCTGAAAGGCCAGACCGCCGAGGAGAGTGTGGTTGGCCGGCCGTGGATCTTTCCTCGAGCTCTCTGCGACACCTATGAGCGCGGCACCAACAACTTGTACTACAGTGGCTACGACATCGCAGCTTATGAAGAGACCGAGAATGACTTTGGGTGGGAGAGGGGAAAGTTGGCGGCCGTTTGGAAGGTGGTTAATGAGAACGGACAGGATGGTGTAGATTGATGCACTGAAGAGGACCGGAGCCACAACGATGAAGAAGTATTGTAGGACAAAGAAGGTGACGTTGTAGGGATCGACTTCTGTCATCGAGCAGTTAGAATGGCTGCTATTTATCACACTGCAAGCAGACTTACTGGCGCTGAGTGAGCGGCCGACGTAGCCTACTACCTCCATCACGCAACCGACAATGACGGGTATGAAATACCACGTGCGGTAGCGGTGGCATTGCCAGACATGGATGAAGAAAGAGATGGAAAAGAGAATAATTCCGAGTATCGCCAGCGGCAGCGAAGGCAGGTAGCTACATCCATGCTGTCAGCAACTCTGTTTCTCCATGCTAATGCTCACAAGCTGGCTTCATTTCATACCCATATATTATGATCGCTGAGCAACGCACAGGTTAGCCATTGTCACGATATGAAGATATATGCATACTCACGCGCGTCATGGGGACCGTTAGGATCTGGCCAGTTTGGATCAACATAATAATGTTCATGGGCCGGGTTCTGACTCGGATCTGATGCGTTTGACATGCTTCACGGTGCGAAAGGCTCTGCTGGATCAATTGAGATGATAGAGTATGGTTATGAGGGAAACGATTGAGAGAGAGCCGTTGTGGAGATATTTAAACTTAACGGTATTGGCTGCTTTACCTAAGGAGTGATATCGCAATACGAAGCTGGTGGCTGTGATGCAACGACAGCATTACCTGGAGGCTGAATCGCGACCGCAGCACCCCAACCAAGAAAGAGTCGCGAAAAATGAAAGGTCTTTGAAGTACTAGAAGTCCGCTGATACTCGTCACTTACGACGTTGGCTGCATTGTCCCCCTGGAGCCGACTTTTGTGTGGTTAGGCAGCAGTATTTCTACGCCTTCTTCCACCAATCTGGGATGGTGTTGTTGGACATTTCAAGCGAGAACAGCATGAAACTCGCGGATGGATGTTGGAAATCATTTAGCCTGAGACCACAATATTTACCCACCTAGATACCTTCCTTGAGTTGTCAAAACGCTGCTTTGCCACTGAACATACTCTTCCATACATGATATGCATGTGTAGAGGTAGAGTATGTCGTGGCCAGTGGCTTAAACCTCTCAAGTGAGGCGGAGCATTCCAACTTGCATCATCGCAACAACCATGAATCTTTCTTCAACATCTCAGGAATATTGACATACCATTCACGTTGGTCACTCATCCTATCAGGTTAATATGGCACAAGTTGAATCATCTCAGCTTATCACCGCGGATGGATGTAAAGGCGCTTTCTGCAGCTAGATCGCACCAGGAGAAGGAGACGAGGCTGAAAGAGCGTTGAAACGCCTTCTAAGGAGGAGGAATAGCGCCTCGAAGAGCTCTTTTCAAAGCTAAAAGAGCTCATTTTCGAGCGAATTGAGCGGAAAAATGGAACTCTCCTGCTGCTTACCGAATGACCTCTCTCACGGTTCAAGCACGTAGTTTTATCGGCTAAGATTCACACACATGGTAGCAAGTATAACCATATATCACCTATATTTTGAATTATCTTCATTGATTACGTGGTTGGTGAAAAATCGTTCTCTGAAATGTGTGAAGTCGTTTATTGCTTCACCTTTTTCAGAATGCACGTGCTGAGAAATTCGCGGACCATGACTAATTACACGCGCTAATTTAGTGGGTGCCCCGGTAAACCTAGACAAGAGGGGTTGCGAATTGCCGAGGCCTTTAGGAAAGGCCACCGGTATTCGTATCCCCCAAATGGGTGCACTCATTTAGGGGAATACGAATACCAGCGGCCTTTTGGAAACTCTCCGTGCTGCGCATCTTTAGTAGATATTGACAGACTTCGCAAGGAGTCATCTTGCACAAATCGACAGAGGCATGAATTCGTCATTCCTGAATGTCTTCTACGTACCTCGCTATCAAAGCCGCCGCCACACTCACACCCTGTGATAGGTAGATGTACCACCAGCGGCGACAGCAAGTACGCACAACAACAAATAGCACACCGGATTGCAAAGACAGCGCCGCGGTACAAACGCCATTCCACCACGCCATGCCATGATTTGATAGTAATAACAGTTTAACGAGCGCTTCTCCGTTCACGAGCGCAAAAAACCAAAACGCCTTGAGGGGCCCGCCAACGCCAGGGTGGAGACACCATGTCTAGGGTGACGTTTTTCTCTATAGGGAATACAATATAGTCCGCCTTTCTTGGAGGGAAGAGGAGAGGAAGGCAGCAAAACAAGGTGTGCGTTAGAGGTCGGCAGGAGGAGATACCGGGCGCGTGCAGATAGCGTGCAGCTTCTAGACGATGCTGCGTGGCGTGGCGCGCTTCGTTTGTACAGAGGCCGTTCTATGCCACTGCCGCATCGCATCGGCGAGAGCGCGCATATCTGCTCTCCGCTGCTCGTCCTGCGCATTGCGATCTCGTGCGCTGCACGAGTCAATCCAAACCAAAGTGGTTTGTCGCCGCTCATACCGTATCGGCTCTCAAGCGAGCAGGTCCAGTCTCAAACCCGCTCACACCACTGACACCGCTATGCCGTCGATCCATGGGACTCATATCACTGGAGACGCCGATGGAGCCAGCAATGGAGCCAGACATAGCGATGGCTGAGTGCATTGGCGAGCGCGAGCCCGACCGTGACGAGCGCGTGCGCTCAAGGAACTCCTTCGGATGCCTGATGTCGTACTTGAGATGGGCGAGGCGGCCGCCGCGGAAGCGGCGGAAGAAGGCCAGGTCGTCGCGGATCTCGTCGAGGCGTGACGTCCACAGCATTTGAACTTCGGTAGACTGCGTGGGCTTGTCGCGGCCGCGCTCGCGCAGCCGCCGCGGCACCACCGTCTGCCATGCGCTTTCGATCCAATCGTCCCGGATGAGCCGGATCACGACGCCGATCGGTAGCGACAAGAGCCCGATGATTACGCTGATGGCCCACTGGGGGCCGTTGAGTCGCTGGACCACGAAGGCTTCGCCGCCCACGAATATGATCAAGATCTGACCGCCCACCATCACCGCGAAGATGGATAGGAACAGCCAGTTCTTCCACACGCCCTCGAGCACGTTGAGATGGTTGTCGATGCGGCGGCAGTTCAGCGCGTTGAAGATCTGCATCCACACAAACGTGTTGAAGACGAACGTGTTGTGAACGACTGGCTTGTAATGTAGGAACTTAGGCCCGGCGAAGTAGAGTACAAAGGTAACAATGGTTTGGAAGATGGCCTGGCCGATTATCATCTTCCACATTGTAAGACTTATCAGTGAGTGATGCCGAGGTTCGGGTTTGCGATCCAGAACCGTAGGGCTTGGAGGGTCAGTGGCGAGAGCAAGTGCTGCCATGGTATCCATGATAAGGTTCACCCAAAGCAGCTGTACCGCGTTGAGAACAGATTTCTCGTTGGGACTGGCTACGGCTGAGACGAACGTCAACAACACCGCAACAATATTGACGGTGAGTTGAAATTGTAGAAATTTCTTGACGGCGTCGTTGACGGTTCGTCCCCACGACAATGCCTTGACGATGCTGCTGAAGTTGTCGTCCATCAAGATGATATCCGATGCTTCTTTAGCAACTTCTGTTCCGGCGATGCCCATTGAGAATCCAACATCCGCAGCCTTGAGAGCTGGAGCGTCGTTCGTACCGTCACCAGTAACAGCGACGACGTTGCCTAGATGGCGGAGCGTTTTTACCAGGATTTTCTTGTCTTCTGGACTGGATCGAGCAAGCACCGACAAATCGCGCACGACATCTTGACGTTGAAATTCGTTGAGCCGTCGGAATTCTTGACCTTCCATTACTCGTCCACCCATTTGTAGGATGCCACACTCTTTTGCAATAGCCGTTGCCGTCTCGATATTGTCACCAGTCACCATCTTGACGTTAACTCCGGCTTTCTTGCAGTCTGCTACGGCCTCAGGTACACTCTTTCGCACAGGGTCCTGTATTCCTAGCACTCCAATCCATGCCAAGTTGTTGAAGACATCGTCGAATTCGCATGAATCGGGCGAGTCGGCCTTCTTTCGACAGTCTCGAGGTGGCCATTCATCGAAATCTCGGAACGCAAGGGAGATGGTACGTAGAGTAAGGCAGGCATACGTTGAAATTTCGCGCTTGATTACTGTTTTGTCGTTATCGTCCAAGCTGGTTGTTGCAAGTGAGTTTCCGGATTCGAGTACTCTTGTGCAGTGGGCTAGAACAATCTCCGGTGCACCTTTGAGGAGTAGCCTGTAATTTTTGCGGCCTGTCTTGATGACAGCACCCATACACTTGACCCTGGAGTCGAAAGGGAAAAGCTGAATCATCTCATTATTCGAACGCTCGAGATTAAGATCATCGAGGCCGAGGTACTTTTTCGCCCAGTCTAGCAGTGCAGTTTCTGTCTTTGACCCAATGAATGCTGGTTTCCCATCCTCTTCTCCTTCGAATGCGGTGGAGTTTATTGCAACCGAGAGTTTAAGGAGGGATCGGACGCTAGAGCTGAGGTTGGTCGAGAGTTCGGAAATAGGAATGCGTGGTTGTTGCGCTATTTGGTCTTCGACAACGGTGTCGGGAGAGTCACCAAAATGCAGATCTGTTGGAGAAGATGCAGCAGAGCCTTCATTCTCCAGAGTTTCTTTGGCCAGTTCTTCGAGACGTGTAGACATGGCTTGGTCGCTGAAAGAAACTGCCGTAGAGCCTATCGCGCCGCCTACAACAGTCATCACGTTCTGGGTGAGAGTGCCAGTCTTGTCGGAGCAGATAACTGTAGCGTTACCCATTGTTTCGCAGGATTGAAGGTGCCGAACGAGGTTATTATCTTTGGTCATTCGCTTCGTAGCAAATGCAAGTGCCAGAGTGACGGCAAGCGGTAGACCTTCTGGCACAGCAACGACGATGAGCGACACGGTGACAATGATGATATTGAGTGCTTGCTGGCCTTTCTGCTGAGGAGTGGAAGTATTGTGCGGAAGTCGGATGAAAAATTCAATGAAGAGGACGATTAGGAGGAGTGCACCTGCGGCACTGCCAAGTTTCGCGATATAACCTGCCAAAACGTTGAGCTTGAGTTGGAGTGGTGTAACTTGATTATCTTCTCGCAAAGACATCATCGTCTTGCCGTGCGTGGAGTGTACACCGGTAGCGGTGACCAGGAACAACCCGACGCCTTCGGCAACTTTTGAGCCAGAAATGATAAACGGATCCATCTTGCGAGTATCTTCATGAGCTTCTTGGGCGCGAAAGACGTCATTTGCGGCAGTCTTCTTTAGGACATCGGATTCGCCGGTTGCGGACGATTCATCGCAAGAGACGTTGTGACCAGAGATGAATATTCCATCTGCCGGGATCACGTCGCCTTGTTCCAGTATCATGACATCTCCAGTGAGTATGTCATGAACCGAAATCTTGACTGTCTTTGCAGATCGGATAACCTTGACTTCACGATCCTCCTTCTTCTTGTTCAGCCTTGCGAATTGTCGCTCTTTCTGCCAGTCATTGGCGGCACCAACGATGATGACGATCAAAACAGCGACCATAATTGCGACACCTTCTACCCAATCAACCTTTGCGCCCTCCTCTTGTTTGTCACCGAAGGTCTGGTACAGGCCGAGAGCAAGCGAAATGACGGCAGCGATGGATAAAAGTATCAACACTTTGTCTTGTGCAGCTATCCATGCCAAGTGGAAGAACGATTTTGTTTTTCGATCAGGTACTCGATTTGTACCAAACACTCGTCTTCGATCTGAAAACTTGGATGCGGTATCGCTCATTTTGATGCTTTTGGTCGTCGTTTGTCTCGTGATGGGATCCTTGGGTGGGATTGGCACAGAGTTATTTCCCGTTGCATCCGCAAACGATACATTCCCAGATAGCTCATCTTCATCAACACTCAACCCGCGATGAACGTCCGTCCGTAAACCCTTTTCCAAACCTGATAGACCTCGTAACGCATGAAAGGCGGCATAACTCTTCGGATTTAGTAGTTTCGATAATTGGCCGGGAGAAAAGGCGAAGGGATTGTTTTCGACATGAAATTCGGCTTCCTTGCCAGGATCGGGGTTTAACGCATTTTCGTCATCGAGCACCTCCGACGGAGCGTTGGTCGAATCGGCACGTCCTCGGAATGATGGTGAAGATGGGACATAGGTGTGACTTCCGACTGAAGATATAGATATAGACTGCTGTGAGTCGATTGAATCGCCGCGCAGTCGCTGTTGAGGTATACCGAGGGAATTGGGATTCTGTTCGATACCAGAAACTGGTGATGCGATGTCTGAGGGAGCTTCTAGGGTATGTTAGTTTCTACCCGTGACCTAATTGTTGATCCTCTGTCGCGCGGCCCGATCATGCTGACACTGTCCAAAATGCATATGGTCGGTAAGGTTGTGACGGTAGCTCACGTGCGGCAGTGCAGAACATGATAATCTGATGAAACATATGCAAGATCCACACTTGAGCTTCGCGCAACGGACATTCTTGAGGAAGGATGGAGGAGCGTTGGAGAGATCGCGGAACAACAGGGAGCATAGGAATGGACATACCATCTTCGTTGTTGAGTGCGGATGTATCGACAGTGATAGTAGGTGCGCGCGACCTCTTAAGCGGTTGAGCTGCGCCAGCTCTGTGTATCATAGTAGTAATCGCAACCTTGAAGTCGGCTTAGAGCCAGTCCAGATTGGTTGGTTTTTGAAAGGCAACGGGAAAACGGACGTGATCTGATAATGGAACAGGAGAAGGTTAGCATGGCACTGGTTTGCCGAATGTATCACAACAGCAAATATATTGAGGGTGGTTTAGGAATAAATCGTACAGAAAAGTGATAGAATAGCCGGATGGGCTCTGGTGAGACGTACCACCACGAGCAGAATGGTTTTGATATTGGCATGCGACGGAACGGAAGAAAAAAGCTGTGGGGGTGTGAATGGGAATGTATGGGCGACGAGGGAGGCTGAGGCCAGCTCTGGGATGGACTTGTCGGTTGTATTATGGAAGGACGTAGTCTGGAAGCGAGGCGGTGCGAGTTGAGTAAGAAGGAAGCACCATTGGCATTACTGCATGGCATATGTCAATACCTTATGGGCGGCAGACCAGGAGTGGTACATGGTGTCGTAGCGCAGGCGGCAAGCAACAAGAGAAAGAGGCATAAAAGGGAAAGAAGAAGTTAGAGAAAGGCAGTGACGAAAAGGGCCGAATGGAGCTAGATGGTAGAAATGGCAGAGTGAGGATGACTTGAAGAGGATTTCACAGGAGGATGGAGATGGACGTTTCGCTGGGAGCCGGACAGCCAAGATGCGCTAGAGGAGGCTGTGCAAAGAATGAAGAAGATTCTGTGGGAGCTTCGCGGCGCCGAAGCCGGTTTAGCGTGGCGAGGTCTTTTGAAACCCATCGGTCATGATGCGATGGATGTGTTTCACTCGTCGGAAGTCGAATGCGGGCAATGGCACACCACCTACACGACCATGATGCGTACTTGTCGACTCAACGGGGAGCGTTGATGCGTTGACTGTGGAGGAGGAGCGAGATGACGACGGTGGTGGACCCTTAAATTGCTACCCACTGCACTCAGTAATTACCTCGTAGTGGTATACCGTAGCCACTGCAATCATTTGCCCCTTCGTCAGCCAGCCCGTTCACTTGTACAGCGCTGAGCAAAAGGAAACATCAGACGGCCCCTGTGAGCCGGGCGTCTTGTACGGAGTATGCTGCTAGTATCTTGTATCTCGGGCATCCGCCGCTCGCCGAACATCACTTTGGAAGCTTACCCTAAGCGCCCTACCATCCCATGCCAAGTCGAACCTGCCCATCCTCATTATCGACGGCGTCAATGTTGCTCCCTATCGCTGCTTTGATTCGAGGCATAGCTACCATCACGCTGAACCGCAAAGAAATGTTGAAGTCTGGCTCGCTCGCTTGACCGAGCTCGTTTATTCATCTTCGACCTGCCGATGATGATGCCATCCATCCAATCCCATGCCGGTTATCAGATGGTGGCTTGCATCCCATGTGCAGGAAAACTCACATCATTGACTACGTCCATTGCCCCAGTTACGAGACCATACTGACTGGAAGCTACCGCTCGCTAAGAAACTACCCACCTAGCGGATCCGTCCCACTCATCCAGGACCTCGAACCCTCCTTTTCACGCTTAGAAGTACCGTTCTTGTTGAACTTTCCCTTGTTCCAATCTATCAACGTTGCGGCTCCGGCAAATCATTGCAAAATGTCTAGATTCAACGAAAGATAACGTACGTTACCTTGGCTCAGTGCACCGCCTCAACATCAGGCGACATGTCGCCACCAGACCATTGAAAAACAAGTACCGGTATCTGTATCCAGACACTTCCGCCGTCGTGGCCAGAAAGCTCTTGCGAGCAAAGCGGAGAATGCGGCAATCCAGCTTGGCATATGTCAGGTATGGGTGTGACCAGAGTAATTGTTGGCTATTCGTTAGACAGTACGCGCTGCCGAGCATGGCCAGACCGATGCGTGAGATGCGCCCACCGTGAAACTGCGTCGTTCGGCCAGTGTTTGAGCAGCAATTAGTCCGAAGACGAACACACCAGCTGATTGTCTCAGACATGTGAGCAATACACGTTAATTAGTACTGTAACGGCTGGAACCCTAAAACACGTACAACAGTGTGAACCCCTCGCTAATTATCTCCTTCCAAATCAGGAAACCCGGCTCCCTAGACCCAAGGGCTTTTTGATATTCGACAATTTCACTTATGGAATTTCACTATCAATTTTTCTCAATTTCCAATTTAATTTAATGCTCTCCAGCACAGTCGTCAGGCCTTTTGGTCGCTTCCTTCCGTTGCGGCCTAATTATCGTGGCGAAGCACTTAAGCGCGCCCAATATTACTTCCAGTCCAAAGACCTGATCAGAGCCGGGTATCCATGGACTAAGAATCCACTAAATTCGACCTTCTTGCCAGCCGATTGAACTGATCCGTTGTTCTTGGCATCATTGAGCCATCCTGCACTTACGTACGCTTCACTTGGCTCTCTTGGTGAGGCATTTCTGTGGTTATGGTCGGGCTTCTTTCTATCAAAGAGTGGGTACCATCTAGGTACCTCGGTCATTTAAATTATCGGAGGCATTTCGCAATCATCATAGATTTGAATGAGATCGAAAGAGCCCTGGAAAATGCCTCACGCATGGTTTGTACCAGTTTCGCTGATCGGATGCGCATGGTTGGAGTATTACGCCAATAAAAAGTGGATATCCAAAGTGAAGATGTGCCTTGAATGTAGCCTTTCCGAGAACTGTCTGTATTCGAACTCGTTTCAGTATTGGAATATTGTTGAAGCTGTGGCATTACTACAACTATCGGGGATTCCATTATCCTTTGCACATTGCATAACCACGACCATACCTGACGACATCCCCTGGAGTCTGAAATGCATCGACTGGGGAATGAAAGGGCATTTTCTTGTTTGAGCTGAAACTTTTCTTGAAAGGAGCATACGTGAAGAACAATAAAGCTGTCCATCACACATAAATGATGTTGTTCGTAACCATTCGACTGTAGCAAACCACTTCGACTCTTTAATTAAGTTAGAATCTGCCAGAAAGGCGAAGCATCACTAGACAGGATCTACGGTTGATATTGAATTTAAACGATGCAGAATGACGCTGAACACTGTTCTACAAAGTTGAATCGAAGAATCCTAGAAATACAATGCAAGGTCATTCATTCATACCATATACGGTATACGTTGGCCCTTAGCTTGAGCAGCTTTCCATATTAGCACACTCAACGTAGTCCTACAACGCCTTACTTCGAATGATTTCTCGAAATGCACCCACATATCAAACTCCATAACGCAAAATCACAGCCAATGGCACCAGCTAAGAAGCCTTCAAACCAGGACTGCGGCTGCCCACTCGAAACGGACTACCCGCCGTACTCCTCCCTAAACTTTGCGTAAGCCTCTCTCTACTATCCGTCCTGACAACAAGCCCACCACCATTACCGATGTCCGTCGCGCTGGCCACTCCTGGCAGCGCCAGCGCCGTGCCAACGAGCCCATCATCCCTCCGCTCGCCGCCGCCAAACGAATAGCCTTGCGCACGGCGACTCGGACTACCGCCTGCCGACCCGCTCCCATCGGCCGGATACAGCGACGGATGCAGTGAGGGCGTGGCGCAGCCAGACGACCGACCAGGCAAGTCGTCACCATCCGAGCCATCATCGAGCCTGACGCCACGCCCATCGCGCAACTCAAAACCCGCCTCCTCGTCGTCAGCCGCCGTGGCCGCCGCCCGCACCGGGTCCAGCATCTCGTAGGCGCGGTCACGGCGGCGGAACACCTTGTCGGCCCAGCGGCTAGCGGCAGCCGGCAGGCGCAGCTCAACGCGGCGGCCGCCCGGACTCCCGAAGCGCCCGCCACCGCCGCCGCCGCCGCCGCGCCGTCGCCACACCCCGCTCGCCCACGCGCGCCGCCGCTCCCGCCCGCAGAACAGCCACAGCGCCACCACCAGGATCACCACGAACAGCACCATGCCGGGGATGCGCCGCGGCGACTCCGAGAACAGCACGTCGGGCCAGTCCGAGCTTTGCGACGAGCCCGCCGGCGCTGGCGGCACTTCCTGCTCTGGTGCGGGTGGGAGCAAGGGTTGTGCGTGGCCGCTGGGTGTTTGGAAGTCGGGCGGTGTCGAGACATCTGCGACATTGGAGCCGAAGCCGACGGGTAGGAAGGAGTCAGCAGCGTCGGATGAAGCGTCGGGAGGCGGAATCTGCGCGCTGGCGTACAGCACCATCTTGCCGAGCGTCCATGACACTTCTGTGTCTTTGATCTTGTCGACGGCCTGGAAGGGATCGAGGTAGCCTTTGGCCTTTTGCGCGTTCGCTGCTGCTTTCGTCGCGTTGTGTCCTTCAATGCCTAGTCGTGGTATTCCGATACCCTCGTGCAGCATGTTGATCAGCCAACTAGCCTTGAAGCACACCTCTCGCGCCGTTTGCTCGTCGACTTTCTTTCCCCACTTCTCGTCCGACACACCACGTTGCATTTCCGACCATGGAAGCGCGCAGAAGGCACTGACGCGGTCTTGATAGATGTGAAAGTCGTAGTCGCGAACGTCGTCGCCTTTGCCCATGGCGAAGACTTCGTGCGTCGTATGCCAGTACTCACTCACACCAACAAAGTGATTGACGTCGAAATCTATCGCTGGAACGTGTTGTCCGTTGATCAAACATGGAGAATCAGGACATGGCTTGTTCTTTTCCAATAGTGGATATGTCTGGCGCATACACTCTTCAAAGTTGCCTGTCCCAGTGAGATGTGGCTTGAGGCCAAGAGCTTCATCCGAACCGGTTTCAATCGGTTCTCCGCTTTCTGTTACGTTGAGGCCGGTAGGCAAGCATGGATCTGGTAATTCATGTTCGGTTGGTAAGATTGACGATTCGAGTGCTTCGACATATCGGCGACGAGCTTCGTTTGCGCCGAAGCCAAGCCAAGTCGTAACAAAGACTCTGTACTCTTCTGCGACGCCGTCGATTGTGCGTAGACGTAGAAGTTTGAGATCTTCGGCATGCTTTTCGGATTCTGTAGCGTTTGGTACGAATGCAATCTGCGCACTAGCACCGCCCATGTCTAAGAAGCCATATGTATGGTGGCCTTTACCATGGTCATGTTCAGCAGGATGGTCGAAGCCGCCGACTAGATAATTCGCAGCAATCCAGCCATATAGACCTTCTGTTTCACCTGGTATTACCTGAACATGTAGATCGCAGTCTGGAAGTTGAAATTGGGTGGTTTCGGACACGTATGTGCAAATTTCGGAGAGGAGATTTGATCGTTGGTTGTCGTGGAGTAAGCGCATACCAGCAGTCGCAAGGAGAAAGAAAGGAGTGTCTGGTACTTCCTCCTTTGGTACATGTTTGAGAGCATGGTCGAGGAGAGGAGCCAGGTGGTCTGGACCGACGAGTTCTGGTTTTGTAGCGAACGTCGATACGCCTATTGGAATCAACACGAATTTCCTATAAAGAGGAGTCGAAAGGTAGATGCGCACCAGGATGAGTCTTCTTAGTCCACTTCTTATGGGTTATCAGTTCAGGAAGGGTGTGAAGTTCGGATTTTTGGGCATCTTTGCGCGCATGAGCACTATTGAGCCATTTGTACACATATACTCGTGTGCCCTGTTAACCAAGCGTTAGCATGTCGTCGGTAGTCGCTGGATAGCAAGGAGAATCATACCGAAGAGCCCGCATCCAAGATGACTCCGTATTGCCCTACATTAATCGGATTAGCATCTGCACTGATAGAGACGGTATTGAGTGTATCGGCCACGTACACTTGCCCATTTGGCTACACCATGGAGTGAACAGACTCCAGTATAATGAACGGGGCTATGATAACATGTAGCGCAAAGATTTGGAAGGATCAAAGACTGATCAGGGATGGATTCGCGATTGAGGCAATGTGGACGCAGACAGGGAGTATCAAGTTGAGCGCGAGATTGTACTCGTTTATCGAATGAGAGTGGCGACAGAACAGAGAAGAATTGAGCGAGGTGAGAAGATAAAAGCATATTAGGAGTCGACTTCAAGGAGTAAGGGAAGATTGGAATCGATTGCGGCGGCGCCGTCGGGTTTAGTCAAAGCGAACGCGTACGACGCCACTGCCGTTGAGAAAAAACGCTAGAGTACGGTACCGTGATCCCGCATGAGCCCAGGAATCGTCCAACAACGTTCTCGTTCGTCAAGTTATATTCGATTTATCTACTAGTCTTAGCTGCTCTACCTCCAATCATATTGTTATCTTGAAACTCATGGATTCTGATGGTATTTCTCCGATCGCAGCAGCCCTAGCACTATAAGATTCCACGCGCTACTCTCATCGACAGGAATCCCCCGTCAGTAGCAGCTGCATATTTAAAACAAGTTGAACATCTCAAAGACCATGGCGGCAGCAGCAACTAGCTCTTCTATGATTCTTCTCTTCTTGGGCTTCCCTCTTCAGCTACATCAGCAGATATGACGTGACACTTCGCTGACCAACTCCGGGCCATCCTTGTACTTCTACAGAAGAGCATATTGATGCCTCCGACGCCTATGACAATCCGACGAGGGCTATGACCCTGAAAACGACTATTGTAATCTGAATTTCGAGTCCCGCCATAGCTTACTAGACGATGTCCAGTTTGAGATACCGCAAGTCGTCGTCATCCGCGAGCCCGTGACTTACCAGAACTCAAAGTGAACAACCTAATCATCGAGGAGGAATCGTAGGAAAGCTTGTCCAACTGCAATACCATCATCGTGATCCTTGAGTCGTCGCATTGCATCTTCGAAAATTTCATCAGTGAAGATGCCCAATTTATGGCGAGATTTAACAATCTCCTCAACAATCTCTTTTGTAAACTCCGGATGGCCTTGTATCGTTATAAGCTTGTTCTTGACATACATGCCCTGGTTTTCGCAGATAGAAGAGTATCCGAGTTCTTCGACGGTGGAAGGGTAGCCATATACGATGTCTCTGTGCATTTGATATAGGCTCTAACGTCTTCGGTTAGCGACATCCGCTTGGGTGAAGAGTTCAGACACTCACAAGAGTTTCCTGTTTGAATAATTTCTTTCCTAGGTCAGACAGTCCAACAGGCATTACCGAAACTTCCCAACCTCCATCACCTCGACCTACGCGTTGGTCCAGAGCTCGTCCGACGATTTGATGTCCAAAGCATACGCCAATGATCCGAACACGATTTTGTTCGAGAGCTTCTTTGGTATATTCCACTAACCGAACGATCCAAGGATCGGAAGCAAATGCATCGTAACCTGATATCAGCCGTTAGCTTTAGTGACTCACAGGTGTGCAACATGCATACGGGAGCCAGTAAGTAGAATTGCATCAAAGTCGTCCAAATTCGGATACAACGCCGGATGATGCTCAATATTGAAAAAGTGAAGTTCCATTCCATGCTTCGAGCTCAATCCTGGGTATTTCAAGACGTCGGCAGAGCGTTCCAACATCTGCTTAAACACTCCACCATAGCGATGGTATTTGGCTCTCGTCTTATCGAGAGGTGTGTCGCATTCCAGAATCGCTATACGCAGCGGAAGCTTTCTTGATTCATGGTGTATTGTTCCGTTTGACGCTTTCTCCATGATATGGTTGTTAATGCCACGCTCGTTCACAGTTGGACTTCTCTTCACTGATACCAATAGAAGCTGAGAGAAGAGATGCAATAGAGCGGCAACCGACAGTGCCGTGACGATCAAATATTCCCAACCAAAGCCAAAGTCGATGAAGGTTTGGAAGCGGGTAGCATATTCAGAGAACATAGTGCTGAAGACAGATAAAGAATTCCCGCTGTAAACGGGTATAGCAACTGGACTTCCCCGCCGACGTCGCAAAGGGTCCGTTAGTTACCGTAAATACGACATCAAGTGTTTTGTCAATCAACGCCGCTGGCTACACATTCCTAACTTGGTCGCCAGTCTGCGGTCCATTTTCTTCAATCATTTTGGCCACAGTATGAAATTACTACCCTTTGCAAATCGGCTTCTAATTTTTTGCACGCTCGAGAGCTTTGCCGAGTCTCACTGAACATGGACACGTTGCACAACCCCTAGAATTCTGTTCAAGCCTCAGGACCTCTCGCTTTCTGAAACGGCTGACGAGGCTGAGAGTGTTAGGCTACAGCTGAACAAACTTGACCCAGTGGAAGACAGTCATTCGGCTGCGACCACTGTGGTGCGGTGTGAAGATTGTGGGAACTATCTTCATCGTCTGGACAAAATCGCAACAAATTAATAGACCGTATCTGCTCTCCTACGGGCTTCTCCGCGCGCTAACATACAGTTATCGGTGGGCTTCAGCGTGAAGCATATCCTGCTATGGCGCATACCATCCGGAATCCGAGCCGTTCCCGGTTACATGTGTCTCCTCGATAAAGGTTACTGGTGCACTTCACTATGTAGACGCAACCTATCAACTGCAAATAAGCGGCGGAAAGGATATCCGAGGACTTGAGCGGAAAGGCTGACGTGGATTTGGGGCGTGGGGCTTGCATTTGGGGCAACTTGCATTTGGGGCGTGGGCATTGTGTTCGGGGCGCCGGAGGTGGGGCGTTGTAGGCGGTGCGGTTTGCTGAAACAAAACGACTATAAATTAGTCTCTTCTCACTCGCATCTCCATCCCCAGGCCCAATTCCATACACGACTCCAATGGAACATTCTCAGAACCTTGCACAGTTTGGAGAAACCCATTGCGAGAAGTTATGCAACTCTATCACAAGTTACATAACCTCTCGCGGTGGGTTTGTCCAAACTGCGGGAGACGCCCGCTGCGAGGGGTTATGCAACGAACGCTATTACATGAACACCACGATTTCTAGCTCAGAAACAGGACTCTTTCCTGCTCTGTTAGATTCGTGGTGTGAGATAGCCTTTGATGCCTCTAATCCCTGCAGCGGGTAAGTCTCACCTATAGAATTGCATTGGCCAGTTCTAATTCCAGAGTTGACGTAGGCATTTTGAATGCACGATCCCTGGCTGCAAGGTATCATGTACACGAAAATCAGACCTAAAACGCCATGAAGAGACAGTTCATCATCCAAAGCGTATCTTTTGGTGCCCTGTGGCAGGTTGCAAACGCAGCAACTGTCAAAATAGGGTCTCAAAACCCTTCACGCGGAAAGATAAACGGGATTATCATGTCAACAAGGTCCATGTGGCTAAGAGCCGTAATAAATCGGCGCCTATGGCCCTCGACTTCGTCTCGAGTGGCACCTATGACCTCTCTCAGGTGGCTGAATTCGAAAGCAAAATTGATACCTTGCCTGACTTCGGTGGTTACATCTCGCCTTTCATGACACCTGTTGATGATGTACCGCCTCTCAATGCTACCTCTACTACGGCATACGCATCCCATGGATACAATCCCGGACAGGGACACGGTCAGCTGGGCCAAGACCCACTTCTGCTGTTCACTATCAACAACACCGCCGATTATCTCCATCGAGAGGTTGGTATACCTATTGGCCTACCTCACTTCGCTGAGCAGATACTACCCGAACGACTCGCTGCCTCGCGCACATTTGAGGATGTTGCTCAGCCTTTGGAGGACCTGGTCGGGGTTGATTGCCTTGATCCTGATATTGGGCTCGTAGGAGTTGAAGATTGGGTATGACAAACTGTTGCGAATCTACAGCCGCAACGCAATCATACACGCATCGCTAGGGCCGATAAGATACCAAGCGGGGGACAACAGAGGGTGGTATATCCTATATATTAATAGAATACGCTCTTTAGCCATCTCCTTTGTTCGGTGTGCTTCAATCAATCAATAATGCATCTTCATGCTATGCTAGTGATCTCTGCGGAGAGGAGTATCGTACGAGGCTTAGCCTGAATTGGTAAAGGCGGTGCAAGGGATGTTCAGTCAGGCTCAGCAAAACTCACAAGTGTGCAGAGAAGCCGAAAGTCGACTTTGCAGGTCCGTGTAGCTTGATTCTTTTTATTCTGCTACTCCATAGAAAGTACATAACCGGCCATGGTCGGTGCATCCAACCGCAATGACACCGAGCAGGAGCAGGAACCAACTGAAAGAACACCGTTACTTGCGAAAACTCAAGAACCAGGAACCGGAGATACTGGCCATGAGACTCACGGTGTTGTCGAAGCTGTTCTCGACTGTAATACTCCGAGCCTTGGGCATGACCAAATGCGCGGATCAGACACGACGAAGCGGACCGACTTCATGATTGATATCTCCAAGACAAGATTCTGGTTGATTTTCAGCGGTATTCTCCTGCAGTTCTTCGTCGCCATGTTCGATTCCACGCTCATGGCCTCTGCGCATCCGGTCATTACATCCTATTTCAACGCTAGCAATGCAGCATCATGGCTTTCGACGGCATTTATGCTCACAACCACTTCATTCAACCCACTTTTCGGCCGCGTCAGTGATGCAATCGGCCGTAAGCCATTATATCTGTTCAGTTTGACCATGTTCGTTGCAACTACGTTGTGGTGTGCTCTGGCACAGTCTATGGCGAGCTTCATCATTGCGAGGGCTTTCTGTGGGTTTGGTGCGGGAGGCGTAATGGCCATGGGTGCTATCATGACCAACGATCTTGTGCGGATCGAAGTACGCGGCACTTATCAAGCTTATATCAACCTCTTCTATGGCCTTGGATCTTCCTGTGGAGCTGCCTTTGGTGGTTTCCTTTGTGAGCACATCGGATGGCGATGGGCATTTGGTATTCAGGTTCCTCCAGTGCTGGCAATCCTCGTTTGCGCCATCTTCATAACCCCGAACGATCTAGGACCTCTGCTTGCAACAAAGAAGAATCTACCTTGGCGAAAGATCATTCGCGAATTTGACTTACCAGGTTCCTTCTTCGTCAGCTGCAGTTCAGCCTTCCTTATTCTCGGTATTAATCTTGGAGGAAATATACTTTCGTGGACTAATCCATTCGTCATCGCCTCTCTCATCACCTCCGTCGTTACATCAGTAATTCTCATCTGGGTAGAGTCAAAAGCATACAGGCCCATCCTACCACTACCTATGCTATTTTCACCTCCACGCGGTAATCTGGTCTTCTCGAACTTTTTCTATCAGATAGCGACCTTCAGTGTTCTATTCAACGCACCTCTCTACTTCCAAGCCGTCAAACTCGACTCACCTTCAGTTTCTGGCTTTCGTCTAGCAATTCCAGCGTTCAGTATTATAATCGGCGGCGTAAGCTCTGGATTTTTCATAACCTGGACGGGCCGAATGAAGGCACCTCAAGTCCTAGGTGCCGTCTGTGGACTTGTAGGAGCGATTGGGTTGAGTATAATGTGGGACGATATTCCGACATGGCTTGCCACCATCTTCGTCATTCCACCGAGCATGGGACAAGGAATCATGTTTCCTGCCACCACGCTGGCTGTTCTAGCAACTAGCAAGCAGGAAGATCAAGCCGTTATGACCACTACTTTGGCACTTTGGAGGAACCTAGGAACTGTGTTGGGTGTCGCAGTGAGCAGCTTCATTGTTCAAAATGCGCTGCTGGCCTATCTAGAAGAGTTTATGAGTGGACCAGACAAAGCTGAGGTAAGTTGCTCCAAGGTAATTTCAGCTGTCGCTGACATGAACCAGATCATTATGCGCGTTCGTAAATCCGTAGAGGCAATTCGAGATCTAAAACCAAAGTATCAATATGAAGGTACAGGTGATTTTCCGATTAATTGTAATAGATGCTAAATTTTTCTAGCCATCGCAGCGTACAAGGCATCTCTCCGAATAGCATTTATTTCGGCCGCTTTTTTCTACATCATCGTCAACATGTTAATCATTCCCATCAAACTCCCAAACCTCCGAAAGGAAAAGGTTGCCGCTAACACATCCGAGCCACCTGAGAACGAACCCGATGAAAATCATCAAAACGGCGAAACCAGCTGATTTTCCGGCTATGCATCGATCTAGAGTGCTTCTCCTTCAAAAGGTTCCATGAGCTTATTAGCCTCGACCTTCTCAGCAAAGTTTTCTATGTGCGTAGAATGGCACCAAGGCTTCGCAGCGATCTCCTCCCTCACGGTTTGCGCAAAACATCCAGTCCACTTATTCCTCGGGTAGGCCGCCACAACCGACTCGATGGTCTCGCTCGCGATGAGCTGGCCACACGCGCCTGCATTGTCCAGCAGCGTAGCAATCTGGATGAGACCTCCGAGCGCCGTGATCTCGCCAGTGGTGCCGACGTCCTGATGGCGGATGATGGTCTCAGCAACAGCATCGGCCTGGTCCTGCAGCGCGCCGCCCTCCAGCAGCCACTTCTCTGCCACGAACGCGCCCTTGAAGTCGAAGCTCATCTTCGTCGTCTTCCAGAATGCCGCGCCGGTGCCGATGTCGTGCAGCATGCTCGTCAGGTAGAATGTTTCGGCGAAGTCGGCCCACTGAGCTAGAAGCTCTGGGAAGTGCTGCTGCGCGATGATGCTGCCGTATACGAAAACACGCTTGCTGTGGTTTACCGTTTGAACTGGCAGGTTCTTGGTTACGAGTTCGGTAATCTGCTTAGCGAGTGGAGTGGATGGGATAGCGATTGAGGATGCGGAGGCAGGCTTGGTGTTAGACGGTGATGCATTCGCGATGAGCTTGTCCATGTCGCGAGGGACAGCTGCCCAGCCGTATGCTGCGGTCGAAGACATTGTTTACAAATGGGTCTTACGAATTAATCCAGAGGCGAATTTAGTGGTATTGGAGCTTTCAAAAGTTTTGTACTGTTGTGAAAAATTTCCGGGCAGTCCGCATTTATACGGATGAACTTTGGCATCTGGAGATGGTGATTACTATTGCTTGTTCAATGCACGATAATAGCATCTCGAGCAAATCCGAGGAGAGATCTCACCACCGACCTCTTTTGGCATCTAGATCCAATGACGTTACAATGCCTTAAAGCTGCTTACACACATCCGTTGCATTGGGGTGGAGTTGCGTGGGCCAGCGGGCTGGTGGGCTGGCTCGAAGGGTCCGCGGAGTAATTGAGAAATGTGGAAGCTGATTATAAACTATGACATCTCTGGCGGTTTCTTGGGAATAATGTGATGATTATTCTCCAGAGAGCTCGGCAAGTCACCAGATGATTTAATTCTTGAATCCGATAGCCAGGACAAGAAGTTGGTGCTATATCTGATGCACGCAGAGCCACGTTGGAGCAGTATCGTATGGTACTTTGAGTGTTTGCTGCCAAACCTAAATTGCAGGCCTCGATGCATAGAAAGATGTATTGCTAGCAAGCTTTTGATCTTAATCTTCAATTAATGGTACACCGATGGTTAATTGACTATGATGGGCATTGTTCGCCGTATAACTCTAGCGTACTTAACCACCATATTTGTTACCCGACCTCTTGCGAAGGCGAGCCGTTCATCTTCATCCTTTCGGTGAATCTCGATCTGAATCTGCAGCATTCTCATCCTTTAGTACTTCGTGCTTATGGAGGTCCGCTTGATATCTCTCGAAGTTCCTCGCCATCATGTTAAAGCCGTCAAGACTGCTTTAGAGTCTAAACACCAGCGCAATCGCGATTTTAAAATCCAGTCAAAGGACCAGCAGAGCAGCAATGGAGAGATTTTTGTGATACAAACACTCGTCAATACCCATAAAGATGTTGTTTCCGATGACGAAAAGCTTAAGCTGTTTAAGGAATTGGGACTTTTCAGTCTCGTAAACGAGATAGAGATCTCAACATACTCCTCAGCAGTTAATGACGACAATCTTTCCAAACCCAAACAAGGATTGAACACTCTCTCCGAAGCTATACGAAAGCACCTCACCTCTCTTGACCCACAGCTGCTCACTGGAGCGGACTATACTATCGATGATTTGATAACAAAACTTTCGCGTCACTACTCCATCTACGGACAGCTTCTGATCTTACCAGCCAACCTTTTTTCTACCGCTGAATGGTCCGATTTTATTGCCAACCGATTAAAGAAGAATCAGTACGATGAGATGTTTGCGGCCGTAGCACAGGCATTTCAGGTCACCAATATCGCTATCCAAAGTTTCATCCCGGGTCGCCTAGACTTCAAGATCAACGAAGATTCGATAAATACGCATGCAAACATTCAACGACGACCTGACATCGTACCAGTTTTTGGGGATTTTGGGACCTTTGTCCCCGATGAACCAACGGCAGAGGATTTCCAAGACGCTTCCTGGGTTTCCGCAAAACAGAACGGCATTGTGCAAGTTTGGGCGCCTTTGTACACTATGTTTTCTCGCGGTAACATCAAGGAGAAGGCCAGAATTCTTAACTTGCCAAGCGTTGCGACTCCTCGAGTAGGAGGCGCTCGTGGACAGTGTGCGGTCGATATGTACGCTGGAATCGGCTACTTTGCATTCAGTTATGTTAAAGCCGGTGTGGAGAAGGTGCTCTGCTTTGAGATTAATCCTTGGAGTGTTAATGGGCTGAAGAGGGGAGCAGTCGCCAATGGGTGGAGATTTATTACGGTGGAGGAGGAAGAAGTAGCTTCCGGTGGCATTAGTTGGAAGAAAGACCTTATCGCAGAGCCAGAGGCTAGGTTATTGGTATTTCAGGCGGATAATAGATGGGCAAGGAAAGCTGTTGACACGTGTAGGGACCAACTGCCGCCAGTTCGTCATGTCAATTTGGGCCTTCTTCCTAGCTCAGAAGGGAGCTGGCACGATGCTGTGTATCTTTTGGATGAGAACGAAGGAGGTTGGCTTCATCTGCATCAGAATCTACGAGATGACGGGCACTTTGATGCCTCGACGGAAGACATTAGGAAGCAGATTGAGATAAACGCAAAGAGTCGATGGCCGGAAAAGGCAAATCGGAACCATGACCAGGATGACACTATTGGCATGAGCGTCTCAGCACAGCTGCAGCACGTAGAGAAAGTGAAGAGCTACGCTCCAGGTGAGTTTGCCTTGACGCATTCGCTATTCTCTTATTCTAACCTTCAAACCTAGGCGTCGTGCATTGTGTCCTAGATATATACATCAAACCCAACCTGAGCGAATATGTACCTTAGCCATCATTGTCAGAGGTGCTAGGGTATCCTGTATCATACATATGCATTTTTAACATAACCATTACGACGAAAGTAATCACACCACTACCACAATGCAATGTTAATGCCCTGAACGCCCTATATCTCTTGAACAGTCGTGCACTAGAAGTTCACCCTTCTCCAGCGCCTTACCCATCACGCAGAAACTTCCGTGGGATATTTTTCTCCACTATGCCTATTGCAATAGCTTCTTCAAACACCTCCTGTGCAAGCTCCTCTTCCTCATGCATTCGGAAATGCTCAATGTCCTCCGGGTGTGTGAGATCCTCAATCTTGACATCTGGTCCACTGTGATACTTCTCCCAGTGGTGAATTTCGTACTCGTACTCGTCGTCACCGTGGTGACCTGGTCCAAACCCAAGGTCGGGTAGCGCCACGCCCTTTGCGCTGACTTCGGTGAACTCCTCATGTGAGATTTTGCCGCTGTTATCGCGGTCATATAATGCCAGGATCCGTGTTACTACTGAGTCTTTGTCTGCTTCGGAGATGTGTGCCGCTGAACGGTCGAAAAGGCCGTACATACGCTTGATGTCGTCCGGCGACCAGAAGCCTGTTGAGTCGAAGTCGTGAAGCTTGAAGAAGGTATCGGAATCGAACGAATCTATGTGGTGTTCCTCTGTGATTTGCGTTAGCCTAGTTCAAACCAGTTGGGAGAAGGAGAAGCAGTTTACCTTGCATATGTCGCGTGGCCCAGTCGTCCGTTGTACCGAGCCGTTCTTGCTCATTGCTATGATCGCCATGGGCGAGAGCAATTGAAATGAAGGTGGCGAATATTGCAAGGTGGACACACCTCATTGTGAGAGTGATGAGGTAGCGGATCCAAGTGAGTTGCGAATTGCGCTTCGTCTTCGTGGAGGATCGATGTCAGAGTTGAGGCGTCAACGCCTTGACCAATGACGTCCGAATTCCTTTGAAAGGAGGCGACACTCTCGAGATATAACATGGTGTAAAGTGAATCAGAAGAGTGCCAGATTCGACTCTTGAGATTGGTCCAGATAGTTGATTGAATTGATTATCTCGTAGCCACGTCTTTCCACATTAAGGAACAACGATGTTTGTTCTTCGGAACTCTCAGCCTTGTAAGGAGACCTATCAACATATATCTGAGTACGACAGCAACGCTCCCAGACGGAAATGTTCGTAATGCGATCAACAGCCGTTCAAATGAGACGTATATACGATGTAGCTTGCCTTTTACATTCATAGATCCCACTCTAATCCCGCACTCCTGTTCAGTTCACATCAATCTCTACCGTCATTCGTGCTACATTTGCGTGATGCCCAATCCCACATATTCGAACAAGATCGGAATCCACTGGACCGCCAGCGCCGCAATCCCCGAATACACAATCAACTTGGTCACGACCTCAACGTCGTACCGCACGCGCACCTTCTCCAGCAGTCCAAAGATCTCGCGCTGCTCCGTTTCCTCGTCCTTGTCAACGGCATAGAAGTCCGGAAAGGGCTCTGTGCGGCCATCCAGCGACCGCTCGAAGCCAGGCGTAACAGGCGACACGCCGGAATCCATCGTCGATGCCCACGCGTCCGCTCCCGGCGAATCCGAGCGCTCCGCGACGGCCGAGCTCGGCAGCTGCTTCTCGCTCGAAGCCGACAGGCTTCGCTGGCGCTGCTCGCGCCGGTACGCAATCGTCTCGTACGCATCCGCCTCGGACTGCGGGCCGATGCTCACGGCGCGGCCTTTGCGCTGCCGCACGCTGTTGATGAGCGTCGGGATGTCGGATGCCGCCGGGATGACGTTGTCGTCGCGCTGCAGCCGCGGGATCTTGCCGTACTGCGACGCCTTCAGGAAATAGCGGCGCGGCAGGTCGAGCGAGAGCCGCTCGAAGATGCGGAACAGTGGAGGGAGGAGCTTGAACAGCAGCGGTTTCATGACAGCGCGCCAGCCGAACACGATGAAAACGCCGAGGACGATGCGAAGAGTGGACTTGATGAGTCCAAATTGAGCATATGAGTAAGGTGTAGTTCCGGGTACCGGGTCTGAGAGGCTCAGAGGATTGTGAGCGTATTGCCACATTGCTATATCTGCACCGATGATGACACCGGCAAATGCAACACTATCTTCGAAGCAAGGACAGTTATCTGCTGGTTCAGGATGCAAGCGCACAACGATTAGCATGAAGATGCTAACCAGAATAGAGTTCCATGGCGATTCAGTTGATACCCATTGGTTGTAGTCATCGGAGAAATGTATGTGGAACACGAATAGAACGAGGCCAATCGCAGAACCGATGAAGACATCGAAAAAACCGTGCATACCGCAGTATACACGACCGAAAAGTATTGTGAAGATGTAGAGATAGCAAAGTGCTTGGAGAAAGAAATTGGTGGTTGGCGCCATGGTAGTGTTGTGATGGAGAGCATACAGTCCCCATGCAGCGACGGAAGCAGCGTTCGTAGCGTGAGTCGACGGGAAGCCATATTCCAAAGCTGCGGAGCCAGACATGGTAATTCGTTGCAAAGGAGGGGATATTGGTCTGGGAAGACAGAGCAGGTCCTTTAGGATTCCGCTGACGATGACACCCCATGCCAGAAGGTGATACAATCCTCTACCAACATCATTCTGACCGCACCACATGGCTATCGGAAGCATCAATGTGAAGAAAGTATGTGTGCCAAGGTTTGCGGTGAAGGCAAAGTATGAGTCGAGAAAGGGAGTACGGCAGAATCGTTGAAGAGCAGCCACATACGGAGTTTCCGCTCGGACGATAGGGAGTAGACGTTGGCGGAGTTCATATCTCCATTTGGGAAGGGCATTGGCATCTTGAGAAGTGTCAGCATCTTGAGCAGAAGGGATTGTTGGGACTGGTGATGTTTTCGTACAGTGGTCGACATGTCGCATGCCAGCATCAGGACGAGGCTCAATGGCACCATTGGCCTCTACAGGCTTCTCCAGCCCCGCCGTCATTTGGGTTGGCGAGGCTGGACGGGTCATGGAGGCATCTGAGACAGCAAATTTGCTGTATCGAAATAAACAGGAGTATTCGGGGTGAAGGGGAGAAAGAGGTGAGATTAGATGTGCAGGTTCCGAGGTTGAGCCTGAGGCTGAGCATAACATATCGTATCAGTCTTGAGCTCGAACTTGTCTGACACATTTAAAGCAACAACTCCAAGAGCATATGATCGTCCATATGACTGCGTCTCCGCAAGAAATCCTCCAAGCCTACCGTCAACTATATCGTGCTGGTCTTCGCGCCATTCGGTATTCAACACCTGCCCGTTATACACTACGAGATCGTCTTCGTCGTGCCTTTCGTGCATCTCCCGTGTCCGACTTCGACAGACGTCGAATTGATAATACCCTCCAATTTTTGGAGGGAGCCGCAAAATCATGGGGACAAGAGCATCGCATCTTAAAGAACCTGCTCATGGTGTGGTACCATGAACCTCATCAATGGAAGATGCGGACCATCCAGCCTACCGACATCGAATTTAAGTCTCGAGCATACGATCAATTCTACCATACTCTTCATATGCTGAACGAAAGTATGGGAATGTGCATTCGATGAAGCTGTGCACTTCAGAATGTTTCAGAATCAACTGATTCTAAACCATGGACCAACCCGTAGAGCTGCCTTCCGGCCTACATGAAATCATCCTCCCAATCGGCCGCCCGCTCTTGATTGCTACTCGCTGCCATTGCCTCGTCGGTGAACAAATCATCATATGCATGGTCGCGTTGGTATGCTTTCTCCTTTCGCTCACGGGCCAACTTCAATTCCTCCTTCTGCCGTGCTTGCTGCGCTGCTCGTTCGCGATTTCGGAGCTCCTTAAGCCGGTCTTCACGCTCTTGATGAAGGTTAGGGAATTGTTCGACTTTGGTCTTGTTGAGTCGGTTCACGATCGGATTTTCGCGTTTCTCGACGTGGATGCGCTTAACCTTTGGTGGATGGTAAGCTTGGATGTTACCGGAAGGCTTGCTGGAAAAGCTTTCGTGGCCGAGAGAAAGCTCGAATGATGATTGATGAGGAACCGGAGGCACTGATGGGATAGACTGTACACACCTTTTTCTGGTCTTTGAAACTCACTTGACCAACAGCCATACTTCCGTCTTTCTTGAGATTAGACCATGGAGTGTAAATCACTGTAATATTATCCTTCTTATTGCCTTTTGAATTTTAGAACGTCCTCTCAAACCGTTGGCAGAGACTAACCCTCTATTGAGTTTGCCTTGGTCAGTTGCGCACAATCCACAAGGAGATCTGCTGGTATAGCTTCCCAAGAATCGCCTTCTCTTAGTCGCAAATAGATATGTGCGCTTGAAAGATTATCGACGTGAAACTATGACGGAGTTGGCGACGCAAAGAGTCCCAAGAATGGAGTAAACATACCCTTAGATACTGTTAAGAGATTGTATAAAGAATAATGATAGAAGATACGACTCACCATACATCTTCTTCCCATCCGTACTTGATCAACTCCTCGTCTGTAATATAATCAGCGTCTGAGTTGCGGTAAGGCAAAATGTCATACTCACTCTCGAACTTATCTTTTCCAGCATATATGAACGCGGACGGCGAAACCAAGTTGCTGGTGTAGTAGTAAACCATCACTACGACTAAGACCACTTTCAGTGATATAACTCTTTCAGTTGATGCTTCTCGAAGTACTTTGCGCTCACGTGGAGGGAAATATGTAGTTACCAGTCTTATGGCGCGCCTTGAGGCCTTGAAGTGGTGACAGTCATGATCCAAACCAGCTACATTAAGTACCAGTTCCGTTGGACAAACTTCTGGATGGATATGGAGGGCTTGGGAATAGAGCAGTTACAAATTCTGGTTTTGCTATGAAATCCGAGTTGACGGGAACTTTTTATTAATATTTCAATCAAGCGACCTTCCTTTACAATACACTAGCCTCAGTGACAATGAATATGCTGCCACCGGTGTACACAATAACAACTTGATGACTGCTTTTTGAAGTACTTGTTCGTTAAATCTTCCTTAAGCTGTACATTCACCAGCTTCATGCAATGCTCTCAAAATGGATACTGCCCGAATTCGAATTTCAGCCTTCCGACTTCACAGGTACGCGACATGATATGCCGAAGTTCCAGCGAAGACAGAATTTAGGTGCCACTGTGTAAATCCAACACGTCTCTAACTGAGCCTAGCATTTAGTGATGTCGCTTGACGGTGGAAAGAGTGTTTGCATGAATGGCCGGAAGCGAGACAAGGTTTTCGAGGATGCATGCCTCTTGTACCTCTGCCTAGCGTCCATATCTCCAGCCGAGAAGGCAATGCGTGTTGGCATATCATTTTTCCATCCAGGCGCTCATTTCTTTGAGTTAAAGAGGAGCTTCGCGTCTATCAGCGGTTGTGGAGGCTAACCTGTGACATCTTTCCACACACTCGGTGATTGCGGAGGTCTAATACGGCTCGGCCGTGGCGAGTGCGATCATATGTGCCGTCATACACAGAAGCACAAGGATACCTTAGTATCGAGTCATTTCCTTGAGCGCGCCGTCCGCTTGTCGCCATTTGACATATCTAGAAACATTTCCTTTACGCTCTTTCGTGCTCATCGCTAGCGACAGGCTCGGGGTATTGTATCCTCAGCTCTTTGATGACATTGGCTAAAGCCTCGGGATTGACGCCGTTCTCGATAAGTGAAACGCAGTACGAGAGTTGCTGTCGATTCAGGTGGGTGTTAAGGAGGATCGAAATCTCGTGAAGTATATCAATAACTTCGCGCGCAGCCTGGCGCTTGTCGCCACTTTCTTGAGCTGGCATGGCAGATGCAACTCTCTTGCGAGTAGCTGGAGTATGAAGGATAAAGCGAAGCAGATGGGAGTCACCGCGTTGTAGCTGTAAACCGGAAGGAAACTAATCTCATGGCGAAGGAAGCTCGACATGTTTTGATAGAGTATCATGACAGCCAATCGAGGCTCGGCAAAGCACATGACGGCGCGTTTTGGCTTCAAAACCGCGTCGTCCAACAGCCACGGCCAGTTATCAAGACATAATTCCAACATCAATTTACCGTCCACATCTACAATCTCTCGAATCAGTCTAAGCTACCATTGAACACAATGTCGTCCTCATCCGCGCATGCGCTTCAAATTGGCACATCCACAACCCCTCCTCCACCGACAAACGCAAACGCCCACGCCCAACCAATGTCGTACTTCCACACGCAACGCACTCTCCTCGTGCACGAAATTGCAGCTTCTATGGACAATCTACTCACACAACTCAATCGACTGAACAGAGGCCTTGAGTCTGTCATCGCAGTCGGGAACGAGTTTAGCTCAGTTGAAGCACTGTGGAGTCAGTTTGAAGGTGTCATGGGCGCACAAGGCGAAGAGAAGGAGAAGAGCAGTGCGAGAGAAGATGACAACGAGGAAGCGGTAGAAGGAGCAACACAAAGTACGTAAGAGAAGCGATTAGTGACCTGTATCGGTGTGGCGTAGGAGTTGAACTGGCTGTTGATATTTGTTTCAATTGATACCCATGCATTTGGCGTTCTGCGTTGTGTTACGGGTTGACGGGTACCTGCAAAGAGGTAGATGGGAAGTCAGTTGCATTGAAGGATATTAATTGAACTGGGAGAATGAGGTATGTCACATTTTATCGATTGACTTTGGAAAATTGCTCATGCAATGAGCTAGCTATATGTTGACCACGTGGTCCCTCTTGATCAATGACCCAAACGCCGATTTCATGCGTACTATATTGATGATGAAAAGATAAGTGTATTGAGGCTCCAACGCTGCATCTACTGTCTGAATCATCCCGACGCATTACAATGCGCGACAATAGATCCTCCGCTCAATTTAATGTCTTGTTGGCAATGTCGAAGTGTTTCAAAGGAATTTGCAACCATTTGATTTCTTACGCTTCGAACTGCCAGCGCTGAGTGCACTGCCGCGACCAGATGGGTTTTCAGTCTTTTGCTCTTCACCTACGGCCATGTTGATTGCTTGATCAAAGATCTCTTCAATGCCGATGCGCTCCTTGGCGCTGCACTCCATGTACACGGCACCCATTTTGGTGGCAACAGCGCGGCCCTGTTCAGGTGTCACAGGAGTCAGGCCTTGTGTTTTCAGCAGCTCAATGCAGGTTTTCTTATGTCGTAGATCGGACTTCAGTCCACAGAGGATGATGGGCGTAGTAGGGCAGAAGTGGAGGACCTCAGGATACCACTGTTACGCGTCAATTGAAAGAAGCTGGCCGCTAGAGAAAGTGCAATCTTACCTTATCCATGACGTTGTCAAGTGAGTTCGGACAGTCAATGGCGAAGCAAACGAAGAGCAAGTCGGTCTCGGGATAGGACAATGGTCGAAGCCGATCGTATTCCTCTTGGCCTGCAGTATCCCAGAGAGCCAATTCGACAGTCTTGCCAGTAGGTGGATGCGTAGTCATTGTGATGTAGTTCTCAAAAACGGTTGGGACATATTTCTATCACGAGTGAGAAATCAAATGCACAGAACGATAAACAGCAATGAGATGGTGCTTACCTCTGGGAAACGTCCTTCTGCGTAGCTGATGAGTAGGCATGTCTTGCCGGACCCACCATCACCGACCACAACGAGCTTCTTCGAGAAGGATGGTGGCTCGGTAATGGTGGTGCCATTGGACTCACGACCAGTAGTTGACATGGTTAAGTCTGAGTTGACGGTGCCATTGCTTTCGCGCTCGCTGGGAGCCCTCACAGGTTTTCGAAACGAGTCATCTCGTTGCAGAGGAGCGCGCTCTGAATTTTTGCGTCGGAGATAATCGTACTGGGAGGAGGTTTGTTGGGCTACTGGATTGATGGTCGACATGTTGTCGAGTGTGGGCTTTTGCCCGCCGAGAGTGGAATGTGAGCGGCGAAGAATGGAAATGGAAGCGTAGGAGTAGTGTTGGAAGGGTGAGTCGAGTTGTTTGTTGCTTTCTTCGAAAGTTAATAAAGTCGTCCGAAGGCGCGGCTGCCTTGATTTTTCCGTGCTAATAATTGAAGAGTGCGCAGGTGGCGGGTTGTCGTTTCGTGTTTATGGCGCGTCTCCCGGCAACCGCTGCCAAGCCATTGCACGATGACTAAGCGGCCCTCCGGAGAGTGATGACTAAGGACCCGCCCGTGCATCTCGAAGCTTCACTTTCTTCAACACCTTCACATCCGCCCATCGTGCAAATATTTTCGAACATCGCGAGAACGCATCACTCCGCTGTTGTGCAAAGTGAAGCTCGTCTTCTTCCCGCAAGTTAAAAGCTCTTCGAGTGTTCAAGAGGATTTCGTCGAGGCATCACGCATCCGCGCAGTGGCACCAAGGTTTGTTGGCTGAAGTGGTTCCAGCGCCACCACATTTCGACTCCTCCCAAGCCTTGATCTCTTTATTATCGTCATCGTATCAGTTTTCATCTTCCCGCCGTCGGTCGCCCCGCGCCGTCTGCGGGACATATATGAGCAATGCATCGCCGTCGCGAACCCAAACCCCCGCCTGACTCCAACCCCCCGCCTGACTGTCGACTTCCGTACAAGGTATCATACCGTATAAAGCCAACCGCCGGCCTAATGAAGATTCAAACGGTGCTTCCAAATGATGTCAAACCAGGCTACACACGTATTGCGCTCGGCCATCCGGTCATTCCTAGGTGCAGGGAGATTTGCATCGAGGACGACCATACGGTCTATGCTGTGGTTGACGTCAAACCCTACCAATTGGATCTACATATGATGGAGCCACATGTCTGTCGCAAAGCTTTCCTGTTTCCAGAAGCCGTTGTCAACCAGGCTGTCAACGAACTTCACCTACAAAATATTCCTTTGAACAGGAAATATGAAGCAATGACGGGCACCCCCGCCGAGATTAGGCAGTTGCTGCTGAACCAGTTTCCTGACATCGAACTGGACGGAGCAGATACCGCAGGTGCAATAATTAGGCAGGCGTGGGATCCGAAGCATCCGGAGCGAGTTGGAAACGCACGCATGCCACTGGTTGATCAGATACAGATGGCCGTCAACGCTTACATCCGCCATGAAAAGAGCAATTACGAAACACTTTTCAAAGTTGGAATTTCAAAGCGGGGTGCTCGCGCAGAGGTGCGCATGACTTGCATCAGGAGAATGTCTGCATGGCGCCGGGAGGTGCTTGAAATTCCAGAGGAGCATTTTGACACGGTAATCGAGTTTTACGACGACGATCCCGACGACGACGACCCCGACAATGACGATGGTGGTGATGGTGATGATGACGATGTTATCGAGTACGTTCCCTTGGCTTCTCTGACCGAGCTTGACTACACTCTGCCGAAGCTAAGCCCTGTGCATCCTCGCGCTTTGCCTGGCGTGAGTCCGTCTGGTATTCCGATTCTCGTATATGGCAGCGATGGTCGCGCCTTTGAAACGGTTTGTGACGCATGCTATTGGGACCGTCTAGTGCGATTTAACATTATTGTGCAGGATGGCGGAGAACTTCAAATTCCGACATATGGTTCGCCAAGCCTTCCACTCAAGGTATATGGTGAGGATGGGCGCGTCTTGAACCCGGTACGTATGAACCCTTGCAAATTACCACTACGGCAAGTCAAGATCATTGAAGGCCTGACTTTTGTTTTCTTTTTTTCAATAGAATTCCAACGGCCTACACTTTGACCCAACAAACGATCTGCAAGAGGACCGGTACGGTGCTCCAACTCAGCAGAATTCCACGGCCGAGATTCATCCATCTAGGTTCATTACGGGTCAATTTAATTACGATGTTGGCGCAGAATATCAATCTACACGATCACATAGCTTCCTACTCAACACCTCAAGTCGTCATACTCTTCGCTATGGCTTCCGAGAACCTAGTGAGGCTCCCTACTACACTTCACACGACCCAACACATCTCGAGCCCTACACCATTCAGCCTTCGGCGCCTCCAGGATTTCATCGAGTTGGTGGGGATCGACCTTATGATCTTATCTATGATGATAGTGCTCTTGGCTTGGACAGCATTGAAGTAGACCCGTTTGTGGTCTATTCGGACATTCCGGTCAATGCCATCTTCGCACCCAAGCCTGTCTATCTGAATGGTGTTTGGGTGCCTCAGGAAGATGAGATTATCGATACAGTGGAGGAACATGAGGAGTTCAAGGCAGAGGAGAAATATGAGGATTTCGAGACGGAGGAGGAAGATGAAGATTTCGAGATAATGGAGATATATGAGGATTTCAACACAGTGAAGAAGGATTATGGCAACTGAGTGCGTATTGTCGACCTTCGCGCCGAATATTTCACCCAACTTCCCGCTGTCTTCGCCAAGACAAGTTTTCTCTCAAGGGTGTACGGATGACGTCTTGTGGTATGTTCATCTTCATGGCATACCTACTTCTCCAGAACAAGTACTTCTACAGTACGACATTTCGATCTTGACTGCATGATATTGTGCTCCACTTTCACAGCATTTGAAAGACAGGAGCTGCTTCTGTATCTCGCATGGCACGGGTGTTTGCGCATTGAGATACGGTTGACAAATATGATTGCACAGTACTTTGTTAGTTCGGTTTGTCTCAAATTCGGGTCTATCACGAACATGATGATTTGGAGACATGGGGAGCGTTCATCATCTCTTTCGGTTTCGGCATATCGGATACAGCATTTCGTCATTTATGTTCTGTTTCGGCACATCAGGTTCAGCATTTCATCATGGGCACAGCGGTATCAAAGCATAGCCGGGGAGTCGGTTCATGGTTTACCTTTTGAGATACCCACGGGCAATGGCGGCGTCACATGGCTGGCGCCTTTTTATGACTCCACCAAATTGATTGAATACAGAGAGAGGAGATAGTGAAGTGTCAATGGATATCCAAAAATTTTGGGTGAACTACCGCAGCTTTTCAAATCCCTGTTGTGATTGCTAGATTTGACACAAACGTTCATGACCCACGGCATTGAATGCCATACCACGTAGCTACTTGAGTTATTTGAGATGAGATTGGAAATGATAACATGGAAAGAGAACGTCATGTTTACTTTTGCTCATGATTTCGATTGAAAGATAGGAGCTTCAATGAGAGAGGTTGGTAGGAAAGAAGTAGGGTTGTGAGTAAGACCGCAGTCGGGCTAGTCGATGAAAAGGAAGGATTGCAGTTGAAGTCAAGAGTCAGTTAGGCGATTAGGATCACAAGCTACTAAGTAGACTCTTCTATCTAGAATGTCTTCGAAGACGAACCGACAACTTAGCACCGCTCAAACTGCCACGACAAGAATTGGCTTTCCAGGTCCCGTCCTCATCTAAGCCTAATAAACAACAATCTGGCATCACAAAACCTGGATCACGCCGCTAGAGGCAACATAGAACTTTACGCAACCTCCCGAATATCAATCTCGGTCTCATACTCAGCGACATCATGCGCACGCTGAACATGCTTAACGAGCTCGCTCATCGTGCCCCAAATGGTGTCGGCAGCTCGATTGCGCGAGCACAGCACGCAGGCAAACTCACCGTCCTCGCGGTGGCACTTGACGATGAAACGATTGAGCACATGGAACTCCAGCTCGCGCAGCTCGCGGACGGCGCTCGTCGTCGTCGTCGTCGGCAGCCTGCACGCGCGCCACGCGCCGCCGTCGCCGCGCGCCGCCCTCGTCGCCACCCGCCGCACCACCTCCTTGGCCACCCGCCAGGCGTGGCCTTGCTGCAGGTCGAAGCGCGCGTCGCACGACGGGCACCGGTGCGATCCGCCCGGCGCGAAGCTCGCCGAGAGCGGCTTGCTCGGGTTGCGCTGCAGCGACGCCGCGTAGTCGCAGTACAGCGGGTCTGGGTCGCGGCCGCTGCGTGAGAGCGGCACCACGTCGATGGAGACGTGGCGGCCGTGGATGGGCGAGCGCTGGCGTCGCTGTGGTGCCGGCTCGGGAAGCGGAGTCGGATATGGATAGTAGAAGGGAGCTTCGATGAGGCGGCGATGTTGGCCGCGGAGTGCGGCGACGGATCCCGCGCATGCGGAGTCCGTGGCGTCCATCAGCTTGAGGTAATCCTTCCCTGTGGGTGCGCGGCCCGTCCGTTGGATGTCTTGGAGCGTGGAAATGACGAGCCGCTGCAAGGCAATGACCTCGTCCTGGAGCTGGTTATGCGCTATGACTTTATAGCACCGTCAGCCACTTTAGAAATAGAGCTTGTAGAACAACGGAAATGCGACTTACTATCTCCTTCAGCAAACCGTTGGCCCATGTAATAATAGTTTCGATCGTACTCGCGACCAATCTGATTTACTGTACGTGAAAGTTGGTGGTCGAGGTCGCGTGCCATACGGTCAACGTGTTCATCTTCAACACTTGACCGACGTCGACTCTTTGTGTTCTCAACATTCTTCTCCAGGCGCTCGACTGCCTTCGTCGTCTCTTCCTGTTGCCTTTGCATCTGCTTCTGACGGTGACGATCACGAATCTGAGCGTGTAGAGATTGTGCGCTTGTAAGGCAGGAGAGGATTGCTGAGGCGGTGATAGCAATGATGAACGTTTTCTAAAATATAGAGTTTAGCTTTTATATGTTGACTACGCACAAGTAGAAACATCTCAATTGAGTTGACTGTTGATAAATAAAGTCACGAACCTTCAAATGGCGATTTTCAATCATGTTAGCGTAACTCATTGACATGTTTGTAGGTTCGTACGTGCAGACGTTTGTCCTGCACTCTGGAAGGCTTTAGGACAGGTGAAGGTAAACAAATTCTGAAGGTTGAGGTTCTCTCATAGGAAGGGCCACGAAAAGGATGAAAAGCAGATTAGAGACAGCACGATATCCAGCTCCAGGCGAGAAATGATGGAAAGAGAAGATGGCCGACCGCGTCTCGAGTCCACAATTTCCAATGTGATTAAGATGAATGAAGATGAATGTGTTGTCTGACTCCGGCTCACGATTTCGTGGAAGCAGACCGTACCGCTGAACGCCGCGAGTAGGTGTTGCGACTTCCAATTGCAAACCAATTGGTGGCTGGTGATAAGAGTATATCGCGCTTTCCAACTTCTTTGCGGCAAATGAGCTCTAAAGTATGAAAATGAAGAATTGTAAATGTAATTCCATGATGGTAAGTAGATTTGTGTTGGCATAGATTCATACCTGATACTCATTAACTTAGAACATTTTAGATTACGACTTTTCAACTACTCAGTATAGTTCATTAGCATATCTCAATATGCACCATGCGGTGCCTGCAGATCAAGAAGTGCATCCACCAAACCTGTAGGCGTCTCATAAAAGTCAAACATGACGATACCGAGCCTTGTTCCCTTGGGAAAACTCTGAATGAATGGTAGCAAGCGCTGATTGACGCCGCCACCTTCAGCGGTGATGTTCCCAGTTATAGTCACGCCACTACCGAGAGCCATGATTTCAGGAGTTTCGCCTGGGATACCGTCGTCATTCTCACTGGATGCAAAGGTCCAGAAGAGACTGTCGGGATGCGAAGAGGCGGCCATTGACAGGTGAGCTATAGTAGCGTTGTACTTCCACGTCACAGCCAGCGATGCCGGCGAGCCATTAGGCACCGCGACTTCGTAGAAATCTTCGATATACGCCGTGCCATTATCGCCTGGGAGCGCGCTGTTGTAGACAAGTGTGATGTTCGGGTCGTTATCGTTCCAATTTGCTGGAGAGAAGTGCACTCCCGGTAGCTGAGCCGCGTATGAAGATGGAAGGCTCCCTAGATCGAAGCGCTTGAGCAGCGTCACTTTGCCGCGGGCTTCTCCCAATGTACCAAATTTGTCATGAACTTGAAGTACATAGTGTTGAGCAGCAGTCGAATTGAGAATGTTGAAGATCTTGAGATCGGCTTGGGCGTCGTCGCTACCATATGGAGTAGTCGAGCCTTCGTATTGAAAGGACAAAAAGACCGCTTCACTGGGATGGTCATCGAGCCATTTATAAAAGCCATACATTACATCGGCCATTGTTGCGGTTTCCGAGACCAGAGCTTGTGAGTGCCAGAAGACCAGAGTCGAGTTAGTCACGTCGAGTGCAGGACGAAGGTCGAAGACCCTAATCCCGGCATTGAGCATGTCTACTATGCTCTTGTCTTGGCAACGGAAGTACTCTGGAGGGAACTCAACAATCCCTGCAAGATTCGTGATGCCCAAAAGTGAATTTTGAGTGGCTTGAGTGTAGTTCCAAGTGTCTGCATCGTGTGTCCCGGGAAGGTTCATGTGTACAATAAGAGTGTCGTCTTGGTATGCTTTCATCCACGTAGATGTCTTTGACTGGACGTTTTTGTAGACTCCAAATACGGGAGCAGCTTGGTGAAGTACCTTTTCGAGGGCATAGTTGCGCAATGGGCTTTGATTTGCAGATGCCAAGAAGCGTAACACAGCTGCTACAGCCAGAAGAGAAAGCAGCATGGTCGTGGCGAAGGTTTTTGAAAGCTGAGAGATGAAAGCTGTGAATTCTCGCGCTTCCAAGCTCTTTGAACCAAGCTCTTTTATGCGGGCTTCCAACACCGAAATGACTCCACCTTCAGTATGTGGGTAGATTCCTACTTGCTCGTGGGTCTGTTTAGATAGCTCACTGGGAGCCACACGTAGAGTGAGTGTGCATCTGGGTTCGGTATACCTTAAAGTTTTGCTACATAGACCAAGCTTTCTGGAAGCTGAACTTCCTGAAGAGGCCCCGCAAAAGCACGGGGATCCCCATTGGATCAGAAGCACGTGCGATGGAAGACTTTGACCATTGGAGCTTAATTGGAGGATTAAGCAAAGATTGGATTTTAATGTATTCGAGGCAATTCACCAGCCATCCACAAATACTAAAGAAGCAAAGCCAAGAAAGCATGAAATTTCCGAGATGCCGACGCGAGAAAGACGAATCCGAATGGGGAGAGTAAAGCGCTTACCACATACGGCGTAAGCAAGGCAACAAGGCATAAATTATCGCTCCATGAAGATACTTTGAATCGAAGCATTTTGCCATGAGGTATGGTGAACGGAGAGAGGTCGAGTCAATAGAGCTCTTTCTTTAAAGCCACTGAAGAATTGTATGTTCGTTACTTGATTGCAACCAGCTGGAAAATAAGGTCGGTCCCAGGACAATGGGTAGAGTGACATGGAAATTTGTGCCGATGCTCCAAAGGCTGCCAACGTCGATCATCCGCGCCTGCATATCTAGCTGGTCGGCTATGGTTGCAACGTTGCCAGCTAACAAGAATAAAATGGGGATGTTCAGTCTATGTGGAGAAAATGGAAAACAGCTTATTTTGTTTGAGGAACTGTTCGCATAACTGAGTTTGGATGAAATGATACCATGATTAGCTCGACCTCGCCCTTCACCTGTTCGCAGCAGTGGCCAAACAGACATGCTGAGCACGGGATAACGAACATATTTTACGATATTCAGCCCATATAAAATGCTCTTCACATAGTGCATTAATAAAAAGAAATTGCGTTGATCCATTCAAGGCGCCAGCGATAGACATTTGTTAAAGGCTTGAGGGAATAGCAGGGATTAATGTCGTCTTAGCGATACTGCTGACGATAGCCTGTGAAGAAGAGAAGCATCGCAACGCTAAAGCCTAAAGCAGGTGTGCTAACATATAAATCTGATTATTAAAGATGACTGAAGAGTGGAACTGTCCACAAAATCTGCTTTGCTTTGCTTTTTTGACAGTCTCGAGTATGGCACGGCTGCCCTTTGAAGAACTTTTGCTTCATCAAAAAGGCTCCTGAGATGGATGGCGTCAATCAATCCATAGATATGGCTCCGAAATCAATTGCATATGACATGTGAAAGATGCTTTCGTATCCTGCAGGGACACAATATTTGCCTACGGACGGACAAGTTTCAGATTCAAATCAACCGAATACGGGGAATCCTGCGAACATCTATTTGTCATGCTATAGGGATTTCGACTGAAGGAGATATGCACACAGAGTAGAACACAGGCACTGCAAGGACGAAAATAACGCCGTAGTCGCTGGAAAACTTACTCGAGACTGTGATAGTGAGAGCTTGGCATGTTTCGGAGAGGATGGCACCCGGTCGTGGAATGTGCGATGCTTGAAATAGTTTGCAAGAAGTGAATGGCACACTAAATAGGCGGAAATGCTTGCATGTTTCGAAAGTAGATAGCTGGAGACAATTGATTGACAATTAAGGTACTCTACTTGATCTTTAGTGCATCTATTAGTATTGAAAACGAAACTCCCGGTAGGTTGGGATAGCTCTAACGGAAGGCAAAACATACAACGGGCGAGCCTTCGGAGTGACTATCGAAAAAGTTAAGATTCCCGGAAAGCAAAACAAGGCAAAGGTCCCTACGAAAGCAGAAGGTCGTATTGAATGCCCAGCGATATAATGTGCACGAAACATGGAAGAGACGTAGATTGGTTTGAAAGTTCTTATGCATTTGGAAAAACTGACTCGATGATGAAAAGCAGTCGGTGGAACCTGGGACGCCTAAATATTGTAGTTGAAACTTGATGTTTATTAATTATAGCACACTTGTTCGTGGACGGACCAGTTGACGATGCAAAGACTCATTCCCGTGACTCGTGGTGCTGCTCGTTGAAAGATGCTCGCTGCTCATTATCGTCTTTCATTTGTGGACCTCTTTTTCTCGGGCGACGCTGCATTTTGCAAGACGATTGGCATTTTGTACAACATCCAAAAACGTTTCGGATGCTTCCCGACCTAGTTAGAGGCGAAGACGGTGGGAGATAATGTGGTCACACAGACAGGGAGAGACGTGTACGAAAGATGGAGACACAGTACAATATCAAGCGAGCGGCTGATAGCAACTGGAGCTCAAGTATCATGTTCGAGGTGTCGTGACCAGCAATGCTGAAGATGAAGCTGCTCTGTAGATGGAACGGATGGATACGCAGCGAGCTAAGTGCTGACAATCACACGAGTAACTTTCGATTTCAAGGCACGCAAAGCAACAGGAGCAGCAGAGATGAATGGAGTACAGGCATGGAACGATTTGTGTTTGCGTGGTGGAGAAGGGCGTGTGGGCTCCGGCTCATTACGTGCAGTCAAGGCTCGTTCAAATGCAAAGGGAAAGACCGTGTGGGCGGCCGCAGTTGGTGGCGTACTTCCGGATCGCGATGTCTTCGCCTGTGCCTGCAGATTGACAGGCCGGGAGCCTTTGTGACGGCGGCTGGAGGCCTTTTCGGGGACATACGTGATGCGGGCGCAGGGAAAGGCCATACAGTTCGTGTCCCGCCTCCGCGGGCCAGGCCCTGTCGTGCTGGCAATGGACGATATGGCCAAAGCCGGTGGCGTTGTTATGGAGCCAACAGGACAGGGAAGGTGATGCTTGGACGCTGCTCTTTTTCGGGCCTCATCTGCAACCCGCGATAGCCGTGGCTTTTTGATCAACTTCTCTCCAAAGCGGCAGCCTTGTCCGTATGCATATTGGAAATGGAAAAAAACAATATGGAAGCCCTTTCAAGGTGGACTGAGGGCGTTGTCTGACACAAAAAGCCCGGCCATTCAGCGCTCACAGTGGCTGTCGCGTCAATAGCCAGCATTGGTGAGCCCCTTACGTGGTGCCCGCGTCCGGCAAACGCCATGTTGATCTGGGATGGTGTTATGGACCGGGTTATTATAAGTACGGATGTATGGGAATGTAGAGTAGCGTGCAGTTGTGAGCGGGTGGCAGCGAAAAGAAGGTTGAAGGCGCCTTTAGGCTGTTGGCTGACACGCGCGTGCAGAGAAGACACTTTCTGGTGTGTGCAGGCATATCTGAGTGAAAAAGCACGATTTCCGACGGATGCTTTGGCACAGCAGCAATGGCAATCTACGCTTGCCATATGCGGGACCGACGCGCTCCTTTTTAAAGGGGGATACGGAGCACAGAAACGGTGACGCTGACGAGCGCCGTAAAGTATGGCCATTCTGGTCGACGGCAGACGAGGAAGAAATAGCCGTGTGAATGGGCAGGGAAGCCATAGCGTTGCTGCACGTCCGCACACTCTTTCGATGCGCATTCGATGCAGGCGGAGTGGATTGTGGTTGCGGGCGCAAGATGGCCTGTCGCCGCCGCCGGCTCCAGTTGCCCGGTGCTGGATGTGAGGTCAGAGGCGGATCGGCGGCTAGGGGCTCTATTCCGGAAGCATTTTGGCGCGGTGGTTGCTGCTAATGGGGACGTTGCCAACCTGAACAGATGCTATGTGTTGCCAGCGCGCCGCCGCTTGTCCCTGTCGCCCGCCGCACCCGCCGCCTAGCCCGCCTGTCTTTGTGCGTGTTGTCGCCGTCTTGCTGATCGTCGTTCTGCGGCAATCTCCATTCCCAATCCACCCCATTTGCGGGCTCTGCAAGCCTCAAGCATCTCTGCTATTGCCCTTCTCCCATCTCGTCCACGCTAATGATTGCTCCTCTGCTCCATACTCCTTCCAGCCAGTCTTGTGGTCTCGCTCCCGCTTTCCTCTAATGCAAAGCCATCTGCTCCTTAACAGCCGCACGCTTTCAAATCCCACCTCGCTGCTACCACCTGTCTGCGGACGAAGTCGAGACTCCAATTGTACTACCAACCTGCAAATCCCTTTCTCGCCGCTTCACTCTCGTCGTCCGTCAACATCAACATCGTGCTGATCGTCTCTTGCGTCCTGCGCTGCCGCCGCTTTGCTCCCTGTCGTCATCGTCGTCACTCGGCTCCTCCCACTTCAACTCTCGCTTCATTTCCATCATCCGCCGCTTCTCGCTCTCTTCACGCTCCCAATCTGCGACGTCGTCCTCTACCCGGCTGCTCAAGCCTCGCGCGCCTTGCGTTTCGACATCCGCACCTCAAAAACCCTCAATTCAAAGTAAGCACAGAGTTTGTATCATCCCTAACCATCCCTGCCGTCGCGCTTCAATGAAAATCTTGCCGCACAAGCCCCGCTGCGACTCCTACGGCTCCTCAAGGATCGACACCATAATCGCTGCTTGATTGATATCCACAGACTGCCTAACCATGCCGTCGAGTACGAGTATATTGCATGCATCATTGGCGGTTCAAGCTGCTGACTTGTAATCAAAATACTTTATTCAGACCTCAGCATAGTCGCGACTTAACTGCGTGACATTGGAACCATTTGCTGACCCACGCAGTTGCACACCACTTCCTTGCAACATCTATCCATTTTCGATACCTCCGAACGTTTCTAAACTTCAGCAAAGCACTAGTCCCGCGTTTCATCAACCACTTGAATCGAGTACGCTTCAGTTTCTGGCTATCTTTCGAAAGCGCTTAATCCATGATGCCATAATCGCAATCGTTTTCAATTCTCAACCCCTGGTTGATCACCGACGCTTAATCCACTATACTATCACCGCCTAAACGCGCCCAATTGCATCTCGAAATCTAGTTCTTCATCATTCCAATCGTTCAATATCAATCACCCACCGTGGCGACCGCCTACGAATCTCAAGGGTTCATGCAACCCTATCCTTACCTCTATGCACAAGATCCAGGCATCTCGCCTTCCACTGTCTCCGATCTCACGCTCACCGGAGATCGCTCATCGGACCGGCAGGAGACGTATAGCACGAGCTCCACAAGTCCACCATCCCGGAAAGGCAGCACCGGAGACGTCCACGCCAGCGGCCTCGGTGGCGGCAGTGGCGGCGGCAAAGGCGGCAACGCTTCTGGAATGAACGTATCCGTCGGCAGCGTGTCTGCTGGCGACGCTTCCGTCAATGTCAATACTTCCGAGGGCCAGCCGGCTCACAAACCGAAGAGGGTACGAACAGGATGTCTGACTTGCCGTGAACGGCATCTGAAGTGTGATGAGGCAGTGCCAATATGTCAAAACTGTCGAAAATCCAACAGAAACTGTAAGCGAGGCCTCCGTCTGAACTTTATAGACACCACCGTTAGAGCTCCGCCTGTCATGGCACCCATCCGTGACTGGTCCGTAAGCTTTCTGGATGAGTCTCGCGAGATCGCTTCAGAATACAAAGGCGGCTTATCAAGATACGGAGTGCCGGAAGGAAGACACGCAGCTCAGCCTTTAGACAGCGCCGTGAGCTTTGACTTCTCAACCAGTTTACCACCAGCACCGGTTCCACAACATCAACCACTTCCACCCATTCAAGGCATGATTCCGGACTCGTACCAGGACGACCCAAATGTACTTAGCTACGATACCTCTCGAGAATCTCACCGCTCTCACGCTCACTCGCATTCTGAGTCTACCTATTCAGGAGCCGCTATGGCGCCTACGAGTACGTCAACCTTCAGCAACCCTGATCCATCACAACCTGGCCATCTTCAAGCCAATCGAGACTATATGGATGACCCGGAAGAAGTTTTGTTCATGCAAGTCTTTGTGGAGGAAGTTGGTTTGTGGATGGACAGCTTCGATGCCGTCAAGCACGTACGTATATTTTCATATCCGTGCCATTCGACATTATCTTACATCTTCTGCAGTTTTCCGAGATTTTACCTTTCCATTCTCTAAATGAATCAATGCTTTACAACGCTTTCTTAGCTTGTGGTGCTCGACATTTGGCCTTGGTGAACACAAAATATTCGGAAGAAAAGGCTCTTCATTATTACAACACAGCTACCACATATCTTCTCAACGCTCTGCAGAACCCTAACAGAGATACGGTCATATGTGCGACAACAGCAGTGATCCTCAACGTTTACGAAGTCATGTGCGAGAGAGCGCTGCAACGAATGAATCATATTGCGGGGGCTCGTGCCTTGATCAAAGAATGTGGCTGGAATGCAAGATCAACTGGCATTGGAGCTGCTTGTTTTTGGCTGAACGTTGGCATGGAACTTTTGAGTTGTTTACATTTCAACTGGCAGGTTGCTTGGGATCCCGATGAATGGGGTATCGACATGTCATTTGATCATGAAACAGAGCCAGGTAGAGAGGAGGTGTGGACGCACCGAATGCTCTACGTCGTTGCGAAGATTTGCAACTTCCGCGCATCTGGACCGCGGCACTCTGACGCATCGCCACAGATGCTCCAAGATCGATACGATCAATGGAAGAGATTGAAGCATATGGCAGACGCTTGGAACGACAGTGTTCCACGAACTATGCACCCGATGGCTTACTTACATCCTTACCAAACCATCTCTCAGTCCAACTTTCCTGAGGTTTGGCTAATCAAGCGACCAACGATTATAGGGCGCTTGTTCTACCACATGGCTCTTGTTCTTCTGGCTCAAGTCAATCCACTGGCACCTATTGACACATCAGACGACATGCGTGAGCTACAGCAACGAAATTCTGTGATCATATGTGGCATCGTTGCACACGTAAAGGATCGGTACGTACCTTTTGAAAGCGCTGATTCCAACTTGACCAAAATCGATGTCTCCAGCCGCTGACGCTCATTGAATAGAGGAGTTGCTAGCGTAGCACTGCGCTCACTTGCAGTCGCCGCAGAGTGCCTCACGCACCGCCGCGAACAAGAGGAGGTGGTCAAAGTCTTCGACAAGATCAAGCAAGAGACAGGATGGCGAATTGGATTCGTCATCAAAGAGCTTCGAAAGAAATGGGGATGGGCAGACTCACCTCCACCACAGCAACAACAGCAGCAACAGCAGCAACAGCAGCAACAGCAGCAACAGCCTCAACAGCATCCTGCACAAGTACATCAGCTTCAATCGACGCATCAACCATTGCCATCCGTTTCAGTTCCCGCTCCACCTCCACAGATGTCCGCATATCCACAGCACACTCAAGCTATGATGCAACCGAATCCTCAAGCTTTAGTTCAACCAGTTCAGACAATGGCTCCGACGACTCTTTCACGGCCACAAAATCCATTACTGGGAGCGGCCGATTTCACAATGCCTCAACACCCGTATCAGACTTGGTATGTTCCACCCAATACGAATACGATTACACCGCACCAGCATTACTCCTTCTAGAGGATTTTCGCGAGTGGAAAGTGCTTGCAAGAACTTCGTTCGATAAGTCCCAGTAATTCGGTTGGGAAATGACTCGAGACCATGAAACGTGACAAGGATATCTCCACGATTTGGATTGAACGTTGTGTGTCAATCACAAGTTTCCCTGAGTCAGCACCAATTTGGGCAAAGTCTTCACTTCATAACGACAAGCTAATCACGACAAGCCTGGTCGAAAGAGCGACATGAAACAGGTACGGGCTGCTTCCTGTCCGTCGATCATGTGTTGAGATCTAGTTTTGACACATCTCGGCCTGGCTATTCTGCCCCGGAAACTCCTTCACGATTGTATTGCGTGACATCTACGGACGCGCCTCTGTCTCGGAATTATTTTACGAAAACTTCTCAGCATCATTTTTAAGTCGGGTTCATATTGATACGGGTCTGGTTGATGATGGTGGTCCCTGCATTTGGCGGGAAGGCGCATTTGCACGCTCCATTTAGCGTTGGGCTTACAGGCACAACCTTGCTATAGATTTCAAGAAAGGAATTGTTGAAATGTGACGCCGATTTGGTCACGATTGGCACGAGATGACGGTGGTAGCGCAGACATGAAGACAGCGGTATGTAGGATATTCAACGAGGATTTCGGTAATTGACGTGACAAAGACAGCTAAGCAGATAAAAATGATAATGTATCAGTAACTAGTTATCAGCTGAAGTGTTGCCAACTTTTCCTTAAGCTTCTGAACACTCCTGAAAGAGCGGGCTCGGTGTTTTCCAGATGACAGCCAACCTCGGCAGCGGGGTGCCGCTAGCTTGGAATCTGGGGAAGAAACAGCAGCTCATCCACCAAACGAACATGGAACCACCATTCATCCATGCTCAAAACCACATGAAATTAATTAACGCCGCTCCCGGTGTGCCCATCATTGCTCAACGTTTCCTCGCCGGCCGTCTGTCACGCTTGATGTTTCCTTCAAAATGCCGCCTCCCATCTCACCCACCTGTCTCTCCAAAACCTTCATAACTCCGTTATTGCAACTCGGTCTGTAAGCGTACTGCCGCTTCTACGGCTTGTCTGACGTACAAGGCGAATAACTTATCGAACAGACCAGCCCATGGTAGCCCGCAAGGACTCGCCGCAAAACGACGATCTATTGGTCAGCTCAGATTCACCACCAGACCTGTCCATCATGGGCACCGAGAGATTGGATTTCCGCCCCTCTGGTATCGCCATAGGCACATCCCCGCCTGCATCAGCATCCACATTGGCCACCACTCTAACCAAACGCCTGAGACAGCCCAAAAGTGCACGGGCACCGGATCAAGATGAAGAACGCAAACTCGTCGCACAAATGGGCCGCTTCAGCAATGCTCCTTACCTTGCCTTGAAAGAATTGAGCTTGTATATCTACGGTACTGGCTGGCGGTCATACACCAACTACATCGGTCAGCGTGTCGGTTATCCCGGCTTCACAGAGGCAATGAGGTCTCGCGTCATGTCGAACCCGTTGCTCGTATCCAAAATCCACCAGCTGGCTCAGATGCGCGCCGATGAAGAGGAAAGATTAGGCATTTTGGGTGACTGGCATGACCATAGTGTTGGCCAATCGGCCTCGGTCGACAAGAAAGCCACTCGGAGGCGTGAGTTGGAGGTCCAACTACGTCAAGTCGCTGAGAGGACCGCCAATGCCATGATCGCAAAGATGGACTCAATACCATTGGCACGCGCTGCCTACTATCCCGTCACGGCACTTCTAACGCGCGCATACCACCAAGGAATCAATGTATCATCGGCTGAGGTGGTGCGATTGCGCGAAACCGCACGCAAGGCTGCCCGCGATGGCCGGAGTATCATTTTCCTACCGTCACACCGCTCCCATATCGACTACATCAGCTTGCACATCCTTTGTTTCCGCTTAGGCATCAGCGCACCTACCGTTGTTGCCGGTGATAATCTCAACTTTCCGCTTGTCGGGCCTTTCCTACAGGCGTTGGGCGCTATGTGGATTCGACGGACCTTCGACGGCTCCGATCCACTCTATTCAGCAGTCGTTCAAGCGTACACGGACACGCTGCTACAGCGAGGTCTCAACTTTGAGTGCTTCATCGAGGGTAGCAGAAGTCGTACCGGCAAGCTGCTGAGCCCGAAGTTAGGTATTCTGAGCTTTATCCTCGACAGTGTGCTGAGTGACCGTGTTAAGGACTGCGTCATCGTACCCGTTTCGACACAGTACGACAAGGTCATCGAAGTCGACAGCTACATCTCCGAGCTGCTTGGTCAGCCAAAGACCAAAGAGAATCTCGCCAACTTCCTTACTGGCAGTAGCGGTATGCTCGGCCTGAAGCTAGGTCGTGTCGATGTCCGTTTCCATGAGCCTTGGAGTCTACGTCAATTCTGCGATGAGCAGATGGATCGCTACGTCATTACGGAATCAGTGCCAGGACAAATCGGCGGTGGTGACATGAACAGAGAGTGGACAGCCGAACGCAGAGTGCGCCTGCTCCGTACGCTAGGGTATAAAGTGCTCAGCGAGATCAACGACGTCTCCGTTGTGATGCCTACGGCGCTCATAGGCACGGTGTTGCTCACACTGCGTGGTCGCGGAGTCGGCAAGTCAGAGCTTATCCGGCGCGTCGAGTGGTTAGTGGAGCGCGTGAAGCGACAAGGCGGACGGGTGGCGTCTTTCGCAGGTGTACCAACGGAGACGGTTGTCGAGCGTAGCCTTGATGTTCTTGGCCCTAAGCTCGTCGGTGTCATCGCTGGCCTTCCCGAAGTTACCTATTATGCTGTCGACCGCTTTCAGCTCAGCTTCTACCGCAATATGACCATCCACCTGTTCATACTCGAAGCTCTCGTGTGCGCTGCTCTGTATACTAGGGTCAAGCTTGGTGGTGCCACCGAATACCAGCGAATGGGCTACGCTGAGCTGCGCGAGTATATCTTTTTCTTATCACAGCTGTTCCGCGGCGAGTTCATCTTTCCATCTGAAGGTCTTGACGCCAACATCGACAAGGCCTTCCAGAGTCTCGAGGCAGAGAAGATGCTTTCGATCGTGCGTGATATGCACGGCAATGTCGAATTCGTGGAGTTGAGCGCCGAAGAGCGCGAGTCCGGCCGCGAGAACTACGACTTCTACTGCTTCCTAATTTGGCCTTTCATCGAGGCCTCGTGGCTCGGCGCCGTTTCGTTGATGATGTTGACTCCACCGGCCGACTATGATGGAGACGGGCAACTCGATATGCAGAAAGTGCAGAACCAAGCGCAGCTGCTCGGCAAAACGCTCTACCATCAAGGAGATTTGAGCTATTTCGAAGCCGTCAATAAAGAGACACTCAAGAATGGCTACGAGCGTTTCCGTGAGGAAGGCATCATCATCGTCAGCAAACATACGGACAGAACAAGTGCAATGACGGTGCAACTCGCCGACGACTGGCGACCAAGGCGTAGCCCAGTCGACGGCTCTCTCCTCCCTGAAGGTCCTCTCTGGGGCTTTGCCGACTCCATCAGCCGGAGCCGGCGTGAAGGCAAGAACAGAAGAGATGGAAACACGGTCATCAAGCGTGTCTTGAAGCTGGCCGATCTCTGCGGTAGGCAGTTGTTCGAAGGTACCACTTCTGGCGAGCAAATTTCTACCACGGCCAAGGAAGATGCCAGCAAAGGTCTCAGGAGGAGACGAGGCATTGCTGAGACTACTGCTAAGCTATGATCGATGACTGCAAGCAATGAAGAACCACGGTTTCACCATATCGATGCTCTGAATAAGTTTCGGAGCCCGGATTAGCTGGAGGTTTATGCTAGGTTATGTTTCATAGACTCTATTTCATGTATCGGTATACTGGTCGGATCTAATGTCCTAGACTTGAAGATCGGATATAAAAGGCAGGATCAAACTCGACCTATGGGACCTGGTGAAGGGAATATGTAGGATTACAATTCCGAGCCCGTTTTAACTGCTCATCAGTTGAGCTCGGCCGAAGAACTCCATTACAACACATGATATTGCCAACCTTTACTATTCACGTAGAAAACCGAACGTCAAATATGTTTGGTATTCTATCCTCCCCTATGCCTTTCTAGGCGATGCGGAGATCCCTTGGACTTTCGCTTTTGTCGGTGCCCGACAGCAAATCACAACGTCGAGATCTAACGTGATTTCTTAGCCGTCATCATCGACAGCATAGCGATCTTAACCTTGACAAGTGACAACCTTCGACCTGTCAATAGAGTACGAGAGGCATTGAAGTTCACACCTAATGCCTCGGTGAAACGGATCCACCGAATACATCTGCAATTACTGATCAATCCCTGATCCCAAGCGTCTATATTTCCCAATCGGATATTATCCTGACAGTGCCCTTCCACCTGATGTTCAATTGCATCGTCGAGCGCGCATATCGCGTGCTTGCAAGCGTTATGTATTACCAATGTCGGATATGACAAATGTACCTAACCCCGCTTCCAATGAGTAGACAGCTATATATCGGTTATCCAATGCCACGGTGCTTTTGACTTTCGTCAATTGCATTGAACTAGTAGTACTTCCATTCGATTCTGTATTAGAAACAAAAATCATTCCGTTTGACCGTTGAACCTACAAAGATGGCTACTGCCGATGTTCTTCAACCCTCCGCTACACCTAGTGCTCCTGAAATCCAGGTGTTGAAGTCCGAGAAGCAAGCTTCGAAGAAGCACAATGTCGATACAACCCTGTACTACTTCCCAAACGACGGCTCTACTCCAGCACCCTCTTATGTAGGGTAAGTTGTATCGATTCAGTCTACGTGAATGATAGTATGTTGAAACATGCCATAATAGAAAGCCCGAGACATACTTGCGTCCCACTGAAGCCGTCAATGTCACCGTTCACGACATTAGTGGCGATGAGGACAAGTACACTCTAGACAGCCATGGCTTCCAGATTTACAACCACGAGAGCAACGAGAAAGATTTTATCGATGATGAGAAGATCAAGACTGAATACTACGCTGAGGTCGAGGATTTACTGAAAAAAGCGTGAGTGGGCCATTTTGCTGACGTGAGTTATACAATCTAAGGTCTGACATACATCATCAGTACGGGAGCAAATCGTGTCTTCATCTTCGATCACACCATCCGCCGCACTCCGGTCGATACACGTTCTCAAACGGTCCAATTGCGTGGTCCAGTGCGACACGTCCACATCGACCAATCGTATAAGGCCTCGGAAGGTCGTGTGTTCCACCATCTCCCAGATGAGGCCGATGAACTGGTGAAGAAGCGCTTCCAGATCATCAACGTAAGTTCCTAACCACCACCGCCGATGAAGATCGCCGGTGTGGAGTCAGCGAGCCAAAACTTAACCCGAGCAACAGGTGTGGCGCCCGATCAAGACCGTTCTGAAGGACCCGCTGGCGGTGGCTGATGCGCACTCGGTTGAAGAAGGAGACCTACTCCCGGCTGCCTTGATCTACCCCAACCGCGCAGGCGAAACTCTCGCCGTCAAGGCCAACCCGAAGCACAAGTGGTACTTCAAGTACGGTCAGACACCCGATGAGGTGACGCTGATCAAGTGCTACGACAGCTGGGACAACGGCATCGCCCGCCGCATTCCGCACACTGCCTTCACGGATCCCGCTGAGGAGGACAAGTATTCGAGAGAGTCGATCGAGGTACGCACGCTGGTCTTCTACGACCACTAGGAAAGGTTGATGACGGATGACGGACGGCGTGGCGTATCCCAGATGATGCAATATTGCAGATGAACGGAGTTTAGGGATAAATTGTAATGCAACTGCGGGAAGGTAGATTGCTTCAATTTGACTCTTCATCTCTTGGCCTTGACTCTTCATCGGTCTCGAGAGTGAACGGTGAGACAAACTACCTCTGGTGAATAGGCCTTGACAATCCTGGACCTGATCGGCATTGGTATAAATCAGTCAACGGCGTAGATAGTGTGCTTAAATAATGTGAATGTATTGTAATTGCAGTCAGCCAGTCGTCTTTCTCCTTGATCGGACTTGGCTTTTGGCTTTGCCTGTCTGTAAAGAGGAGCTAGTTGGATCCGTCGTTACGGCGATGTTGCCTGACGTGTGCTCATTTGACGAAAGGAACGCCACCGAATGAGATTCAGGACCAATATCAGACTCTTCATCAAGAGCTAGCTGTTGTTTCTTCGTCATGGGCCTTTTCTTGGTCTTTCCGCTGGGGTCTGCTTTTGGTGCGCTAATGACGTCGAGATACTGCTCATCTATCAAAACCGTCTTAAGTTGTGGAGCACCGACAGTATCCTTGACAAAAAGCTTCTCATGGTACGAAGTGTATGCTTCCTCAGACTCCTCATTGTAATATTGCAACTTTGTCCAAGGCTCTTCTGCAGCGTCGGTGAGGTACTTCATCGTTTGAGTAATATTGAATTCTTCGCCGTCCGTCGAACTTTTCGCAACTTGAAGCTGCTGCATTAACCTTGGCTCTGTGCGTCCACTCTCAAGAGTATCTCGATCTCTCCAGTACTTGTTTCGGGCTACCTGTGATTGTGCGTCGACGTGATGGAATTGAGGTCGCATTTGCACGGTGCCATCGATCGGCGTCAGATGTAGCTCATTTCCACGGAATGTACCAAGCATGTAATTCGGCTTGCCATTTTCTGGTCTGACAATCTGGCCTCCGAGAGTCTGCTTGTTAAGAACTAGACCTTGCTCATTGCTTTGCTCAAAGTCGGTAAGCAGTTGCTGCATGTTGCCAGCATTGGCATGAGACACGCTCGCCTCAGTGCTGAAATGTTCGTTCCTCGTTGATTTTCCGAAGCCAGATGCCATGCCGAAGAAATCTGCTCCGGTCTCCTTTGCTTGGTTCAGTGCCTCACCCCATTGTATTCCTTTCTGCTTGTCGAATTTATAGTGGACGTTCGTTTCGATATCCATCTCGACAAAGCCACTTTTGAGCTTCACGCGCATTTCCACTGGTTTCTCTCCCGCTTGGCCATAAGGCATACTCCTGTAGCGATTGGGATACTGCAACAAAAGGCTTTGCTCAAGCTGCCTCGGCGTCACGTAGACATCATATTCGGCAAGGACGGGATCATCTTCCTCCTCTTCAAAACTGACTGAAGCTGTATATACAATGGTTAGAACTCTCTGATGCCAACATGTGATCTGGCGGAAGAGAAGTCGAAGAAGGATACGTACGAGACATTCTGCCTACGAACAGAATTACAGATTAGGAGACGTAAATAACCGGAAAGCTGTGAATTGGATAGAGCTGGAATACCGTTTAACTAGCAATTAGCTTCAATAAGAGAAGCGAGAGCGAAAGTGAAATTAAGGATCTGATGCATGAGTGGATGAAAATCGCCTTTCATGCAACGAAATTGTTGCCTTGTTGCCCCATCCGCGACTATGTGCTCTGTGCTCGTGCTCTCAATGCCTCGTCAATCATTTGGCGCAATATGATCAGGGAATAATCGGAGTCGTCCAAGGCATTTTCTCTTCTGTCTTCCTCTCTTCCTTCCCTCTAGCTCCCTAAAGCTCCCACACGACGTCCCAGATGGCGTACCTAGCTCCTATTCATCGACCGACAAGTGTACGCCATGCCATCAAGCTGCAGTTCCTTACGCCTGACGAGGACTGCTTGGTCGTTGCGTACGGCAATATCGATATCAATTTGATTAAGAGTCAAAACTGACCAGTTTGGCCATAGCAAGGCAAATCGACTAGAATTCTACACATACACACCAGATGGCCTCACCTTCCACGCCTCCCGGCGTGTCTACGCGAAGATCACCATGCTCCAAAAACTACGTCCACCCTCCTCTTCGACAGATTTGTTATTTGTAGGTACGGACTTGATGGCCTTCTTCATACTATCCTGGGATGCGGAGAAAAAGCGAGTAATGACGGAGAGAAGCTGGAGTGACCTTCACGAAGCCACAGCCAGGGAAGCCCAGTTCGATGCGAGGTGTTGGATTGATCCAACCTGCGAATTCCTAACAATCGAAGTATACGAGGGTTGCATTACAACGTTTCCCACGGTTCATAAAGGGAAGAAGAAGGCGGAATTCGAACCTGGCAATTTAGCCGAACAACCATGTTGGTCAAGGATACTCGAGTTTACTGCTCGCTCGTCGGCTTACCTTCACGGTCGCAAGCAAGGAGAGAAACCACGGCTAGCCATTCTTTGGGAAGCCTATACTGGGAAAAGAATGCTTAAGATACGGGAGTTACACTTCGATGCCGTATCTGGAGATACCGTTGAGTGGCAAGACGTGAAGACGAAGTCCCCAGACGAATTAGATCTCGGTGCTAGCCATCTCATACCAATATCTGACCCTCCTTATGGTCTAATCATTCTCGGAGAAACACAAATTTCATATTGGCACGAGGACAATCGGCATTTGATCATTCAACCTTGTGAACCCACAGTCTTTGTAGCTTGGGAACGAGTTGATAATCAACGGTACATTCTGGCGGACGATTACGGCAAGTTGTACCTTCTAATGCTGGAGCTCAACTTTGAAGAAAAGGTTGAAGGTTGGAAGCTAGACATTCTTGGTACGGTATCGCGAGCGAACGTGCTTGTTTACCTCGACGCTGGTCGTGTTTTTGTCGGATCTCACCAAGGTGATTCTCAACTCATTTGCATCACGGAGGGTGGAATTGAGATAGAGCAGACCTTCGCTAACCTCGCACCGATACTGGATTTTACCATCATGGATATGGGAAACAGATCTGGTGAAGGTCAGGTTAACGAATTCTCCTCCGGCCAAGCTCGACTTGTCACTGGAAGTGGTGGCTGGCAGGACGGCAGTCTTCGAAGCGTACGCAGTGGAGTTGGAATGGAAGATCTTGCCCAATTTGATGATATTGAGGGCATCAATCAAATTTTCAGCCTCAAAGCCGACCCAGCATCAGCGTACTCTGACGCTCTTCTTGTCTGCCTGGTCGATCACAGCCGCGTCTTCACCTTCGACGCGGACGGCAGCGTAGAGGAAGCGGAAGATTTCAATGGTCTTTTACTTTCAGAGCGAACAATCTTCGCTGCGAATATATTTAATTCCCAACTGCTTCAGGTCACCATACAGGCTGTTGCCATCACAGACTTGGAAAGCGGCATGCTGAACTTTCAATGGAAACCAGATGGATGGATTACGGCAGTTGCAGTCAACAAAACACGTATACTGCTTGTCCAAAATGGTGTCGACCTTATACTTCTCGACTATACCAAGGAGCTTCAGGTTGTCAAACAAAAGAAATTCTCCGACTCGCAGCAAATATCCTGTGTCGAACTCTCGTCGGCACTGCCGAACATCTGCGTCATCGGCTTCTATAAGTCCTCGTCTATCTCCGTCCTCTCTCTTCCAGACCTTTCAGTTATCCAAACTGTTACCATCTCCGAAGACTCCATCGCACCACCACGCTCTCTTCTCATCGCACCACTGTTCTCCGACATTCCTCCAACGCTGTTAGTCGGTATGGGTGATGGCAACGTTGTCACTTTCAACATTACCAACTCTTCGAATCCTTTATCACAGAAACAGGTCACAATTCTGGGAACTCAAGAACCTAACTTCAGATCCATTCCACGCGATAGCAATACCGTTTCGGTCTTTGCTGCAGCTTCTCACCCTACTTTAATCCATGCATCCCCAGAAGGGAATCGTATCATCTACTCTGCCGTCAACACCGAGGGTGCCGTCACTGTATGCCCCTTCGACGCTCAAGCCTATCCCGGTGCAGTGGCTATCGCAACGCCATCGGAGCTGAAAATTGCCATTATCGATACTGAACGTACGACGCACGTTCAAACTTTGAAACTTGGCGAAAGTGTGCGGCGGATAGCCTACAGTCCTGCTTTGAAATGTTTTGGCCTCGGTACTGTCAAACGATCTCTGCTTGATGGCGTGGAAAAGCTTGAGAGTCAAATCCGACTTGTTGATGAAGTGGTTTTTGAAGAAATTGACGTGTACCAACTTATGGAGGGAGAGATGGTAGAATGTGTGATCCGTGCTGAACTCGAAGATGGCAGAGGCGAACAAATTGAGAGGTTCTTGGTAGGAACGGGATACGATGAAGGAGTACAGACAGATGAGAGGGGTCGACTTATCATCTTCGAAGTCACGAGACAGAGGAAGCTGAAGGTTGTGCTCGAGCATAAAGTCAAGGGCCTTGTGAGGTCGTTGGGCCTTATAGACGGAATGATTGTCGCGGCGTACACGAAGACGGTCAATATCTTCGAACTGGAATATCATTCTCTGGCAAACCCACGGCTTGTTAAGAGAGCGGCGTACAGATGTGCCACACTACCGATTGAGATGGACGTCCAAGGGCAGAGGATCGCGATCTCAGATCTTGCAAAGAGTCTTTGCATTGTAGAGTTCAAACCTGGTTCAACAGGCACTGGAGGTGGTAGTCCCGATGCTCTAGAGGAGATTGCAAGAGACCATAACACAGCATGGAGCACGGCGATGGCACAGGTTGGGCCAGATACATGGCTGCAGGGCGACGCGGACGGCAATCTCCAAGTCCTAAATAGAGATGCGAGCGGTGTGACGGATCTGGATAAGAAGACGTTGAGGATTCTAAGTGAGATGCATGTTGGTGAGATGATCAACCGGATCAAAGCGATCAATGTCAAAGTGCAACTGAATAGCTCAGTCGTACCGAGAGCATTCGTTGCCACAGTGAGTCTAGACCAATTTAGATTCTTCAACCGTAGTCAGATGCTAACTAGCAAATACAGTCAGCCGGTTCAATCTATCTGTTTGGTCTCATTACCGAGTCAAAGCAGAATCTTCTCATGCAACTACAGCAGAACCTTGCTGCAAACGTTGATAGCCTTGGTGGAATATCTTTCAACACATTCCGAGCATATAGTGGCGAAGTTCGGGCCGCAAATGAGCCTCTGAGATTTGTTGACGGAGAATTGATTGAGGCTTTCCTCGACTGCAGTCCCAAAATCCAAGAGGAATGCGTCAAAGGCCTGGGTGCAGGACTCGAAGAGGTCAAGGAAACGGTGGAAGCACTGAGACGGCTGCATTGACGGACTTGACGCGGTTGTACAGCAAAATAGAACTGAATCAAGCCGCTATCTATATGCAGATAGCTCTTCATGCGGGTTCCAGTACTTGATCGGGTTGTCGGTGACCGCTGGATGAGCCGCTGCCGACCAGCTAAATATTCCTTCAAATGGCTGTGGCTGCGGCCTCGCTTTCAATGATACTGATAGCCTCGGCTGCCCTGTACACTGGGAACATAAATATCAATTTCTCTTAAACTTTTGCATGGGTTATTATGGGTTCCATCGCGTGTGCTTTAACTTTTAGCACGTGAGGTTGTGGGTGAAGTTCATCAGTGCAGATCAGGCAAGTCTTCATCGTACAACCTCCATCTTTGATCACCAAAATCTCACCGACATCCATAGCTGCAGTCCGCGTCATGCATGTGGCTAGTCACTAGAGCATATTCCAAGGTAGTCGTGGCAGCCGTGCCGCAGTTACTAGGTTTGAAACCATTGCCATCTCGTAACACCGTAATCCTCCGCCAAGGGCAGGTCGCCTAACGAGGCTGAGCCTATGATCCAGATATAGTTGACCCATGCGACCGGCGTGTTTCGGGGCTCAGCCGATGTGTTTGGCCATATAGTATATACTGCATGTCTTCCAACATCAAATGGCGCCTAGAAGACAAATGGTATGTATGCATGACGCTTTGAGCGGTAAGAGGACTTTTGACCGCGTGTCTTAAGAGCAGCTCTCCTACGGAGGTAATCATCGGTACTCATGACCTTACCAATTATGTCCATATCACCATCCTCATCGATTCCAATACCAACAAATTCTGCTCCCTCAACTGCCAGTGGCTCTCTTGCAGCAGGCAGCTCCGCGACTCAAACCTCAGAGGACTCCACGCCAACCAATCTCGCACCTCCGTCTAGTCTTCAATTCACAACTGCAACATCGACAGTGGAATCTACATTGACAAACGATAGCGGTATCCCGACAAGCACGCTAGTTGGTACAACAATATATACTACGTTAGCAAGCGCAGTTCCCATAGGTCAAACCGCCGATGCTTCGACATTACTCTCAGGACCAAGGATATCAGCATCATCTTTGAGTCCAACGTCGGCAATTCAGACATCTTCGATTAGTGGATCATCGTCGTTCGTAGGCATCAGCAAGGGCTCCAGCAACCTCTCTTCCAAAGCTGCCGCTGGTCTCGGTATAGGAGCTGCGGCGGCGGGTGCCATCGTCGCTCTCATCGTTGCTTTTACGATATTCCACTGCCGAGATCGTCAGAGAAGACGAAGAATGGGCTATGAATCGCAAATTGCTCTCGCAACCTCTCAAGCAGATTTCCATCCCGTCTACGCGCCATTACCACCCCAAGGGATCTCGATTGAGAAGTCTGAAACCGCCGTTCAAGAACCCGAGATAGGAACTGCAAACTTGTCAGAGGACCAAGTAATATTTTCGAGCTGGTCACTCATCCAGGACAGAATAAAGAAACATGTGCAAGGCTTTTATCACTCCAACGAAACGCAACTCAGCGATGTATCCATGGAATCATTTGAACGTCTAGGATACACCAGAATCCAACCCAGTGGACTCGAACTACTCGATAGGCTGCGGAAACCGAAGTATCGGGTAGATGTACTCATGTATCTGGTATCATGGTGTATCGTACAGCGAATCGATTTCCGTGGATCGAGATCAAACACATTGCTTCCACGGGAGTGTATTGAGAATATGAAAGCGATGTCAGAGAGTGCATCATCTGGTAAGATTTCTTGGAGCTATGCTTTTGTACGTTCAATGTACTAACTACTGTAGCATCTGTAACGAATTGGCGAACCCTGACTGGTCATTTACTACATAAAACATATGTGGACAATGGCTTCACGCGTGATGATGCTCGCACAGCGAATCTCGAGGCCGCGCTCAAAGCATTGATGCCAATATTCAAACCTTTTGTCATGGAAGAGAAAGTCACTGCCTGTTTTGAGGATTTAGAAGATATTTTGGAAGCCGCAGCACGGTTTGGCTTTACCCTTTTCTCAAGCCCATCGCTATATGAGTTTGATTGGCATGAAAGTCGTTGGTACGAGACGGGAGAATTAACTCCACTACCAGAGTTGAAAAGAGCTAGTGCTTCAACAACGTGGAGGACAACTGTTGCGTTTTAGGTATAGCAGCGGATTTTGACGGCGAGTTGATACAAACCTTTCATACATTTGAGATTCGCCTGTCACACAGATAGCGATGTGTAATAGTCTTCAATGACATTTGTTTAGGACTTCCGAGACGTAGTTCAGAAGTGAGTAGATGTAGATTCACATATGTGCAGCAAGCAGGATGAAGGTAAGAAACTTCAAGGTAAGAGAAACCTGGGAATTTCAAACTCGTTGTCCATGAAAGCTAAATCCAAAACCAATTGGGTATCATAGGTAGTATCCTCTCCTACATTCTTTGTTCCCGTGCAATGCCAATCCTTAAACTCCTTACTGCTCTCCGTAACCGTCGCAATGATGATATAATGTCTTTAGATCGATAGCCAGACTTTGTTGGAAAGAGAGAAGAAACTGGGTGATCATGGTAATAATCACCAATTCCAGGTTCGTGAAGACGCAGTAAAGACTGGCGGCTTCCACTGAAGTTTGTCAGGATCTATGCTATGTTTGCCCTTTTCCTTCTCCTTCGCTTTCCGCTTCTCTCGTTGTGCGATGACAGCATCGGTCATAACAATGACATGCTGGTTTTTGTTCTATTGCGCTGATTAGCATCTAAAAGCTTCAAGAATACTCTCAGAGACGAGCTTACATTGATCTTGATCATGTTCAAGGCGTATAGGGTGTGTAGCACATCGTTAGTTGTCATTGCGGCGGACATACTCAAATCTTCAACGCTTGCTTCAGAACGGCCGTCCATAAGCATGTCGACAATAACTTCTTGCCAATACGCTCTGTAGCTAAGTAAACCCAAGTCACTGAGAGGTTTCTCTGGGCTTCCGAGTTTGTTCTCTCGTTTCGAGAGTTCGTAAGAGAAAGCGATCAGCAGCTTGCTAAAACCCTTTCGTTGGTACTGCGGTAATGTGAGGATACAGGCGACGTTGTAGCCCTCGGCGCTCTCTTTCTCTTTGGAGAAGTATCCGACAAAATGGCACCCTTGAGCATCTCTTGTGCACATGCAATAGAATAGGAACGGGTCCACATCATAGTACAGCGTTTTGTGGTCGAGAAAGAGCTTTGACAACAAACAGAGGTTACGACACCATGTACGCTGTCTTCTACCGTCAATCTCGAAGAAGCTAACATAATCATCTCGGTAAATTTCATTGCCTGGTGGATGAAGAAGAGTGCATTTGCTGCGGTGACGTTCAAACTGCTTTACTTCGCCGAAATAGCTGAGGCAAAACTCGCAGATGTAGACCATGTCGCAGTCGTTGAATTCCTGCGGATATGGTGAGAAGTACCAAGGTTCAATCTCATGCTTGCCCATTTGGACCTTCTCCAGGTTACGGACCCTTGATATCTCGGTTTGGTTCTGCGTCATGGATCCAGATGTTCGTAATTTCTCAATTTCGTCGTCGCGTGAGTAGGCTTCTGTCGGAGCAGCTTTTGCAGCGGCGGCTGCTTCAATCACATCCACCATATCTGTATCTTCATCTTCAGCCTTTGGAGTATCGATACCCTCACTGATTGCACCTGCTGATTCCTTGTTCTCCTTTCCACCAGCGGTAGAAGGTCGAACACGTTTGCTAGGGAGATTTGACGAGATTGACTCCGGAGTACCTGAGAGCTCTCGATCGAGCTTGGATTTCTTCTGACCGAGTTTCTTGTCCACTTTCACCGGCTGTGCTTTCGTCGCTTGAGTGCCATTCGTTTTTTTCTTGTCGTCTTTCTTCTCGACTGGCCATTCGACTTCTTTGGATAGATCGATTCGTTCCGGTGGTATCCACTCATCCAGACGTTTGTTATATTTGTCATAGTGAACATAGAAGTGCGGTTTTCCTTTTCGTTGTGAAATCACTAGAATCTCTGCCTTTTGCTTCTCGCCGTCCTGTTTAAAGGTCAATCCGAGGATAAACATGATATGCCTAAGGCAAAAGCGAAGAAGATGAGAAGAAAAGAGAGTGTGAAGGTATGAGATGAGGCCAAATACCTTTTCAACGAAGGCTTTCATGCCTACTCTGTAATGATATTAGCTGTCTGTCTCCGTAGGGAAGTTTTTAAAGACTTTATGGACTCACTTCAGCGTCGCTAGAGTAGCAAAGCCTCTCTCGATCTCTGGAGGGTCTTCTGGGATTTCGTTTCCTCCTCCCATGGTTCCGAGAGATAGACAAGATTAGGACTGGAGGGTTCGTAGATGAAATTTGATGGATATGAGATGAAGTCGTGATGGCGTAGAAGTCGTCTGTGGTGTTGCTGATACTGTACTTTGCGACCGGGCGCTGTTAAAGGCCAAACCCGCCCAGATCTAGGCAGTGACAGCACGGGACGCCACCGAACTTTTTCGCCCTTTCACAAACTAACCACATATCTTTGCGACGAAGGAAAATACACTAACTATCATCCCAAGACTTATTTCCCCACCACCATGAACCTCAAATGGCCTTGCTGGAGCCGACAGAGCCTTCCAGCAATTGGAAGAAGCTCCAAACAAAATTACAGCACGAAAAAGCCAAAGAGTCTTCCCTCCGAGGTGTGAAGCGCAAACTATCGCCTCTTGGACACAAAGCATCTACTTCCAAACGTCCAAAGCCTGGGACTAAGGAAGTGAGCAGCAATAAGAGAAAGAGCGACAATATGAACAGATCCTCTCAGTCTGTAGTCAGACCTCGGTCGAAGAGCCAGCCTGCAAAGAAACATGTCGACGCGCAAAACGAGTCTCACGAATCCAGACCATCTACTTCTCATGGTGCTCCAGCTATTATTCCTCCTGCTGAAGTAAACGAAGGTGTGTCTGATACCACAATACCGGGACGCTATATAGCTCTGGATTGTGAGATGGTCGGAACCGGACCTGATCCTGAAAGGGGCTCTCAGCTTGCTCGCGTCTCCATCGTCAATTTCCATGGCATGCAGGTTTACGACTCCTATGTACTACCACGGCTACCAGTCACGGACTATCGTACGGCAGTATCTGGTATAAGACCGCATCATCTGAGACCAAACCATGCGCGTTCGTTCAAAGAAGTCAGAAGCGATGTTCAGGTGTTCCTCAAAGGTCGCGTACTTGTCGGACATGCAATTAAAAAGGATTTGAATATGTTGATGCTGAACCATCCTGCAAACGATATCAGAGACACTTCACGTCATCCTCCATTTCGAGAACGAGTTATGGGCAGAACACCAAGTTTGAAAAGGCTAGCAAAAGAGCTGTTGGGATTGAACATTCAGACAGGAGAACACTCAAGCGTGGAGGATGCTAGAGTCGCCATGCTACTGTACAAACAAGAGAAAGACATCTTCGAAGCTCAACATAGGCCGCCTCGAAAGAACCTTCAGACCACAGACATAGGTGGAAATATTGACAAAACCGTAGCAGCAAAGGCCAAAAGACACAAAAAAAAGAGGAAGGGCAAATGAGAAGATAGCTTGCTCCAGTCTTGGGTATCTCTACACCGACAACGATTATTCTAATCGCTTAGTGAGGCCATTGTCAATCTCAAGGTATCCAAGTGCGGCCTGCCGCCCAAGCAACAGAGTTCCCTCGACTCTGAAAATGTAGAGCACCATGATCAAATATCTACAACGGAATATCCTCCAGCATTTCCATGGTACCTTCACGACTTGCTGTGATTATTACATCGCCCAACGTCTTTGTTGCGAAGCCTGCCTCACAATATGTGAAGTAGTATTCCCATTTGCGTCGGAATGTTTCAATGTCTGCCTTGATCATATCTTGGTGTTCTCTCAACAACGAGGGTTTGATCGTCTCTTCGAAATTCCGCAGGAAATTCTCTCTCCAAATCCGTAACGTCTTCGCATAATGTGGTCCAATGTCTTCAATGTCGCTGACGACCAATGTACCATTAGATCCTTCACATATCGACTGTACAAGCTGCGAGATCGAAGGAAGGTGACCACCTGGGAATATGTAACGTCTAATGAAATCGTCACCTTTTGAGTACGATTCATATCTCTGCAACTCCGCCATTAGTCTTGATACTAGTGTAAGGTATTGTCCTGATTGGATTGCTCACAGCTTCAGGTATGGTGATGCATTGGAACGCTGCAATTCCACCGTCCCTTTTCAAGAGCTTATCCACACATTGGAAATACGTCACCAGAAATTCTCGTCCAACAGCCTCCAACATTTCAATGCTTACAACTTTGTCGAAGGGACCTTCCTCGGGCATCTGCATAGCTCGGTAGTCACACAACCTTACCTCGATCTTACTCTCGAGACCAGCATCTCGTATGCGCTCTTCAGCTAGTTCTTTCTGTTCTTTGCTAAGTGTCAAAGACGTCACGTGGCATCCTGTTTCGCGAACCGCTTTGATTGCAAAAGAACCCCAACCAGTACCTATCTCAAGAACCCGATCCGAAGGTTTCAGGCGCACATTTTTTATGAAGCGAGCCAACTTCCGCTTCTGTGCTTCTTCCAATGTCTCTGTCTCACCATGCGGATTCGATTTTGACAACCAGATCGGGCAGGAGTATGTCATGTCCGAGGATAAGAACGCGGCAAACATGGTGTTGGATATGTCGTAGTGTGCGGCAGTATTGAGACGGGAATTGGTGAGCGTATTCGTTGCTCTTAAGAAGCCTGAAACATAACTTGAGAGATTGGCTGTGAAAGTCGTACCATTGGAAAGTGCCGATCGGTTCAAGATGAAGAGCATGAAAAATGATGTCAAGTTACTGCAAGAGACCTCAGAAAGGAGATAGGATTCGGCGAAGCCCTGGAAATAGCTATAAGCTCCCAACAATAAACCAAAACGAGATATTTTGCGCACCATGTCCGCGAACAGTAACAGCCGGACCCAGAATATCTCCTTGTGAATTCGAATGGTGACTTGTGGCTCATTCTTTACAGCACTCTCTCGCCCACATATTGCTCTGGTACCATCGCAATCTAGAATTTCGAGTTGTCCGAGCTTCATCTTTCCGAGCAAAGAGAGGCACGCGCTCCGCGAGAGATGAAGGAAAGATCCTTGGGCAAGACCACCTGCATAGTTCCGGAGCGCGTAGAAACGTGAAGTGATGGGAGATAGGATGGTCATTGGAGAGCTGAAAGACGTAACGTTCTCCCTTCGTTTGGCCATGAAGAAGTCCAGCAAAGGAATACGTCGCTCGAGGAAGACATCTAGACAGTTGAACGAGGGTTTGAAGCCACTGAAATTTGATCGGGGCTTAAACTTCGAGCATGACGCCGCTCCTCCCGGCACGTAGGCGAAGACGGAAACTTAGCCATAATTCCGGAAAGCCCCAATTGCGCCGGGGCTGGCGGCAGATAGCGATAAAGGGCAAGCTTCAAATGGACATGGCTCCGGCAGTTTATGCAGGAGACTTTGTTGAGAGGTTTGGGATATTTGAGTTCGGTGCACCGAAAAGTAATGTCTATGACGACATTTGAAACAATTCTGGAGTAAATTCATCCGGACGTGGCGACTCCGTCGTCTAGTGGTTATTGTTCGAGGCCTGTGGGGTGATTGTTCGATCTGGACGAGTCAATATCTTTGCTTTCAATCGGTTGAAAGCACGAGGCTTGTGGGAATTTGAGGAGCTTGGCTTGGAAGCATGCATGGGGTGGCGTTGGATGTACAGGTCCTTGTGTTTCGCCCTGCATCAGATTTCTCTGGCTAAGGGGGGTTTTAAGGATTCTAGAAGCATGAACAGTGTACAGTGCCATGAATCAAACCCTTCTCGAAAGCCATCGGTGTGAAGAAGATTACTTTTATCAGCCAATTGCGGTGAATGGACGAACTTAATGCCTTTGCGATCTCACGGAGTTTGCACAAGCCGAAGAGGTATTGAGCGACGTCACGCCGCAAGGCGCCAGGATTGAAACGCGATTATTAAGCAAGCCATTGGCCAATGTGAAGTGCGAGAAGTCGCGTCGCGCGCTTCTTGATGAATATTTTCATCGTACTCTGTACACCCAACAAATAAAAATGCTCGCTCTTCGGAAGTCTTCAACGAAATCAGAACGATGTCATCCGAACTTACTGCCTTGCAAAATAGCCCATAACGGACTTGTGGACGCATGTGAAAGATACTGGAAGCCAGAAGATAGTGAAGGTTTGACGCTCGTGGCATTTATATATTGCAATTCTAACACTTCATCTAGCCGCCTCAGAGAAAATCGCATTCTTCCGTGGCAGAAAGCTACGCGGCCGCGTCATTAAACTACCACACAGCCATGCCGGATCCATAGTGCGAGTAACAGATGGACCGACGAAAGCCGACGAAAAGAGAACCGCGCAGAGACGTGATCTGCCGATGGACCTGGAAGAGGATGAAGAGATGGATGACGAAGATCAACATTTGGAGGAAACTGTGGCAGAGGAGCTGGCAACCTTCGACGAGATCACCGTTTGGGGCCATGACAGAACACCAGAAGCGGCCGAAGATGCCTATGTGATGGCAGTCGAAGAATGGATTGGTCTGGCACAAGCGGTACGAAAATCCGATATCCCTGGCAGTACGATGCTGACAAGTCTAGATTCATTCGACTTCGGCCCTGGAGTCAAGTGAGAAGAAGCCATCATAGATCATTGCGGCATGAGTAGCATCCTGATATGCGCTTGCAGAGAGTTGTAACATTTAAACACGCATAAATGCTTTCTGCTTACTCATACTAGCTCACCTGCCTGTATTCGAGGCTACGACTTTCCTTTGGCAATCGATATTCCGTTTGATTCTTCAAAACTCCTCTTTTCGCGTCAAGCACCTTCTATGCTCCCTGCACCTGGTTCAAACTTCCTAGAAGTCATTGTCGCCTCCAATTCATCCTTGGCGACCTTGTGTTCATTGCTCTTCTCTAGTTCCGCTCGCGCTTGTTGCCGTAATCCGCTTTCCAGACGATCCTATGCTTTTCCACCCGATATGCGGCAATTTTGGGATTAGTCATGCACAAGCATATGGCAGGCTGACGTCTATTCACAAGTCCGTGAGGTTACTTTGGGCTAGGCTTTGATTGTGTTGAAGTTGGTGATGCAATGTGTCTTGTGCCTGTTTTCAAAATGCACGTCATCTCGTGGCCGAGAGATCGCCAGCGCTTCAACTTGTTTTGAAATGTGTATGTCCATGGCATTATACATGAAGAGATCGCTGTGGAAATCTGTGTTGAGGATCTCACGGGGTTAATTTTGATGCGAGAAAGAGCAATAGCTTCAAGTTCTTATAAGGATTGTCTTGCAAAGTTTGCATTGTCCAAACCGCTAAAGCGAGTACAACTACTTACACTACATTGCCTTGCAATTACTGACTTCGAGTCCTCGGGTAACCTTCGTCCTCTCCACAAAGTCCTAGAATATCTTCGCTAGCTCTCCAGTTGGTGTTTTGCCTACAACGCTCATCCAGGCATCTAAATTAGCAATGAGACCCTCCTTGAGTTTCTTACCATCCAGATATTCACCAAGTTCACGGTATTACCGTTGGTAAAGCCAAATATCCATCATATCATCCCAAACATAGGTCCTCCTATCCACTCCTTGTGCTTCTCCGCACGAATCCATATTCCGCCGTGGTATTTCTGATCAAGTTTGACTCCATCCACGTGATTTCCACTCTTCCAGACTTTCTCGAGCTTTCTTTTCCACTGCTGAACCAGAAGAGGAGACATATCGTGAGACCACAAGAAGCGGGCATCTCTTAGTCGAGCGAGTTGGTAATCTGCAATCGTCTTGAGGACACTTTCGGTCGCCCCCCAATCAAAATGATTTTCTCCATAGAAGACTTCTGTACTCTCAGCAAAGATTTGTCTATTGACTCGGAATATGCTAAGATCAAGGTTCTTGACGGTGTATGGCGAGCTTTTGCGCAGCTGAAGGCGGTACTTCGGCCAGGACTTGATGAGTAGGGATCTGTAAATCATATCTCGGATTTCACGTGGCATATCGAGCAAACTACTGCTGCTTGCCATGTTTAAAGATGATATCGAAGGACATGAACTCCAAATTACTTGTGTCAGAGCGGGGTTATCAAACTTTCAGCTGACTTGCCTATATATGGGTTAGCATTTTGATATTCTTCCCATTCACTACGCAGGGAGTACTTTTATGATGTTGACAGTCTGAGGTTGTCCTGTTTCAAACTCTGTTTCGGTTTTAGGCTGCCAAAAACCTTTGGGATGAGAATTCTCTCGAAATCAGGAGCGTCGGTGGTGAATTTCAAGGATGATGTTGGAGAACTGACGCACATTGCTCCTCAAGGCAGACACAAGGCAGCAGAGCAGAGATAGGCAATTCGTTGACGTTCCCAACTTATTAAATTTGTTATGGATTGGAAGTAATATTTACTGCTTATCGGATTAAATCGAGAAATGAGATGTGTTTCTCGTGACAATTCGCACCCACATTGATTTAAGTTGCAGTACTTGGCCAGCCTCATAACGTCAAAGCAAGCATCAATCGAAATTGGGTATAGTCCTACCAGAGAAAAATCAACGTGCGAATCTACGCCATCGTGAAAAACAAAGCGCCTTCAATGGTTATAGTTCGAGAGTCATACCAAAGGTGGACCAATCGATTGGCATGATATCTTGAGATGTCTCCCAAGATGATGCTGCAAAGCTTTGTCCAAAATGCCTTCGTTCCTCCGGGAGTACAAATGAATTGTCCATAGACGTCTCACTGGTAGATACAGGTACTTGAGAATGAACGTTTCCTTTGGAGAATGAGTTCGACCGCCATTCGTGACTTCGAGATAGTTGCTTACCATATCCGGCTTCTCCCTCGTAGGGATTCGGTTGACCTGCGAATTCGGTCCGCCACCACCAAAGACAGTCAAATACCATACTCATAGCCAGTCTACTTCCACAGCGAAGTGATAAACTGTCAAAGGTTCCATCTGCCTTCTTGAAGATATTTTTGCTGTTCCAAAGGTGTGTCAGTATAGTCGAAGTGCGCGCGGCGATGTCAGCTGGCTCTACTGTTGCTTTTCTAGCCATTCGGATGACTGAAAAGTAAGAAGTCTTCCCTCGTTCCGCATCGAGAGATTGGCTAACGTGACATCGACCTATTTTGAGAATTGCAACTGCTGCTAGCATGAGATATGTAAGGACTTCAAATGGCGCATGCTCTGCATAACTTTGTGATTCCTCGAGGCTAGTAACCGTCTCGACTGCTGCACATGCTAAGTCGAACATTCGGACTAGCTTCATTGTGCTGAGTTCATCTCGTGGTAGGAATAGATGGAAACTTAGAATTTGTAGCTCGGCACATAGTACATAAAAGTACTCTTTAAACGGTTAGCTCGGAATAAACGCATTCTTCGAGCACTTACGAATCATTTCTGTACACTCGGAATTAAGACTATTGAGCTTCCCGTATGCACCATCGATAATTGGTGTCATTAACTCAGCTCGACGGCGCGGGTGACGAGACAGAGCTATTCTCTCTATCTCAAGAACCGCTTCTACTTGAATTGCATTCAACTTTTTCTGAAATTGAACATATGCTGGAAGTGCGGAAATGGCTTGCTCAGAATAATAGTAATGATTGAACATATCGGGCATGGAAACTGGAGGAGTGCCATTTGTAAAGCTTGATCTATTCATATCGCGTCATTACCACTCTCGAAGTAGTACCAGAAATACTGTAGCTTACCTCTGATATGTGTATAGAAGTATGGTCCAGACTCTGGCTCGAAAATCCATCTGCACTTTGTCTTGTGATAGTTTGATTCGTGAGAAATCTTGCCCAACGCCGTAAACATGGAGGCCGATACTAAGACCGAGTTGGAATGCGGCTCCGAGAAGTATTGAAGTTTCTTCTCTCCAAAGACTATCAGAAGGCATAGGCCATGTAGCGAGAAGAATCGTGGAAATGATAGTGGAGATGATGGTGGAAATGGGTGCGTCTCGAGCAAATACACACTCTCTTGCTAGAGCTTTTACTCCTGGTGCCAAAGAACTAATCAAAACCGGATTCTTTGGATATCTACGTGATCCAATAGTGAAAATTGTCCAAAACAATAGTGGAGACTTTCTGTAGCAATCATTTGGGAGGTTCATATCTTCCAAAAGAGGAATTTGAGGTGCGTAATGTTCTTGAAATCTGGAGACAAAGGTCAACGTCAACTTGACAATGGGAGAGAATGAACGCTACGCACTGAGTAAAGCAGTCGTTTATTTCAATTTCAGTGACGGTGAACTCATTAAGTGTGCGGGACTCGGTAGGGTCTTGACTTTGAGCTCGAACAGGTTCATCTGGCGCAGTTGGCAACTGACTACCAACATCTTCACAGGATGATGACTGGTCAACGGCGGATGGAAAGTTTTTTGTAGGCGATGAAGGATTTGGTTCTTGAGCTAGGGATGAGATGATGGAATATGATTCTGGGCCTTCCGTCGACTGAATATGAGGAACATTGTTTAGCGTATTGGCGCGAGATTCAAGTTGGCGTTTAAGTGAATCGATTTCAGCGTGTAATTCCGATTTCCTAAACTTTTGAGTGAAAGGTCATTAAGAATGATGAACAGGTTCACATACGACTTCCGTTTTGGCGCCCGAGTAGCGGTCATGAGGCACTCTTTGCCTATTCGTTTACATCGCGAACATGGACCTGGAGATTTTTGCAATGAATCACAGCGCATCTACGATACGGTTAGTAGGAATTTCGGCCTTTGAATCGTAATGTCGTTCTCAGTACAGCTTTAAGCTGTTGGGTGGGTTTCTAGACAGATTTGATACCTTTTGACGGCGGCATTCATTGCAAGCCTTGATCCTGGTGCTCACCGATAAATTTGATGTATCCTCTGCCATTGATAGAAATTGATTGAGAAGAGTTCCAGTATACAGTACGTGAAAGAAAAGGGAGATGCCTGTTGGTGTCGTGGAAGTTTACTTATTGTTTAATCACCCCTGCGGTTCATTGGTACAGAAATGGTCTTAACGTTAGAAAGTTTTGGTGAGGTTGAATTCAAATTATACGTAAGATTGCTCGTACATATGCACTAGGTGTCCATCATAAGAAGACATGACTTTTGCGTTCTTTTCAAAGACATAGGTAGAGGATATACGGAGTAGTTGTAGTGTGTGGTGGCATAAGGCGACAAGGTGTAGATTTTGGAGGTTTGGACCTAAGATGGCGTAAAACATGCAATAAAAGAATTTTATGTTCATTCAACTCTTTCATGAGATATTCTAGCTTGCTAAAGTCACATATTAACCCTTAGAAACTCAGCGATCGTGGTGGTTTTCCTGGCTTTGGATAGTTAATGGCAACTTGCGAATTACTCTACTTAGTAAGCAACCATATGGTCTTGCAGCTGCGGGAGTTCGCTTTCCTCGTCACATACGGATTTGAATAACATCTTGTCCCAACATGAAAACATGGAAACAACTCCCGCTAGACAAGATCACGTTGCTCTTGAGCTTCTCTCTCGCGCCCACAGCCCTGAAACTGCTGTCTCCTTATTCCAAGAGAAAGTCGTAAACAAACCGTTATTACTCCGGCCAACGACCAACGAAGACGGTCCGAACAATGCGCGTGCGGCGCGACAACAGAAGAGAGCGGGAAAAGAAGCAGCTCGACGGAAGTCGAAGAAGCCAAAACCTCTTTCGGCCAAGCAGAAGAGAGCTCTGAGCATCTACGATGTTTCAAAGCAAGAACAGAAGTATGCCATATATGAGCCGCTACATCGGATGTGGCTAGGATACATCAAGGAAATTCTTGGGCTTGATACCGGTGCCTCCAGAGTATATAGTGGCTATGTGATACCAAAGAGCGCTGGACCAATCCTTACCAGTGCAGATTATCATGGTGCCCTTCTGGAGGTTGTGAGATGTCGATCTGTTTCAAGGGTTGGACTAAGTGGAATTGTAGTAAAAGATACGAAGTTTACATTCGAAGTGATCACAGTTCGAAATGAGCTTAAAATAATACCGAAAGAGCATACCATTTTTAGGTTCGAGATTCCTCTAGCCGACGATGTGCAGCATGCAGAAGATCCACCAAAGAACCACAATAAGCAACAAGAAAAGAAGCTCACCTTTGAACTCCATGGTACAGCTTTCGAAAGTCGAGCACCAGAACGAGCAACGAAGCGAGTAAAGTTACATCTACCTTCAGATCCTTGAAAATTGCGGAAATACGGATACGGTACTCCGTACAAAATGTCAAGCTGTGGTTTCCGTGGTTGCAAGAGATGGTCGCCATTCGGACCGACTGATACTAGCATGGCCAAGCAGAGACGTTCAATAGGCGAATTGGACTTGCTGGTATTATCGGCGATGTTGGGCTATTTGAAGAGGTATACTGTTGATTGCGGCACGTGAGTCAACGCGACGCACCACAAATTTCTTCAGCGACCCGTCACCATCTTCAATGACGACTACACATTTCACAAAAAGAATGCCGCGATGATTCTGTAAAGTGGTCTTGTGTTTTCCTGCAATTACTTTGAGATTACCTAGTATCGCAACCTCTGTGCGACCAGGCATCGGGTCAGAGAACCACCACCAAACAACACCGAAACGCTCTAGATCGCAATGCATACCACTCAGGATCCAGACGTACTACAAGTCTCACACGACATTGATGATGCAGAGAATGATTCGACACTAGCGTATGCTCGATCGCAACGGCTGACGCAAAGCCATCTGGACAACCGCCCGAAAGACAACCTACGGCGCTTGCAGCGTTCTACGCCTGGGATAAGTTCGACAGGAGATTTGACTAGTAGTGATGCCACAATTCCATTGGAGTATCGATACTCTGAGCGCATCACTTCCACGAACAGCGCGGCTTCCTTGTTACGATCCGCTCTTCTAATTCCAAATCCTTCATTCGAGACCTCGCAACCATCAAGAGTTTACGGATCTATGAGAACACTTCAACTCGAGCTACCATTACTCCTCACAGATAATGAAGTAGACGTCCATAACTTTGAAATGGCGGCTCAGCTTAATCTGGACAGTATTTCGAAATTAACACCACTCGTCACTGCGAACAAGGAATGTGACAAGAACTTGCCTTGGATAGCAGACTTCAACAGCTCCATACAAGACTTCCTCAGTCATATCAAGAATGAGAATTTCGAACTACCTAGTGAAGGCCTACGTTTTCTTCAAAGTGCGTTGACCGACTCATTCGAAGCAATGTGCGAGCGACAATCTACTGAGATTGAATACCGTGAATGCCTTACCATGCGCCTCGAGCCAGTCACACCTCCGCTCCTTCCAATTAGTCTACCACTATTCAGTGAACCTTCATCAGATTCTACGCAGCTGGAGATACTCTCAGAGCATGAAAGCCTTAACATAAGAGATATCGAAACAATTGAAACCAACATGTTGAAGCTCGATGCTGTACATTCCTTCACGGACAGCGACAGAGAGTCACCTATGAACACCGATAAAGTAATACAAATATACAGTCCAATTGAATCTGTAGCAGAATCTCCTTCGGTGACTCCGATGAAACGGAAATATTATGATCCAAAGGTTGAGGTTCCATTGTTTCTTGACTGTACATCCATACCAGTCAAAAGGGCAAAAGAGATTTCCGTTCTTAAAGATCTTGAAGAAGCTCTTGTTCCTTTTCCGCGGATGACAAAGTTTGACGCAGAGACCTCTGATGACAGTGTTGATACATTTTTTGAAGACGTTATTGAGCAGATGGCAATGGCGGCTGATAAGAATTTGTTGAATGAATATCTTGAAGCAATTGATGCAACAACGAGAGTAGAAGTTCCAACTGTCAGTTCTGTCCGTCTCTCTCATCCATGGCTGCTGTACACGTCAAAATTAGATGCTCTCCAGCGCTCAGATGAGGTGGAATTGATATCACAACGAAAACTTCTATTGCATGAGTCCAGATATATTCGAAGTGAATGTCAGAGCTTACGAAGCATATCAAAGATCGAGCATCAATTAAGATGGATGCCAATTCCGCAAGAGCTTACGAACGTCTCAAAGGAGGAATGGACAATAGATGGTAGTGGTTTGAGAATCTTGAATCTCGGCTTTGAAAATCGTATCAGGAGCGAAGAACTTGTCTGGAAACGTGAAGGACTCAGAGTTCTTGATGATCTTGACAGTGACGATGAGCTATCTATGCTCTACGTTGAAGATGATTTATGTGAAGAAGCATCTCTAAAAGCCGTTTTTGATACAAGGAAAGCCGAGAAGACAAACGAATCCGAGATCGAACATCCACCAACAGTTCGTATTCAGACAGTGAAGTCTCACAATACCAGCCATCAACCTAGTGAGACGATGGATGATGTATTCTCAGCCTTCAGTTCTCTATCAACGTTCATGGAAATCCAAGGTGCAAAGCCACCAATCGCTTTCTCAGAGTCTGGAGGCATTCAGGAAACTGCATCTAGGCAAGAACAACAGCAAAACACCGAAAGCGCAGAGATGGCCTCTTCAGTTGAAGTACCGCATCAAACGTTGATCCATGCCTCAACGTCCGGGTTAAAAATTGTCCCTGAACTACCTTCCGAACTTCCGAAGACCACTGTCATTTTCTCTTCCGCTATCCTCATACAGCACCGAGGGCTGGTAAAGTTCATCGAACAGATCAATCCTGAAATCGAAATCATTGAGCGAGATTTCAGTAATGCTCCTTCATTGGAATGTGATGCAGACATCTCAATATCTCCATCGACCGGCATCATCCTCACAACCGTTCAGAAAATTAATCAGCGACCTCTTCCAGGTCGTGAATCTTCATTCTACGGGATCAAAGATCGTCTGGTTAGTTTGAGTACAAAGTATTCGCTATTGCTTGTTCTCGCTGTAGATTCTTCAAGCTTGTCAGACGGAGTTCAAAATTTCGACGAACGCGACTGTTTGACCTTGTCTGAATTTCAAGGATTCGCATCAACTCTTGAGTCTGACCACCAGCTTGTCTACGTGTCTGGTGGTGATTATGAGCTCGCGACCTGGATTGTTCTCTGCACGTCGCTATACCATTTTGATATTCACTCGCTACAGCAAAATCACCTCATCAGCACATCAACGCTTCTTGCTGACGAAACCACATGGGAACGGTTTTTACGGAAAGCAGGATTCAATGCTTTTGCTGCGCAGGTAGTTCTCATGAAGCTCGGAGAGTTAGCACATACAGTATCTACCGAGGAAGGAGAGATCGTAGACTACAGTTCACGTTCTGATGAGAGTCTAATCCGAACATTTGTTACCATGAGTGCCGAAGAGCGAATTCAACATTTTGAGGGATTGCTAGGATGTCAGAGAGTTCTTGTGAAGGTGAATGAAGTATTAGAACAATACTGGGTAAGTGCTGCCAATGACTTTCATGCACTAGCTTCTTCTCATTCATACAATGGCTTATTGCATTGAGCTATGCTGTATAAGGTACATTGGGTATCGAAGTAGCTGGATCATAACTATTGCTAGCAATGGCAAAAAGATACATGCAGATAAATATTACAAGTTAGCTATTCAGAAATTGTTCCATCTCATCGTCAGTTTGTTCTTCGCTTTCCTCTTCCTCTTCCTCTTCAGTTTCTTCTTCCTCTTCGCTCTCATCTTCACTTTCACCCAACCAGTCATCTAAACTTTTCCCTGCCACTCCGCCAGCACGACTCAATCCATTTGCGTGTGAATTGACGACGGTAGCAGCATCAAGTCGGTCTGCAGCTGATCGTACAGTCTTCTCCGATCCGCGGTAGGGTACTGTGGTGCTTCCAATCTCATCCCGAAGCTTCGGATCGGGTTCTTTGCCATCCTGTACCCAAGCTGGTAGGTCTTCATATCCTCTAAGGCCACTTCCGGCCACATCACCAATAGTGAGACTAGCGGAGCCAAGTGTGAACGCTCGTCTCGATTCAGATGGTGAAGGTGCAAGAGGAACGGGCTTGGGAGCTAGCAAGAGAAGAGTAGCTAGTTCTGTTGAGGATGGTACTGCGAGTAGATTGCGGTAGAGCCGTGCTCGATCTCGAAGGTCGTATGATGGTGAATATCTTGAAAGAAGAAGTACGTGAGTGAATAGTTTAGTGATGGGTTGATCATCTTCGGTTAGAGATTTAGATGCGGATGCCTGGTCTCCATTTGTCGTATGTCCATTGTCATCGATTTCATTATCTTGAGATTGTGACTTGAGGCTGTTAAGGTACCGGAGATAAACTCTCGCGGCGAGTAGAACAATCTGCTGTTGTACGATTTCGTCTTCCTCTGCGAAGCCACGAACAAGAATGCGGAGAACATCAGCACCAATATCAGTCTCTGCACTTGAAGATGCAAATTCACCAACCAACCATACAATGTTCGCTCTCGCCGCCGGAGCCGTGAGACTATCCAAATTTTTGGCAAGTTTCACTACAGTAGTCCGGTGAGCAGAAGGATCTCGCTGGACGAGTTGCCGAATAACATCAAGAGAAGATGATACAAGATTCTCGTCCGGAGATGAAAGTTGAGCAAGCAGTAGATGAAGACAGCGATCGCTTAATACCTTTGTCGGAGCAGTTTGGGCACAACGACCGATTGCTGAGACGGCGGCTCGAACCAGAGTGGGTGTAGAAGAGTTGCTAAAATGTGACAGTTCTGTAAGGATGAGAGAACGAATGTGCGGTGGTGCATGAGGAAATATTATTGTGAGGAGTTCGAGTTTGAGATCTTGGATCGAAGGTGTATCGGTCGCTGAGATGAGGAAATGCAAAGTGTAATGAACAAAAGGATCTGGTCTAATGAGACAGATGTGTACAATATCTTGCAATGCCACGGCTTGAATGTCCGGTGATGCACGCAAAAGTGATATTAGAGGACCGGTAGTGAGATCGAGATAGCTGGAGTCGGCGAGGTAGAGGTAACAACGAGCCACTGCAACTTTGACAGCAGCATTTCGGGATTGAAGGAGTGATTTACAGGAGTCGAGGATGAGTTTGAGGTCAGGATCGTAGATGACAACTTCATCGCCGTCTTCAGTATTGTCATCTGGTTTAGTATCGGAGTCGGAATCATCTTCGTAAAACCCTTTCTTTGACTTTTCCCGCTGTCCTTGTTCCGGTTTTTTGACTTTCTTCGTTCTCCTCGGAAAGCATTTTCTAGCGTATACAACCATCAATCTTAGAGTTGCCAGTTGTCCCCATTCGTCCATATCGATCAACTTCCGTGCCAGACTACGATAATGTGGATGTATCAAGTCAAATCTCTCTGGACAAAGGTCGAGAAATGCTTGAACAGCAGCACCAACCACGTAATACTGTTTATCTCCCAACAGTATTGATAACTGCTCAGTCAACAAAGGTAGAGTATTAGGATCCAAGTGATAACACTTAGGTATTGCTAGAGCTGCAGCTCTTCGAACATATGGACTCATATCTGCTGTTGCTCGCTTGATTCCCAGCGCTACAATTTGTGATATGACTGGTACTCGTATAGATGACATTGTACGTAGAGCTAAAGCACGAAGATGTGGATTGCTATCGGATAGCGATTTTTGAATGGTGTTGATGGAAAGGAGGGCGGTATCAGGAGCGGATTCGGCATGTCGGACGAGAAAGGCATAGACGAGTTTCTTGATTTCGAGATTTGGGGAAGCAATGTTCTTAACCACGGCAGAGAAGTGAGTTAGGGAAGAGGATGGATTTTGGTAGGATATCTGGAGATTATCAGCGTTTAGCAATAGCTTCTGAGAATTCGAAGTAGCATACTGCCAATACACGGCGAAGACCTTCGATGACTTCAGCATCTTTTCTACTTTCTAGGAGAGCTTTAAGCTGTGAGGAAGAGATGTGCCGTCGTACTTTGCGGGAGGAACTGGCATCTCGAGCAGCTTCGAGGGTGAGGTCACGAGCTGTAGTTTTATGACTGTCAGTGGTTTGAGATGCACGGTAATTGAATCTAGAGCATACAAACCTGTCTCAAGCATACCAGATATCCTCGATATAGACTCCATCTTGGGTACCGAAGTCAAGATGGCTTGAGGTTGGTGATAGTAGTTGTTTTAAAGGTCGAACTGGGATGTGACGGTCGAAGTTTGGTGGGGAATTTCGTTCGAAAAATGGTTCGACTTCAACACTCCAATTTCATATACGATACGATAGCGACGATCGTACAACTTTCACAGAAACACTGGCTGTAATCGAATTCTAGAGCTCCGAAATGAAGTATTCTGATCAATTTATTACTTGCCAACGAAATGGCTCAACTATCTACCACAAACAGTTCTTCATAACGAGCTCGCATTGCTGATAATATCTTCAATTATGGCCGCGACAACTTCAAATATGCAGCCAATCGTGGTTCATCCAATTGAACTTGCAGATTTTATTCAGTATATTCTTGAGATTCATGCTTCACCATCTACTCTCATCGTCTGCGGTAACCAAGATGATTTCCTGAAAGCCTTCATTGACGACGTTGATACACAAAGGCATCCTTTCCAAACTGATGGAGACGATGAAGAAATAACGGAATTACCATCACGAGAACCAATCCACACGCGATTCACCTCGGTTACGCATCCTCTACTCACTCCCACTCTACACCAAATCAGCCAAGCTCAAACATTGAAGCTGGCCTTCTGCCCAAGTCTTGAATCACTACGTGCCTTCCTTGGTACCTACGGCTTACGAGCAAGTGATCCATCTTCACACTTTCAAGTACATAATGATCTGGCTGAACAATCGACATATACCATAGGAGGTCATAAAGTTTTGCGTCATCCTGTACTCGTTCTTCTAAACATCATTTCTATCCACCGCGGGACCTCATCTTTCTCAGCTCAAGGCATAGGACGTACGCTTGCTTCCAGTATCGAAACAGCTCATCGTTTCAACCAACGTCTAGTCGTAGTTGAATGTATGTCGCAAGTGCCCGTTGTACAATCACTACATCCAGAAATTGATAATAATGATATGGAAGAGGAGGCTGAACACACAGTTGACGATCCATGGGAACAACAGATTCCGATTTTGAATGTTACTACAAAGAATTTTCGTCCAGGAGATAGTGGATGGGTGGGAAGGACCGTAACGGTTAAAACGGTGGTAGAAAGGTGGTGCACATTCGTGACTTCAAAAGATATACATGTCCTCATGCCGTGAAGGTTAGAGCTATGGATGAAATAGAAACTAGATCAATCGGAACCTCTTGTGATACTGGCATGGCTCTCTCTCATCGAACACATCCAAAAGAAGTGTTATCAAAAGCGTTTCCCTACCCATGATCGACGGTCTAGAAGGACAATACTTCCGAAAGTCTTTTCTTTTATGAAATGCGTGGGACTGGACCATCGCCGTCATCAAGAAGGTAGCAATTCAAAGGAAACGATAAAATCCTTAGCTTGCGGTAACATGATCTACTCAATACTACGCGTGAAGCATCATAGAAAAGACAGCACGCCTAGTTTCGTATTAAGTGAGCTTACTCAGGAAGGTTTTCCAATGAAAGGAGAGGTCCTTAATGGCATCTATTTGTCGTATGAATCGAGAAGTAAGCTCGGCATTTAGTATGATATATCATCACTTAACTGAGGTGGAACGTTCCACTTGATGGTGTATCCTCAATGAACCGACCTTCCAACAGTTGTAGCTACGACTTGTACAAATGAAGATCGAAAACCGAACTAAGAAGTGGAGTACTTCAGGATGCCAAATCTGAAGTATGCTTGAATGTCAAACCTCGAAACAATCTACACTCTTAGCTCTTTCCTTTCACAATCAACCACGAATCTACTATTTCTGATACTAAGCCACAAGAGTCCGTTATACCGCAGGGACGCTTCTTAAGCTTTGGACGTATAGAGTTGGAAGCACTTAAGCGCGCTACTGTTGGCCGTTTATACACCTTCTAAAGAGCAGACCTATGTGTTGGAGTCGTACCAAATGGTGGTATCCATTGACACAACCACCACTGTGTATGAAGCTTTCTCGCAGTTAGAGCAGTACCAGCTTCTTCCATCGCAGTGGCTCTTTGATACCAATCTGTTAACACCATTCCAAAAAGGCGAGCTCACTCTTTGACCAAGTACCGTAGCGGATATGTTCACATTTCGTAGTACACCAAGCTGGATTCGATAGCGGTTGAGAGCTGCAGTATTTTCTTCTGCTATTGAATTGTCGCCAGAGCCATTCGTCCATTATTCTCCAGTAATCCTTTAGACATATTCCAAAGCTACAAATTCGATCACTTCGAGAGAGTGTAGTTCTTTGGAAGCTCTGACGGTTAGCTAACAAGTAACGACTGTTGAATTGCGAAGGAAAGCAAAAAGAGAAGGAGTCTCCTTAGATTTAAAGGAGTTTTATTTACTGAAGCGCAAAGTTGACAGCCAAATAAAGCATCCTCACTAACTTATGTTAAAGACTACCTCAGATCTCGAAAATCCGTCTCAGATCAATATTCAACGACCTCGATACAGAGATTTTGCCCTGATGACCGTTTTACTAGGTCCCTAAGGAGACATCCAGGCGTTTAGAGATGTGAGAATTTTCCTTCATGACAATTTAGATGAGTGAGAATGTCGGCAAAGTACTTTCGATTCTCCGCCCTAGCATGGTGTATTCATAGCAATGTAATACGAGGAGAATAGGAGAAAGGTATTAGCGTCTTACCTCAGCGTATTTCTTAGAGGTGATATGACCGGAATGAAACCGAAACTCGGACATCATCCGAAGTTATAACCTTCTTTATCAGCAATACAGAACATGTGTTCGGAAACGTCGGGGAATGCACAAATCCTCTACTATGGATCAGAGAAAACCAACTGATGGAACGCACCGAACTTCTAAACCCTCGAGAGTAATCAGAACCAATGATACAGAAGCCCGGAGACCAAAGATTGCTCAAGCGTGTGAAGAATGCCGAGTTAGAAAGGTTAGATATGATGGAGGACAACCTGGTTAGTTTTGACTTTTATGAACGAGAACACAATGATTGACTTAATTTAAGTTTGTGGTGCTTGTAAAAGGCGTCGTAAACCATGCACGAAGTGTGTATACCTAGTAGAATAAATCTACTGGAGTTTCTGCGCAGTTAGTCTCATATCAACCAAACGTTTCGCTATCTCTAATAATTGTATCCGGATATGTTGCTATGTGCTACCTTGGAGAAACATGTACGTCATTTGGAGCCACTCGGCCTCGAAACACTGCAAGAAGATTTTAATCTCAATCCACCCGGGACAAGTACCGAAGGATCTACAGCCGAATTTTCAGTCATCAAGCTTTGAGAAATCAGTAAGATTTACGTTTCTTTGAGAGGAAGAAAGAATAGTAGCTAAAAGATTGACAGACTAATGGCATAAGAAGTGAAGGTGTACAACGAATTACTCCTACTGACTCTACTCCTGAGAATTCAATTCGAATCAATCCCAATGATGAATTGAGTGTTTCTTCATTTACTCGACATGAAGAAGGTGTTGACAGTATGGATGTTATCGAAGTTCCAGAGTCAAGTCTTTTAAAAGACAGTTCAAGACTTCAAGTACAGCAAGTTTCATGAACCAGGTTAGAAGAGCTATCACATCTCGTCTTACATCTTGCTTCCATCAGACTCCTACAAAGTCATTGCATAGCGACATCTCAGACTCTTGGAATGACTTGAAAGACAACTACACTCATAGATCTGTTGCCGAACTTTTCGTTCTACCATCTAGAACAATAGCCGATGAGATGCTTGAAGTGTACTGGAAAGAAGTTCACATTTTGCATCCATTTTTGATACCTTATCAATTCATACACCTGTATCAAAGACTTTGGACTGGAGATGGAAGTGACTGCACCGAGAAGTTTACATTCTGTATCCTGAACTTGATCTTTGCTATTGTGTGTCAAGTACGAAAAAGAGAAGATCCTGTAGAGAAAGCAGCAGTAGCAGAGGTATTCTGTCGAAGAGCAACTCATCTACTTCAAGTTAATTTGATTGGAAGAGGATCTCTCGAACATGTTTAGGCCTTGTTACTTTTGGGTCAATATGTTCAAAGTACGGAATCACCTCATAGATGTTGGGTAGTTATTGGTATAGCAATTCGGATTAGTCAAGGACTTGGATTGCATATTTTAAGGATTATAGAGAATATATTATAACAGGAAGAACGTGAATTGGCTCGTCGATTATGGCATGGGTATATATTTATGGATCGGTATGTTATATGTTGAATGTTAAACTTCTGGAGAAGATCTCAAGTACTCACAAAATTTCAGAGTATTAGTGTCAATGACCTTGGGATTACCAATGGTTATATCGAAACGAGATGCTCTTGCAGTACCACTTTCAGCTTGTCTAGATGATGTAGATCTTTCGACAATACTGAGTCAGGATACAGCTGAGATCCAAGAAGTTATCACTCAAACTGAATTTTATGTTTAGTTTCTACGACTTTATGAGATCACTGAAGAGGTACTTACCACCATGTATGCTAGTGAAGGGAGAATCACGCCTATGATCAAAGAGAATCTCTCACCAATGGAGAAGGTCGAAAATATTGACTTCAACACTGTAATAAAGCTCGAAGCTTCATTACAACGATGGTATTTCTCTTTACCTCATAAACTGAAAGTACGAAAGAATATGGTGGAAGACATGATAGAACCTATTTTCTCTAGGCAAGCCAATATGCTTCGTTTGAGGTAAGTAACCACCGGCATTTGATACTCGGAGATACAATAAGTAACCAAGATCAAACATATAGGTATTTTCAGATCATGATTCTGTTATTTCGACCTATACTATCTCTTCTGCTTACCCCTAATGTTCGAGCAAAGGGTTTACTATCTTCAGCGGTTGAGAATTGGTTACCATTCTCCTTAGCACTTCCTTGTGCTCGTACTTGTATCTTGAGCGCTCTTGAAGTAATTAATCTTACTTATGAAAGTCAAAATTGGGAGAATATATCAATTATTGAACCTCTTCCTGCTTGGTGGTAGGAAGTTTTCTATAAGATTTCCCAAAAGACATAGATATTCCTTCGTTCATACTAATCGTGATAGTCACTTCCACGACCGCTACAGCTCTAATTCTAGCTCAAGTTTATGGGTATACTCGTGGTAATATTTCCTTAGAAGCTTTTGCAAATACTTGGGATCGATCTCTACAAATTCTTCGACGACTTTCATCTCTGAGCTCGTCAGCAGTGGCATGTCTGGCAGCTCTATAGATGTTGAATGAAGGGCTTGTATTTGAAGAAAGTCAAAGTCAAAATCACGAGAATAACAATTGTTTGAGAGCGGAAATGAATGTGAAAATGGTTGAGCAGAACCAAGTTAAGACGTCGATCCCAGATACCAACATCGACCATGTTACCAGACAAAATGAGCACAATTCAAGACAATTACAAGCGTTCGGCGTTACTAATCCACTTCTTCAAATGCAGGACTTTGGATGGTTGGAATATTTGCTTGCGGATCTTCTAACGAATGAGTTTACTGATCTTAATCAGTATTCCAATGTATTTTGAAGAATTTTTACCTCTGAGTTGTAACCATAAGCCCATTGTGTGACAATTGGATTACTCCATTGATTCGGGCTTTCAGTTATGTTACTACCGTCAATATCATGTTTCATTGCTTCATCAATATGAAGCATGAGACCATGTCCAAAGCTAGCTTCATGTACCATTTTCGTTCGATGTTTTCGTACTGTAACCCATTTTTTCATTGCAATGGATAATTCAGTAGGATTTTGAATATGTCGAAGACTGGCGGCTAAAGCACAAGCATCTTCAACAGCCATAGCAGCACCTAAAGCCATGTATGGTACCACAGCATGTGCTGCGTCACCTAGGATAATCATTTTACCGGATTTTGAAGCCCAGATATCTGGAATTTCAATGGATTGAATTGACCATTCCGTAGCTTTGTGTATCATATCAATCAAGGCTTTCAAACTACAGTGGTGTTAGACTTCACGACCCAAATTATTAGCCATAGTAGCCGTATTGTAAATTGTAACCAACCTTGGATCCCAATCTTGATAATGTGTTCTCATTTCCGCTGACAATTCAGATGAACATAACTCGTGAAATTCAATTGAACTTTGTGGATGTGTGAGAACCATATTGTAACTTTCTCCTCCAGTGATAGCGTAGCTCATAACATGCTGATCAGGTCCAACCCTAGAATTTAAAGAATTAGTTCAAAGACGTCTTTCAGAGGTGAGTGTACAGCTCATCTGACCACGCGATTTATTTAAATCTATCACTCACGCGCAAATCTATCAGCGTGGCTTACCAAGACCGGTAGATTTAAATTAGTGGCACCCACTAATATTTACTGGACACTCACTAATTTTAGGTGGTAACTCACTAATTTTACGCAGCTACCCACTAAACTTTGAATGTATTCGAAATACATTAAGTCGCCTTCACTTCGAGGGAAAACCATCTGAAATACGTGGAAACTCAACTCAAATACGTGAAAAACCACTTGAAATTCGTGGAAAACTACCTAACCAGTTGAAATTAATGGATAATCACCTGGAATTCGCGAATAATCGCCTGGAATTAGTGAATAACCACCTGAAATACGCGGAAACTCACCTAAAATTCGTTGAATATCCCCTAAAATTCGTTGAAAGTAACGATGGTGAAGAACCACTTGAGATTCGTGGAAAATGACTTGAAATTCGCGGATAACCACTTGAAATTAGTGGAGAACCACCTAGAATTAGTGGGGTATACAGCGAA